>Ga0307512_10000614_pt1 | contig 53003 bp, 62 predicted proteins | sample 14_EM_MG_FD_200267 | JGI IMG/M metagenome (GOLD analysis project Ga0307512, IMG submission 200267) | Populus trichocarpa ectomycorrhiza microbial communities from riparian zone in the Pacific Northwest, United States - 14_EM | ecosystem: Host-associated > Plants > Roots > Unclassified | place...
GCCCGGAGGAACTCGGTGGCCAGAGCGGGTGCAGGTGAGGGCACAGGGAGTAGCGGGGCAGTATTAGGGATGTGATGTCCTGGGTGTCCAAAATCGGGACTTTCGATAACAACATGGTCACCGAACGCAAACGAAACAGGCCTCTTGTGAGACCCCTCGTACGTATTGTTTTCAAACTCGGGATACGAAACATCCACGAGGTCCACTGCAGGCTTTGGCGAAGCTCCGGAAAGACGTGCGTTCGATGGGATGGGCGTCGGCAGTACATCGAGCTCGACGGGAGCATATTGAGCATGTATAATTTCCAGCGCCAAATCTTTCCCATGTGTGTCAGGTCGCTCTTCTTTAGTCTCTTCGATGTCGTCATCGTGAGCCTTCTGTGAGCCACGTGCACTTGCAACTGGGGTTGGGTCTCGTTGGATGCCATAACGTCTGACGATGGGAATGTAGGCATCAGGTTCACGAATTTTCAGCATCGTGTGAGTTGTCGGATGGATAGGAATCGGGAACGCTTCACAGTTGGCACAGAGGTCAAAGTCGTTGCACGCCGGATGCATGCACTTGTATCGAACGCCAGATATCGTGTTACCACACTCATTGCAAGTAACGCCATGGACAGGTGGAGAGATAGGAGGATATTTCAAGTCTTCCGGATCGCGCAGGCGCGCAAAGCTGTGGCCAGGGTGTTGAGCGGGTACGATTGCATAACACAACTCGCACGTATTGAAATCTGGGCAGTCGAAACACTTCTGTGGGAAGCGTGAGTGCAACATTCTGTACAGCGTGAATAACACTCACAAAGCGGTCGCCTTTGATAGCAGAGTCACAAAGGTTGCAAGCAGCGTGGTGGGCTGCCAGCTTGGCAACAGGGGTTGTGGCTTCCCCCTGAGTGTCTGATGTGGTATTCGGGAGTTCCGAGGGTCCTGCTGTTGGTGTTTCGTGTACCTCCGGAGTATCATCCCCTTTGAGCCATGTGTGTACCCATAGACCTCCAGGCTCTTCAATGGCAAACATACAATGAGAACTTGCGTGCGAACCAATCTTCTCTGGCTGAGCGGCAAGACACAAAGAGCAAAGATCAAAATCTACATATAAATTGCTGGTTAATTTTCGGTGCAGATAACATGAGCGAGGAAGCCAAACCTGCACAATCAAGGCATTTGTGTCTGACCCCAATAATGACATCCCGACAATAATTGCAAAGGATGTCTGAATGGATCACGGGTTCAACATCTTCAAGGGCCTCCGGAGGAGGGGCTGATTCTGATGGCTGTGCCTCATGTGTCGCCTCCGCCTCAGAATGTTCCGAATTGGACGATGATAGAGGGATTGTAGGATTAGATTGTCCCTCTGCAGATGAGAAACCCCACACCTCCGCAGGTTCCATATGTAGGGTCTCGGAAAGGACGCGGTCAATATCGGTCTTGAAGGTGCGAATGATATTAGAGATCTCTTGTTTGCTGTGCTCCACGTCGCAACAAGTACCACGCCCCTTTCCCTTCTCATTTACTCCGTCCGAGCAAGCTTGGGCTTCAAACTCGTCCGTATCATCGCTAACGGTGGACGGAGGTCTTGGATGTCTATCCATACGTGTCAAGACGGGCGCTCGACACGACAACGGTCTAGAAGGAGAATCGGGGATATGTATTTCTCCGTATAGTGAGACCGGACGGGGCGGTGGAGGCGGGGGCAGTGGTGGTGCGGGAAGAGAGGAGTCCAACACTGGGGCAGACGCAACGGACCGCAAACCCCGACGACGGAATAGCCTCTGTACCGGTGTTTCTGCGGCGTCTACCGTGGGAGACGAACTCTGGTGGTGGGCGTAGTTCTGTGACAGAGGTTGAATGGGCGGCAGACTAGGAAGCGGGGGTGCCAGATGCGCAACATGTGGGGAAAGAATCGGTGGAGGCGGCACAATTAAGGGGCTTCCATGGAAAGAGGGCGGCGTTGGGGGCGGAGGCGGATGGAAGAAAGGGGAGAAAAACGGCGGTGGAGGAGGAGGAAAAAACGGCGGCGGTGGTGGTGGAGGGGGAGGTGGCGGAGGTGGCGGCAACGGAGGTGGTGGTGGGGCGACAAACGAAGGGCGAGGACGCAGCCAATGGGGAAGGTCGCCCCGGCGGTGGTGATCACGGTGTTGTCCATGGTGATGCCCATGTCCATGGCGATGTTCATGGCGGCGCGAGTGCCTGCGATACCTGTCGGTGCCAAACGAGTCCTCCATCAGGATATCTTCGTCATCCTGAGGGGGAGAGAGGTTCTCTGAAATCTCGCGGGGGGTGTCCTCGTCATATACTGTGAAACGAAGGAGACCACCTGGCCAATCGCGGCCACGGAAGGGGCGAACGTGCTGTTCATACTCTTCCTCTGAATGTACCTCCATACCAATGAGTATGCGGGCAAGGGGAGCACTTGGAGACTGGGCAAAAAGGAGACGAGCAAGATAATAAGAAGTACTAATGGGCAATACGCGGCAAAGCTGGGAGAGTTTGGTGAGCGGATTTGACGAAAGATGGGGATAAAGATGCTCACCTGATCGTTAATCTGGCTGTAAGTAGGGAAAGAAGAGTTTGGGAAAGAGAATTTGCGAATTTCTGAACGATAGGTGGCTTTAACGGTGAACATGATGGGTTGAACAGTGGAAGGAAAGGTTGACCAACTCCAACTTCGGAACTTGGTTAATGGTTAAAAGCGAATTAAATAATCAATTGTGTAACACTGCGGCGCAGCTTCCCGTTGACGGTCAGAGTCATGTTCCCGGCAGAACAGAACATCGTTTATCAGCTCGTATCCACCATCCGTCACGACTCCCTCTGCCCCAATCTCCCTTGGAATTCCGCCTCAAACAATGGACAGCCCTCTCCATTCATGCTCCTCCCTTATCACTTTGACCGTCTCAGGGCGGCCGCCGCGATCCACGGCTGGCAGGATGCCGTAGCGTCCATTTCATGGGACATATTCCAATTGTCTTGTCAACGCGCGATCCAGGCATACGACGGGCCAGCCAAGGGCGGTCCTCTCAAGGTCAGACCACCGGCATATTCATCCACGTCTACCAAACCTCCTTAACCACCCTCCTCTCTCCTTTCTTCACCAGCTCCGGCTCGTACTCCATCGCGCTGGTACCATCACAACCACCGTCCAGCCAGCCTCTCCTCTGACCGCTGATCCTATGCTCGCGTCTCAAATATCCCCAACAACTGATCGCTTACCCCGATGTCTTGCCGACCCAATCATCCTCTTTCTCGATAGGGTTGCTACCCCGTCTTCCCCATTCACCGCCACCAAGACAACCTACCGCGGTCATTACGCAGCAGCGCGCGCTCGTTTCGGTCTCCCAGATGCCGGAGGTCCCGCCGATGTCGTCTTGTGGAACACAAAGGGGATGATAACGGAGACGTCCGTCCGTAACTTGGCTTTCTTCCGCCGTGGTCGTTGGGTTACGCCCCACGACTCCACTGGTTGTCTACCTGGTGTAACGCGTTGCTGGCTTCTCGAACAAGGTCGCGTGGTGACCGACGATCAAGGATTGCTCACCAGGGACAACGTCCAGGAAGGAGAGCTTGTACTCATATTCAACGCCGTCGAGGGATGTCGTACAGGCGTTACTCGTCTTCGCAAAGTCTGACCCTGTGTCCTTGTACTTCACATTCTCCTTGGTTTAGTAGTGTGATACGTTTTTTTTTTTCATTTGGGTCCCTTTCTCTGCCATTCTATTGCCCATAATATCCACGTTCCTATAATACTAATCCTTTCCATGTACATTAACATGTACCCACATTGAAGAGGTCCTGGAAATTCTAGAATATATTCGTCTATTACGGACCATGTATTCCGTGTTTAAAGTGGCAAGTCGGTAGTGGTTTATGTGTGCACACCCACCAGCACCTGCGAATGGTAAATACTGTCAACATCCATAGCTTCATCGTCATCCCCAGCCAAGCCGTCATCCATCTCTCTAAGCACGTAGTCCAATACATAGCTTTCCTGGACCAACCGTTCCATCCTTGCGAGATGACGCTCCGTGTAGGGAATGAGGCCCTCTACGAGCTCGTGCAGACCATTCTTTTCATCGTCGGTACTGGCATTTTCGAACGCGTGAGCAATGTCATCTGCTGAGCGAAGCTTCATGATGGCATGTAGCACACGCTGCGCAACGGCGGCACTCGAAGCGCGCGTATTCCAATCGCGGACGTAGAGAAGTAACCGCACGAGATCCGCAGATGCCAGCTCTTTCAGGACTCGATCAACGTCGGCGCTGCCCGTCACACCTGAATCTCCTTTCAGGTCCTTGAAGAGTTGGAGCAGGCGACCTGGATGTCCGAGAGATAGCGCTACCTCGATCGCCCTTCGGTAATCGTGCAGAGCGACATAATTAAGGAAGTCTTGTTCCCTGTAATCCGTCACTAAGTCAACGACACAAGATGCAAGGATAGAGGCGACCGGCACATACTTGAGAACGAGCTCTGCGCGTGCAGACTCTCTTGCAGCTTCCTGCTCTTCGGTGCAGTCCTCCCAGAACGTGACTACAGAGTCCGCAGCTCCGGAGATGATGGATTTGTTGTCTCGGCTCACCGTCAGGGCCCAGACCTTTTGTCATCGCAAAGGTCAGTACGTGGCAAAGAAAAAAAAAAGGACGACCACGTTTCACGCGCCTTATCCTCGTGTCCATCCAGAGTGGTGACGCACTCCTCCGTCCGGGAGTCCCACACCTTGACAAGGCCGTCTGCCGCCGCGCTGACAACCTGGCCATATCCCTCCGTCTCTCCGCCCAGCCAGTCTACCCTCAGCACAGAATTCGCGTGACCCTCAAACACTTTTAAGCACGAAAAGTCGTCCAGTCTCCATAACCGCACCGTGCGATCTCCGCTGCCCGTCGCAAGTGTCCGTGTGCCGCGCGCGAATCGCACGCTCCAGACCCCCCGTTTATGTCCTTTGCAGGTACCGCGGAGCTTGAGCATGCCGCTCGAGCGGTCGACAGCCCACACCTTCGCCGTCTTGTCCTGCGAACCTGACGCAAGAAGCGTTCCTCCAGGAGACGAGTCGAGAGCATTGATATCCTTCTCGTGTGCGCGTGTCGTACTGACACTTTTGCATCGTACCGGAGCCGATGTAGCAGGCGCCTCTGTCTGCACGCTGCTGAGGTCCCAGACTTTGATTGTGCGGTCTTGGCTCCCCGTGAAGAGGAAACGAGGCACGTCCTCGCGCTCGAACACAACTGCGCCGACACTCTCCGCGTGGCCTTCGCATGTCGCCACACAAGCCCAAGCCAATTCGGAATCTTGGGGTACCCAGAGTCGAGCAGAGTTATCTTTCGCGCCACTCGCGAGCATTCTCCTGGATGAATTGGCGGCCAGGCTCAGAACGATATCGCGATGCCCAGCGAGTAGTCGCGCATCGAAGGATTTGGTTGAATATATACGTATGAGAGAGGAGTTTGTCGCGAGTGCAACGTGGTCGTTGGGCTGGGTGGAATTCAGCAACACTGCGTCAATGATCTCGTCGTTGAAGCCAACGAGCTGTCGGTATAATGCACCGTCGGGGAGGGAGTAAAATAGGATATTCTGATCGGCGTGAACAGACACAATGGAAGATGTTGACGGGACGAAGCTGTGACGTCGAAAGTTAGCGAGGATACGATGAACCAGCCGAGCCACTCACAAGGCATCCAGTATTTGCCGTTGCTCCTCTTGATCCTCGGAATTTGATTCTTGCTCTTCTCCAAACGCGCGGAGCACATTTCCCGTTTTGCCATCCCAAATCCTCACCACACCCCTCTCTCCAGCAGTGAAAAAGCGAACATGTCTTCGTCGCGAGCTCGACTCGCCGGCGTCCACTTCTTCGCCCAGAATGCCCACCGCTTCGACGCGCTCCAGAGCAGTGATCGTATTTGCCAAGGCTGGCCAAGGCTCCTTTTCCTTCCCTTTTCCGTTCTTCTTGGGTTGCCTCTCGTTCATGTCCCAGACCAGCACCACCTGGTCTCGGCCCCCGCTAACGAGCCATCGCCCATCTTCGCTAACGTCGAGACCTCTCGGCACGCTGACATGTCCCTCCAACACGGCCTCCGGTTTGACCTGCCTCCCAGCGCGCGACTGTTCGGCGCCCTTGGTGAGGTCCCACACCCGGATGCGTGTGTCAACGCTCGCCGTGAAAAGTCGCATCTTGCGGGCCTCGAAGTCCTGCACGCGAGGGTAGCTCCAGGCTATCGCAGAAACGACGCCGCCGTGACCACGGAGAACATGCGTCGGGAAGCCGCGCACGATGTCCCAAACCTTGACCGTCCCGTCGGAAGCTCCTGACGCAAGATAGGTGGAGGTGGGGTCCGTTTTACAAACGTAAACCGGCGCATCGTGGGCACGAGAGACGACGCGAATGGGTGGGACCGGCTTCTGAATCGGAGTGGTGGATGTCGGTAGCTCGTATATACGAAGGGCCATGGAGGCCGTGAAGATCATTAGGTGCTTGCCAGAGGGTGAGGCGCATAGTGCAGTGATCGACTCTGTGTCCTATGAGAGTACTCAGAAAGGCGGACGATAGAGAATTCACGGATGGTACGATACCCCAGCGAAACGGCAAATTTCTGCACCACTTTGGAGATCGGTGAGGAGGGCTTCCTCCCCCACGCAAGTTATGAGCCAGAGGCCATTTTGAGTGATGGCAACAGGACCACCAGTGTATAGGGGCGCGATGGTACGCGCTTTTTTAAAGCTGATGGCGAACAATGAATTAAAATCCACGAAAGATGAACGAAAACGTACGCTGTCTTGATTTTTTGACCCTGGTTGTTCAAGTTCATGGAAATTGAAGACAGACACGTGATGGAATAAGTGTTTCATGATAATCGTGAGCGTTAATGCTACCGTACAAGCCAACATGATGAATATGTGACCCTCTCATATGACCGTCGTTTCGCAGCCCTGAAATCTATCACTGTAGAGTCCGAAGTTCGTCCTCGACCATTTTTCTCATCTGTGCCTCTTCATCTGCGACCCGTTCTGCTTCTTTCCTCTTCCGGATCTCGACCTCTAGCCTCTCCTCAGTAGCACTCAATGCACTTCTAGCTCTCGCCGTCTCAGCCTGAGACTCTAATAGTTGTTGTGCCATGCGTGCTGCCTCTGACCGAGAATCCGATGCTTGTCTTCGAAGCTTCCCCATTTGAACCTTGAGGTGATCAATAATATTTTCGGGAAACGCGTCGGAAATGGAGTCATCTTGCAGGTGGCGTAGTGTACTTCGACTTGGACTTGGTGTATGGTGCACAGTAATTGCCCTATCATATGCCGGTGTAGCTGGTCGCAGCGGCAGGTCGCCATCGTCCTCGCTCTCGAGATCCTCCTCTGCACCCCACGGCGCACCATGTTCGAAACGAACAGCGGGATCTTCATCCTCGTCTTCGGACTGGCGACAACTGGGTCGCACAGTAGAAACGCTGAGGACCGGGCTCATGTGGTCCGCACTTGGGACAGAGAGGGTAGCTATGCGTGGAAGTTCGGCTTGCCGGTGGGTCTCCATCTCCGGAACTTTTCGAGGACGGCCACGCTTCTTCACGGGAACTGATTCTGAATCGCCATTTACTTCCCGCTGTGGGCGACCCCGCTTGCGAGGGCGTTTTGTGCCAGGAGGTGCCTGCAGATTAACCGTCCAGTATGACCCAAAGCCAGGGTCAGTCACTGGTCGCGGCTGTCGTTCAAACAATCTGTTGAGTGATAAATGATGTCTAACTGATTGCTGAGCCAAGAGGATAATTATAAGTTTTTTTGTATCACTGATGAGATAAGAGTGTAAACCCACCTTCCAAGTAGAACCTGCGGTTCGGTAATATGGATACTTCTCTTCCATGGCAGCATAGATCTCTCGAATTGTGAGGCGCTTCATTTTGCTCCCCAATATCGTGCACCTCAGGATGACAGGAAGGGTATGTTGTGGGCGCCCGTCAGTATCGGGCAAGCAGCGAAGGGTATCCGGACAAGTAGGATGTGCAGAATGCTCTTTGTTCTCTTGATGGCTGTGAGAATATTTCGAAGTTCCAGAGGGTTCACCGGTGCTTGATGCCGGTGAAGAGGGGCTTGGACGAGTTGAAGGCATGTGGTCGGCCCTATTAAACAGTGACAACATCAGTAGCAAAATAATGTTAGTCAAAAAATCTTGGTGTAGTCGCCGTGACCGAACCTCAGCACAGTGGTATCATTATCTTGGGGATTTAGAATTGTATCCAAGCGAGACATGACAAGGACGGGGAAAGAAAGAGAGCAGCGCTCACTCGTGGAGCGGGTAGAGTTCGGTGCTGGTCAGGACGAAGCCATATAATATCTCCCGCATGTCGAGTATCTGCCCCGCCGTGCAACGTGCTTATGTAACATGACTGCTAACTCCATTGTACTTTATGAGATCCGATGGCTCGATGGATCCCTTTTTGGTCGAACAACAAAGACACAAGACACAATCTCGTCTTGTTTCATTGCCCCTTTCAACCCTCTCGTTTCTGCCGCCCGTCCGACTCCTGAGCAGGAATCCACCGCTAACTACCACACGCAGCGTTGCCAACACTCCTTGCAAAGGACTTGATTGAACATGTCCACTATCCCGCCACCCTCGGCTCGGCGCCGTAGCACGCCTATCCTCAGATCCCTTGACACGCTCTCCCCGCCGCCGTCGTGGTCGAGTCTTGATAATCTTGCCGCCTGCTACCAAGTCGGGAGCATACCCCTGGTTTTGCATGCAGGAATTGGAGACTTTCCCAACTTGATCACTGGCGCATGTTCTGATGCCGAAACAGTTGATTCTAGCCCCACGGCAGTCGGGCCTACAGTGGGTTGTGTGATTTATCATAAGTTTCCTAAGCATAAGCAAGGATTGGAAAATCCATGTCCTGAACGCCATGGTGAAGAAACTCGGAACGAAACTCCGGCGATGCTCACGCCCCATCCACAACGCAGGTTGTTGAAGTCACCGTGCACCCTGAAATCGAGCCCCGAGAAGTCACGCCGTATAGTTCACAAGGACACTGTCCACGCTGCATCAGAGAACTCTCCTACTCCTTGTTACCAGTCGTCTCGCCGTCAGGCAACCCTTCCTGACTCTTCTCCCCGTAGCCCAGAAGCCAGGGATTTTTCAGAATGTCACGGGAAATCTGGCCACAAGCGCAAAGGCTCTACCTCAACTACCGACTCTGGGTTCTCTTCTCGCTCGAATCTGTCATGCACTACCCATGATTCAAACCGCATCATCTCGGATAATCCGAGTATTGGCACTGCGCGATTCCCTCATCTTCCCGTGTCACTTTCATGGCTACAGTCGACGACGCTAGAAATTATGATCGATCAGGAAGGGTTTCGGATGATCAAGCCCGTTTTCAGATTTGCTGGCTACTCTTGGCCGACCACGACGGAAAGTGATGCTATTTCTCTTGGCGTACATCTCGTCTCTGCGATGGCGGACTTCATGCCCTTGCAGCGCAAGTCCTTCGCGTTTCATCATTCTTCCCTGGACACGCCACCTGTTCTCCGACGCCTCATGGTCAATGGCGATAGGTCTCGCGATTATCTCTCCAGGCAGGCTTATCTTATTCTCAAAGCCAATGGTCCATACACTGTTCAAGGCACTGAACTGGCTCAGTCTCTTCGTCACTTTCCCGCTGCTGATCCCCCGGTTCTCGCATGGAGGTTTGATTATGTCGTTGGGGATAGGAGAACAGAAGCGGGGAGAATCATTCCTGGTGAAAAGACTCTAACTCCTCTCAGCTTTACCTGCTCGCCGGCTCTGCTTCAGTCTACACAAGCGAAGAAGATTCGTGTTGTCCACGTGGTCAAGAAGAGTGTCGCGACGAAGTTGACCGCCACGAAGATGGAACCCCCTATGCCGCCATCTCCTTGCCCTGCCCCTGGAACGACACCTTTGTCTAAGGCTGATTCCGAGCTCCGCGAAGTTGCTATGAGAAAGTACAAGCGTACCCATTCGAATGTACTACAAGATACGCCGACACTCGGCATCTCTACTCCCGACCCCACGCAGCTGACTTCCTCCATACTACCCCATAGTACAAGTGGGGTGTTTCTACCTGTTTCAGATTCCCTCTAGCCTCCGAGAATCCGGGGGGTGGGTAGGGACTATCATCTCGACTGTAAAGCATCGGCAGTCTGTTTCATATAGACACATCACACCTAGTTGACCAATAATATTCATTCACTACGGAGAGTTTACAGTGCCATAACCTACTTCGTTCCACAGTGATTATAATAATACCATACGCCTAAGATAATCTTATCTTGAGAAATCCAATCTAATCTTTTCGCATATGGAAATTCCTCTGATTACGTACTTTGCTCGAGATCCCCTGGCCGCTTTTCCAAAAGAACCGACTTGACTTGCGACTTGCTGTATTTCTTGGCACAACCGCTTCTTGGCAATCCCGATAGGCCTGGGCATACTACATGGCACATACTACACGCATGTACGAAATCACCGTGACCGCCCATTCTGCATCGCTACGGAATGTCCATCGCAACGAACAAAGTACCACCGGACTACCGCAAATCCTGTCTACACTGCATATGTTCGCCCCATATTTTTCACGTATAAATGTTGGCATGTTTTCTTCTCGGTGACCTATCAGTTATACAGACCAGCAACTTCCACTTCCACTCCCATAAACCAACTCTTTCACACCCACAATGTTCAACCCAATCTACACTATCACCTTTGCCCTCGCACTCCTCCTCACGCAGGTCACCCATGCCCTGCCTCAGGCATCCCCATCGACGCCCATGCGCCTGCGCGTCACCTCCGACGGCACGTACGACAACTTCTTTGGCTCTACCAACAACGTCGCATGCTCTAATGGAGCAAACGGTCTTGCCGCAAAATTCCCAACGTTCGGCAACATCCCCACCTTCCCTTTCGTCGGCGGCGCTTTCGACGTCGTCTGGAACTCGCCCAATTGTGGCGGGTGCTGGAACATCACTAACCCTGCCACGGGCGTGTCGATCCCGTATACTGCTATTGACACTGCCGGAGTTGGTTTTAACGCGGCACAGGCGGTGGTCATGAGGTTGAACAACGGTCAATTAGGGTCGGGGGTGCTTGACGTGGTCGCCACCAAGGTTGATCCCTCTAACTGCTGGTTGTAAATGCCTCTTATTACTTCGTGCTTTCCTTATCATGTTATGCGTGTATTGCTTCGGACTGTAGTCAGGTAACATACGCATTGCATACTCTTTCATCTATCTAGAGACGAATTATGTGGACTATGTATAATTTTGCTCGATCATATTCTTGTGCTACCCGAAATCTACTATCTCAGCACTGATTCCTATTCGCCATCAGTAGATCGGCAATCTACCTGTTCACTGCCACTTCTCAACTCTTTGCGAGCTCAGGAAAAGTAGAAAAAGTTAGATACTAACTTGTCGCCGTACACATAAATCTTATAGTTAGTCGTCACTTTTATCGGCCTTTCGTAGCTTTTTGACGTTTCTTTCTCACCTAGGTGTTCAAAAAGGACTTAAAAGCCAGCCTTTTTACGAATTGACACACATCGTTTGTGGTCACTATTTTCACGCCTTTTCTTTCCCTTTTTTTTTTTTACTAGCGCAACTACGAAAAAAAAAACGACCTCAGGGGCAACGTGACTTGCATATTTGAACTTTGGTCGTGGAGCTGTCACATGATCCGCAATTTCGATCACGAGACCCGGAGCGCGTGCAGATGTCCGAGAACTCCGACCCATCCGAGTCTTGATTCCGCATTGCATACAGAATGTTGCGCAGCGCAAATCATCCGCTCGCCCTCGCCCTCCTGAGGCAGGTCTCCATTTCTGCGTCACTGTCCATACTAAGCTGACTACGCTGCACCACAAAGTACTCCACCACCGATGTGATGTTTCCATAACTGACTCTCGTAAGAAATGCGATCGAAATCTTCATTATATGCCCAAATGTCGGCGGCGTTCTCAGCCGATCCACACTGCACCTGCGGTTGTCGGCTCCAGCTCCAAACCTCCTATGTGTTCTGTGTATAAAAGTGGGCCTTGTTTCTCTTTGGTGTCCCATCGGTTACAGCCCAGTGACTTCTACCCCAACTATCTTGCCCTTTCACAATGGTCAACACAATCATCTCCTCTGCCATCGCCCTCGCCCTCTTCTCCACGCAGGTGGCCCATGCCCTGCCTCAAGCATCTCCATCTGATGTGTCTCCGACGTCTTCCGACTCTTGGTCCTCGAGTCCATCATATACGACGTCCTACTCTTCGACTGCGAGTCCGTATTCCTCCCAGTATAGCAGCACCACGGATTACTACCCCACGACCACAGACAGCTATTCTATGGGTACTCCTCACTACTCTTCCCAGCCGTATGATACGTCGTCTTCGTACTACCCGCCGCCCAAGGAGACCTACCCACCCACAACCTCACCTTATCCTCCCAAACCGCCGTCAAAGCCTGATCACGGCAAGCCCGACAATAAAAACCCGGAGCCCAACACGCCATCTCCCCTGCGTGCCACGTACGATGCTACGTTCGACAACAAGGCTGGTTCTCTCAACAGCGTCGCATGCTCGGACGGGCCTAACGGTCTTGCGGCGCGCTTCCCAACGTTCGGCGACATCCCCAACTTCCCTTTCATTGGCGGCGCTTTCGATATTGCGTGGAACTCTCCTAACTGCGGCGGGTGCTGGAACATCACCAACCCGACGACGGGGGTGTCGATTCAAATCACCGCCATTGACACCGCCACGAGTGGTTTCAACATTGCACAAGAGGCGTTTGAGCAGTTGAATGGTGGTCAGATTGGTCAGGGCGTGGTTGATGTGGTCGCCAACAAAGTTGCTGCCTCTGTCTGCGGATTGTAAATGCCTGCTTTTCTCTTCCCTCCCTCGTGCCTGTACTGCTTTAGTAGACTTCTTTGCTTGTTTGGAGTTCGTTGGACTGTACAATACACATTGCATACACTTCGTCTGTTTGACATATTGTCATTGAATTATTCCACTTTGCGTCATTCCAATCTCATTATTCCCAAAGAATGAGGATGCTACCCTTTTGCGCAGGATTTTTGTCTGGGTCATGGGTAATTCCTTTGGTCTTTGATCTTGCATTTTGGCCTTATGGATGACATAGCTTGTATGACCCTGTTTGTTGCAGCATCTCTTCCCGGTGAAATAGCCACACCGGACATCCATTTCAGCATAACGTAATGTTTGCCATAAAATTCATTAAAATGTTGATGCCAAGTTGTCAATATTAATGTTGCCGCCGGATGTGCTTGTGAAATAGTTCATGTGACCCGCAACCCCGAAAGCGATGCGCGTCTAGATTGTCTTGGGTCCCAACTCATCATTCTGCCAAGTAACTCTTCGACGCAATACCCCCAAATGCAGTGCAAACCATTCGCGCTGTCGAACAAAAGCGCGCCAAAGTCCCATTGTTATAGCACTGGGTATACCGTGCTGCGCATGCTGTACGGCGCACCTCTGACATCGAGCGGGACATACTACACTGCTCATCCTACACCTCGCGTCCATACCGCGCATACCACATCATTGTCCAACCCCCATCACAGAGCTTAAACTACACCAGTGGTTCACCGCCAACGCCACCTACACTGCGTCCTCATGCCCAATGACACCTATGTTCTTCACGTATAAAAGCGGGCCTGCTTTCCTCTTGGTGAAGCATCACTCACCAGACAGACCAACGACTTCTACCTACTACTACCACACTCACAAACCAACTCCTTCACATCCACGATGTTCAAATTCATTTGCACCATCTCCTTCGCCCTCGCACTCTTCTTGACGCAGGTCACACACGCCCTGCCTCAGGCAGTCACCCCGAGGTGCTCGCCGCCCGAGCCTTCACCCCTACGCGCCGCGTTCGACAGCACGTTCGACAACCCCACTTACTCTCTCGACAACGTCGCGTGCTCGAACGGGGCCAACGGCCTCGCCGCCAAATACCCGACGTTCAGCACGATTCCCAACTACCCTTACGTCGGTGGCGCTTTCGATGTCGCGTGGAACTCTCCCAACTGCGGCGGGTGCTGGAGCATCACTAATCCGGCGAACGGCAAGTCGATCTTTATGACCGCGGTCGACACTGCCGGCCATGGTTTCAACTTGGGAACGGCGGCATTCAAGGCTTTGAACGGTGGTGAAAAGAACACGATCGACGTAGTCGCCACCAAAGTTGCACAGTCTAACTGTGCGGCCCAGTGTTAGACCCAGCCTGAGTGTGGATTGTAGTCTTATCTTAATCTTACTTCGGGCTTTTCTTATTCCGTGGGTATATCACTTTGGACTTTTTCGTTTGTGTGGACTATAATATGTATAATACGCGATAGCATACTGCTCGATGTGTTATCAGTGAATATGTCACGGTGCACGTGTCATCTAGATCTAGATCATCTCAGGCTCGTTGTCCTTGTCCTGCATTATATTTATAATAAAGATATTCTAACTGCTCTGTTGACATGATCAATAACTTACAACTGTATCCAACATTATAAGTGGTATGGTACCGTGAAAACATAATCAAGGAGTAAAGTAGTCGATCCGTCCGACGAGAAAGTAAAAAAATGCGGTATGTTATCGAGTACGCTGACCGAGCTCCAGGCGAGGCACTCTGTTGTCTCGAAAAGCTCGACTTGACCGTCCACGCGAGCTCGTAGGCGAGACATGCACAGAATCCGAGGATGATGACCGAGGCGTTACCAGGCCTCCACCACCTGCGAGCGCACCCGGGCGGTCCGCGGGGTCAGCGCGTGATAGGCTCTTCCGTGTCCTGGTCTGGTGGCAGTGGATTGGCAGAACTAGTACTGTCCAGGTGCCTGGACTTGGGTATGGACTTTGGCGGACCGGCCTTCTCCCTTTCTGTCGTCATCGTCATTAATGAATGTTGGCTCGAGATCTCGGACTCGGTGCGGCGCGACCAGCAGGACACGATCGCGTGATCTGAATCACAGATCACGTGATTCGTAGTTCAAAATTTCGATAGAGGTGAATCAAAGAGGTGAATCAATGATAAATAAGTAAGCGACTACAGTGTCGGACAGCAAAAATCGACAACTTTGCTAGCGCCCGATCTAGATTTTTTCAGGGCAAATGGACACCGGAATTGTGATCAGAAGGCCTGAATACATCCAAAAACACACTTCTCAGGACTTTCCCACGCTTTTTACCTTTGGACGATTTTGTTTTGGAAAATTTTTGTATTATGCACTACCAAATCAGTAAGTCGGTGGTCACATTCGTCACAAAAATCATCATATGTCGTCACAGTGCCAGATTCACACTTAGGCTGGTGGGATCTGTGTGGGATTGCTAACTCCAACTTCCTATAATATATAAATATTGTTTGAGGGGTCTGTTTTAGATTATAAAAATAACTTGGTTGGGTATTGCTCACTATATTTTGAATGTTTTACCCAGTGGAAGTGGTCATGTATCATTAAGAGCAACAGTAATGCAAGGCCCAATGGTGTAATGGTTATTGTGTTTTGCTGACATGAGCGAGCACCACAGGTCTTTCGGTTCGATTCCCGGATGGTGTAAAACATTTTCATTTATTCACACCCCTCACAGATTTTTCCTGCCCAATCGGAGACCGGGATCGGACTCAGACAATCAAAATGAGTCGATTGGCAGGGTTTCCGAATCACGTGCATTAAATTCATGACATTTTTTACAAGTCTTTATTTGAGCTTTTCTAACAAAATTACATCTTTAAATTTTTTTGTTGATTTTTGCTGTCCGACACTGTACGTCGCCCCTGAGGCTATCAAAACACTGTCCATTGTATAAGTGAAAGAAAAAGCGGGCAATTTTTTTGAAAATAGCGATCACAAAAATCTACGTGTCAAGTCGTAAAAGTCTGACTTTGTGCTAATCGCCTGCCAGTGAGTAAGAAAGAAAGATAAAAGCGGCAACTAAAATATTTCTTGCATGTGCAACCTAGCCTGAATGACGACTCAGTACGTACCTTTTTGACTTTCTGACTTCTCCTGCGCAGACCTGAAAAGCACAAGGAAGTTAACAAGTAAATTGCAGGCTTACTTCAAGTTGTGGCGAAGGTGCAAAGACAACATCATTTCTCGGAATGTAGACTGAGCAAAAGTTAAGAGCACTTTTATTCGTCGGTTGGTACAACGATGTGATCGAAATAACGACGCAAAGTGGACATAATGAATGGTGACGCATATAAAAGTGTCCAAGGCGACGCCTTCCTGGGCCAAGGCGTGTTCTACGTGATTACGACTCGAAGATGGTAAAAAAAAATAAAAAATCAAAGCAGTGTCTGGATGCAATAAGCAAAGAAAGCAAAGGCCCGGGAGTGGCATGATGCACTTTATGATCCGCAAGGAGTGGCAGAAAGTTTGGTAGCGACGACATCAATCTCGCCTACGCTTGTATCACCGTTGGTTAAATTCCCGAACGCCGCCTGTGCGAGGTTAAAACCAACACCGGAAGTGTCGATGGCGGTCATTTGAATCGACAAGCCCGTCGCCGGGTTAGTAATGTTCCAGCAAGAGCCGCAATTAGGAGAGTTCCACACGATGTCGAAAGCGTCGCCAATGAATGGGAAGGAAGGAACGTCGCCGAACGTCGGGAATTCCGTGGCGAGACTGTTGTCCCCGTTGGAGCATGCGACGGCCCGTTGAGCCACCAGAGTCAGAGTTGTCGAACGTGGGGTCGAATGTGGCGCGCAGGAGCAGTTGAATGGTGGTCAGATTGGTCAGGGCGCGGTTGACGTGGTCACCAACAACTTGAAAGTCGCTGCCTCTGTCTGTGGATTGTAAACGCCTGCCTCCGCTGTGCTCTTCCCTCCCTTCCGCCTCTACAGTAGACTTCTTTGCTTGTTTAGAGTTCGTTAGACTGCATTCTCTTTGACTCTTCAATTTGATATATCTTCAATGAAAAATATTCCAGTTTGTGTCACTTCAACCTCATTACTGTACGGCCCAAAGAATGAAGTTGCTACACTTTTGCGCAACAGTGTGAGTAATACCGGGGATTTTTGTCTACTAGGTCATGGGCAATTACTTTCGTCCTTGCCAAGGCCTCAGGCCTCAGGGGCGACATAGGTTGTATAGCCTTGTTTGTTGCAGCACCTCTTCCCGCCGGCGAAATAGCTATACCGGACATTCATTTCAGCGGAATGATGCCAAGTTGTCAATTGTCGTTGTGGAATTGTTCATGTGATTGAATCCGATGCACGTCTGGAAACTGTCTGGAACATCTTGGGTCCCCACTCATCATTCTGCCAAGTAACTCTTTGACACAATGTCCCCAAATGCCGTGCAAACCATTTTCTCTGTCGAACGAAATCGGTCCAAAGCCCTATTGTTATAGCACTTGGCATACTATACGGCGCGGATTTTGACATCGGGCGGGACATACTACACTGCACATCCTACACCTTGCGTTTGTACCGTGCATACCACATCATTGCACAACTTCCATCACAGAGCTTAAACCACACCAGCAGTTCACTGCCAAGGGCCTCTATACTGTACACTGCATCCTCACGCCCAATGGCTCCTATGTTTTTCGCGTATAAAAGCGGGCCTGCTTTCCTCTCGGTGAAGCATCAGTCACCAGACAAACCAACGACTTCTACCTACCACTACCACACTCACAAATCAACTCCTTCGCATTCACAATGTTCAAATTGATCTGCGCCATCTCCTTCGCCCTCGCGCTCTTCTTCACCCAGGTCGCACACGCCCTGCCACAGCCAGCCGCCCGGGCTCCGCCGCCATCACCCCTACGCGCCGCGTTCGACAGCACGTTCGACAACCCCAATTACCCTGTCGGCGGCGTCGCGTGCTCGAACGGGGCCAACGGCCTCGCCGCCAAATACCCGACGTTCAGCAAGATCCCCAACTACCCCTACATTGGCGGCGCTTTCGACGTCGCGTGGAACTCTCCCAACTGCGGCGCGTGCTGGAAAATCACTAACCCGAAGAACGGCGTGTCGGTCCATGTGATTGCGGTCGACTCTGCCGGCCATGGTTTCAACTTGGGAACGGCGGCGATGAGCCATTTGAACGATGGTCAAATGACCACGATCGACGTAGTCGCCACCAAAGCTCCAAGCGGTAACTGTGGAATCATTTAATTGTCTCATCTTCAAGTTAAATCTTACTTCGGACCTTTCTTGTTCCATGGGTATATCACTTTGGACTTTTTCGTTTGTTTAAACTGTAATCATATATAACTGAATACGCATAACATACTGCTTGATGTGTTAACTGTGAATTATGTCCACGTGTTATTTCGATCATATCGTTGTGCCGCACTATATTGAACATCTTCTAACTTTTGTGTGCGTCAGCGTTTTGTTTCTGGATGTTGATACGATCAATGATTTACAACTGTATCCAAGACTATACTGACTAAGGGGTGTGGTACTGTGAAAACAAAAACAAGTAGAATACTGGATCCGTCCAATGAAAAATGAAGAAAATGCGGTATGCTATCGAGACTCGAGTGCACTGATCAAACTCCTCGCGGCTGCCGGCACTAGGTCTACTGACCACTCATTAAGTAACGTAGTTTTTGGCTGCTTACCTGAGCTGTATGACACAGCGAGGTTGGTCGTATTTATTATCACTTATCACTTATCCGGCGACGGTCGGGAAACGGCCTCGTCCCTCGAGGGCCTCGACGCAAGTTCCAGCGACTCCGATGTTCATGTGACCCACAATTTAGATCGCGTAATGTCTCACCGCTCACCGCTCATCATTCTGCTAAGTTAAGTAACTCTTTGCTTCAACGTCTCTGAATGCTGTGCAACCCATTCGCTCTCTTCAGCGAACCTTCAGCGAACGCAGCTAAGTTTTTATTGTTATATCACCAGGAATACTGTACTACGCATGCCATACCAGCGCGCAACGGGCTACACCACTGTGCATTCGACACTGCGCATATTGATAGTGATCTGCCAGCTCCCATCCGGCTTCCTCGGGCTCCGAGTCAGGCCTGGTCAAACTGCAGGCTGGACCCTAAAACATGTCGCAGATTTGGGTTGGCATTATAATGCATAGTTATCAAAGTATCTATGTGAATAACCTAAAGCCAGGGACTTATCGATACGATCGGCCGTTCGCAATCGGCTCGAATTTGGTCTTCGCCATTTGTGAATTCTGTTTGAGAATGGACTCCTTGTCCTCCTTTTGGTGGTCTCTCCCTCCATAATTCAATGGTAGTCTTCACTTGCCCTAGGCCCCATGATAGGCCGTCATTCCTGGCCCGGCCAGGCTCACTAGGGCTCGGGCTCGGCTCGGTTCAAGTTCCGGCTCCGGCCTCGAGCCTACATCTTGTGCTAACTTACACCACAAAGCTGAGGGTACACCAGCGCTTTACCGCCATGCCATGTACACACTAGATCCTCCCGCCTAATGAGTCCGATATTCTTTGCATATAAAAGTGGACCAGGTTTCCTCTCGTCTCGTCGGTGAACCATCGCTCATACCACTATCACACCCACAAACCAACTCTTTCACTTTCACAATGATCAATCCAATCTACGCTATCACCTTCGCCCTCGCGCTCCTCTCCACGCAGGTCATCCACGCCCTGCCTCAGGCAGCCACCCCGACGCCGAGCCCCCTCCGCGCCACGTACGACACCACCTTTGACAACCCCACTGGCTCTCTCAACAACGTCGCATGCTCGGATGGGGCCAACGGCCTCGCCGCCAAATACCCGACGTTCAATAAGCTTCCCACCTACCCTTACATCGGCGGTGCTTTCGACGTGGCGTGGAACTCGCCCAATTGCGGCGGGTGTTGGAGAATCACTAACCCGGAGAACGGCGCGACAATCATCATGACTGCCGTCGACACCGCCGGCCATGGTTTCAACATGGCACAGACGGCGCTCAAGCAGTTGAATGGTGGTCAAGTCGGGCAAGGCGCGATCACCGTGACCGCTAGCAAAGTTCCTCGCTCTTGGTGTGGATTGTTTTAAATGTCTCGTCTTACTTCGCGCTTTTCCTACCTAACTTCGTGTGTATGTTGCTTTGAACTTTGTCGTTTGTTTGGGCTGTATTCGTGTATGATACGCGTAGCATACTGCTCGATGTGTTTTCAGTGAATTATGTCCACGTTTCATTTCGACCATATCGTTGTGCCGCACTATGTGGCAAGCTCTGTTGATATGACCAGTAACTTACGAAGTTAAATAGTAGTCGATCCGTCCGACGAGAAAAAAAGTGAGAAAATGCGGTATGTCATCGAGTACGCCGATCGAGCTCCAGGCCACTGGCTCAGTTATTTCGAAGGTCTCATCATTCGGCGACAGTCGTGGAAGCGCTGCAGCTCGGCTCGGCCGTCAACGCGAGCTCGTAGGCGAGACGCGCACGGTGTCGGAGGAAGACAGCGGAGGTGTTATCCAGCCTCCACCACCTGCGAACGCACCTGGGCGAACCCTGGTAATAGGGTCTTCCGTGTCCCAAGCTGGTCTGGTGGCAGTGAGTTGGCAGAACTGTTCGTACACCTGGATTTGAGAATGGACTTGAGCGGACCGGCCTTCTCCCTTTCTGTCGCCGTTGTCACTGGTGGTGGCATGACATCCACTTCTGCGAGTAATGCAGAAGAGACGAAGCGAGCAGCTTGAAGCTGAACGAAAATGAGGCCGACTTCGGTAACGGATGATCGATCTCGGGGAACATAAGTTCATGGCCATGCAGCTCCCGCCTCCTCGCATTGGAAGTGGGGTGAGAGTGTGTAGACCAGGTTAAGTAGGAGGATGGTAGGGAAAAGGTTGGATTGGACTCATCGAATTCTCTGTCCTGTAATACCGGAAGCGATTTCTTGAAGGGAGAAACGGGCGCAGAATTCGAAATGCGACAGAAAGCTCGGGCGAAATTTATGTACATCATCCTTCAATATTCAATGTTGGTTTCAACGAATGTGGACTCGGAGATGTCGGACGTGCTGAACGCAACACGACGCACGACACTTTAAGCACGTGATGTGTGAAGAATTTCACGTGACGGATAGAGACGCGTCTGTCAGTCCGTCGGACCATTGCACTTGAAAGGCCCGAACGCCTAAGTACTTGCAGAGACGCCGCCGCCCACTAGAATTTCTCACCTGCGCCAAGTAGCCTCATGTTGTGGGGTATCTCCAGCCTCGTGACTGTGCTCCTCAATTCGGCAGCGCGAGCTCTGCCCCAAGGTGACCTCGGAGATCTTCTACAATTGGGGCCTGGATTCGATGAACCTGAACCCGAACCCGACCTCAAACCCCTCCTCACCCCGACCACACACCGCACGGAGCAGGTCTCCACACTACCCCGTGTCGAGCACACTACTTCTGCGTTCCTTCAGCTCACGACACGCGCCGCGCAACTTACTATAGCCATAACTGGAGTTTCTCCGCATCCGTATCTGACACCCACGCAACCCCCAACCTCGAGGCCGCCAACGCCTACTTCTGCGGGCAATGGCACATATACTAGCGTCATTTCCACCAGCAACGCCAGCCAGAAAACCGTTACTACTTCCACGTGGTATCTTTCGCCCACGCCCGCCGCCGATTCAGCGCTGTCCAAGGGACAGGCGGTCGACTGGCGTGTGATCGGAATTGCGGTCATTGCGATTAGCGCAGTTGGCACGATGATACTCCTCGTCGTATTTTTCGACCAATGGTGGGGCTTTTTGTGTGATGCCTGCGGGCGCCGCCGGAGACGGCAGGGAGGGGGCAAGGAAGAGCTTGTTCCAGATTGGGAGCGCGGGACATGGGAATACAAGGTCGAGGAGGACAACTTGAACTTGCCGATGTATCCATCGTTTGGATCACCGCCAGCACCGCGGATGCAGAAAGGGGCAGTCACACACGCACAGCAGTGGAAAGTCGACATCGATCAGAGCCCTGACCAGAACACGTCGCCCGACTGCTCAGCATTCCCTACCGCGGGGCCACCTAAAGATAACAGCCAGATGCTTGGCACGCAGCGCGTGCCCTGTTGCGTCGTCGACGAATTGACAACAAACAAATTACATTCTCCTCTCAGTCGATCGAATACTCAAAGGTCAGCATCGGAAGATGCGTATGATGGCCTTGCGACCTAGTAGTAGTGAGGGCAATTGGAGGAAACATGTGGATTCAATTGGTGACATATTCACTCTTGTAATTTCCCACATCCCGAAACGGATGATAGAACATGCTACCGAGTCGAGGGCTATTTGGATCCCAGGACTCGGTCAGAGCTGTTTAGGAGGTGTTGGTGTGGTTTTCGGGGGAGGAGGTATGGCTTGCTCAAGACGGTCGGATATGAAAATGCCAGCTATGGCCACAGCGCAGATCGCAAGAGAGATGTTGAGGCGGGTTTTGGGAGGGAGGACTAGAATAGCGGCGTGAAAACTACTGCTATTTAGTGAGCAGTAAGATGGCACATACCAGCATATGATTCCCATATTGTTCTTTTCCTCACGGCCTCCCCCGTTTGTCTTTGTCGGGTTTGATGGTGGGACATGTGAAGTCAGCAAAGAGATTGACAACCACACGGAACGGGCACTTTCCATCATCGTCCACAACTTTCTCACAGGATGTTCACAGGCCTCGTACGTGGCCCATAATGCATCGACTATATCTCTGTAATGATTTCTTTATTCTCAGATCGAACTTTTGGGAACTGTCGCTGCTATAAGCCTCGATAGCGGAGGATGTACATTGACAATCTCAGATGCAGGTCCAATCCTCGGGGATTGTCATATCGGCGATTCGATCGCGGTGAATGGAGCTTGCCTCACGGTCACCAGGTTTGACGCTCAGCAAAAGGGCGGCTGGTTCGAGGTCTGGCTTGCCAACGAGACGTTGGAGAGGACAGATTTGGGTACGTGCTGTGGAGGAAACTATCGATCAAAGTCTTATCCATCACTATCAGGAGAGCGGAAGGTCGGCGACCAGGTCAACTTGGAGCGTGCCATGGGTCCTCATGTCCGGTTTGGAGGACACTTTGTACAAGTCAGTTTGGTGCCTGTCTCATCCCCGCAGGCGCTCACGCTGTCCGTCTTTTGAGGGTCACGTTGATGATACCGCGACGCTGATTTCCAAGACACCTGACGGCGACTCCTTGCGACTTCTTTTCCAGCTGAATGAGGCAACACCCATGCGACCACCCCTGCTACCGTACCTGATCCCGAAAGGTTATGTCGCCCTCGATGGAACTTCACTCACTCTGACAGAAGTGGACGACGAAAAGCGAACGTTTGGCGTCATGCTCATTCAACACACCCAAGAGAAGATTACCCTCGCCAAGAAAAACATAGGGTCAAAAGTGAACATAGAAGTGGACATGGTTGGGAAGTACGTGGAGAAGAGCGTGACGGCCACGCTAAGCGGACGGGGGAGCGGGTCGACGGAATGGCAAAGGTTGATTGAAAAGGTGGTGGAAAGTGTCTTGTCCAAAAAAGGAATCTAGGCTTGGCTCTGTGATGTTTACACTGATGCACCATTCCCCATTCTTCGTCGGTTCATTAGTAAATAACGCACTCTGCTCTCTCAACTTTTTTGAACGTCTGAACTTCTATGGACAAAGGAAAGGTGAATTATTATCCGTAGAGCGCCCTAGTCCGCGTCGTGCAACTCACATCCCCACGAAAAGGTGACAGCTAAAGTAAATTTGACCAATGTGATTACCGTTCACTCAAGACCTCCCTCACGCCCTCATACCCCGTCAAAGCCCAAGCCTCCTCCGACTCCTTCACCCATGCTAGCTGAACCGACTTTTCGTCCAAAGGCCAAGGTTAGCAGCAGTGCTGCCATCGTCATTGGGCGGTCATCCTCTTCATCAGGCACCGGAAACGCCACCGTCAAGTCCACAACGCGACCACCATCGCCATCCAAACCACCACACGGCCATGCCAGGAAGCTTTCGTCTACGCGATCCGCTATTGATGTTCAACCTTCGAGGCCAAAGGCTCCCCTCATCGCCCATGAGTTGTCTAGACAGCGCTCCCTGACTTCGACACTCGGGACTTCTTCCATGCGAGCGCGGCGCAGTAGTGGCTCGTCCCATCCTGCTTCTTCGACTCCGTCATCTCCTCGTCTCTCTTCAGACAACCCATCCACAAATCCGACGATACGCGTGAAGGCGAAGGTCTCCAGCGTGGTAAAGTCTAATGGATTTACCCCGGCGAGCCCGTTAAACCCCTCATCCCCACCTCTTGCTCCGATACCTCCCACGGAAAGTCGACCAGGAGCACATACAATAACAGATGTCAGCAATTTCGGTTCCAGGCCACCCTCGCCAACAATTCCGACTGTTCCATTTACTATCCATCCCATTACAACGCCAACGTCTGCCGCGAATCCTCATCGATACGTGCCACGCATCGCGCCTCACACGGCTTCGGCACGCCTTTACACACACTCATTTTCTCCTCCTAGCAACCGCGACCCCGACAACAATCTTCCATTTCGTATTTCCGCAAAGGTTGACCCAGCGGCCATACCTTTGCCGCCCCAATCGCCCCCCACCTCCACGTTGTCATTCTCGTCACAGTCCTCTAAACACACGCAAGACTCATCTGCCAGTGGCAGTACCGCGCCTACACCAAACTCTCACATCCACACCACGACATGGACTACCGGAGAACGAGGTTTCGCACTCGGTTCCGTTGATGTGTTTGATGACCTATCTGGGCCTAATTCGCCGCGTTTTTCACCGGGTAGCCCCGCGACACAAGGTGACCAGCTTGAGGATTCTAATCGAAAGACCAGGGCAGAGGCCAAGACGAATCGCAAGGTAACAAACTATCCTCCTGTATGCGTGTATCTATCACTCACAAGTCTCCGGTATCCCAGATTGAGGACTTGGAGATCACGAATAGATCCCTTCTTGCCATAAATGCCAGCCTTGAAGCGACCAAGCATAAGCAGGCCAGAGAAATTAGAGAGTTGCGGCGGAAGTTGCGGGAGTCGCGTCTGATGCTCCCACCTCGCGCTTTTCGTGCCATCAAGTCATCACTCGGCCCCGAGGATATTGCAGATGACGAGGACATCGATGACGACGATGAGGAGGATACGGACGTGCACGACGAGACGTACCGTCGTATTAAAGGCATCCTTGAGGGCCTTCTGGAGACAGGCCGTCGTGCTCTCCGCGCCGAGCCGCGGGACTTTGAGAAGCAGGGAAGCGGTGTGAAGGTACTCTCTGCCGAGGAAGTACGCTTCTGGCGTGGCGACATGGCAGATGACAAATCTTCCATACATTCTGCCCTGACTAAAGCCGAAACAGACGACGAAACTCACCTGCAACGGAACCCGCAAATGCCCTCCCGAACTGTCGTCTCAGGAGACAGCGAGACGGGCCCTAGAATAGACGATGACGAGAGAACATTGGAGATCGGCGGCGACGAACACAACGCCGGAGACTGGCCGCCTATCACTGTTACTTTCTCCTAGAGCTGTCGCTTTACCATTTCTTATTTGGAAGATATACCGATCCGACGATACCATGCACTTACGATTCCTCTGACACTTGTTACATTGCCTCCACGTCCATTCAATTAATGCATCTAATAGCACGCTCACTGTACACCGATCTCCACTTCTCGTTATCTGTAAGTCTACAGGAACAATACAACGGACCACCATCGCACGGAAGTCGCCACCCCAAGGAAACCACTTTCGATGTTCATTCGGTCTCTGCTAACCTCTGCGCGCGCTTAGCAAGCTGATGGAATCAAGTTAGCTTTGGGATATGGAAGCTACAGAAAAAGACCTTACAGCAGCTGCCAGATCCAACTGGCCTGGTGCGGAACCACCAGGCTTGACGGCACCAGGTCGCGGCACAGACGGCGCAGGTGTAGGTCTTGTAGCCGTCGGAATGGGTGGTCTTCCGGGTAGTTTCGGAGCGGCAGGCTTGGAGGCCACGGGCGGAGGGGGTGCGGGTTTCTTTCCAACCGGGGGAGGAGGAGGCTTCACCGCCCCCACCGCGCTCGACGGTCTCGATGTCGCAGGCGTCATCCCCGCAGATGCATCCGGTGTCCTCTTCCATGGCGCTGCGGTGCCGTTGGGCGGTGCCATTCCAGGAAACACGGATACAGGTTTCGCGGAGGCATTTGCGGTGAGGGATTGCACCGGAATCCTAGGCTGCTGCTGCGTCTGTGGCGCGTTGGGTTTCGGAGTCACGGCAGGGGCGGTAGGGGGTGCAGGAGGACGTCGCGGGGCAGGTGGTGGTGCGGGTGGAGGCGCAGGTGCTGCTTTCGGCTTCGGAGGCACTAGTTCGAGGTAATTGCTCGGCGCCCAACCCTCCAGACCGTCTTTCTTCACAAGCCACCATCCGTTTTCATCCTTCTCGACGAGCTCGACAAGGTCATCCTTCGCCAAAGATGCCTCGCCGGCTTGGCCCTCGAAAGCATATTTAGCGCGGTACATGGGGATGTCTGGTTCTTCAGGAACGGACGGTGGGGGACGATCGCGACTCGGTGGGGGAGGAGGAGCACGTGGGATTGCCGAGTCCGCCCTCGAAGCCGTGGGTTTCGTCACAGTTGACGGGCGAGAACTGCCTGGTAACAGTTGAGCTGCAGGTTTCGGTCGGGTTCCCGTAGGCTAAGGTGATCACATGTGAGAATGTCGTATCGTACAGACACGATATAACAGACCTTGGAACGGCCACTACTCTTGAGTAGCTTTCCTTGAGTAATGGGGCGGACGACGCCAGCTTTCCGTTTAGCTGGCGGCCTGGACCGACTATTCGGAGGTTCGCCTGTAGGGACATGCACAGTGTGACTCTTGTATTGATCATCCTTTTGAACTGTTTCGTCCTTCACGAATTTGATCTGAGCTCTCTTCTCTTTCTTCTTGGCATAATCCACTCTGTCTGAAGATTAGGACAGAAATTGACAAGGGAATACGAAGGACAACGTACAGAGGGCCGATCACAATATTGATGCCAGCTGATGTTAACTGAAGAAGAGTCGAGGCCAATTCGGTCTTGAAATAGCAGCAAAGCACGGGGTCGCCTTCCTCCGAGAAATTGTTGATATTCAGAACCTGAGCAGTAGATCATGGGTGAACATGGGCTGGGACAACGTAATCTTAGCACTTGCCATCCAGTCATCTCGAAGATTCGACATTGCAATACTCTTGATTGTCATAAGAGGAATCTTGCGTTCGAGAATCGTCTGCACGTCTCCGTCCTTTGTTTGGGAATTGACGACAATATGAACGGCCTTTCCCGTCTTTTTCGAGTCAGAAGAAAACCAATTCCGAAGTAAGCGGATCGACGTACGACAACGAGGAAGCGGGGGCTGGGTTTACTGGATCGCCCGAATTTCGAGACTAGTAGTTGTATTCGGGAACTGAATGCAACATTCTCGGCTAAGGGTGATTCAGTGTCAGTACCACTGATGCTCGATATGGCAGGCATACACACCTCTGATACCACACACGGACTTCATTTCACCACCTAATGCACTGTCGCCATTCAGATCAAGATAATCCCCCATATACCGACGATAGCTAAGCAAACTGAAACGCCTGCGTTCTTTCCTATCTGCGAGGATTTGATGACCGTAATCCCGCTTCTGGGCGTACACGATAGATTCCTTGTTGTTCTTCCAGAATCGCTGAATACGCTTAGCGCACTCATTTCTGTACCGCATGTAATTACGCCATGCCCTTTGGATTCTGGCTGCCATGTTATGCCAGTATCGGTCCCTCATAGTTTCCAACGCGAAAAGCTGGAAGCAAGTCAAGCATCGTCACGGTTCCGAGCCTGAAACCCACACTCACCGTTTCTGGGTTTTTGATAAAGGCCTTTGTGACACCCATTTGCCACTCCTCCTTTGCGATCCCAGTGTCAGTGAGAATTCTCTCGCACCCGCTGCGAGGGTCACCAGTCCACGTATATTCCCCTGCGTACGAGGTGTTGGGGGATAGAAGATAAAACCGCTCCACCATTTTTTCAAACGTATTGCGATACGCGAAACCTGCACGACGGACTCGGATGTTTTCTTGCAGGCCAAGGTACTTGATCTGGTGGAGAACCGCCTTGGTGTCGAATTCCGTTGCACTCCGATTCTGGTTCGGTTTGATCGTACGGATGTATGATGGTCGAGCACGCATGAGATTTTCGACCAAAGCTCCCGCAGATGCCTGACTCGGGGATTGATCGTAAGACCAATGTTGTCATTACAACGGGCTTCACTCGCCTTAATCCTATCGCCTGCAGTTGGAGGACGTTTCTTGCTATTGGGATCCGGACGATCAGGGAACAATGTCTGTAGAAATGTATTGCCACTCATAGAGACGAGATCCAGTAAATCCTTGATGAGGGCATCCTTGTTCTTGTCCGTCATCCCCGCAACCTGGTACATGACATCGCCAGCATAGTGTTTGACCAGGAACTGAGCACCGCGAGCCTCGAAATGCGGGTTGGAGGCAAGAGCCGCAGTTCGCTGGATGAAACTGTTATCAGCTGCTGTAGGATCTGCATGTGCGGTTGCTGTGGCATCGTTCAGAGCAGCGAAAATTCCAGGTGGGCGGCGTTCCTCAATGAGATCGCAGACGATCTTGTTGTTGAAATATTTAATTTCGGTCCATTTAATCTGCTCACGGACATATTCTTCCTGCTCGGTCTTGAGTGTCAATTCGATGAAAATCTGTTGTAGCTTTTCGTTGACATAGTTTATGCAGAGTTGTTCGAAAGAGTTTTCCTTAAGAGTCAATTTAGTGCTACTCCAGGGTCCAAGTCATGAATTTCACCTGGAAAATCTCAAATCCGAAGATATCCTGTATAGAGCATCAAGAGATGAACCTCAGATTAACATTAACTAACATACCAGAATTCCGATCAATTGGCTCGTTGCCCCACGAGGTTTCATGGAGATGTTGATACGGGAGACAATCCACTCGAACAAGTTGTTGTAAATAGCCTTTGCCAGGGCATCTCTCCCTGAACTAGCTTGTGCTGGATTCAAGGGTACGTCGTAGACCGAACCGCGTCGTCCGCCTCTCTGAGTTTCGACGACTTTTGTCGTGAGTACCTTCTGAACTTGAGCACTATCGACATCCATAAGATACGCGATGAAATCTGTGACTCCAAGGTCAGATATAGCAGCGTTCCCATCGTCCATCTCGTTGTATTGCACGTTCCCAAGCCAGAGAATAATTGAAAGCATGCGGAAGATTTCAGTTTGTTCTTCCGCACTCAGGCCAATGACATTCATAGCTCTCTGAAATGGGTTAATTAACACAGATCGTAAGTAATAAACGGGACCTACCAAGGTATCAGCAAAGTCTTTGACATCGTCTATACCCTCAACCTCCATACAGTTACTTAAGCTAGTGTATGCATACGCGTCAGGTCCTTGCAGACCAAATGCCTCTATAAAGACGCATGAGTCGAAGCGATCGATGCGGGAGAGTGGAGAAGTATCGTACCCCTCTGCTCGGCCGATGCAGCTTTCGTGAACTGATAGAATACGTGGAAGTTACGTTCATTTTGAACTTGACCAACCACGCGAGCCTTCTCTAGTAGGTAATTGGTGATCTGAGCGCCGATGGGCTCTGCGTGTTCATTGAACATGATCTCTAAGTATTTCCCCTGAAGACTATGAGTGAAATCTTTGTGACAGCGGGATTTACTCACATGTCGACTTGAGTTGTTGTTGCGGAGCGTCTTCGCACACCCAAAGCTCTCTAGAAGAGGGTTGGTGGCCAGGACCATTTCCTTTATCTGCTGAATGCTACTGTCTTGTCCACCGGATACCGCCGCAATGTACTGCATGATACGTTTGGCAGCTTCGGTCTTGCCCGCTCCAGATTCTCCAGAGATAATGACACACTGGTTCTCTTTATACGCATTCATATTGTAAAATGCAGATTCCGCAATGCCGAAAACGTGTGGAGGGACTTCTAGCCTGTTTTTGCCTTGATAACGGCGCAGGACGTCCTCGGTATATATGCCAAGGTCTGGCACCATGAATGGGCGTGGACTTTATATGGGAATGACCAAGGCTCTCACCTCGGAAAGGGTTGACTGATATCAAGACCGCACCGATGTATGTGTAGATCTCGCCGCTCGTCCATCGCTTCTGTAAATTATCGTTGATGCTCTCGTTGCTGATGGTTGTCAGTAGGGTCATATCTGAGACCCCAACCTGCTTCTTCTTAAATCCTTCCTTCCAGTCGGCCTTAACTAAGATCAGTTGTCAAGTGATTGGGACAGAGGAGGGTTAATGACCTTCGCAACTTTGGTAGGACCAGCCTTCTTCGGGGTTGCAGTTCCCTTCTTGCCAGCCTTTTTGGACGGGGCCTGGGGAACAAAACATCAAGACATTGGACGCTTCGAGTAGAGAAGACGAACCATTGTGTCCGATACAGGCTGAAGGTGTTGTGTGATATGAGATAGAGTTGCGAGGCAATAATCAGAGGCGAGGCACACCGTTCCGGTTCTGTCCAAATTTGGCAGAGGACAATAATTACTGCGGCGCAGATGCGCGGCCACTCGCGGAGCAGGTTATTCCTAGGACCTCCACACGATTTATGGCTCATTACAGAAACTTACAATTCCACTACGACCTATATGCAAAAGGCGGTAGTATTGCCAGGGTATATTCCGACTTTCTCCAGCCAATAGAAGATGAACAATTTGGAAAACTCAGTCATCGACTCATCGTATTCTACAAGCGAAAGTAGTCACTGGGCTAAGACCAGATTTTGATGGGGAACGGATGCTACAGCGATAATGTAGGGACAAATGAGAGGGCTCAATTCGATCGGCATCGACCTGATAAGGAGGACGAGTGCCACTGCTAACATGTCGAGTTAGACAGGCGTAGCGGCGTAATTGGTGATGGGCATTATGACTCGTCTTGTGAGAACTAAGGCAGTGGTTCGTCACGATGTTTCCGTCCTTTGTTGCTGTTCACGTGAAACACTTCTGAACCACAGCGACTAGATAGTTTCGTCCCTGGGCTCCACTATCGTACTCTCACTGACATAGAGATACTAGTTGAGCATACAACTCATGCATTGGCTGTAGTTGTCGTGTACAATCAGAATCAACCCGACTTTCCGACGGAGGGGCAGGAACGAGTGCCCAGGGTAAACGGAAGCAGCTAAAGTGAATCATTGACACGGCAATGCCTAGGATGGGGTTCTCTACGTACCTAATCACGCATAAGAGAAGCAAAACCCTCGGCACAACGTGTTTGTGTTTGGGTCGAGGGGTGGGGTGGTGGTGCCAAAATACAATTGGGAGCAGCAGCAGCAGCAGCAGCACCAGCTAAGTTACCATTGTGTCCAGCAGAGAACAGGCTTCTGCCAAACCAGTCTTCACGACCATCGCAAGCGCTGCGCTTGGGGCGCAACACGCTACGTCACCCCATACGATGAGGTGCGACGATGGGAAGAAGGCGGGCGCGTGCACGGCATGCTCTCCTCACACACAAAGATGGAATCAACCACATATCGCGTGGAATGTCCATGCAAGTAGTGGTAAGACATCCAATGTGGTCTTGAGTGCGAGGAGGGCCAGCACGAGCAACGGCAAGGCGGCTGCGAAAATATCCGTGGCTTGCACGTCTGTATAGGTATTCCACCACGGAGGCGGAGGCTGCGCAGGTGCGGAAAAAGTGAGATCGAGCTTGCGTAGTTGTTTCAAGTTGGCTAAGTACAGTAGTGGGAAGAGGACGACGTCCGTGAAGAGAGGACGGACACGGAGGGGCATGATGCGGACTGTGCTAGGGAAATCGCCGTGACACTCTCAAACAACCAGTGCTCTAGACCCGGGGTCACACTAATGACTGACGATCTTTGCTGAGTGGATTAGGAAACTACCAGGACCAGGACTTGGAGACGTGTGTGTGGAAATGACAAAGAGTAATACCTAATACCAGGCCAAATAACTGCCACATATTCGCGTTATGTAATAGTAGTGGCGCTCATGGCGCCCATTTTCTGATCATCCGTGATCAATAATCAACCCCTCGTTATGTTGTGTGCCCTTGCTTGTTCTTGAGTTTTGAGGTGACCCATGGTCCGTGTTCATCCGTGTAAAGGTAGTCCGCATGTAGGAGGGAGGGTGTTGGTACAGGTATGTAACCTTTGAATAGGGAAATTTCCCTTTCGCAACCACTTCGTTTCTTGGGAACAATTTTGCCACATGCTGCCACCGGCAACTTGATATGTGTGTGTTCACCTACGACATCGAACCTATAATCATCTCAGGTGCGTGACAATTGAACAGTATTCGCTCAGCACACGCATCGAAAACGTGACATAACAGTCTGTTACCCTACTGTGATATCTCCGTGGATTGAGGCAATGGAGTAAGCAGGGGTAGTACACGAGTGAAATGTGCAGTGTCAGCGCCCTGCATTAAGGGATGGTGGTCGCAGCAGGGGCGGCATCTTTAGCCACAGGTCTGCTATACTCCTCCGAGTCGCATTAATTGGGCCTGGGGCCGCTTGATGACGCGTTTCTATGCACTTATATCAAAATGTCATGTTCAAGTTCACGAGGCATTGCATACGGCTCCGCCCAGAAAGTCACCGATCTTGGTGTTCTTGAGCTTTCTATACGTATAGAGACTCGGATGAACGATAAGGGACACCAACAAGCTGCGATAAATTAACTTTGGAGGGAGAACAAGTGATTTTGAGACAGCGAAGTTAAAGGCCAAGTAACCTTCTCTGCCACCGTGAAAAAACTTGGTCGATTACGCAGTGCCCCTCTGTGGCCTTTTGCCCAGCGGCGTCCCTTAACTTGCCCATACCCTCTTGCATCTGGCCTAGATAAATCAAAGAGAGGCTAAGCCCATGCCAGTGCTTCTTCTAAAACAAAAAGAGTAAGATGACGAGAGAAAACGAAGTACCAGTCACCAACTCACCACACGGGTACTCACCCTCGTCAGACGAATAGTCAAGGGGTAGAATGTGAAGACAAGAATACGTTGGGTGGAATTCCTTGACAAGTTACATTAACGAGCCAAATCAACGCATATCAGGTCGAATGAACCACTTACGATGACGGATTCGCTGGCGAACAACACAAAGCTTCAAGGTCCTCTGGGGACAGATCGTAACGACTAAGCAAAACAGGCAGCGCGATGAACCGGTCCACCGCGGCTTCGAGCACACTGAGAATGGCATAAATAAGGCCCAAGTTCGTGAGAGATCTAAAATAAGCGATTGCTTGGGTTGGGAGAAGAGGACGGAGATGGGAATTTGATGGCCAGGTCCGAGTGAGAAAATTCGAGCAACTGCTCGAGATCTTCGAGAGTGGCAACTCCAATTCGGCTTCGGGGACATTGCAACAAAAGGTCGAAACGGGAAGGCACTCGAATGAAAAATTCATGAGGGAGCAGACGGAGCAGACGGTCCGTCTCCCAAAGAAGAGAGAAGGCGTGAGTGAGTTCGATTAGACCTAGACGGAGTGGTCAACTTTGACCAACATAACACGCGGTAGTCGTTACACAATACCTTCGACCACTTTGTTATGACCCTGGGGGGACTAGAAAGGTTGCACAACTACGTGCTGGGAATGCAAACGCCGAGGTCCATGAGACACTTTAACGTCTCTGCAGTAGCGCGTAATACATCTGCTTTCTCCGTGTTGGCCTTCATGGTCGCGATCAACCCATTTATAATGTCTGTCAGTTCCGCTTCCTCCTTCAGTTGTTTCTGGAGAGTTGGTTCGAGGTTGACAAAGAAGTTTCGGATGCACACAACTCCCCGATGCACCAGACCAGGGTCTGGGGCAGTTGTTACAGGTGGTTCACCGGATCCGGGGAAAGGATTGATAAGTGTAGTGAGGATAGGAAGAACCCTATGATTGTCGCGCTCCAACTCGTAAAGGGAACGACAAGCATCGGGGGATGACGTTAGACTTGCGAGAGTACCAGAGGCTGCTAGCCGCGTGGGCAGATCTTCGACATCCGACAGGGCTATTAGGATATGGAGTCTTGATTTTGCGGCATTACCATCTGAATACTTCTTGAAGGCGCTGTCCGAGCCAGCTACCAAATTGCAAGTAATTTCAGTAGCCGCCCTTCTGATGAGCACATGGTCCTCCAGCATCAGAAATTCGATCTTCGTCAACAGTCCGTCCGCCTGCGCCACGCGACTGGCGGCTTCAACACTCTGCGACGATAGATTGGTCAAAGCCATGATTGCCTCGAATTGTTGCAGAAGGCTCGATGCCGAGTGTGTGAGTAAGATAGCAAACGGTCGAATAGCGTCATAAATGGCACCAGGGTCGGGCCCAAATACTTGAGTGGGTGAGGATGTTATAGCTAGTTTTGCCAAGGCCTGGATAGGCTCCAATTGTGAGGTATCAATCTCGGATTGTCCCGCGGGTGGTAGCTTTATTGTGGGAAGGGACTTCCGTATGGTCTCTGCCAGCGTCCTTGCGCCGCCACTCTGAAGTATTTTTCCTCTGTTCTCCTTATGCACGCTGAGATTTAGAAGGATTCGGCCTACGGTGAGTCGGATGCCCTCACTGTCAGCTATTCGTATTGAAGTTGCTAGAACATTGAGAGCGCCATTCTTCACCAAGTTCTTTCCTCGTTCGGTGACGTACTTTTCATCCTCCAGTATATCCGAGAGGTTTTCCTCAAGGCCGCGCGAACTTGTGTTACCAGGTTTGGTCATTCGTCGGAGCTTCATAATTTGTTCCTGATCTGGTGTGAGCGGCGGTCGGTAAACGCTAAGATGATAAATGATGTTGAGTATCCCGTATATGAGTGAATGACTACGCGAGTCCGAAGGCGTGCTCGCAGTCCCCCGTCTTGCGGGAATGAAAGAAAACAGCTTCTTCAAGAAGGGTGAATCCTTTGAGAGGCCTTCCTTGACTGAGGGCTCAACGCTCATATAGGCTAAGCCTTCGACGGCATCCAGAATGGAGTCTGACCCTCCTCCTTTCATAAGGATTTCCTTCATAAGTTCGACTAAATCTTGGTCTGCACTGCGTTTATAAGTTTCCGATGACTCGACCGATGCGTCTGAGCCTGCGCCGCGGGACAACTTTGTGATTGCTACTGCTGCAGCTGCGCGCAAAGGAGTGTCCTTTCTCTGGCGCACTGCGGCCTCTAGCCACTGGGTGATCTCCGCGGTGAGAGTGGAACGGCAGGATTTATGTCCGCAGGCTTGTGAGAGAAGTCGTGCAACCTCTCTCGCTGCAATCTCAGAAGTATAGAGATCTAAGATGTCAGTGATGGATGCGAGGACCTCCTCCCGTTGAAAGATATCAGAAGCTGCCTGCCAATCCACTTGAAAGAGCGCCGTGAGGAAGGAAAGGCCAGCTACTACATCCGCTTCCTGGGCCTCAGCTATACGAGCCTGAATCATTGGGAGAAAAACCCGGCTAAGACATTGCGTTCCTGGATCTTGCGTGCCTTCTAGAGCCTGCCCCATCGATGCTCGGACACCACGACAATACGAAGCGAGAACCAGGAAGGCCTTGGAACGTGACTGGTGATCATTGGCGGGAATGAATGATGTAATGAGATATGTAAGTTCATCTGGGAAGGATGTCGGAGAGCTGTTGGGAAGGGAAGTGTGTGTGACGCTGGTAGTGTCAATTTCATCGATGACGGCCATGGATGGCGTTGTTGGTTGTGAATTGAATTTGCGAGCATCGAGCATCGTAAATAGTTTGCGCCGGCCCGGGATAACCGAAAATATCCAAGCAAGCGCTTGTCAGCCTCAGCATGGGTTGGACTCGGAGGCAAAATTCAGAATCATGTCGGGGGACGATAGGCCATTTGCTGCGCCTCAAGGTTCCTCAAATGCGACATCTGACAGACAGGATAGTGGTATGGATGGGCTGATCCATGCTGGGGATACTATTCTCCTGAGGTTACCTACTGGGGATATAAAGAGTTCCAAACTAGAGGCTGATTCGTACGTCGCATTCAGGATCGTGCTAATCAAAAGATAAACTGACAGCGAAAAGCGTGATCAATTTAGGAAAATTCGGTTCTTTTTTGGCAGATTCGCTTGTAGGCCAGCCGTACGGGCTGACATATGAGATTGCCAACAAGACAATCAACGTGATTCCTCCACCTGCTGTCGAAGAACTTGGTGAGAGAACGTTTTCGCGCCCAAGAGCCCCTCAATGACGCGGCAGCAGATGATACCGATGCGACAAATGAGCTCATCAATGATGGACAATTTGTCCAGCCCTTGACCGCTGCCGAAATAGAAGCCTTGAAGCAGTCGGGTGTTCATGCTACCGTGACTATTCGCGTTCTAGCTCCTGCATCAAACCCGACAAAGCTGATGCGTTGCAGGAAATCGTCAAGAAACAGATAGAGATGCATGCAAATTATTCACTCAAGACCGAATACAGCAAGGATAAATATAAAAAGAGAAAGGTGGCAAAGTAAGCGGGGGCGATTCGATGAGGTTCCGTCTTCTTAGTTTGCAGATAAAGGTATTCTAAATCGTTCACGACCGTCCAACCCACGCTTTTCAATGTCTGCGAATACTGGTTTTCGAAAGACCAGACCCGCATCCTTGGCATGCGCATCGACACGCTCTCACAGATGATGAACCTTGGGAATGTCCGGCCAGGTGGTCGCTACATCGTGGTAGATGAAGCGTCTGGGGTGGTGGTCTCCGCTCTGCTGGAGCGTTTAGGCGGTCAGTTTTCCAACTCATGCACCGCTCACCCCGATCCATAAACCAACTTGTAACTCAGGTAGTGGGCGACTAATAACGATTTGTGATGTGGACTCGCCACCTGCGTATCCCGTCATGACACAGATGAATTTTCCAAAAGGGCTGACTGCCGACGTTTTGTCACCTCTCAACTGGGCAACAGCAGATGATACGCATACACCACGTGGGTTCGTTTATACACATGAAGCCGCATGTACCTAACCCACCGAAAGTTGTACTCTCCACCGAGCCGGCATCAGGATCGTATGGTTCAGAAAAACACAAAACAAGGCTCTCAAAACGTAAAACAGCGTCAGAAGCGTTATTCAGCATACGGGAAGAACTCTTTTCTGGGGAATTTGAAGGGTGAGGACACCCGTTGGTGAGTGCGTTTGTGCTACTAACCAGGATTCTAGGTTATTCGTGGCAAGCACGTATGATCCTCTTTCGATTCTAGGAAAGCTGTTCCCCTACTTGGGGGGTTCTGCATCCGTGGTTGTCTACAGTCCTCACCTACAGGTTCGTGTGCGGTATATAATGCCCGAAGATCGTTAACCCAAATGCGTGAAGGTTGTATCTGATTTACAAAACACTCTTCGGACCAATCCCCAATATCTGGCCCCAAGCATTTCAGAGAGCTGGCTCCGTCGATATCAAGTATTGCGATTTAATGCGCACCCTTACGTCTAACTGTCGCATCCATAGGTACTCCCCGGTCGCACCCACCCCTTGATGACAACTTCGGGAGGTGGCGGGTACCTGCTACATGCCATCAAAATGTACGTGTTCCGTTCATAGTAGACGCCACGTCTCGGACCCGATTTCTCACCTCGATTCACAACCATCCCAGATATGATGACCCCTCGGCAGAACCGGTGGTGGTCCATCGGCGCTCAAAGGCTACAAAGCAAATTGCCGAATCCTCTCAAGAGAGGTTTGAGGATTCGACTACCCAGGCTGTTGGGGGAGAACTAGACGCTCATTACACAGACATTGATGTGGATAACTAGTTCATGTTGTCCAATCGAACAGCAACGTTCATTGACTTTTCTTAAGTCATTCGTTGAGACTCCATGATGAAGGATCCCCGAATTATAAACGGTATGAAGATTATAATAGAATGCCAACAGTAGGTGGCGCAGAGTACACGAAAAGGGTCATGAAAATGCCTCCGGGAATAATGATGCGAGCAACTGAAGAGAGAGCAAAATGCTGCTGAGAAATAGCAAGCCGTGTTACGAGAAAGACCCTCACCTCATCCAGAATGGTATATGCAAGATGTTGGTTTAGCCTCCTGTTCTGTAAAACCGCAAACATACGCCGTGCCCCTCTGCGTGCGTTGGTGCGGCCGATCATGTTGGCAGCGAGATCTATACCGGGATGAGGACTTGGAAGTGATACATACAAAATACGAGCCACATACCTGGTATCAAGGCAGATAACATACGATTTGCATTATCTCTGGCCTGCGCTTTTTCCTCAGCCGATCGTGGGGCAGCAGGCGGCCTAAGCTGTCCTCCTGACCACATAGAATCACGGAACATTCCGATGGAATTCATGATATTTATCTCGTCGAGAAGGTAGTTGACGGTGTCACGAACTTTCCTATTTCAACCTTCGTGAGCTGGCTAGATCACAGGCGTGAAGAGACCAACCTTTCGACTGAACTTCCTAACACCTGCTGCATAATTATGATGATGGCTTGCCGCCGCAGCCAATTATTCTTCTTGTTGAGTTCGAAGACGGCTAGGATAAGGTCACAAATAGGCGAGGAAAAGCTAGATGAGCTGGTTTCTCCGTCCAGTGGCTTTAAATCTCCCGAGAATTGCAAAAGAGTGTCATCTGGCGACGCCTTTCCTGATGCACGGAAGGCTTGAGTAACCGCGTCTTCGTCAGTGACCGAACTTCCTCTGATACCGGCAAGTTCTGCGGCTTGTCGAGTAAGGCGTTGGATCATCACATCCAGCATTGACGGGCCAAAAAACATGTCGTCGATGCTACCTGCGACGGAATGGTATACGTGGCGGACTAAACCGGTGCCAGGGAACGCTGCGGTGGACTTTGGCTCTGGCACCTTGGGCTCAGATACCATGAAAGGCGAGTTCCTGGATAAAAATGCCTGGAGTTCACTGCTTTCGCACACAGTGGGGACCATAACCAAATTCTAATCGCAATGAGATAAATGCCATCGTGAGATGATGTGCCATACCTGCATGTATCGCTCCAATGCAGCACGGCGCAGATCGACAAAGCTTGAGGAAAGCGCAGTGACCAACCTCTTTCCAGGAAACTCGAGATTTCTGACCACAACATAACGATCCCGCAGCTTGTTGTGCATATCAAGAAATTCGTTGTAACGCCGTGCGACAACCCATCCTGTGCCTACGCCACCATCCGGCGAAAGCTGCTGCACTTCAACGAGATATCGCACGACGGATTTTCCATTCTCTTCTCCCGTGACTGAATTCAAAATGGATACCTTTGTACGGTCTGGAATGAGGCGGTTGGCCACTTCCTGCTGCTCGAACTGCGTCTTCTGGAAACTCAGCTCTCGCAATTCCCGATTCAGCGAAGATCTGGACTTCTGCAAAAGCTTCAGTTCTTGGACATCCCCCGTGAGCTCTGCCTTCTTAATGAGTGAGTCCAACATGACATCTTGAGCTTGCAATGCAGATATCTTCTCGGCGAGTAAGGAAATCTCGAGAGAAAGCTGGAGATCACCTGGGCCCGGGAGATGAAACGACTCTTGCATTGGATCGCTACTTTCGTCGCCGCCGTTCTCCTCTTCCTCTGTGCCTCCTATGACTTCGTCTCCAGGGTTTGAATATCGCCGGAGGCCGAGGTAACTCCGTGACATGGACGTACTTGACGAGGAAGGGAATACCTGAGGCTTGTTCCTTTGTTGGTTGTCGAGGGCGATGATGTCCGAAAGGGCAGCCTGGATCGCCTCAATCGTGGCCTCACTCTCTCGACTAGCCTTCCCTGTATCGCCAGGGTCATCGAATAACGGTGCGCGTGAGTCGTCAGCATCGGAGCTGGAGAAGGGCGACATGAGGACATCGAGATTGGATGGATTGGTAGGGTTGCCCTGTTGGGAAGGAACGTCCTTGAGTATCGACCCTGAAGTGGGGGGTGAATGATCAGCACGAGACTGCAATACGGACATAGGACTCTGGAAAGTGGGAGAAGTCTGGCCAGATCGGTGGACAGGGGACAAGGGACGAGTAGGAACTCTGGTCAACTTGGGATTCGACAAGCTTTCATCGCTCGCTGAAAATGGAATTCGAGACCGTCCATCGCTACTATTAGTGGCTCGGCTAGCACCAATATCCTCCACCACGCGGAACCATAGCTCGGATCTTTCGAATTCTTCGAAGTCCTGTTCCATGGCTTGTTCGACTTGCCGTTGCGCGAGCATAACACTCTTGCGGGCCCTGCGCTCCATATTTGGAGAGGGTGAAGTCTCACTGGCGAAGTCGTGGATAGCCGAGATGTGTTTGGAAGATATAACGGAAATGGAGGAAGTGGGAGGAGTGCCAGAAAAGTAGAGTTCATAAATCATTGAAATATCTTCTTTGGCGGTGGATGTTTGAGACGGGGGACTTGGATCGCCATCCTCGGAGTCGTCAGATTCAATGGATTCCAGCGGATTCTTGAAACTCTCCACGGTAAGCCAAAACTGTACAAGAATCGAACGGTTTCGTCGATCCATGAACTCCATAAAGTACGACAGGGAACTCGGGTTGCCAAGGATATCCCTTAGGGTAAGGTGAGACGCGGGTATTGCATCAGGCGTGGGCTGGTTCTGGGTCTTTCGTTAGACTGAGCGTTGAGAATCGGTGACGATGCCTACGCTCTCGTCATATCCTCCTAAAGCAGTAATGCGCCGTTCCGCCTTGCGCTTGGCCGTGTAAAGCCTATCTAGGAAAGCAACTACATCCTCCGTTCTCGCCCCGTCTATCCAGTCGTCTTTCTGGTGGGCCGCTTCAAGGGGAGTTGTGAGAAGACCGCTATGATATCTCACCAGGAAACATACCCAACAAAGCTCTCGTCCTCCTAATCTCGCCCATAATGTCACTTTTCAAACGACGAGCATCCAGGAGGGAGGACATATGACTGATACTCCGGAGAAAGGAGTCGAATTGACGTTGGTCGGTGCGGAGCGTGATTGCTTCTGCAACTGGACCAGCCCCCCTTGGAGCTTTCAGTCCTGGTTTAGGGTGAGGAAGTTGTGCCTCCAAAACGTTTCGTACTTTTGAAATAAGGCGCCTAAGGAAATGAGACAAAGGCGAAGACCTTAAAGGGATTTCTTACCGTTGGCGAAGAGCAGCCCCCGCCTTATACACAGTTAGCTAATGTATAATGCTCTTGCGACGCACGCTCACCAATTGATCGATGGTACAATTCCAAAAATCGGGATCGGTGAGCATATCCATGAGGGGATACAAGACCGAACATGCTATAATCTCGCGCAAGATGACACATAGTGCTTTGTTGCGAGCTTCGTTCGCGGGTAGGATAAATGGTAGAATGCGATCTAGAAGTGACTTCAGATGGTTCTCCTCTGCCTGCTTAGTATAACTTGAAGAAAGATTGTTGATGGCAGGATGAAGTCTGCCTCCTTTGCTGGCGTATCGACTGGCCAGAAGCGTGTCCAACTCTTCCGATTCAGTCAAACGGCGTTCTAAACCTGCCCCGCGCAAAGCAATTTCCGACTCTTGAAACTGTTCTACATGCATGGTGATCTTGGGTAGCACGCGTTTGACTAGAATGCTCGAGGTGTCGGCCGAGGACAGTCTGGAAAACAACCTGCCTAGGACGCTATGAAGCATAGCAGAGACCGCAGTGGGGAACGACGGTGAAGATGATATGTCCCTATACCATGTAAGCACAAAGTCACGCACAACCAAGATAAGTATCTCGTTAATTGCAGCGGAGATCATGGGAGATTCGTGGTACAGAGGTGGTAGACTTTGTGGGGGCCTATGTGACCATTGGGATCTGATAAGAACTGCTTGCCATGCAGCAGGAGTAGAGAATGCCAATGGGTGGGCGGCCGTGGGAGTGCGAAATGGTTGAGGCAAACTTGTATCGAGGGCATATCCGAAGAGTAGGATGAGGATGAGAAAAGCTACGGGGATAACGAAAAGGAGAAAGGGTGTCAGTAGAAGGATAGCGAGAGGGGACAACGCGATGCGAATGAAGAATGGGACTGAAATGGCCAAGACAGCGACGAGCACGACCGAGGTTATGTTGAGGGTATGCATCATCTTCACCGTGACTGACACGTCCAATTTCGCAAAATTAACGAAATCACGCGGTTGACGCGAGTTATATTCACGTCTCTTCCATCCTTCCTGAGACTCGTCACTCTCGTGTTTCACTATGGCCACCACCTCTAGGCCCTCTTATCCAACAACCCCCCGCCATCTCTCTACTACGGAAGGCTTCCTTCTCGGCGGCGTCGCAGCATCTGTTGCTGTTAGTTCGGCTACCTTACATCTTCAACTTCCTGACCATCTATTTAGGTTACTTTCTCAAATCCTGCCGAGGTAGCAAAAACAAGGATGCAACTGCAAGGTGAACTTGTGAGGGGTGGCGGAGAAAAGGTTTACAAAAATGTGTTTGATTGCTTCGCTAAGACTTGGAGAAACGAGGGTATAAGAGGAATTCAGCGAGGTCTCCCCCCAGCCGTGAGTTCTGTTGTCTGCTTGCCTTGCTTATTTTCAAAGGAAATCTGTAGTACGCGTACCAGGTACGTACCACGATCCTCAGCTTTTCCATGACACTCATTTGCCGCAGATTCTTCTGAACGGGTCTCGGCTGGGTGCGTATGGCCTAGTTTCTGGACCACGTTTTATTCCTTATGCTTCCTATTTTAGGTTTCTACGAACCGATCCGTAAGGCTACGAACCGATTTTTTGGGTTGGGCGCAACGGAACAAAGTCCAGTCACTTCTGTTTTCGCGGGTGCGGCCAGTGGTGTAGTGGGAGGTCGTCTCTTCAACACACCACACCATATGCCGAGATTGATTTCTTTTCCTTAAGCTATTCTTGGAAACCCCTTGTTCTTGATCAAAGCACGGATGCAGGTGCGCAGTCTTGTGGCTGCGACGCGCTTACATGTTACCATCTGACGTATGACTCTCTAGGCATATTCGCCCGCATTACCCGTGGGGACGCAACATCACTATAAGAACTCATGGCATGCTCTCAAGACTATATATCAACAAGAACGCTTTCGTGGCCTAGTAAGAGGAGTGGATGCTGCCATGCTCAGAACGGGAATGGGTTCTTCTGTTGGGATATACCAATACAATTCCCAGGTTTATAACTAACAAATTGTTTAAGGTACAATTGCCCACCTACAATTGGACCAAAAGCCAATTGGTGTCGAGGAATATTCTCCCGGCTGATAGTATATGGACATATCTCGCGAGTAGCTCCGTTTCGGGTGTATGCGTTGTGAGTGGGGCCTTCCCATGTCTAATGACCGTTAACAACAAAGCTAGCTAGCTATGATGCAACCAGCTGATACTGTCAGTCATGACCTCATAAATCTATCGCCAAACTGATCCGCAGCAGACTTTAACAAGAATGTATAATCAACCGACGATGCAACTCCCTAACGGGAAGATTGTTGGCACTCGTTATAAGAATCCCATTGACTGCCTATGGAAAACTATCATGACCGAAGGTCCCCTTGCCCTATATAAAGGTAATGATCCCCGGACGTTTTCAAGGCTCGTCAAAAATCAACTGAGGTTGTATTGCAGGTTCGACTGCCCACTTCCTGCGAATTGCACCTCATACGTGAGTCTCCCTTGCTATGTATGTTCGCGATGCGTTAACACATCTGAAAGGATCATAACACTTACCGCAAACGATGTGATCATTGGACTTTACAAGAGACTCCGTAGAGGGACTGTTGCATGAATGCTTATGGTATATCCGTCATACACAAATTTCATCTAAGAGTACCATAGATTAGAGAGTCGGAACTAGAACATACTTAACGCACTACGCACTGTTAATGTACATACTATCTCGCCGGTTTTCCCGGGCCGTCTTGGCGATATGAGTGCCCGCCTTTTGAAGCGCCAAACCTTGAACTTGCAGGCTTAAGATATTCTCACCTGAATGTCCTTTTGTGTTTCACGCATTTTTTTCAGGGAGTCGCTAGCCCTGCCGACCTGTGCGCACAAGGGCCGTACTTTTTCTGCGGTCAAGTGCTCCAGACACTTTGCAACCCATCGTGACACCCCCACATATGCACAACCTGGCGTAACCTCATCATCTCTTCTCTCTCAAGCTCTCGACCAGAGGCAAAGAGGAGCCAGGAGGGAAGACTCTGTTGGACCTTTTCAACTTGGTATTTCTCAGCCGTCATTCGATGAAGGCACCACGAGGAAGTGGTCCGAACTTAGCCCCAAGGGCAAAGGTCAGTCCCTCAATTTTATCAGTGTGTCACGGGAATTTTCCAATGTCATTTCAGCCATGCGCGCGACAGCTCGTACGACGAACCTAACAGTCATTCTGTTTGGTGCCGGTCTGACGACTGTCCTCGTCTACGCCCTGACGTCTGAGCTCTTCTCAAGGAACTCTCCTACCGTGCTCTATAATGAGGCATGCGAGCGTATAAAAGCGTCATCACGGGTGTGTTATCCCACAGTTCGCCTCATCTACATCTTGAAGAGAACACGTGCAGGTTGCAAAATATCTACCAGGATTATTGGTCTTCCATAACAATCCGCCCTCCCTTCTCCGTCCACGACACCGAAATCGACATGTTTCCTCGCAGATCGTGCTCGATTCAAGCGGCCGTGAGCATATGCTGCTCAATTTCTACGTTCAAGCCAACTCCCAGTTGCCAGACCAAGATGTTTCCTATTTTGAGTCCGCGTCGGGTTGGTTAAAAAACACTACGATGAATCTCTCAGAGGTTTCTTGGCAGGAAACAAAGGACTGGATAATGCTACAAACTCGGGAGACAGTTGATTATGCGAAGGATCTCTTCAGATACCTGTCCGGAGACCCGGCTTCAACATCAAGGGCCTCACAGGTCTCGTTGCAAGTACCTCGGAAGCAAGAAGCACCAACAGGCGATGAAAAAGGTTTCTGGGAAAACTTCGCCGGTCTTTTTGGGTCTTTGAGAGGCGGGAGCAGAAAAGGACCATACGAAGGAACTTTGGACGCTGGGCATGGTAGAGTGTGGCAAGAAGGGGAAGTCCATGCGGATCTCGTGCGGGTGTGTCTCTACAGAACTTTTCAGGGGCCCTATACTTAAACATTTCAGGACGCCAATGGATACTTTGTCTTCCGGTATATTCTCATTGATATCCCAAGTAAGTTCCATTTACATGCGGAAGTGGATGCGCATGCTCATCACCTTTCACAGGCTCGCAAAGTCGAAACCCCTTGCGGGTATTTGTTGAGCGCACAGACGGTGTTAGAGAGAACGAACCCATCGTGAGATGGGACGCCCACTGATAATCGCTGTCATTTCTGCATGTATTAGCTGTGGTACCTCTATTATAAACATTGCTGTTCATTCGACTTCGAATCACCCGTGGGATCAATAGGTCATACGTAAGCGCAGGAATAAGGTAGCACATAAGTGGGCTGTCACGGCCACTGTCCCACGTGTATTTCATTCACCAAACAGTTTCTGTACTCGTTTGAGCACCGAATCCTTTGAGGGATCTAAGCGACATCTATCTGTCGTGTTTTGTACCAAGAAAAGGCCTGATACGTACCATAGGGGTGATCCTTTGATGGGATTTCGAGCAAAGCTGGAAAGGCTTGCTGATATCGGTCAACAGCGGGTCGAATTCTCTCTGCAATCTGTATTGGGGAAGCCCTTGAGTTGCGATAGGTGGAACAGGAATCGCGCGTACATGTTGATTGATGAGGAGGATGGCGATGTCGTCACGCTGTGTGTACTCAGTGAATGTAGCCTCGATAGTGTGAACTTCCGTCTCTGGGAAAACGAATTTATGCCCGTTCCTGAGAAGATAGCGATAGCGTACTAGGCTCAACGACAAAGAAGTTCTTCTGGTCTTGGGTGACTTGACCAATCCCGGCTAGCAGAAGTCCAGTGATCGTGTCCTACAATACTTAGGTGTCCGCCACAGCACAAGCTTTCGGAAATGATTGACATACTTCATCTCCAATTGCTGCCAGTAAATTTCGGTCCTTGGATGGGTTACTAGTCGCCATTGTCGATGCAACACGAACGGGCGAACACGATCTTCCGCATTCAGCAACGGGTGATCTGAAGGCGTGGGAATATGACGCTCTATGCATCTACGCTCGTCTCGTCATGCAGGCCATATTTAATTGCCCCCCTTCCATAGCAGAAGACAGAGTCCATTATGCGCTGTATCCCCCGGAATCAATTTCAGACAGAACATCCGTGACATCCCTGGCCTTAGCCGTCCAAAAATTTGTGGAATCCCTCCTAACCGACTTCTTATGGCATCGTGACGCTTTCCAAGTCAAAGTCGTCCAGGACAGCGACCGATCTGGGTGGTTCCTAGAAGGTAGAATGAGGGTTGGAGATTCCATAGACGATGAATGGTGTCTCGTATGGCTGCTCCGTGGAATTAGCGAAAAGTGGGACATTGCAATCAGGTAACTGAACCTCAACGTCATTCAAGGGGGGCCTTTTAATATGTCATTTTGTAGCGTACGCGACTCCGATGGGGAGTTTCTGCTGATTGAGGCCGCAGACTCTTTGCCCTCATGGGTTGCTCCCTCAGTCGTTGAAAACAGGGTGCGCAATCTCTTCGAGCTCCTAGCATCCCAGGCGTTTTAAAATTCATTCACGTAGGTCTGGATCTACAAGACACACCTTCACCTTATTCCTCTCTCACACGTGTCCGCACCTTCTAGCAGAAGACGCGGCGTCGCTATTCCCGCAGATGACGATGAAGATATGTACACGACAGAGGACTCCCTGAACGTCTCTGATGCATTAAAACTTGTGCGAGACCCATTGGCTGACACACAAGCCCCCCAAAATGTAGAACAGACGGTGTGGGAGAGGATTGCAAAGTCAGATTTCGATTTGTTCTTATCTCGACGTGACACTCATATTTTCTCTGAAAGGTATCCGAGCTGTCTATCACATCATGTCCACAAGGCTAAGGCATACTTGCCCGTTGACGTTGCCAAGGCCCTCTCTACCAATCCCGCACTAGTTCAAAGAGCGGCGGAAGCGTTTTACACGCGAGATGCACTTCAATTACGTGTGAGGACCGTCTCTTACACCGTCTGATGCGTTCTCACCCATCGCATTAGGCAGCGCACAAGATGGCTCGCTTTCCTCCACAACCGGATCTTCTGCGGACCGTTCGGTTGACACGGACGGCGTATGCTCAATTGGTCGGTCAAAAGTTTTACCCACCCAAAGTATTCGGCCGCTGGCAAGAAAAGGAAGGGAGTTCACATTGGAAGTGGAAGGACCTGGGTTTGAAGATCGTGAGTGCTGCCTCCAGCAGTCTTCCCACTTCGGCTCAATCATGATGCAGTCCTGCGGGTTTGAGATGCTCTATCAGGAAAGCGGAGCACGGGGCCACAACTCCAACACTAGCCTTACTGAGATGGATGCTGCTGTGAGTGAACGATGGGTTTCGAGTATCGCATAAGTTCTGGAAGGTTTATCAATAGATTCAAGCGCGCAAGGATGCTTTACGGCGTGATCCAGAATACGTCAAGTATATCAAGAGTATTCAAGGAGCAGGTTATTTCCGAGGTGAAATCGAAGGATCACAACTTTGGAATGAACTCGAAAACGAGGCGTTAGAAGTTTTTCTTCAGAGCCGGCGGGAAGAGTAAGTCATGTATCCACGCGTTACTTATATGTTCGCTAAAAATCTTGCCTGAAGTGATGCCTCCCGCCCTTCGTTTACCTCTCAGGTGAACGCTGCGATTGCCAAGGCAGACGACCTCGGGCCATCACAGGATGTTGACGATGCTGACGAATGGCTCACTGTGAGCGCAGAGAATTTCGACAGCGTCTTGCAGGAAAAAATGCGTCTCAATGTCATCCCGAACACCGGCCATGGGATGGATATAGATCACTCTCCGCGATTTGAAGACGGGGAAGACGATATAAGTAAAGCCCAAGCTACCAAACTTCGGGACTTGGCGCATAAGGTCGGTGCGTTTGTCTCTGGGAAAGGGGATGTCGAAGGGGCCATGTTTGAAGAGTAAGGCTTTACATCTTTTCATATCATGGCTAACAAGAATCAACGCACTTCTCAGTGAACAATTTTCAGATGAAGATGGGGGTGAATTTAGCGATGAGAAGTTTTCTGATTCCGAACTAGATTCTGATGACAATGAGGAATCTGCAAGCGCCGCCCGCCAGCATGCCTTGGAGAATCTGGTGCCCGGAATCGACCCTTCCGAATATGGTCGCATGCCTACATCTTTTTACGATCGCTCGCAACGTGTAGCTCCTCCGAAGCCCGCGAGCGACCCCACAGAGATCGAGACTGTCGAGTCAGCAAAGGAAGGAAGCACACCTGCCGCTGGATCTAGACCTGTACGACCGCCCATACTTGCTCGCGATAGTTATGAGGGAGTAGATTCAGATGACGACACTGAAGAAGATGAACTAGTCGATGAGGAGGAAGAGGAAGAAAAACCTCAACTGGTGGGTGAAATCGAGGTGGATATGGCTGAAGAGGAAGAGGAGTTTTTGGAATTTTCAAGACAAACGCTCGGAATATCCGACGATCAGTGGCAGCAAATCCTGCAGGAACGCAGGGACAAGGGAGGCAAGTCTCTGTGGCTAACACATTACCTCTCATTCACACTTTCGCAGCATTCGTTCCTTCGTATATCACGGATGAAAGTCGTCCTCTCACAAATGATCCTATTCGCAAATCGGGAACCTCGACTACACCCGAATCAGCACCCCGCGATCCGGATACGGAACCTCGAAGGGCAAATCCGAATCTGGACTCGTTCGAAGCTGTCATGCGGGCCATGGACGAAGAACTTGTCAGGTTACGATCACAAAATCTGTCGACTAGTTCAAGGAATACCTCTCTAAGTGATAACGGGAAAGGGAAGGCACGCGCACAAGGTGTGGAGGAAGACGCGGACATAGAGACAGCGATGGACGCGGAACTCAAAGCCGTGCTGGAGCAGGATAACGAAGACGACGACGACGACGTGGATGCTGAAGGTAACACCGACTATAATCTGATCAAAAACTTTTTGGAGAGTTTCAAGAGCCAAGCTGGGTTATCTGGACCAGTCAGCAACCTAGCTGGGAGACTACAACCTGGTTGGGGTCTGCCCAGGGATGATTCGTGATTCATAAAAGTACCTGTATTGTAGTAGATAACATTGACCCTAACCCTACATTAGTGGTTGAAGCAGTGGCCAGCTCGACAGCTTGTAGAGGTCCATCCAACATGATCCATTCTGTTATCATCTGTGCGTTGAGTTGTCCTTCCGAGCCTGTTCCCTTGTTGAGAGCTCCTCTCTTCGTCCCCAGTCAACACAAGTGGCGTTCCTCGTCTTACGAAGTTCTATACGCCCATCAACCAGTCCGCGCAAGCCATCGTCTCCAAGATATACTCACTAATAAGTACACGGCCACCTGGGTCATGCAACTTTCTCGAAGCGCCCGAACTGGACGAGTTGCTCGGTCGGAAGGACGTCGGTGAGAAGCTACGTGTCGTGTACCGCAGCTACGCAACTCTCCACTTTGTCTTCGTGGTGGACCTATCGGAGAGTGAACTAGGCATGCTGGACCTTATACAGGTACGAACTGAAGCTTTCCTATCGTGAGAAGCAGGACACGGCGCCCTTTGGAGGTTGCTTTTACACGCTCGGATTATAGGTCTTTGTAGAGGCCCTCGATCGTGCCTTTGAGAATGTTTGCGAGCTCGACCTCGTATTCCATTTTGACGAGGTGCGACGCGTATCGCCGCGCGAGACTTTTTCGTTTTATTTTTTTTTCCCCTGATGGATAAACCGCGCTCGCAGGTCCACCACATCTTGGCAGAAATCATTCAAGGCGGAATAGTGCTAGAAACGAACCTCGAGGAGATCGATAGCGCATGTAAGTCCTTTTCGAGTTGGGTAACGCCGTTTTTGGTCTGCTTCTTCGTGGGTCGTCATTTGTACACGGCTTGCAGCTTGGTAGTCTCTGGCTTCACTGCGAGATCGCTCATCCAACCGCAAAACTAGTTCACCAAGCCGCGGCTGCGCGGAAGCAATCCTTTGCTGCAGCTAACCCTCTCGCAATTGGCGTTGGAGGTGTAGGACCAAGGAGCACTGGCTTGCAAACGCCTCTGGGATGGCTGACCACCAAACTCACGGGCGTAGGTGCACGATGACTGACATTGCTACAAGTACTGTACTTTACCCAGTGCTACGTAACGAGAGATATCCACGCCGAAAGTATGATACACAGAAAGAATTCAATCTCATTCGATTCGTAGTAAAATCCTATCGTCAAAGAGATGCTGACGAACCCAATAACAATGCCTTGTTGGTATTCGGCGTGTACGAGGGTCAAGTTAAGTTGGTGCTGGCGTGGCAACTGAAGCTCCTACAAAGCGGTTTAGTCATGCAGTAGCGGCATTCGACATTCGGGTCAACGGAAAATACATACGCTTCTTCTTCTTTTTGATCGCGCCAACCCCAACTTTAGACGAGTCTTGTGACGCGGATGGACCGTACGACGACTGAGACCCGGCGGTCTGCATGGGGACCAGAGCAGGCGCTGGTGTCGCGGAACTCCTCTGCCCTTCCGATGCCACTCCCTCAGAGGAAGCACCAAGCTGATGCTGCAGTTCTGTCGCTGCCGTGGTGGTGGTGGTGGTGGTGGCAGCCGCGGCCTCCCTCTCGTGAAACATCTGGAACGGGTGAGCCGCCGTGGTTCGCATGGCGTTGAGGAGGAGCGCCGTATTTTGTTGCTTCTTCGGATGCGTCTGGGCCCTCTCCTTCTCCAATTTTTTGATCAGGTCGGGGTCCGCGTCTGGCAGGGGCTCGCCGGATGTGCCGGCAGCGCTAGTAGCCTGCGAGTCATCCGTCCCAGACTGCTTCTTGTTGGCCTCGCCGCCCGCGCCGCCGCCAGCCCTTTCCATCGTCTCCGTGATAGGCCACGCAAACCCAGTCCTCGGTGTGTAATCGGGCTTGTACTTGCGCAGAATGTCCAGCGACGATTCCAAGGAATAGAGAGACGTTAGCTAAGCCCAGCGACTACTCGTTAGCGTTAAAGAGGCCAAAAACCCGAATCGAGACAAAACGGGATCCTTGCCAATCTGTTGGACAAAACGGTATACATGTCGGGGGACTGGTATATCCTGTTGTTGATGATGAAGTACGCCTGCAAGGGGCGAGCTAAAGCAGGAAAGAACGCAAAAAAGTCAGACTTGTTGGGAAAGTAGATCCCTGTAATTGCGGCTTACTTTCCTCGGGAGACAAACGCTCTCGCTTGTGAATGATGAAGAGAGACGGCGGTTCAGCATGCACGACTGCAAACTCGACCCCAACGAAACGTCTGAAATAATTACAATGGGTCGACCGACCTCAAAGCGACGTCACCTCACTCACTTGAGCTCCTCTGCTTCGTTACTTATAGGCATGCCGATATGCATTGTCTGCATTCGTAGTACTTGGTTGTTGCTCTGTTTATCGTAGAACATGGAACTCGCGAAGTAGTCAAATACATTCTCTGTCGTCAGGGGCCCGTTCGCCTGAGGTCCTCAGTTGGAAAAGGTCAAGCACGAGAAGACCTCCGTACGACTGACTTGTATCCATTCGTGCCAAATGAAGAATCGATGGGAATAGTCATCTTGAGGGTGCAAGTCAGTCAAGTCCATGATCGTGTTAGCGAACGGCCCGGCGCGCCAGTTAGTCGCCCTGGACCCGAAATATCCTTCTGTCAGTCAAGTCACACCCAATTCAGTCCTTGAGGACAGCGTTGTTACAATTCAATCATAATACACTGCTGAGTACATGTACAGACGATTCGTACAACACAATCAGTTTTGTACATCATCTTCAGTCCCCATTTAGGATAGTCTGTTTTTACCTTATCATCCTTGACTGTTTCAGAAGGCGACCCGAGACGTCAACCCGTCCATTTCCCTCTCATAACAGCGATGGCGACTTATCACGTATGCGAACTCAGCCATAAAGTCCTTAGAGCCATGTCCAATTCGCAGAGGGCCAGTCGATGCGGATTTGACGTCAAGTTTACCAGTGGTGACAACCCCGTAAGAAGTTTTGACGTGCGAGCTGTCTTCATCCTGAAACTCGACTCCAGGAAGGTCAACCGTGTCCCTCAAAAATCCGATAGCAACACCTGTCGCGCCGATCGCTTTGCAGTGGCCAAAAGCCTCCCTAACGTATTGAACAGCTCTTCCATTTTTGGCCAGCTGGCTGATATGGTGGCCAGAAGGGATATACAGAGCATCAAAAAGCGTTGAGCGCTGTCCCTCGAAGTGATGGTCGGCTTTGATATGGTCGTCACCCGAGGCACGGATTTCACCACGATGTGGGCCAATTATGAAGGTCTTGGCCTTCGCGCTCGAGAGGGCACCACACACAGCCTTCACCTCGTCGAGATTGAAACCGTCCGCAACGAGGATAGCAATGCGCCGTGAGGCAACGGTGGGATTCTTGGGGGTGTAGTACACCTGCGAGAGTGGTTTACTGGTTTTCCCATGGTTATCCCTTCCGGGCTTGTCAGGAACAGTGCTGCCGACGTTCGACGCAACTTTTTTGGCCATCTCATAGTCGATGCAATTGAGAACCTTCGTGTACGTTTCGTATACAATTGGGTCGTCGCAGTGATCAAGCTCAAACGAGATGGCGTCGATGAGATGTTTCTTCTCGTAGGGAGCCAAAGAATTGAAGAAGAGCTGAGGTTGGTTATAGTGCTCCTGGAATTTCTTCCCACGGATACGTTCCTTTATACCCTCAACCTTGGAAGGATGACTACAACGAAGTTAACCCAGAGCCTAGGTATGGGCGACAACTCACGTATAATATCCACCCTCTTTGGGCGGCACTGGTGGGAAGACCTCCTTCCGATTAGGCCAATAATTCACAGTGCCTGCAGTGATACGATGTCTCATCTTCCCGTCACGTTGGTGATTGAGAACTGGGCAAACTGGTCGATTGACGGGAAGCTACTACTGTTTGAGAGACCAAGCCACTACGTGCATACCCCGATGAACATACCTCTTGCCAGTTCACGCCCAGACGGGAAAGCTGGGTGTCAAGGTAGGAAAAGTTACGTCCTTGAAGGAGGGGATCATCGCTGAAGCCGATGCCCGGGACGACATTGGAAGTGCAGAACGCGACTTGTTCAACTTCTGGGAAAAATTCTTCTGGGGCACGATCCAGAACCAACTCC
>Ga0307512_10000615_pt1 | contig 52992 bp, 50 predicted proteins | sample 14_EM_MG_FD_200267 | JGI IMG/M metagenome (GOLD analysis project Ga0307512, IMG submission 200267) | Populus trichocarpa ectomycorrhiza microbial communities from riparian zone in the Pacific Northwest, United States - 14_EM | ecosystem: Host-associated > Plants > Roots > Unclassified | place...
AACGAATACTGTTGCGAAAGAACGACCACGGTCATAACGCACGTTAAAAAAGAAAAAGATTTTGCCAGACACGACCAAAAGACGCACCTCGACCACGAAAGGCTTTCTACACCCGGGGTTCGTGACGTGGATTAGATTTGGCTCAAGGGAGAATGGTCGCAGGCCGGCCGCTTCGAGGGACTCCCACCATCCACGGAACCACTCAAAGTTCGCACGATCGTTCTCGGCGTGAACCTCGAGTTGAAGTTGGCCGATGGGGAGGTCGCCGTGAGTGTGCGCGTTGACGAATGAGGTGAGCGCGTCAAACTCGGAAGCTTCCACGTCAATTTTGAGGATGTCGATGAATGTGTGACCTAGTAACGAACAAAGCAAGAGATAAGCTTCGCAATAAAAACAATATTAGCGTGGGATCGGAGGCGTACCAAAGTGCTTCATGAGTGAATCGAGTGTCCAGAATTTGATACCGTCATTCTCCCCGTGGGCATCACTCCCACCCAGGGCCCACGCTTGGAAGTGACCACGGTGTCTGAGCTCTGGATCATCGGTAATCTCGGGTCCCCACTGGCCCAACAGATAAGATAGTAAGCGGGCGCCGATAACGTGAAAAGGACATGAAGCACGTACGCCGCCGACGCTAAAGTCAAATCCCCAGACCTCGCAACCAGGTGCACGTTTCAATAAGGCTGACTCGAACGACGACTCGCCGTTGACGCCTATCATATCACACGGGCGGTTACAAAAGAAGGGCGGCAACAGAACATTGGAGACAGACCGAAGGAGTAGATGACGCATTTGCTTTGCTTGGCAACGCGCTCTAAGCCACAGACCCACTTGCCACCGTCGCCGATCGCACCGATGCGCTCAAAGCGATGTGGGCATCGAAAAGTCGGGATGAAAAAGTCCCCTGGAAGTGGATGAAGACCATTGATGGACGCGTGAGTATTATGGTTCGCCTGAAGGCACGAGTACGTACACAGGGTGACAGCGGGGTGCCCAAACCTTGAAAACAAAGGCACGTTAACTTCATTACCAATTGAGAGGCAAGAGGAGAAGATAAAGGCGTCCGAGCGTATGAACGCACAGATGGGCGATACGGATGGGAAGTGAACAAATGACACGACACTCACGGATTGAAATCTCCCCATTTCTCAACGGCCTGCTGGCGTTCTCGCAGGAACGCGGAATACCCCGCCTCCTCTTCGAGGAGCCAGGAGGCGAGATAGTGACCAGGGCCAAAGACGCCGGGATAAGAGAACGATGGCGAGTAGAATGGGCGACGGAGGAGGAGGGCTGTGATGGTGACGGTGAGGAAGCCAGCGAGTATCACTACGAACAGGCGGGGAGCCATGGTGGTTGGGGTGAAAGGAAGTGGTGTACGAGAACCCGTTGATGATCACATAAACCCAGCTGAAGTATTGACAGGCGAGACGCGGGCGAAAGCTTAACTAAACCGCAACCGGGTGCACAATTGCGCCACGGATATAAGACAGGGACGTATAACGAGCATAGGGTTTGATTTGTTCCCTTATCTGCGTCGCGGTTGATTAATTTTTTAGAGTCATGTAGGCTGACAAGAGCTGGGAATGCACGATAATTCTTTCGGGGTGCAGAGGCGAGACAATGCTTGACCGCGCTCATGAACACCGCCCAGGAACCATAGCAAGCAACCAAAATCAATCTCTCAGATGATGGGAGTTGCGGAACTTCAACGCGGCTTGGGGCGCTTGGCGCTGTATTGTGGATCAAACACGTGGTTTTTGGTGCCTGCAAATAATGCATAACAAAGGCCCCTATTCTGTTGCCTCTCATGTCCCGCTAGCCCTTCTCTCGCAGGCTGTGGGCGACCAGCTTAATACCACTAGACGAAGGTGGATCGCCCTAAATATTCTTGCCCTATAGCTGTCCTTTTTAGCACCGAGACGTACGGTACAATAGGCTTGCCAACGTCTCCATCACATTAAGGCGGTCGTTCATCTCCCTCATAAGATTAACTGCTGAGGGCTACCTCTCCCTCCGTGCTTATACTGTATTTAACACGTAGAGAAGCCGTAGATGAAAAGGTAGATGCGCTAAATTGGCTCTTTGACGTACGCACAATGAAAAGGGTTCCTGTTTCCCAACTTCCAACCATGCAGTCCCACTCGAACACTTACACTCTTCAGTTGGACCGTGCACAGTTACTCATCATGTGAGTTTCTTTATTGGCTTTGTAAGTAATGTCGACTTGTGAATTTTACAGACCTGTTGCATGGCTAACCCACCCTTGACCACCTTACTTTATCAAGCAATCTCCTACGTCACCAATATCCAAAGAAGACCGTGTTAATCATAATCCCCATACACACCATCAAACGAGGCCCTCTGTTTCATACAAAATATTCATCCTCGGAGCTGTCAATATTCTCGAGTCAGCGTCTCGCACACATGTTGAACTGTAACCACATAACCCAAGACGAACTTTTTTTACTGATTCGCCCACCACGCTTTCAAGTTCGCCACCGGCAGACGAGGAGGGGCATCATGTTTTCAGGATCCCCGCTTGTTGAGGAGTCCCACTGGCTTGATAAGATCTGTGGGCGATGCACCCGCGCGCGATGCCATGAGAGAGCAGGAACAGCGTACCCGCCACTCACGATCCCTGGAACCTGATCCGGCTGACAACGCAGGCGTGCGGGAGCATAGCCCTAATCACGACCTATCGCAAGCCTCATTCTGCGTCTCGAGACGGCAGAAATTCTTTCCTTGCATCGGCGCACTGCAGCTGATCTGTCTTCGACGTCCAGCTTCACGAGACGCATCCAGAGGATAGCGGTTTCTCAGGCGCCAGTAGAGAATTATTATTTTGTTGGCAGCTTCAGGTACAGCACGGTGCCAAGAGTGCTGCCAAGGATGCTCGTGCCCGAAGAGCCGAAGACCACGTTTTGTCTTGGCGTGCGTGTTGAACGTCCTTGGGTGCGCCACCTGTTTGGACACCCGTCAGTTCCACGCAGAGACAGTCACTTCGGGCTACAGTATCGTTCATTGCGCCCTGGTCTGCGCTGACTGTGATACCAGTACTGGCTGTCGACTGCGTGATTGCTCGGGCTCAAGTACAATACCCTCACCGTATCTCTCCCCGTAGCTCTAGCCCTTGGATTGTTCCTGATCTAGGCACGAATCAGGTTCGGAATTCATTACAACTTAATTGATAGCCAGGGACATCATTTCAAAAGAGACCATCTATGGATGCCCTTTAGCTGCGGGCTTCGCCAGACCTTTATCGGCCTAGTCCCCTCTCTTGCATATGTTCTCTCTCCCTCGAATATCCAGGAATGATACCAATTCGAATTTTCTTCCGTCCGTCTGCTACTGTTGGCCTTCTTTGATCAGGGTGTATTCGATGATGAGAGTGCACCTGCTACAGGACTGTACCTGTGTTCGATGACTGGAATGAGTTATGTCGGCCATGGATCTCTCATACAGACGAGTGGCGAGTCAGGGACTGTGTAATGGCGATATGACTCAGGACACATCGTAGACCAGGATGTGATGCATTCGTGTTTGAAGTAGCCCGATACCAGCATGTGATACTGTCCCAGACAGCGGCCATGACGAGCGTTCTTGTGCTATATGTGCAGTTTCAGTTCCAAACCACCAGCTCAGGCTAGATGGCGGAGGCTACCACGTTCCTGTTGGCGCACTTGACGCACGTTATCTTCGAACTGAAGCTCATTCGGGGGAATAGGAGTGTCCTCTGCTAAGGGATAATTATATATTCTATAAAGGGATTGTACAATTACAATGCGACGAAGGCGGTAGTTGCAAGAGTGACGAAAATTGTGGGCCATTTGTGGCTCTAGCTCTAAAGGTCAATTCAGCGCGGCGCAGGAGAACAAAGACTGGCCCCAGCCGACTCCAGCGCAAGCAAGCGCAGGCCACACCAACCGCCGACGTAATGTCGGTCCCACGAACAAAACTCCGGGGTACGAAATCCAACAACGAATGCGGCGTTGGACGTGGGATCGATTTCCTTGGTTTCACCTACGTACGCGAGTCTTACCTGCGGACCTCGGCCCGTCGTGGGGTCATGTACTGCATGCGGGGCGCGACGGGATCGTCCTTTCCTTCGTGTCGACTCGTACACTATATCGAGCTCAATATCATGGGCACTCCCTGAGATGACGGCATTAATCACGAGCCATCGTAGCTGTGTGACCATCGCTGCCCTCCATGATTCTTTGAGAGTTCCAGCACGACACCGTATATGCGGAACTACAGAGGGTGAAGGTCTTTGATTTTTTTTGTTCTTGCCGGGTGGTACAGATTCTTGATCCACACAGTGCAGCGTTATGACGTCGCATGCACACGCTGATGCTGCAAAAGGTTATCACGGCGAGCGAAGGTCTTGCCGCATCCACACTCGAAAGCTGAAAAAACAAGCACGCAGCCCACATATCAGGTCATATCCAGAAGGAAGGAAGGAAGGAAGGAGAGGGGCGTAACCTACGCTTCTCATGTGTGTGGAGCGAGATCACGTGCCGCTTCAAATGCTCAGCCCGCGCGAAGCTTTTAGAGCAGCCAGGCACAGAACATACGTGTGCGCGCTCCTGCGCTTCGCCCGGCTCGGGCACCCGACGTCCGCGGCTCTTCTTGATGAGATGCGGGACGGGCACAGGGGGCGGAATGCGCTTGCGTTGTGCCGCCTGCTCGGCTCTTCGTTTCGGGGAAGGGACCATGATGATGACGGGACCGGTTCTGGCAGTCGGCGGTGGAGTCCCTTGATCGAATGACGGCTCAATTTTCGCGGCGCCGACATCTTTCCCGGGAACAGCGGTAGAAACAACGGGGGTGGCGGCAGCGGCAGATGCACCACCATGGTCTTCTCGCGCTTGAAATTGTGCATACATGGGGCATTTGCGGCGTAAGCGTGCAGGAATGCGAACCGGGCTGGTTGGGGGGTCCAACGCGGAAGAAGAGGAAAGGTCCCAAACGGTTGATGACGTAGGCGATTCCGTCGGTTCGGCGGATGCGCTACAGGAGGATGCGTTGATCGTAGAGAAGGAGGAGGCTGAGGATTCTGGGGTAGTGGCGGTGGTCGTGGAAGAATCTACAGAAGCATCGTGGCTGTTCTTGTTCTCGGTGCACAGATGCAAATGGGGAAGGTTTAAGGCCGGAACCCCTTTTCTAGGGGAGAGGTGGGCCTCAGTAAGTAAGGATAACGATAGCAACCTTTTCACAGAACAGTCGTCGGACATTGTGAGACCTTGACAAATTGATACAGCAAGAAAGATGGGCGCCAGGAAAGAGGTCAAAACATAGTGGCGATGTAGGTTCGAGCTTCTCCCTAATCACTGTCAGGGGGTGCACCGCAAACGCATAGAATGGCTGTAAAAAGTTCTCGGCTCACCGGTGTCACTGGTGGTCGTTGCGAACCGCTACTCTCTAATCTACTCCGAGCCTACAGCGATGGACCCCTGAGGTGGGTACAATCGCGGACTTTTGCAAGGGGGTCAGAAGCGAAATCGAAATCGACTGCTGCCCTTTAGCTTCTTCGGGTATATTCAAATCTCCAACCCAATGAGTAATAAAGAAATTGAATTGGAGGGCGGAGCGGTCTCAGATTGGAGTGAAAGCTGGGGTAGACAACAAAGATTTTGTGGAGTGGGGGAAGGGATGTGTTAAAGGTTGTTACTCACGACCGGGCAAACTTACACGACCCTTTCTTTTTTGCGACACCCACAGCGGCGCCTCGTGCAGGGGAAAGAACTTTTTTTTTTATGATGGATGATGTATGATGGTGCCAATGCTGCGGCTGGAGCCGAGCGGCCCGATAGCTTTTCCGAAATGAACGTCACAACCGCCACCCTTTGCAGAGAAGATAGACACAACGGGGAGTGGTGCGGGGAAACCGGGAGTCGTTAAAGTACGTCGGGTCTTCAGCCCGGACTGACTAATTTTCTTGTTTTGCAAGGCGATGTTAATTCGCGGAGCAGTCAAACCTGAAAGCTTGAAAGGCGGCCGCCTGCAAGGAACTCCGCGCCCCCCGGGTTCAAGTTGGCGGTTCATGTTTATCGCTGTCCCTGTTACAGACTAGAGCAACTGTTGGTCACTGAGACTGGTTATGACTCTACGCCCTCCAAATATGGTCTCCCTCAGTGGGACGTCGCTCTGAGCATCTGCATCTCTGGCGGCTTGATCATGACCTCCTTCGTCTTACCTAGCACGCTTTCCCGGTTGTCCGTAAGTCATTTGTAAGCCCATCAGAGTGCCGACAATGCGTCACTTCAGGTAATGAACTTGGCCACAGGTGAGTTTCAAGGCGCGTGGCCACTGACAGTGTGACCCATGACCACGGCAGCTTCGGTTTGCGCCTGTCCCCTGTCTGCTAATGTTGCGGGAGATTACGTGGATCGAAGTGGAAGAGGGTGTCAGAGCTATGCCATGATCTTGCAATACCGAATGTTGAGTATCCTTGCCCCACTCCCAATAGAACCACTAGTACCAGCTATTCTCACACAGCAACACTGTCGGGTCGTGGTCATTATCGGTAGCCATTTCTCATCGTATATGCTAGATGTCCCGTCGCACGATACAGTAGGTACTGTCAACGAAGAGCACATTGCAGGGATGCGGCTAGAACAGGTTTAAATCTCACACTGGGAGCGCCTCATTGTAAACCAACTTAGCTTAGTGGGACCCTGCAACGCCCACCATTATCAGCCCCGATCAGCGAAAGTTTTCCCATGTCGAGGAAGACATGCGGGCGTTAAATCGTCGTGATAAATATGCAATAACTTCCAGGGGGATGGCTGACACTGAATTCCGTAACTTAGGCCCGGGAGCTATTCTACAAGGAAAGGAAATGCAAGCGATTGCGATAATCGATGGCGTGGGTCAATGCAAGTACTAGTGTTGCTCCATACCCCAGAGAGCACCCCTTTACAGACTCAGAATCAAACTCAGGTGTATACCTCCCGGGTGTTCTTCGGGTTTCTCTTCCACTTCTTCCGAAGAATTTGAAGATATCTGTTTCCGGAAGATTCCGAACGAGAACCGGAGCCACGGCAGGCAGAAACCTCCCACGATGGACCCTTCCGGACGTCCTAGGTGCTTGGGGCAGTTCGAGTTCACGTGGTAGATCGCCTTTGATGAGTCCAACCGTGTAATTTGGGCGAAGGGTAGGCCATTCTTGGTCGGCCAGCTGCATTTTCCTGGGCCCGTATCCAACTTGGACGAAGGTAGATTGTCCCCGACAAATCACGGACGATACGAAGAGATGAGATGTGCAACTTGAGAGCAATCAGAGGAAGTCCATTGTCACACGCTTTCCTTGATAATTGAGAGAAAAGGACACGGTACTGTAGAATTTTTCAAAGGGGGAGGGAGGGACTAAGGATCCAAACGAGTCACAGCTGGTACGAAAAATTACCCGCGGCACTTCGAAGCGCCCGACAATGCCACCATGGTCCGTGCGCAGACTGCTCGACTATATAATTGCTGCACCTAGGTTCCCGAAATCCTTACCACTCTGGCCTTTTGGCTTAGATCAAGTGTAGTATCTGTTCTTAATAGTTTAACCACTATTATGGGGGCACCGCCCCCATTACTGGTTATCTAATTTTTGCCGCCCCTGTTCCCTGGGCTCTGCTTGCAACCCGGGGACGCGATGACCTTGCCACTGCACTACTGGCTCGCGTCGTCAGGGGATCTCCCTCACTTTTCTTTTGCTGCTTCTGTCATTGCTCTACCACTTGGTGGAGTACCTGGGCTCAGCAAATGATTGGGAGGGATGATTCTGATTTGTTGTTTCCTCCTTCCATATTTTGAATTTTAAGGTCGTCTTGCTTGTTCACATTTGAATACAGTTATTTTGTTGTCATGTGTTTGAGAGAAAATATAAATGCTCTTCAAATGTTCGATAATATCTCTGTTTCCTCTTAAGTTGTGAATAGACTTGGTGTTTCGCCGACATCTTTGTCAAATTTATCCTTCCAGTCGCTTCCTATCTGATCCCCCTTGACCTGCCTCATCCTTTGAGCTCCGGAAATGCCACGGCATTTGGCGAACATTTTAGAGCAAATTCCTATCCAATTAGGTACCTGGTGAGAGGATTCTGGGTTCCACGGGCTGCGCTAACTCGACGTTGCCGCGCCACTTGTTGGCCGAGTCCCGATGTGTGCTGTTGTAATACGTCAGGTTCCGTTCCCATTAACTGCGCGTGGTGCATTGACCGGTGCTACGTGTGAGAGTCATCGACTCTCGGTGATTTGTCATAGGATTGTAATTGGATTCTGAGGGGATAGGTTGAGACCAGACGGTGATGTGCTCAAGGCTGCGCCGCGCTGACTGAGCGATGGTTAGGCATCACGTGCGAGGGGATAACTCGATGACTATAAAAACGAGTGGAGTGGCGCAATCAAAGTGGTGCAAATCGAATCCTCTTCTTCAAATACCACTACAGTACTCCATCGTACACTCATCTAACTACATATCGAGAATGCCAGTCACACCAATCACGTCGCATGATGAATTCAGAAACATTGTGCGTAGGCGATCTCACTATGATTATGATTCAGTTTAGTGCTAATGCACACTCACTGACCGAATCAACGGAGGCTATAGATCAACTCGGGCAGAGTCGTTGTCGTAGACTTCTGGGCTACGTGGTGTGGCCCGTGTAGAGTCATCTCTCCTGTCCTTGAGGCGATCTCCAACGAGAACAGCGCCATTGGGTTCTACAAGGTCGATGTGGATGCACAGTCAGAGATATCGCAGGAGGTCGGCATCCGTGCCGTATGTTGTCCTTTTGACAGAAGAAGCATTGTGTTGACCGTTTCCCAGATGCCTACGTTCGTTGTGTTTCAGAATGGGGAAAAAAAAGGTGAACTTGTTGGTGCCAGCCCGCCAAAGCTCCAGGTGTGTACATCAATTGTCCAGGGAGTATCAGCATGTCGTTGACGAGACATGAAGGAACTCGTCGCCCAGGCGGTGACCCTCGTATAATTACCACCTTGATACGATGTGTTGTGGTTGTTTGGTTTGATTGCTGTACGATATTCGCTGGTGACCAGGCCCTATCGTACTAGGGTCTCGGAACGCCAGAAGACAAGAAGGCTGCGTCCGCCGATTCATTTTCTTAAATTCCGCTTTCGAGTGTCATTTGTTCGTGTCGTCGTATTCAGGCAGTCTCCAGGTGTTGGGAGCAGGGAGGAGGTCTGACGCCTAGGTAGTAAAGTAGTGACGTGCGTGTATTTGGAGTATTTTTCAGATAGATCAGTAGAAGTGACATTCAGCTCTGGTGATTTCAAGTGACCTTGACTTCCGCGATCATCCGTCTTGGTAACCAAGCCACCACAGACGGGCATACAGAATGCGACCGCCCTCCCTCCGCATATTAAAGACCCCGAGCGACTTTGTCAGATCACCCGGTTAATCACCCGGTCAAGAACGCGCCATTCTGTGGGAACGTAGTTGGGACCCATGGTCTTGATCTGCTTGCTGACGCAACCCACGGTTGTAGACCGACAGATCTCTCGCCCCACGTGTCTACTAGCGGTGCAACTTCTTATGCTCACACTCTTATTTTCGCGCAGATCCGACAATGGCGAACAACCTCCGGCGAAACCGTTCTCACCGGCTGACCATCCTTTCCCATGTTGCACCAGCAAGTGCTGCCAGCTATAGTCATCGCCGCTGAGTGATTTGTAATTAAGATTGCACCGTGATGGAGATGGAGATGGATGAGGTGCTCAGGACGTAGCATCACGTGCGAGCAGACCGTACTGTTTCCCTTCGAATTCCAGTACTGTACAGTCAGGGATGGATGACTATAAAACGACTGGCGCAATCAAAGGTGGCGCAAACCAAACCCTCTTCTTCAATCACCACTAGTCACTCACGCACCCATCGAAGCACGTATCGAGATGACGGTCAAAGAAATCAAATCACTGAATGAGTTCCGGACCATTGTGCGTGGGCTGATCCTACTACGATTGATCTCCAACACTCACTTGGTGAATGAATCGGTGCCATCAGATCAACTGTGGCAAAGTCGTTGCCATTGACCTCTGGGCTACGTGGTGTAGCCCCAGATCCATCTCCCCTGTCTTCGAGGCCCTCTCGGAAGAAAACAACGTGGTTGAGTTCTATAAGGTCGATGTGGATGACCAACCAGATATCGCGCAGGAGATCGGCGTCCGTGCTGTATGTTACTCGTTCACAATTCGGTAGACCGAGGTCGAGGTCATGGTATCGTCTACTTTCCAGATGCCTACGTTCGTCGTCTTCAAGGATGGGAATAAAATCAACGAACTTGTTGGTGCCGACCAGAATGCCAGTGGGCTCCGGGTGAGTCTATCGTTGTCCAGGGTATGTTCGCATGTCACTGACAAGCCATGAAGACACTAGTCACCAATGCGGTGAGCCTCGCTTAACCGCCAAGTTGCGTTGGGAATCCTCGGGATGCGATATCTGCCGTTGTTTTAGTTTTGTTGCTGTACGATGTTCGCTGTTTTGAAGGAGCCATCGTACTACCGTGACGGTCTCATCGTGACCGCGCCAAAGGTCAAATGGGCCACGGCGTCAGACTAGTCGTTTCCCCACTTGTGTTTGGATTTTCGTGCTATTGTTGGCTTGCGCTTTGTGTGGTGTTAAAGGGCAGACTTTGTGCATCGAGACGGCATGGCGAAGGGTTAATAGAGTTGTTTTTGAGATATATCCCATCCCGTGAAAACTAGAAAAGAAATTAGGGTAGCTCCCAGTGAGGACCACCGCAAAGGTCTCAGTAGATGCTTGAAGAGTGCCATCGCTCAGCGCTCAGCGCTCAGCCTCCGAGTCGCATGCCAGTGATGACCTCATCTATCCTTCCCACGCAGGAGACTTTGCTGTCGCATTATCTCCGAAGAACGCCCCATTCTACGTACTAGTAGTTGGGTTGGGAAGCCCGTATCTAATTGGTTGGTTATTGACCAGACTCATGGTCCAGTAGTAGGTGTTGTCAGTTCTCTCCACTGAGTCTCCAGAGTCGATAGACGTGCCCACGTCCTGACTCCTGCGTCGCGCCCTGCACTACAGTACTGGTCAACCTGTCCTCAATGCGAGGTCTTCCATCGTCCGTCCCGATCAGCTATGGCATGTCGCATCAACCAGTTTAGCCATTGGCCATTAGAAGGCAAAACGATTGCTCGATGTTGTCAGCATGTCTTTGACATGACACGAGGACGCTAATCTCCAAGGCGGTGAGCCTCGTATAGCACAATAGTCAACTTGAAATGCAGTGGTTGCTGTCTTTGGTCTGATTATACAACATTCGCTGTTTATGAGGTCCCGTTGTACTCGGGCCTTGGCCTGGCAGAAAGCCATGCGTCCGACCGTTCGTTTCTTAGAGTTGCGTTTGAATTTTCGGAAAATTTCTTCGCGTTCTCGTGCGTATTAAAGGCGTCCATGTGATGCGTATGTAGTAGGTAGCGATGAGCTTGTGTTGTACAGGCCTGAGATAGATGAGCTATTCTCACCCTGTCCCAGTGGAGGGAGGGAGGCATGACAATTGAACATGACGTCAGCGAAGATCTTCGTGGCGGTTTACAGCACAACCCCAGCTTCGCACGATGCCCTCTTCAATCCTGACTCCTACCCAGGCGACGTTGTCGGACCCTCCAGACAAGGATGCTCCGTTCTGCGGGATGTGTGTAGTCCCGATCGAGCTTCTGTTCAGTTGCCGACGCGACTGACGGTCCAGATGTCGCCGACAGTTCTCTCGGTACACGTGTCCACGGTGCAACCTACTCTACTGCTCGCTCACCTGTTTTCGCGCAGAGGTACGAGGATCCAATAATTGCGAATTTGAATCGCGTACTTATGAAGACCCTTTCTTTTATTTGACTCCAGGCACATTCGCAATGCTCGGAGCCATTCTACCGCGATCAACTGGCGTCCGACATCCATGCAGAATCGTCGACGTCCTCCGCGGAGCGCAAATCGATGATGGATTTACTGAAGCGGTTCGAGGAAGACAGTCTGGATGATCCATTTGCGAATCCAGAGAACAGCGACGATGAGGGTGGAGACGGCGGTAATGATCTCGAACGCCGTTTGGCGGGCCTCGATCTCGGTGAGTCTATATTGTGCATACGACAGCCTCGGCATCGGTGTACCAAAGGACAAGTACTGTAGGAAGTGCCTCTGGGGATCAATTATGGGCTGTGTTGACTCCAAAGGAGCGCGCCCGTTTCACTCGCGTTGTGCAAGACCCAACCTCTGAGCTGGCCAAGACCTTGCTTGCCAGCCCCGACATTTCAAACGAAGTGCTTACGCCGTGGTGGGTAGCCTCCTCGAGTACGCCTCAGGCCCATGTTCCTGCATCGCGCCCTGCACGACCTCCGGATATCATGGCCATACCAGAGCCTCTATTGGTGGCCCCAACGCTATCTCCACCCGCGCTGGCCTTTCCGCTGGCGTACAACTTAGTTGCTATACTGTGAGTCCCAGGACACATTTTCCGTTTCTATGAACCATGTGATCTCACTGGATACACGAAGTGTTGCGTATGCATACGCCTCGCGACATCTTTCCGCCTATCCGCTTCCTTCCTCACCCGAGGCTCGCATTGTCGTCTCTCGCCTCGTACCATTTCTCGTCGCACGAGATGACAAGACACGCTTCCCTGGGATTGAGTCCGCAGCCACGGACATATATTCACGCTTTGATTCGGTAACTATCCCACCATCAGACCATCTTCACCTATTGTGAGACTGACAGGTCCCTCACAAACAGGGTGCCATCACCCGGGCGGCCTTTGTGCTCCTTCTGCGCGACGCAGCGACGTTGCTGCATCCACCGCCGCTCGTCACAGAAAAGGACGACGAACCCGTGCCGGCCGCCCTGCGAGCCCTGTCAGATCTACACGCCGTGTTCAAACCGCGCGATCCCCGCACGGCGGCAAAAGTCGTGTTCTACGCGGCGCAGGTGCGCCGCGCGTCCGCGCTGTTTTTGCGTGGGCTCGGGGCAGATGTGGAGCGTTGGGCGGCGAGGCTTGAGAAGGAGGGCGACGGAAGGCCGTCTGGCTCAGAGATCGAGGCGGTTGAGACGCAGGAGTTGGTGGATAGACGTGCGCCTGAAAGCCTGATGCGGAGTGAGCAGAAGACGCCCCTTATAGTTGAGCTATCTTGAAATCTCGCCCCACCCGAGTCCCCGCCTGCGCCCGCGCATGTTGAAGAATCTCTGGTAGATTGGGAATTTCGCATTTGGACAAGGTCCTGATTGCAGTTTATAGCACGTCCTTGTGAAGGTCGCGCGCTAAATTTTTCCACTGAATCTCGCGACCGTGTTTGGTACAGTTGTTTATAAGTGCGATTGAAGCGTCAAGACGTCAGTGACATACAGTAGAGCTACATGTACTAACTTATCTATGCGTGCCAAAGAAATTGCCCGGCGATAACGGCCCGATGGATTTAGCACGCGCCTTTGTTCTGAGTGACTCCACAGGTCGTGGTCGTAAAATCCCACAGTTTCCTTCTTGTCCTTACCAACTGCAATGCAGGAATCCCAGGCTCGCAAACGAAAGGCAAGCCCTCAAAGTTCAGACTATGCTGAAACAGAAGAAGAAAAGAAATACGTGCGCACCTTCCGTTTTCTGTCCGTCGGACGGACGCGTCAACGTGACGTCCGTTTCTCAGCAGACAGACGAGCGACGGCACTCTTCGGGAATATCCAGATACCTCTCGCTCACCATCTTATTTGTTATTTCCTTTGAATTATACCAAGTGAGCATACCACTTTTCCACGGCTCTTGAAGCGCAACCTAAGCTGGGAACAGTTTCCGGATGCCGCAAGGCGGGTAGTCCGCGTCTGGCTGGGCCAACAGGGTGTTCCAAGACAACATCTACCAGGGTGGAGTCCGAGCACTTACGTAGGCCTCAAGGCAGACACGGCAAAGCGTGAAGCGGTTGTTTCGGCTTTCAGAGTACGTGCTCACACCATCCTTCCTCTGATTCCATGGATGACATGCGTCAGTAGCACGTGTGGCTAGCATACGGTACGTGCGCGCCTTCTGAGCGCTTGTGCGTGAACGTGGCTCTGATATGAGGACAGAGAGAGACGCTATGGGCGCAGACGAGTACCACCCCGTCAGTCACAATGGCTCCAACGTCGCAGCAGCAGGCGGGATTGGTTACACCGTCGTCGGGGCGCTAGATACAGTGCTCCTTATGGGACTCAACGCAGAATACCGTCGCGCGCGGGATTGGATCGAGCACGAGCTGACCTTTGATCGTGATGACGAATTCAACACTTTCGAGGTGCGCCGTTCTGACTTCTTACGCGACACGTTGTCTTGTTTTGTCGTGCAGACTACGACCCGCGTGCTTGGTGGCCTTCTTTCTGCATACCACCACTCCGGGGGCGACGCCCTCTACCTAAAACGCGCGCGCGATCTCGCGGACCGCATCCTTCCCGCGTTCGATACCCCCTCTGGGCTTCCACTTTCGATGGTGAACCTCCAGCGGCGCAAAGGAGTTTCGTCAAAGGATAACGGCGGTCTCGTCACCACGGCCGAGGTATCGGCGCTGCAGCTTGAATTCCGGTACCTCTCTGAGCTCACGGGTGATGATACTTACTGGAAGACGGCCGAGCGGGTAAGGTTCAGATTGACTGGCGGGATGTGGTTGTGTGGGTTAAGTTGCGTGCGTAGGTGATGGCTGTCATCCGGTCGGCACGCATGCATCCGGGTCTTGCAAGCATCTTCATGGAGTGCGTGAGGCACTCATTCACGTATCGACCGTGCTGAATGGGCCTGTAGCCCTCAAGAGGGACGATTTGTGACTTCTGCTATTCGGCTTGACTCTAGTGGTAATTCATATTACGACTACCTGCTGTATGTGTCTATTTCTCTTTATTGCGTGAAAGGGCTGACAACCTTCCTCAGGAAGCAGTTCATTCAGACAGTGGGTTTCATATATTTAGACTTTGCACCCGAATTCATTGCTATGAATGTAAGGATCGAACGGAGGGTGTTTATCGCGAGGCATGTAAAGCAAACCCGTCACACCTTCATCTTGCCTAATTGCCTCTGTAGATGTATGAAGACGCAGTCCAAGGGATTCATGATCACCTCATCCAAAAGAGTCCCCAATCGGGACTCACTTATACGGCAGAACTCATTCCCGAACGCACCTCTTCAGACCCTCACGGTGAGGTGTAGGTCCCTGTGACCCTTTTCAATCGTTCGTCGACTTGATCATTCTGTGACAGTTCATGGCGGCTGACGCCGAAACAAGACTTCCTCGTCTGCTTCCTCGGCGGGAACCTTCTGTTAAGCGCGACCCGCGCAGGCGCACTCGTGCATGACGACGTGAGTGTGCCGCCGCGCGTTGAGGAACTCTCGGGTCTAGGTCGACGTGATTGGACGACTGGCATTGAGCTCATTCGCACGTGCATGGCCACGCACGGCACACAAACGTACGTCGTCCCGACGCGTGCGGAATTTTTTCAGCTTATTAAATGCGCTGATGTAACCGCACAGGGGACTCGCGCCAGAGATCGCACATTTCAGAATCCCGAGCGACAGTTTGGGGGGTGTGCGGAATGTTCCCGGGGATTGGTACATCAAAGGCGCAGGGTGCGGACCCCCTGTTCTGTATCAATGAAGCGCGTCTCCGCTCACTACGGCGTATTTTACAGCTTTGGAGAATCTCCGCCATATGATGCACGATACATGCTCCGGCACGTCCCTCCTTATGTTCTTGTTGGCTTTTCACCTTCCCCACACTTACCATTTCAAACTCGTCGAACGAATGGCGCAGACCGGAGACCGTAGAATCCCTGTTTATCGCGTTCCGACTCACCGGCGATAAGCGCTACCGCGATCACGGCTGGAATATATTTCAAGCAATCGAGAAGCACTGTAAGATTCCGAGCGGCGGATACGCAACGATCATCAACGTCGACGAAGTGCCGGTGCGGCACGAGGACAAGATGGAGGCCTTTTTCCTCGTGGGTTTTTGTTATCTTTCCCCCATTCCTTATCTTTCTGTTCGGGAATTGATGGGGATTTGTTTTAAGAGCGAAACGTTGAAGTACTTGTTCTTGCTTTTCTCGGACGGAGACACGATCCCATTATCCAGTGAGTGCAATCGAACCGAAACGAACGTTTGTAACCATTCTTAATTCGGTCTTTACCGTGGGGGGCGGTATCGCAGAATACGTTTTCAACGCTGAGGTAAGACTTTGGCCCTACCTGGTCGTCGCTTCGTCGCTCAGTTCTTCGGATACATGCAGGCTCACCCGCTTCCGATATTTACGCCGTCTATTCGCACAAGCTTTTCCTGATTGATACCCATGTTTCTTTCCATTACATGCATGTCTTATCTATCCAGCATCAAAGTTATGCATCATGGCTTCCCTTTGCCAATTGGCAAACCATAAAGCTTGATCGAATCGAAGGGCGTGCAAGTGTGGATGGCATATGCAGGTTCTAACGTGCCCAGGACATAAAAGGCACGAATCTATGGGTACAATATTGGTACAAAGGAGATATACGGATAAATCATCACTCGTCGTCAAGTCAAAAATCACGAAATAAGCAATCAAACTCGGTGTATACGGCCCTCGTGGGCCAACGTAAAAATAAGAAGCAAACGTCCGGGGGCAAAAGGCACGTCGTCGTATTCAAAAAAATCCGGCAAGACTCTAGGTTGACTTGGACACAATCTCCGCGTACGAGAAGATCTTGCGGGCTTCGTCGTCGCCACCTACGCTCGAGACGTACTCCCACGGTTCATCGGGTATATTGCTGTCAGCGTCATCTAGCGCAATGACGTTCTTCACAGGTGGCAGAAACTCAAACTCGCCCTCTGATCCGCGGGAACGACCGAGCTGGTCAGCCGCCACTTCTGAGGTACAGCGAAATGATTAACGCACCCTTGGCCTTTCCTCCGCGCGCCTTGACGGGGCGCGCGAGCGCTAAGAGGGGCACCTCGCAGCCCTGCGTCGGGCGCAGAGCGCACTCGGCTGGTGCCGACGGGGACAAGCGTTGAGAAAGGGACAGAGGTGTGGGAAGTTCGGGCCAATCCATGTCGTCATCCGCCCCTGAGCCCGGCTTGCGGGCATCCCACACCTCGGCCCACACACTCGCCATCGCCGCTACGCTACCGTAAGACATAGTGAACGCAGCTGCGGAGGAGGAGGACGAGGAGGAGCGCCCGGTGGGGGCGGCGGCTGACGTCCCGGGCGCCTTGCGTGGGGCGGCTTTGGCTTTGGCCCGGTCGGCGGCTTTCTTGGCGCGCTGCGTTGCGAAGGTGTGCTCGTTTACTGCTTTGAGCGCTGGGCCTGTGAGCCAGGTAGGCTCGCTCATCATCGTTGGAGGCGAGGACGGGGCTGGGACGGGAGCAGCGGTAGTGGCAGCGGTAGCCGTGGTCGGCTGGGAAGCGACGTTGGGGACAGATTTGGGCATGGTAATGAACGGTTACTTGGGAGGGGTGGTGGGGATGATGACGTGCAAAGTAGCGAGTAGTACGGGGAGAGATGATATAAAGAAAGAGGGGGTTGGTATATATACTGAACCGCCAGCGGTAGATCCGACGAGGATACGGTTGATTCGGAGGGGTGGTTGGGGGTGATACGCCTGTTGGATTGGTGGTGGAGGCTGATGGAGGTAGTGGAGGTAAGGGTAAGAGAGAAGGAACGTGGGGAAGGGGGCCCCAACAGCAGGGATAAGCAAGCACGATACGTGGGGTCATGACGCCATTCTTGTATAGCACCGGTTGGCAGTTTGGCAGGCGGGACCGAAGCGAGTTCCGGGAAGGGAGCTGATAAGTCCAGTGCTACAGTAGCACAATAGCAAGCACGTTGATTATGATGGTAAGCAGGTACGGCCCGGAACGAACCACTCACGTCATTATTGCAATTGGTTGAGCCACTCCGTCAAAGTGAGACGAGACGGGATATCATCGTGCTGTCTGTAGCATCTCCGAGGCACCCCCTAGCACGTTGCTTATCCTCTCAACCTGGCCAATCATGGCCTTCCACGAGGGAGGCCAATGCGCACGGTGCAGTATCATATCATACCGTACTTGTGGGGCGCGGCAATCGAATTCCGATATGCACTGCGAGATAAACGTGGATCTCGTTACTGTACCCCTTGGAAGAACGAAGTGCATCCCTTTGATCGTACTATATTTGGGGGGTTCTCCCCCTTCGTCCCCTCAGGTATCTGATTTCCGCTTAGAGCGAATTTTGGCGGCGCATCAGTGGCGCGCCCTCCGCAATTCGGGTTTCGGCGGGGGGGAGCGGGACGTTGCCGAGGCTTGGTGGATGCTCCGCAGGAGAATGCCGTGATGTCAATGAAAGAGATGCTGCCGCGCCGTTGGCTCCGATTCAGCCCACTACTACGATACTACTGTAGTACTGTGACTGGTTGAAGAGGCTCAGATAGGACCTCTCTGTCACGGTTACGGTGCATTTCCAATGCTCCTCAGCTATCTGCCACCTCACCCTCGGTGGGTGTATATGCTGTATGATGCCAAGGCATTACAGAATGGAACTCCGATGTAGGTCATATCGAGCATTGCCCATCACGTTACGAAGAGGCTCATTCATACCAGGCGTTGGTACGATAGGGCATATCAACGAATGCTGTGGCATTCCGCACACGACCCGTACCAGTACACGTTCCCCACGGTAGCAAACGATAAGGGTTGACAGCATGACGATCCCGACCAATCTGTGCAGTGCGGAACATGGCAGTATCGTGGCCAGTGAGGTAAGGAGTAAAGAGATAGCGGACACAGTAGACGTAGTGTAGGTGGAGCACTTACGAACAGCAACACGTCACCACTGACAAGTCATGTTTCCCTCCTGGACAATCAGTTAGCATCGTCCACCACCTAGTGCCACCATAGTATCCTCCTGTTTGGAGGTGCATGTTGGGAACCGGGTGGCTGGCTACGAGTACTCGGGCCTAGGTAGAGGGGAACGCCACGCCACTGCCACTCGATTGCCTCCGGTACCTCGCAGAGCTCGACTCTTGTAGCAGAGGAGGAACTCGATCCTTGCTATCAACGACACTTCATCGGGTTCACAGAAGAATTTACGTGGAAACCGAGTGAGGCAATCGAAATGCGCGGTTAGAATTTTGTAGGCTCGGCCTTAACAGTGATAGTGATAGTGTCAGACGGCAGCTGTCAACCCATTATACCATTAGCATCTGGTTGGCCAGATAAAGGAGGCCATTTACTCACATTTGGGTCAGACAGGTCATACTCGCAATGGGGATAAGAGTGCACTGTTCTGCAAGGTGGATGTATATATTACCTGGTATACAGTGGCACTGTAGACGATAGTGCTTGGAGGTGGTAAAGTTGGAGGTCGCAGGACGCAGGACGCAGGGCTAACGGAACTGTATAACGGGAAAGTTGGTATACAACGGGTTGTATTGTCCCCAGCAGAAGAAAGTTGGGTGTAGGAAAACCACTACAGCCGACCACAAGAGGTGAGGCATCGGTGAGGCTGATGACCGTGGATTAGGGGTGTACAGTATACGTGAGACCAGTCCAGTTGAAAGAATATGCCTATGTGATAGGGGCTGCCTGACCCTGAGAAAAACTTGTCCTGAATGACCTTTGGGCTGGTGCGGTGTCTCAGAAGAACCGTGACAAAGAGAGAATAGAGGGGAGATGGACGTGAGACTTACAACGGTGATGTGGGAGGCTGTGCGGCCTGTGCAAGGGTCTGTCTCCGGGCCGGTCCGGTGCCGCGAGGTGGCGAAAATGCGCACAACACAACGCTTGTTGTTCGAATAAGCACACAATGACGGGTAACACTTCTCTCTCTTCCGTCGTATCCGGCCTTGTGCGTGCGCAGATGGGCACCTCAGTGTCCAGTTCTGTCACAGACGAAGACCTCGATCGCCACGTAGCGGAGCTCATCCTCAAAGACGCCAAGAAGAAAGCAGACCAATACAGCCAGCAGGGTATCCGCGCCTACCTTCCCCAGTTCGTCCACTCTTCTCTTTCCTTTACCCCCCTGAGAACATGCTCATATTGACCCTGTCTTGTGATACCTTACATCACGCAGGCCAGAGAGCAACGTTCCAAAGACGAACAAGCGTTTTCTGTCGTCCATCATTCGCAATACGGATGACCATAATAAGGGCATCCTTCGCGCTCAGCAAGAGTCAGCCGCCGAAATTCGCACGGAGCGCGACGCCCAGTTACGTGCAGAGCGTCGGGCACGGGCCCAGGAGGCGGTGGCTGCGGAACGTGCGCGGCGATCGGGGCGTCGCCGGGATGACTCGTGGGACCGCGAGCGGAGGCGCAGGGAGCGGAGCTGTGAGCGGGGCGGGTCTGATGAAAGTGAAGATCGGTGGCAGCCGTCGAAGAGGCGGCGGGACGTCGACGACGAAGGAGAGCGCCACCATGGCTCGCGTTCTGCGCGGCGAGGCGAAGAGGGCTCGTCTAGGCGCCGCAGACATCGCTCGCGCTCGCCTGAGGTTGATGAGGAGAGGGAGAAGCGACGGCGGCGGCGGCATCGGCGACATGCTTCGAGATCGAGGAGCCCCGATGGAGGTAACGAGCGGAGTTCTCGTGGTGGGGGCGACGCTACCTCCAAGCGACATCGCTCGCGTTCCCCTGATGATGAAGAACACCGCTCGCGGCGGCATCGTCATCGTCGGCGGAGCTCTAGGAGTCCGAGTGCGGACGGTTCTCATGATGGGGATACCCGCGCACGGGACAAACGACGCACCCATCGCCACGGCGGTTCACGCCGACACCGGCATCGATCACGCTCACTTTCGCGCTCACCCGATAAGGCGTCTCGCTCCGAGACATTATCGGATGGATTGGGTGCTAACGCTGGGAATCGACCGTCTGATTCGAGGGCCTCCAGTCAACCCCCACCGGAGGAGGACCGCGCCGGCGACCTTGCTCAACGCCAGTCTGAGCTACGCCGCAAACTCAAAGGGAAGGGAAGAGAGTCATCGCCTGAAGTCGCATCTCGGCGCGGGCGCTCACGTTCACGCCCACCCGCATTGGCCACTTCACCCCTTCCCCGCGATACCCCCGCCCCCAAACCGCCGCGCTCTCCTTCTCCAGGCCCGCGTCCACCGCCTGGTCCACCACCGCCCCTCCCACCACCAGCCGACTTTTTGCCCAATAGCGTTCGACCGGACCTGCCGTCGAAGATGGACAAGTACTTCGAAGCGTCCTACGACCCTCGCCTAGATGTCGCACCGTTGGCCGCGCCCAGCATTCCAGAAACGGGGCTCATCAACAATGCCGAGTTTGAGGGCTGGGACGCGATGCTCGAGCTTATCAAGCAGCGGCACGCGGACAAGGCGGAACGAAAGCGGTTAGAACGGCTCGGTCTTGTCGAGAAGAGCGGGAAGGACAAGAAGAAGAACAAGAGCAGCAAGGTCGCGGGGCTTGGGATTGCGGGAACGCTGGCTAGCTGGTCTTCGGGTGGCGATGGGCTGATGGATATTGAGTACAAGAAGCGCGGGTCGGTGAGGGAATGGGACTTGGGGAAGGAGACCCCGACGTAGGGCCACGTCTTTGAGGACAGCACATATGTGCTCTTTTTCTGTAATCATCGGTACATACTGTCTGTAAATTACTTCATGCATGTACACTAACTTAGATTGGGTTGTAGCTGAGGAAGGGTTCACAAGGCATTATCTACGTCACGTGTTTCACGCGACGCGTCCGAAATCCAAATTCACGGTCGCGCTTTCGCGACTTTTTGATTAGCATCTTTCCATCCATCATGGCTACTGTAGATGCCATCGCTCAAGTCCTTACATCCACCCTCAATCCTGACTCGAACGTACGGATCGCCGCAGAGCTCAGTCTCTCCGAGCTGCTCAAAAACCCACGTAAGCTAACGTTCTCATTGGCCGTGTGCTACCTCGCTCTTACGTGCATTCGGACCTCTGACACGCGACCTTTTGGGATACAATAAAAGAATCAGCCCTTTCGCTTGCACAGCTCGTGCTCTCTCAGGAAGCGGAATCTTCGCTGCGACAGATGAGTCTCTCAGGTTGTGTGTGGCAAAGAATGTGTTCTTGATGACGTCGATTTTTTTTGGCTAGCACTCGGCGATCATTATACTCAGAAAGTACGTGAAGGAGCACTGGTCCCCGTTTTTCCAGCAATTTAGGGGAGACGCGCCGCCCCCCGAGGTCAGCCCGTCTTTCCCTCTCCAAATCTCGTTGTTGGTTCGCTGAATGGACGAGATGTCGCATGGAATGGATGGAAACTATAGATCAAGGACCAGATTCGGTGTGCTATCTTTCAAGGGCTGTCTGGCTCGGATCGCAAAATTAGATCTTTATGCGTGCGTCTATTCGTTCCATGGGATTACTTGCCATGCAACGTGCAGGACTAAACGATTGATACATTTGTGGCTCTAGGCCCATACGCTATCGACGATAGCCAACAGCGACTGGCCGGATGAATATCCAGACCTGCTCAGCCTTCTCGTCCAGCTCTTGTTGTCTGGGTCACCCGACTCCATTCATGGCGCCATGCAGGTCTTCACCGAGTTTGTCAGGACGGACCTGACGGAAGACCAGCTTCTTCCTGTCATGCGTGAATTGTTGCCGGTCCTGATGTCGGTTCTCAGTGCCAACGAGGTAAGCCCTGCTTCAATTTACCGCGTCGATCGTCATGAAGGACGCTTACCTGCGCTTCTAGCAACATTCTCCCCTTACACGTTCGCGTACTATATCTGTCTTTCGCCAGTGCGTCGAGGCGCTATATATGGTCAAAGATCAGCACCCACAGGCCTCCAAGGAGGCCGCCGAGAACGTGTTGCCGACTTGGTTGGATGCCTTCAAGGTTCTCCTGGATCTCGACCCTCAGCAGGATATTTCAGGCGAACACTGGGACGGACTTGAAATCCGCATCCAGATTTTCAGGGTGCGCACTTTATGAATCCCTTTTTCTCCAGGTCATTTACTGATCTGGCTGGGAAGGACAGACTCTCGACACGATGCACACATCCTTTCCGCGCGTCGTTGCACCGTATTTACCAGCTTACGTCGCCGCTTCTCTGCATCACCTCCACGCACTCTACCCGACATACGTGCGGTACTATCTCACAGATAGCGTGACAGTCCCAAATTCGTCTGAAGGCGAGCCGATCGAGCTGTACAAGCTGATCACGCCACTAGTCGACTTTGTGACTGGTGCTACCCGCCAGAGCAGGGCTCGCGTGTCTTTTGATCAGGGCACGTTAGGCAAGTTGGTCGATGCGTTGGTCCAATGGTGTCAGATGACGAAGGAGAACGTAAGTTGGCCTCCCTCATTTTCTGGACTCTTGACCACATGCGCGTCCAGGAAGAAGAATGGGCAGCAGACGCGAATTTATTCATATCTCAAGAGGAAGATGATACACAAGCGTATAGCGTGCGGGTGGCTATCTTTGAATTACTCTCTGTATGTGGTGATCAGGGACGCTTGTCACCACTGCCTGAGTTATTCTGTTCTAGTCTCTTCTCACAAATTCCGCTGTTGAAACTGCGTCCGCGTTACACACTTCTGTCCAGCGTATTGTTACCGAAGCCAACCAAGCTCGAGAATCTGGCGTAGAGGATTGGTAAGTAGTGTGTGCATTTCTCGGGGTGTCCAATTGTTGACCCCTCTTTGCCATTAGGTGGCGTCCCCTTGAAGGCGCTTTTGCTGCCATAGGCTCCCAGGCTGAGGTCATTCTGGACATCTCAGATGACGAACACGACGCTGGTCGCCCGAGACCGATTGATATCGAGTACCTCCTTGTGACTGTGATCCCATCCCTCATCACGCTTTCAGGTGCGTGGAGCGCGGTTGCCACATCAGAGTCTATAGGTCAGAGATCTGACGGCCGTAACGTAGCGTATCCGTTTTTACAAGGTCGCTGCCTATTTCTGGCGAGCCGATTTGCGAAGTTGCTTCTTGCGGACGTTCGTGGGCAGTATTTTGAAGCTGCCATACAAGTGATCGAGTCGAATGAGACCGAAATCCCCTTCAAAGTCTCCGCCGTCAAGTCCATTCAGCAGTTCGTTTTTCATCCGTCTTTGAAACGGTTTTAATGCTAACTTTCTTCGACCTAGTTTCGCGGAGTATATCTCGCAGGCCGAGTTGGCCGTTGTCCCGCGCATAATCAGGGACCTTGGGCCGTTCTTGCTGGAAACATCGGAAGATACATTATCTCTAGTCCTCGAGACGGTGTCTGTCCTGGCGGCAGTCGGGAAGGGCTCGTGGTTTACGACGGACCTGGCTGTAGCCCTTACTACGGCACTGCTAGACGTTTGGCCGAAGAATATCAAGGGTCTGTCTCACCATATTTTCCACGCTGCTGATCGCGCTGATTCGTGTGGTAGACCCGATCTTCTTATCTCTGCTCAATGACGTCCTACTTTCTATCGCTAGCTCAAACGTATCTGGCGTGTACGAGGCAACTGTCAAGGAAGCGTCACCGAGGCTTACAACTTCAATCGGACATTACAACGCGAACGAATCTTGGGTCGCCTCATCAGCTCTTGAGCTCCTTGGTAGCCTGGCCCGTGGCGCACCCGAGACCGGTCTGGGCGAAGGATTCTTCGCTGCGATTGCGCCGACTGTGTTCGATTGTATGAGAGTCGCCGAGGATCGCGATGTCTTACATGTGCGCATTTGTTTCTTTTTTACCCGTCCCGGGCGGCCTAACGTGGGTGAGCTAGAATGGAATTTTGCTCCTGACGCTCGTCGTGCGCAAGGACGTTGGCCAGCTTCTTTCATGGACCCACACAGATGGTCAATCGGGTCTTGTACACGTGCTAACCGTTATCGCTCGCCTGCTGCAGAGCCAAGACGAGTCTGGTGGGCTCGTCATTGGCGACCTCATCATCCATCTTTTCCGACACGCCGGCGAGAGCGTACTTCCCGTTTTGCCGGACCTTCTCCAAGCCATGCTCGTACGCATGCAGACCGCGCAGACGGCGACTTTCCTGCAAAGCCTGATCGTCCCGTTCGCTTTCCTGATCTACAGCCACTGCGACGCTGTGCTTGATTTGCTCGAGTCTACACGCGTCGGCGAGGATGGCCGCTCGGGACTGGACGTGCTACTCAATACATGGTGCGAGAACGCGGCAACGTTCCAGGGCTTTTGGCCAACGCGGATCAGCGCGCTCGCGCTATGTGCGTTGTTACGCGCGGAACGGCCCTCACTACAAGCCGTCGTAGTCAAGGGCGATATCATCATTACGGCTACAACGAAGGATAGTGAGTTTCTTTCATCTCACATATCAACGAGAATATTAACCAATCTGGCAGCAATCATGACACGTTCAAAAACGAAAGTTGGTGAGTAGGTCCTGAGAGAGTCGAAAATGCCATGTTGATGTCATGCGACACAGAACCACCACAGTTCACCAGAGTCCAGTTCCCGGTCAAGGCCCTTAAGCTCCTTCTACACGAACTACAGACGAATGGGGAAGTTGCAACCCTAGCAGCACCGACAGCTCCTCTTGACACTGGGGACGATGATGGGGTACGCACCTAGCCTCGCTTGTCCTGGTACATACAAGTGATTGACCACGGTTGCTCCCCGAAAGGACTCAGACTGGTCTGATGAAGAAAAGGTCAAGGATGACAGGTTTGCCTACTTGGCCGATGTGATGGCCGCGGGTGGCTTGTCCTTCGATGAGGATGACGTCCTCGCGAACAACGACGACGAGGATCTCCAAAAAGACCCAGTCTCACAAATCGACCTCCGCGTAAGTGTTCACATGGCAGGTCAGACCATCTCCTCCTGATTATATTGCACTTTCGTAGGCACATGTCACCTCATTTATTCGTGAGAGCGCGGCACGCGACGCAGACGGATTTGGAGCCCTGGTTGGGCAGCTTAGTGCGGAAGAGATGATTGTAGTGCAGCGCGCGTTGCAGGAACAGAGATGAAAACATCGGGAATATGTAGAGGTATCAATGATTTGGGTTGTGGTCTGGATGTGGACGGTTTTGTACATTAAATACTTGGTTGAAGATAAATGATGATGCGGATGCGCCGAGTTCCCTGACCTGTTCCTGTAGTCCACCGTGTCTCATTCTAGCCTGGGTTGAGGGTATGGAAAACATTGACAGTCTGGATTTTGATACGGAAAAAGGGATGCAATTACATCTGAGCTATAAAAAAAATCAAAAGAAAAGCGAGGTATGAAGATGTTCCAAGGAATTGTCGACATGCCATGTCCTCGGGAGCCGTCGACACGACACTTCCTAGCCTGGGTTCTTCTCGAGATCACAGAGACTCGAACGAGTCACTGGCACTGTCAACGACGGTGGAGGAGTCTGACATCGAGCAGCGTGGCATAAATCTCTGGTCAACTCGTTTTTCAGGCCCAGCGCGGCATATAAACGCCTCACCTCGAGTTCCCACGGCTCGCACAAAGCCGAGTTTTGCCCGCGCAACCAACACCTACGGCCTTGCTCCAGCATTGCACCGTAGGGAGAATGCTTCGGGTTTACGTCGTACAAGGCACGTATCATAAAAAATTTCTAGAGCACAGTACTGAGCCTTGATCAGCTTCAAGGGCCGCAGGGACCTTCGCACCCGCGTCATCATCCACGTCCTTACTTTCCTCCCGCACCCCGTTTCACACCTCCGCCGCCCTGAGCGTAGAGTCGGCGCGCAAACGACAGGCCCGCCTCACGAGACAGAAGAATCTCGCAAAGCGGGAAGAGCTCCAGAAAAAGGCCGCCGCGGCGCGACCCCACGTCGTCCTCGGCACCGTCCTAAGCCGTTCCAGCGACACCGACACCAAGTGGGCCTCGTGCGACCTTGCACGTGTCCTCGTGCGCCCCGAAGAACTCGGGCCCGACGCGCCCTCGCAGCGCATTTTGCTCCCAGCCGACGATGGCGCTGCTGGTGCTGCTGGTGCTGTCGCTGCTGAGGGTGTGGTGGGTACAGCGGAGGTGCGGGTGCCGCCGTCATTGGCGTTTGGGATGCGCGAGCAGGAGAAGCGGATGGTGTTTGAGCACCTGCCGTTGCTGTCTGCGGACATGAGCACGCGGCGGGAGATGAACGCGCTTAGACGCGTCAAGGCGGAGGAGATGGCCGCGCATCACAAGGGCGCGCTCGCGGCGGGCGTCGGGCAGGCGAACGTCATGGCCGCGCTTGTCGACTTGCGGAATGCGAACGCGGCTGGGATCACATTTGAGAATCGGCGGAGGGTCATCGCGGCGTTTTCGGAGCCTGGAAAGCCGAACAATACTGGGAGGACGGAAGTGCAGGGTGCGTGTCTTTCTACTTCTCTTTTGGCTTCTCCTTCGACTGCCTCTCTGAAGGAGGGAGCTCCTTCCACGGCCTGTCTATATCGTCGTAGCATTTTCTGATTTTTTGTTTTGTTTTCGGGTGCTCGCTAGCCGCGCTCCTCACACTTCAAATACGCAATCTTTGGAAGCACCTCAGCAACTTCAAACGAGATGTTGCGAACCGGAGGAGCTTACGTCGGCTCGTTCACCAACGAGCCAAGCTCTTAAAATATCTGAAGCGCACCAACCGGGACCGGTATGAACGCGTCTTAGAAAGATTGGGGCTCGAACCTGGGGCGGTCGAAGGTGAACTGGTCGTATAGCGAATTATTTCACATTTCGAGTCAGTTAATGCCAGCTCCTTTGCCACTCAACGCACAACATCGGTGCATTCATTACGAGGGTGCTCGTTGTACAAGTCGACGATTGACAGTGCGAAGCTTTGGATTCAACCGCCACGCCACTTAAGCGCCTGGTAATGAATGACATTAATGTTGCCGTCATGTGAAGATGCCGGTGTTGGAGTTGGTTGTCGTTTCGTAATGTCTTCTTGCGGCCCTTGCTTCCTTGCTTCGTCGTAATAGCCTATGTGCTCCCATCACACTAGTATTTGCCTCTGTATATTACAAAGCCTGTAGCTTGTCCCGGATCCAATTGAACTTCCATCAGGCCATCATGTGCCATCAGTTTGCAATCACCTGTTGAAATCACCACAAATATTTATGTGGATTTTCTTTTTTTGGCTACCCAGGCATATCTAGCGTGACCATATGGATATTTGGTGTAAGCGTGAGAAGTAGTAACGCCACCATATACCAGTATCATGGTATGCGCAGTTCTCTCCCCGTGCATTCATTCATGACAAACGTACGTAGTCGACATAGCTGATCACGACATTTTTCGCGAGGAACTCGCGAACGGGTGTCCTGCTTACGGTCATGCTTTATGGGAACCGGACCCCGGAGAACAGTATGATGCAGTAGAAGTTGGCGACGTTGGTTTCATCCGCAGGGGCCATTTTCAGCGCCTGTTCAATGTCCTATACCCTAAAGATCATCCATCCCATCGAAACCCCGCCCTTGTCCCGGACGATCATGAGCAACTGAAACCCGTCCCTGGTCACATTATTAGGGGTAAAATCCGCACGGATAGTAGACAACATTCCAACCATTTCTGCTTAAAACATGTAACCTTGGACCCTCATGCTAGTGGACTTGTTCCATCAGCCTCTCGGTAATTGAGGCCTGACGTCTTTTCGAATTCTGCTCACTTACGTCAAATATAGGCCTGAAGACGAATTACAGGTCACATTTTCATGTGGCAGCAAGCAAGGCGCTCTTTTGGCCCTTCCTGTGCAAGCTCAAAAGTGAAGACACCGTCGCCCTTGGTACTTTCGGTGATTGGATGATCAAACACATTGACACCTGGTATGCTTTTGCTCGGGGCATTGGCCTGGGAATCAACCGAATGGAGGATATCATTCTCATCACCGGCCATCATCGCACGAAATCATGGATCAACGTCGCGTTCACTCAGGGCGGCCGGAACGCAGGGGTGTCATTCGTTCAGGCATCTAGTGATTCCCACGTATACCTTGAACAGAAGTACGTACGTGGAGGACAGCTGAAGCTTGGCCCGACCGGTGAGGTATGATTATGCACATTTTTGGTCTCGATGTATCCCAGGACATCTCGTGTATGACCTTGTGCGCACTAGCATCTCCCCAACAATCAATGCATATTCATCCGAGGGCACCGCGTCGCCCGCACACTGTGGATATGGCCGATGCTTCGAGGACAGGCAGGACCTGCGCCGACGACAGACAGGCACGAACCTGGACCTGAAATCGATTCGCGACTTGAACCCATAGGTGTCCCAGCTGATGTTGACGTACAGCACTCCAATTATTATTTCGCGGCCTCCGTTTGATTTTTTCCAAGCGTCAGGATCCACTTCATGTCCTGTTACAGTATATCGCCAAAGTAAGTGAATGTACCAGCTTTTATGTGTCAATACATGATTGTAACTGAAGGTGTGTAGCAAACGCCCGATTGCGATATGGCTCTTGTTCATGATGACGACTTGATTGCATTGATAGTACTGTATGTTTCGCTACCTGTCGATCGTTTTGTCCCCTCACCCCCGTAGTCCCTGAAAACCATCGAGCCCCACGACTTAGCAGGACACCTCCAGGATTCCGCGACAACGATACAACAGTTTCAGTGTGGTGAGCCTTATGGCATTACGACTCCACGAGCGTTTGTGTTGAAGGGACTTTCACAAAGACATCCTGCCTGACCACGAGCATGGGGCAGGAGCCGAGGTAGCAACTGTTAAAGTAGCGATTCTATACGAGCAGGCACCGGAAGCACATTTTGAAGACATGTATGGCCCCTACCACCCTATTTCTCTTCGTCTTCGACAGGCATTCCTAAAAGTGGGACAGAAATTGAACCCAACTTCGATCCTGGTATATTGCTTTAGCACTGGACGTAGTGAGATTGGAATATATACACTCGGATGGCATTCATACACAAGTAAAGATAATCGATCTTCGAGGGTAGGGACCGTGTTCTTTCTATTCCTCGCCCCTTCAGCCATTTGCCTCGTCCTCGTCACCTTCAGCATTCCGACCAGGGATGGCGTACACCAGATACCGGTCGAACAAGAGGGGTAGGTCGTACTAGCTCTTGGGGGCCACAGGGTCGCACCGGTTCCCGGAGGTCCGTGACAAATTTCTTGAAATACCGCATCGAACCTTTAGGTACAGCGCATTCACTCAGGTCGAGCGTCTGTATTGGAACCCCTTGTTTCGTGCGTGCCAAAAGCATGTTACGGACAAGTACGGCGACATCCGTGGTCAAGGCAGTGCCGGTTATAAAGAGCTTCGTCAAAGAGGGGAATAAAGAGCTCTTGGGGGGTCCATCTTCGGCCAGGACACGTGAGAAAGGGGTCAAATTTGTTAAACCAAGGCGCACGCGCTCTAGCAAGGGCCATCGCGGCGCAGTGGCAGGCCAAAATTCCCGGGGAACCTTCATGGAGTCCAATACAGTAAGGGTAGCGAGGGAGCTCATCGGGAGTGCTCTTAATACTGCATCGCAAACGGCATTGCTCGTCGGGATACCCCAGGATGGGCACAGAGCAGTAAAAGTCGCACGAGCGGAGAATGATGCTCGGGTAAACGAGTCGTTATCGCGGTACTCGGCGTCAGCATCTGGGACTGTCCACAGAAGGATGTCCGTGCGAATTGAACAGCCACTAATGACCATGCTTTGCAGTGGTATTGCATCTTGAGGCCCATGGGCATTACGCACGAAATGTGGAATTACTGTTCGTATGTCGGCACCATTCGCGTGAAAGGACACAGCGTCAACGCGCAACCTGACGAGAGCCGGAAGTACGAGATGAGCGAGGGCGAGCGCACAACAATTTGCAGAATCCGAGAGGTGGAGTTGGGTAAGGTAAGGAAGTGTGACCGTTTGCACGCGCTCTGGAATGGGTACGACGATTCGTGACGCAATGGGGGTGGCGGAGTGGACGACCAACGATTCTAGTTGGGACAATTCACGCATTGCATCTAGCCAACTTTGGAGATTGGGCCTTTTCTCGTCGTCACGGTACAGTAACTTGAGGTGCAGAAGGCCTTTAAGAAGGGGTGAGCCCCAACTAACATAACAGTAGTCCAACTCGAGGCGAATAAGCCCGGGCGCCGCAGAAGTTGACAGGGTGGGGGGAATTTGAGAGGCTGTCACCCTGTCACTGCCCGACTCGCCTCCAGCAGACGATGAGAGCGATTCATGAGCAGGAGCTGGCGATGCCAATCCTCCGACTGTTTCTAATAGACGGAGAGAATCTGAGGAAATGATAAGGGAGTGGATACGGGACATGTGGGCCACAAACAGCTCGCGGAAGGTGTGCGTTCGCCCGGGACCCCAGGGGGTGTTAGGCCGGCTGAAGTTGATAACTAGATGTAATGGTGCCCCCTTCGATCGGACGAGCATTTCAGTCGCCCCAGCCCAGGTTAGGGCGGTGAAGTCAATATAACTCCAAAAGCGAGGTTGATTGAGTGCGATCTCCCGCCATTGATGGCAGACATGAGCAGCGGTTAGACATACAAGACGATCGCATTTTTCGGCGGTTGGAGATGACGTTGGTAAGTTTATGAATGAGAATATGTAGTCCAGGATCTCTGGGGGTAGACGGGGGATGGGGGATGTCATCGGGAGGAGTGAACAAGGCGTCAATAAACAACCATGACATGCATCGTGGCGGTTGAAAACCGAAAAGGTGGACATCACGTGTTACATGGGTGCCTGAGTTAGCAGGGTTGGGCGAATTCCCAGGACATTCCGAGGTTTCAATGTTCCTTGACCAATTTGAAAATGGGACGACAAGTGATTCGAGAACACAAAGCAAGATGTTGAATGTACTTTGTCAGTGGCAAGTTTGGATGGGTAGGGGGCCTGGAGGCAGACCATCACCATTCAGCACAAGGATGTGGCACAGCAACAGCTGTGCGTACTTGTAAGTCAGGCTCTGTCTCGCTTGGATGTACTGTGTACACATTAGCCCAAAAGAGGCGTCGCAGAGACTTGTTTATTCTTGATATACATGGTGGTAACGGGTTACGCAGATGATCGGTGGTGGGCTATGATAGGGAAGGAATGCTACACAGTGGCAGTGCAGTGTGTAAGTGAGCCCGTAAACTGTCACGGTTGCTGTCCAGTACATTTAATCATTTTAATGAGGTTCACCGACATCTCCAAGTCTGGAACTCACTGAACGGTGTAGTAGTAGCTCGCTATGTGGTAAATAGGTAACGAACACTACTTTTTCTTCATCCAAGCGAGAAAGAAGGCTGTACGATCATCGAACGATCATCGATCATAGTTTCGAATGGCTTACGTGTTGGGGGAGCCCAATACCCGGACCGAACCCGGACCGATGGGCCTAGGCCCCAAAGGGAGTTCCGTGGTCCGTCCGTTCTCCTCTTTATCTCCAGGCTCTACTACCGCTCTAGGGATTTGTCCTTGACTGGGAAGTTTCAATGCAACTATGAAGTGCCTCCCAGGATTCGGCTCTGGAATGGTCCGGTGTTAAGGCTGTGTGAAAATACTGCTTTGCGAGGGCCAAAGCCGAAACTAGACCAGTCATTTGTAGACACTTCTACTTCCCCCGGGTCCTTCCAGGCCTGTCTAGCAGTACAAGAGAGCTGCCCTACCATGGTTTAACTAGCAAAGGCCTAGACACTCGGAAAGGCAAGACTCATGCACCGTACTATTGGAGCAGGTACAACGGACAGTGGACCGTCAATGGTCAGATTGCTAATTTGACCACTTCCTCTCTCGCACACCTTAGATACTAATTTACTTGTTCATTCTATACTATCCCAATGCCCAATATGTTTTTTTGCAGACGAGAAACCAAGTATTTGAGGATTCCCATGTTTTTGGAGGTTGTCACCTCTTGTCACATCTGCCGTGTCTGCCAGTGCGGACTTTGAAGATAAGGATATACCCACGTGATGTCAGTGAACTATGACGGTGCATACTGAACAGTAATGCCATGAACACGTCGAGCTCCTCAACAGCATGATCATGGCCCAAGCCCTGGCCGACGCAAACACACAACTGACCAACATGGCAAAGAAGAAAACGTGAGGCACATCAAAAATCAAAGTGCGATGGGTGGCTTTACCAACACTTTCGAAGCTGAAGAGGCAAATCGAAAGGAATTAGAACGACGCAATGCCAAGAAGGAAGCGCAAAAACAAGTTGACCACCGTGCATGCCAGTCTCAGATCATCAAGGATACAGTCCTCAAGGTTTTCGACCGCCCAATTTGGCCTACAAATGCAAGGACAAGTTTATTGTCCTTGCCGGTACACTTGAACTCGACACGACATGACTGGCACCATTCCGGCCCTTAAAGAGCGTGTCAAACGTTTTCCTCAATTCACACAAGAATGAGTTGATACAAAACCCACAGTTCATGGGTTTGTTCCAGGCTAGACGGCAGCATACTTTTGATGGGGAAATTCGCGATAGAGATCTCAGTGGTGGAGTAGGGCCCTCCGTCCGGACTAATGTGAGCACATCAGATACTCAAATGTACTATCCCATACTTCATATTAGATACCAATACCCATAATTTGGCATGTAATATCATTCTTCACATACATCTTTCATCGAATTTCATCTTTTGCACATCCAACGGTCCACTGCTGCTGCGTTGCTCGACCTCAGCCCACTCAGCCACTCGGAATAGCGGAGAATGAAACATGTCACTGTGACATGTGCCTCCGGTCCGTTCACCATGTATGGCAGGCAAACAGACCATTGACGGGTCTCACTGTCCGGTGTACCTGCACCAATAGTATCCAGGTCTCTTACTGTGATCTAGCCGCGTCTTCAAGTCGGGCAGAGCCCCGCCCGTCTGCGCTTGCATCTCGATTGTACCTCTTTTGTACTGCATGCGGATCTGCGGAGTAGATATCACCCGAGGGTTCCAACATGACGCGGTAATTTTGTTTTGTGAAGGGGGTATTGAGTCACAGATAGCATAAAAGCTCATCGATTCGGTAAGGGCCTTCTATTCACTACTCACCATCGACATGACGGATATTGAGCATGAGCCCGTCAGCACCCAGCCCAAGGTGTGTGCATGTGTGCTCTCCCAAACTCGTAGCTGTTAAAACACTCAATCACTCTGTCACGCATTTATATCCATCGTAGAACACCGCCCCAATGTCCGCAGGCGGAAATAGGAATGCCCTAAATTTTCCAATCGGATCCGATGGGAAACGCAATTGGAGCTATGGCCTATTCGACTGTCCCCCCGCCCCCGCATGCTTTCTCTGTACGTAAAACAACTTATAGACTAACGTGTCCACTTCGCATGCCGATCACCTTGTTCCTCCCTTCCCCTTGTCTTTTACATCACCCACAGGCTGCATTGCTGCGTGCTGCCCCTGCGTCGTCTACAGCAGTAACAGACAACGGCTGCGAAGTCTACACTACCAAAGCATTCCGCTTGCTCCAGGCGCCGAAAAGCCCGACGAGCACTTCTGCGTATACTGCGGTCTGGCAATCGCTGGCCACGGTTGGGTCCTGCGGGTATGTTGAGATGGCTGATAAGATAAATGGTCAAAGTTTCTGATCCAAGTTTGCGACCCAGATTAACCAACGCGAAGCAATCCGCGAGCACTACGGCATTCGTGGAAGCCTGGTTGGCGATTGCCTCGTCGCCTGGTGTTGCAACCCTTGTTCTCTCACGCAAGAGCGCCGGGAAATTGAGCTGGAGGAGGGGAATATTCAGTGAAAGTATGTCACTGTACCGATTTGGTATTTTTCTCTGCCTGTTGCTGATATTTCAGTGCCCTTGCACTAATTATACTCCCCTGTGTCATGGTTTTTAAGACTCGTATACATTACATCTTGTATAGGCTCGGAATGTGATTATATTTCTGCATCACCGCTAACTGGGGCATCCCAAAACTTCAGAAGTTTGCATCGTTCCTACTACTTATATGTATGGACTGCATGCAATGCACTGATGGGAGTTCGATGTGGGGAGTGTGCCTCGGGCCAAAGAGGACACTGATCAGAGAGTGATGGTGCGTGTTCACAGCCACACTGGCGGCCCTCCGAGTCAGTGACATATAGCCATCATCCAAAAAAGCAATTCAAAAAGAGTGGCAGTTGCCCCACTATGTCGCAAATCAAACTGCAGCTGCAACCCCTCCAAATCGTTTCAATCACTGTTCGCTTAGACTACCACTCGGTGGGGCAAAACGAGGAGAATGCCGTGTATGTACTCAGCCTAACCTCTCTCCCCATTTGGGTACGCACCCACTTGGTCCGATACATTGTTCATGCACACCACCTAAGAGTAATGGCTACATCAAAATAATACGATACATTGACGAAGGATTGCAATATTATTGGGCAATGCCAGTGAATACTAGGTGATAAACTACTGATCATTCTCAGGCAAGGGCTGCCTGCAATCGTACCACATTCTGTTCCTAGATAGGGTGGAAGGGGAGTAATTGAAATGTGTCAACATCAACACTCATAGTTCGTAGCAGGCAGTCACAGCAATCGATCCTCGAAACTAGGATATGTATATCATGTTCTATTCCTCCTCGCTTGAACTCTCTGCCTCGTCCTCTTCCTCAGAGTCGCTTTCGTCCTCGTCCTCATCTTCGTCTGCATCCGCACCCATCCACATGAGGGGCCACAGAACAGATGTGTCAGAGCTAGACGCGTCTTCGTCATCTTCAGGAATCCAATTTGTCGTGGATACTAGGCGGTGGTTCGCGTCCCCGTCGACGAGGGGTGCAGGCCATACGACCCTCAGCGGTGGCAGCTCTGCTCCTGTCGGTCTCCGAGTGTCCGCGACGATATCGCCGATGAGCTCCATCGCACCATCGAGCACCGCACATCCGCACAAATCGAGCGTCTGTATCGGGATGCCCTGCCCCACGCGTACCAGGAGCATGTCGCGCAGACGCTGGGCGGTATCCATAGTCAACGGTGTGCCTGTTATGACGAGGTTTACCAAGGAGGGAAGCAAAGGCCCCTCTGGAGGTGCGTCTTCGGTCAGTGCATCTATGAATGGGCGCATTACTGTACAGCCGAGGCGCACGCGCGTCAGTAAAGACCATCTCGGCATGTACCTGAGCCAAATATTTCGGGTTACCACCGAAAAGTTCAATACGGTGAGGGTGGCGAGAGAGCTCATCGGAAGGGATGCCAATACTGTATCGTATATGGCGGTCTCCGTCATGAATTCCCAGAGCTGGTTCGAAGCAGTAAAAACTGCACGAGCGGACCGTGACGCTTGAGTAAAAGAGTCGTTATCGTGGTACTCCTTGTCGGCGTCGGGAACTGTCCACAGAAGGATATCCGCATGGGTCGTGTAGCCACTAATGACCATGCTTTGCGGTGGCATTGTATCCTGGGGCCCATGAACATTACGTGCGAAGTGTGGGATTACGACTCGTATGTCATCACCTTCTCGGTGAGAGGACATAACTTCGATGCGCAGCCAGGTGAGAGCTGGAAGTACAAGATGAGAAAGGGTAAGGGCACAATCACTTGCAGTATCGGAGAGGTGGAGTTGGGTAAGGGAGGGGAGTGCGACCATTTGCACGGGCTCCGGTATCGTTGCGATCATCTGTGGAGCAACTGGGGTGGAAGAGTGAACGACCAAAGATTCCAGTTGGGTCAATTCGCTCATTGCGTCCAACCAACTGTGAAGATTGGGCCTTTCTGCCTCAGTAAGGCACAGCAGCTTGAGGTGTCGAAGACATTTGAGGAGACTTGAACCCCAACTGATGGGACAGTTGTCCAGCTCAAGACGGATAAGGTTCGGTGTTTTGCGATCAAAAAGTGTGTGAGGGATTCGGGAGAGTGTCGCCGTGTTGGCGCTCACTTTGCCTCTGGCAGTCAGCGAAAGTGATTCTAGGACTGGGGCTGGCAATGAAAGCCGCCTGAAAATTCGTAACAGGTCGAGGGGATCCGCGGTTATGCTAAGGGTGTGGATATGGGAGGCATGAGCCTCAAGCTGTTTATGAAAGGCGTCATGCCGCTCGAGACTCCAGCGGACGTTAGGACGAGTGAGGTTGGCGTCCAGATATAGCGGTGCCTCCCTTGATCGGATGAGCGCTTCATTCGCCCCGGCCAATGTCAGGGCGGTGAAGTCAATATAACTCCAAAAGCGAGGCTGATTAAGTGCGATCTCCCGCCATTGACGGCAGACATGAGCGGCGCTCAGCCACCCACAGCGATGGGGTTTCCCGGGAGATGCAACTGATTCGTATCCTGTGGGTACCGGAATGAAGGATAATATAAGATCTAAGATCTCCGGAGGTAGACACGAGATGGGGGGTGACATTGTGAACTAGTAGGCAATCGGCAAGATCATGATGAGTCCAGATCTCGTTGAGAACGCGTAAGCATCACGTGTTGTAACATGGGCGCTTTCGGTCGCCGCTGCCAGGGCAGTTACCCGCGCGCTCAATTTGCACTCTGAATGACTTCTCGCTCGTCGTGCATGTTCCAAAATCTCACGTCCCGCGCGTCTAGTCGTGTCTAGCGACTCTAACTCTCATCAATCTCATAGAAAGTGATGGAATGGGAGGCCACATACATGTCACTGATGTCAGACGTGTAAGAAGCCACTTTGCTCTTCGGGAACCACTTGCCAAAAGATCTGGAACTTGGCCTGAATCGTCTAATTCTGTGTTCAAATGGATCAAACACCACTGAAATACTCTCCATACACATATAACGACCTGGACGGCAACACATATTAGTTTTGCTTTATCACCTCAACGCCATCTTCGATACAAATATAATTCAGTATATATCACAGCCTGCACGCTACGACAATAATTGTACAACAACACGATGTCTTTCTGATAGTGCTACCTTGGATAGAATCTCATTCATGTTGTTGTGGGCAGCTGGGTCTGTGGTGTAGCCTGGGCTGTCAGATTGACACCATGCTCGACGAGGAGCCGTGCCAGGTCTGCATGTCCCCCATTGGATGCCTTATGCAGCGGTGTCCACCCGTCCTTGTCATGGGCTGCTACATCGGCGCCGTGTTCGATGAGGAACCGTGCCAAGTCCACATGACCCTGAATGGATGCCTGATGTAGCGGGGTCAACCCATTCTTGTCCTGGGCTGTCACATCCCCACCATGCCCAATGAGGATCTGTACGAGATCTATGTGGCCTTTTTCTGACGCCCGATGCAACGGCGTCCACCCATCCTTGTCCTGGGTTGTGACATCGGCACCGTGATCGATGAGGACTTGTGCCAAATCCACAAGACCCCAAACGGACGCCTCATGCAGCGGTGTTGACCCGTCCTTATCATTGACTGCTGCATCGGCGCCGTACTCGATGAGGAACCGCGCTGAGTCCACACGACCATGAATGGATGCCTGATGCAGCGGAGTCAACCCATTCTTGCCCTGGGCTGCCACATCCCCACCATGCTCGATGAGGGTCTGTGCGAGATCTATATGACCCCTTTCTGACGCCTGATGCAACGGCGTCCATCCATCCTTGTTCTGGGTTGTCACGTCGGCACCGTGATCGATGAGGATTTGTGCGAGACCCACGTAACCCCCGAAGGACGCCCAATGCAATGGAGTCGACCCGTCCTTGTTCTGGGCTGCCACGTCGGCACCGTGCTCGATGAGGATCCTTGCGAGATTCATGTCACCCCTCTGAGACGCCACATGCAGCGGACTCCACCCATTCCGCTTCTGGGTTGCCGCGTCCGCGCCATGCTCGACAAGGAACCGTGCAAGATTTATATGGCCACACTCGCATGCCACATGCAGTGGAGTCGATCCGTCGTAGGCCCGTGCTTCTATGTCGGCACCGTTGTTGATGAGGAGATGTGCGAAATCTATATGACCCCCAAAGGACGATCGATGCAGTGGGGTCCACCCATCCTTGATCTGGGCTGCCACATCAGCGCCATGCTCGATGAGGATTCGTGCCAAATCCACATGACCATCAACCGACGCCCAATGCAGTGGAGCCCACCCGTCCCTGTTTTGGATTGCTGCGTCGGCGCCGTGTTCGACAAGGAACCATGCAAGACCCACATGACCCCAGTGGGACGCCTTATGCAGTGGAGTCGACCCGTCTTTGTCTTGGGCTGCCACATCGGCACCCTGCTTAACGAGGAACCGAGAGAGATCCACATGACCCCTTTGGGATGCACAATGCAGTGGAGTCCACCCAACGTTGTCATGGGCTGCCGTGTCTGCGCCCTGCTCGACGAGGAACTGTGCGAGATCCACGTGACTGTTTTCGGATGCCAGATGCAGCGGAGTCCGCCCGATCTCATCCTGGGCTGCTACATCGGCGCCATGCTCAATAAGTACGCGTGCGACCTTCATGTGTCCCTCTCCTGAAGCCAGATGTAAAGGCGTTGACTGGCTATCGAAACTCCGAGAGTTAATATCCTGTGAGTGCTCGCTGGTCAAGGCGATTACAACGTCGTGTAGCCCGCAAAATGAGGCGTAATGTAAGGGGGTTCCACGTGGAGGTAACGGTTCTTCAGTTGGTTCTTCTCGCAGCCAGTAAGATACGGTTGGCTCACATATCCAGAGCCAAACCGCAAAATGCGGTTTCCTCTGGTCAAAGAGTTGTTTCATCCCTTTGTCTACATTTTGCGAAACGCCCTCAAAACGGGCATGCTGAAACCAGTGCTCGGCAGCGTAGTTAGCGAGAGGAAATTTCGGTAGGCTGTATTTGGTGACGTTTCCGTTCAAGTGCAATAGAATACCCAGACATGCTTGGGCAACAAGAGTATGTGCGGGTGTCATCAAAATATGATAACGGCCGGAAATTGTGTCACCCTTTTCGGCAAAGCGGGGAGACGTCAAGAACTCCTTGACGGAGAAGTGCGAGAATTGTATAACGCGGGAATCGTAGACGTTGACAAGGGAAAGCAAGGTGGAGCATGTAGATAGCACCGCTTCTACCGGATCCTCGAGGCGCCAATCCTCACGAAAATTGGGAGTTTGTCCTGCCTTGAAATCAAATGCGAGGAATTCAGCCAGTTCCTCGACTCGAAGCGGACGGGTAGCCACTGTGACACATTGGAGAAGCCGTCGGGCAAATTCCCAGTTCGTGTCTTTTATCTCTCGCAACGTGCGCTCATACGTCCCATCGAGCGTCGCTGGTAATTCGTCCAGGGCATGTCAAATGCGCCCTGGGAGGCAGCCGCCAAGGTACTCGAGTTGGCAATACACCCACCGGAACCTATCAGAGAGGTATAGGTGAGAGATGTGAACTCGGAAGAAGTAATATGTAACTGCCTTACATCCCGTCCGCTCTTTCTGTCAGAACGTCAATTACAAGTCGCTTGTGCTCCGGTGTCCATCTTCGCATCTTTTTGTTCGTGTTTACGACTGACTTGATATAGTTCTCAATGTCATCCTTTTGTCCTCTCTCGTCATGCAAGGAAATAGAACGAAAAGTCAAAGGCTCAAGAACAGGCTTGATATCGGCCTCGGGTCGGCTTGTGACACATATGCGCAGGTTTTGGAGTTTCGAATCGATAAGGTCCTCCAGAAGTATCAAGACCTCGTCGCGGGCGGACGAAAGAGATGTGTTTGGACATTCATCCAGAGCATCTACAATCAGATAAACAGGAGCTTGTCCTGTGAGGTTTAACAAGTCTTTGAAACACCGGACAAGTTCGTCGTCGCTAGGGCTTTGGGCTCCATCGCGATGTGCCGAATAGAAAGTGGAAAGGGTGTTGTAGTAGGAAGCAGACTGGTCACTAAGCTGGAATAGTACGGATGAGAGAAGCCCACGGAGGTCCTTCTTTTGATCCTCTCTGAAGTCGTAGTAAAAGAAGGCCAGTGAGGCAAGCCCAGATTTTTGCATAGTCTCAACCTCCTCGATGATGGTGGAACTTCCTAACACCGTAAGCTATTGAGACGAAGATATCAAAGGAACAACGTACCAGAGAACGCTCTTCCCGGCGCCCGCTATGAAAGGGAGAGAACAATCAGTCCATGGCAGAGTAAGCGTTGGGATGTGACTCACGTTTCCCATGTATCCATAGGAGGGAACTGGGTCCGGACGCTTTCCATTCAGAGAGCGTGTTACCATTAACGAACCAGGCCCCGGTCTCGCTATGTCGCGATCCGCGAGCGATATTGTAAATTTTCCATGGATCAGGGGGAGAAAGCCAACTTCGAATATCCCTCCGTAGCTGGTCACCTGCCAGACAATCTCAGCGATTCCAGGCAGTGATTTCAGCGTTAGGGGATGACCGACGTTTCGACTTATTTATGTCGTTTGCTATTTGGTGTAAAATTTCTGGTGCTCAGTCAGACGTAGAACTGGCCCATTTTACTATTAATTCGTACTGAGGTCTTCCCGGAAACTGTCAGTGGAAGCTTTGCCGTCTAAAGAGGAAGGTATTCAATATACAGCGGATCACAAACCGAGTGAGTTTGCTTACTGTCCACGAACTCCCTCAGATTCTGGACGAGTCCATATATGACCCCAAGGGTCTGAGCTGCGGTCATCCGAGCCTCGTCTTGCGTGAGTCGGTCCAGCCTCTGCAAGACCGCCTCGATGTCCTTCTCCCCGAAAAATTTCTTTACCAGTTTAACTATGTCGTTCTGATTAAGGTAACGCATCGGCCTGAGCCAAAATGGACTCACTTGATCGTCGTTGCTTGAGTTCTTTGGTCACCAGAGCAAGCGTGGAGATCAACTCCACCAGGATTTTGACCACTATCTCATCCATTGCAGGCACAGGAGGGATCCGTGTATATATATCGAGACGACTGACAAAGTGCTCAATCGACTCGAGTAGGTCCGCTAGTGTATCATAGCTCGATATTACTCCTTTGGCAGCCTGATTCACGTGGATGTTAAAAGGATATCCTTATATGACCCAGGGGATGGACATACATCGAGTAGGATGGCAAGACAGGCTTGTACTGCCTTCACAGGTGGGAATGTCTGTAAAAAGAAACCGGTCAGAGACGTGGAACACTGCGTCAGCACCTTCTGGCGTACCAGGCTGAAAGCGTCGACGAGGGAGGCGGCGGAAGAAAGAGTGGTTAAAATTGATACAGTCGTCTTGATCGATTTAAAGATCCTGTCACTTCCTTGTAAATTCACGAAGGCCTGTGTTTGGCGTTGCAGAATGGCAGTAATGTCTTCGATGGAATCGCAACTCTGGAATTGTATAGCGAGTGGATGTTCGATCAACGTGACGCCCGCCTTTTTCTCATAGGCCTCCAATGCAGACTCGAAAAGCGCTTGAAACCGAGGGGATCCAGACTGGTGAGCCATATCACGAGTAGGGAAGAAAACTTTGTATTTGGGAGGGGTGTTGGTTCGGTGTGGGGAAAGGCTAGCGAGGTAGCGGGATGTGGTGGGAAGAGGGTTGGTGTGAGGGTCTCAGGCCGTGCGACGTATTCTGCATTTGCACACAGACGCAGGGTGATTGCTTGATATAGATTCACGCAAGAGTTGAATGTTGAGCGCCGTACCACCGAGAGTTGATTGAACCTTGTGGTAAGCGCAGAGGTGTGAGGGTGTCGGTTATCGTACTGTCATCGTCCCAAGGCCAAGGTAATGGTAGAGCAAGACAGTGGGATGTGGAGGGAGAGAGGATGCAGATTGACTGACTTGTTGACCGCTTACTAGAACTTTACTCGACGAGCCACAAGAAGAGAACAAAAAATCGCATTTCAAAGGGTGCAAAGTAAAAAATTTCACGGGTCTATATACATAAACAGGAGGCGGAAATGCTAAGAACTAGGATGCTGTATGTTAATCCGTGCTGTCACGACAAAACCTCAGGCCTCAGGCCTCCCCGCTCCAGGAATTGAAGTGAGGCCAAGAATCGTGAAAAAAAAACGTGTCACGCAAGTATCACGTGTTGCCAAACGGTGTTGGGACACGCTGTGACAGAACGTGTGAGTCCCTCAATGTCGAAGGACAGGAAATGAGAGGAAAGTAGAGGTCAATTAACAACCTTTTCCGACCAGTGGATGTGACGCAGAATAAAATTGTTGATGGTCAAAGATTGCGATAATCGACATGGCCATTGAAAGTGGTCTCGTGTCAGCTTGTCACGTGAAGCACGCCGTTTGGCCACCCAATGGAATCGAGAATTAGGCGCATCGCGAGTGTCCTCGCCCGTTATTTCCTCAATTAAACGAACAAATCTTCCCTGCTCTCTGGAAAACAATGTCGAAGAGGGAGCTCGGAAAGCTTGCAAGTGTGGTCGATGTGGACGCTCCTCGTGCCAAGCGACGCAAGGAAGCTGCGCCCCAAGACGAAAAGAAACCCGATGCGGACATGGACGTAACCGCAACCGGCGGGACGAACATGAAGCGAGAACAAGAGGATGCCGCGAAGCAGGAGCAGGTAAAAGAGCAAGGGTTGAAGTTGTGGCAGACCGTGAAGGATGCGGTCGACAAGGAGTGCGTGACCGACCCTGCTTTGCTCGCCTGCTTACTCTCTCATCTCCTCAACCATGATCTCCCCAGTGGCCGCGCCCTTTCAGTCGATTTTCTTCGTCTCCCCAACAAACGCACCTACCCGGACTATTACACCGTCATCAAGAAGCCCATCGCTCTCGACAAGATCAGGGCGCAGCTCGACGCTGGTCAATACCCGTCCCTAATTGCAGTCAAGAATGACCTCGAACAATGCTTTCGTAACGCCAAGCGATACAACCTCAAAGACAGCCAGATTTTCAACGATGCTAAATTCCTCCACGTGTGTCTCCCCCTTCGTTCGTATTCTGCTGTATGACATGACCCCTCCTATCCCCTAGAAACTAACCTCCAAAGAGTACGTCAACATGACCGGCGACACCAAGGGCGGTGCCGAAGGACACGACGAAGATCCCACACAGGATGATGGTAATGAATCTGGGTTAAAGGACGGGGCTGACGACGATCCCAAGAGGAAGAAAGTCATGATCCGGTTACTCACAGTCAGACTCGACAAGCTGGTCGCCAAGAAGGACGATGTGTGCGCGCTAGTTCTCTTGCTTCCCACTTCATCATCTTTCTCAATGTATATTCATACAGCGGAAACGTTCTATCAAACGACTTCATGGATCTACCCAGCAAGAAGATATGGGCCATCTACTACAAGACAATATCTCGCCCCATGAGCTTTGAGAAGATCTATGTGCGTCTCGTCCCCACGCATTTCGTCGATGGTTTTGATGGACATCTCCTTAGAAACACTTAAAACGGAAAGAATATTCGAATGTTTCGCAATTTGCCCAGGACGTTGAGCTTGTATTCTCGAACGCTATGCAATTCAACGAGGACCATACCCCTCTCTGGGAGGCAGCCCGCCAACTCAAGGTGCCAACCTTCTTCGCCCTGTTGACGAACGACTGATCAAAATATCAGGAATTCTTCGCGAAATTAATGTCCGACCTGCCCGCCCCGTTCACCGTTCTACAATATGCCCCCAAAGACCCACAACGCCTTCCGAACGGGAGGATCAAGCTGAAAATGCCTCCAGCACATCAATCCCCGCCTCAAACCTCGACGTCCACCTCCGCGGCCTCACCACCACAAACACAGGTATCGCTCGTGCTCAAAGTCCCCGCAAAAGACCCGCAAGCGCGAGTGCCGACTAACTCACCCTCGCCCATCGCTGGACCCTCTTCCGCAACCGCATCGAGTCCCGCCAACGCCCAAGTACCACCAGCGTCAGGGTCCGGCCGCAAATCCACCACCAACCCGCCAGCACAATCGCAGCCAGCAGCGGCACAGACGCAAGCACCGACCCTACGGTCCGTCGTGCTCACTATCACGCCGACGCACCGCCGACTCGCGCTCGACGCGCGCGATGGCGTGCGCAGCTGGTCGCTGCGACTGGCGCCGTCCGAGCGCGGACTGCGTGTCTCGAACGTGCAGCTGTTCCGCTCTGCCGCCAGCAGTGATGAAGAGAGCGACGGGTCTGGGGACGAAGAAGAGGAAGAGGAGGAAGAGGAGCAGGAAGATGATGATGATGATGACGACGACGACGATGGAGACGGGAGTGGTCAGGAGACCGCGAGAGGGGGAAAGGACGCCGTCCGAGTACGGAAAGAAGAGAGGGTCGGTCGCGTAAAGCGACCGCCCCTTATGCGCGTACGACTTGACAAGACTGAGGTCGACTGTCGTGGGCGTGGGCGATGGGAGGTCATGCTAGGTCCAGGTCCTGCCGCTCGCGTGCTCGAGCTGAGCGACGCGCGTGGGGGCGATGGTGGTAAAGACCCTAAGGGCGTCTGGAGGGTATATCTCCACTGCACGGCCTGATCTATGACGGGCACATGTCAGTCCTTCGAGGCGTCGTGCATTCTTTATTATTTTCCCATCTTTTCAGTCGCTTTGTTATTTGTTTTTGGTTTATTTTGTCAAACCTGTTGGGAATGTAGTCCTAGTTTATGATGGCGTCTCTTGGATAGCTTGAGGCAAATGCTTATTTCAAGGTACGTTCTCGGCCATGCCACGCATGAGTAAAGTGCTATGTGATAAAAAACCCGTCTAGTGTACCGTATGCGTCGACAAAGCCGCGATGCTATGAAATTGCCTCGCCCGACCGCCACTTCTCCACTCGCACCGCGAGCGGTTCGTTTTCGTCCTGGTCCTCATCTTCGTCCTCGGCACCGGTCTCAACACCCCGCGTGGCATCTTCCAGATCGCTCTCGCTCTCCGTCTCGCTCGGCGGCTCAGGCACATACCGACGATAATACCCTTCTTCCTGCCCACGACTCGAGATATACTCCGCAAGCAGCTGCTCGCGGTCGATCGCCTGCACCTCGTAGCCCTCCGACCCGCGGCGTACATGTGCAGTCCTCCGCTGGTGCTCGTACTCTGCGAAACGCTCGCCCTCGTCGTCGTCGTCATCGTTATTGTCGTGGTGGTAGAACGCGCCGTCACCGTCACCGTCGTCCTGCCAATCCTGTGCCGGTTCGTAGTCAGGGTGGTATGGAGGCACGGCAGAGACGCCGCCATCGCCGCTACCACGACGGCGTCCCCGCTTGCGCGAGCGCAACTGTGAGTTTGATGGTTTGAGTGCGGGATTCGGTCCATCGTTGTCGTATGTCCATGGCGAGTCGGGCTGCGTCCATTTACCGTACTTCTCAGTTGGGTCAGATGGGGGCCAGGCCTGCTGGAGCTCGATACCTGTGAATGCCACATATCATCGCATCAGCCGGCAATCCCAATTTAGAACGAAAGTGAGAGACAGGAGGGGAAGGGTAGGGTAGGAAAGGTTGCTGCTATGGTATGAGCGCCCTTCTGGCCGGCGTAAGCCTTGAAGGTGGGTGAGCTCACCAGGGTTTCACACGTGGGCATATGCATAGGGATATTCGTGACGCTCGGGTATGTGCGGTTCTCGTGCAGAGAGCTCGACCCACTTACCCTCGCTCTCTGCAAGCTGGTATTTGAGCCCTGTGCCTAAAGGGCCGACATTCGGACAACACCATAGGAGGGGGTTTGTGCCCAACATAGACTCTATGTTCCGTCTAGCGCTAAGATTCTGGAATACAACATTGATTGAGAAGGAAACGTGCTCAAAGGGAGATACGAACATAAGGGAACTTGACTTCGCGAATCTTGCCTCGCCGAATAAGAGTTGCGACTTTGTCCTTCTCCCATCCCTCGATTGTGGTGGTGTTCCCGAGGATACAGTGGTAATGGTACAGACTGTCCAAGTTGTCAGCATGCCTATGAGGAAAGGGGAGAAAACGAAGATACCTGAAAGCCCCCACTACTAGTAGCACAGGTACGCACGTTGCGTAGTTCAGCACCACCCAGAGCAGTTCCCTAGTGTCATCTGAATCCTGTAAGGAGGTTAGAGATGTTATCAACAGATGTAAAGGTAGACCCTACCCAGTAGCGTTTTCCGACGGTGTCAAAGACGCGACGAGTAATCATGATGACGTGATAGGTACACGATAGGTCGACGTAGAATAGGAAGCGGATGAAGTGCGGGTAGTTGTAGAACCCGACGCAGTTGTTTACCCACGGACAGTGATGGTCTAGGTGAATGGCGGATTAGCAGCTCTTAGACCCTGATACCCTGCATACTCACCCATGCGAAGCACGCATCTGCGAGAAGCGAAGCATACTCAGGAAGGGGAGGAATGCTAAGTCACGGAAACGCACTTTTTGCAGGTCTTGCAATGATGCGCCCGTGGTGGTTTGTATCCTCTGCACATGCGACAAAACCTTGGGCTGCCACTCAGCTTCTTGACTTCGTATCCTTCTGTGTCATCGAATTCTGGCCTCTGAATGCGCATATATAAGTGGAGATCGTCATCGAGGAAGGACCATGACACACCCAGCCATCGGGAACGCCTCCGGGATCCGTTGTTATGCATAGATAGTAGTTGTATAACAGGATTCCTACCAAAACGCTTTTAAACGTTTCATGAATGCTGCAGCACGGCACAAGTGGGATTGCAGAGGACATACTTGAATGGGACGAGCAGGGTGAGGAGCTCCATCGAGAGTTCACGGCCATACCAGGGCCATATGATGAAAATTTGAGGGGTAAAGGATATGAAGCATATAAGGCCAGTTGTAAAAGTAACAAATAATCGACCCAAGAGGCGACCCATGGTCTTCGTCGTCGTCGGTTTTGATTGCGTAAACTCGGCCAACTTTGCTGACACTGGGTACAATGCGCCTATTAGGCGTTGGCGGACCGGGCAAAACCGTCAACCGTCGAACGCCTTGAGCCAGACCTCGTTCGTTATTACTGCCAATGCCACTCTGCCACGCTCAGAGGCAGATACTCTCGCGGTGCACTCTGCGCTGGTATTCTGTTGCCGCAGCACCTACGAGCAACCCCTCAGGTCCTGTTGCGGCGTCTGGCACGCCGGTGCCTCCTCGCCTGAAAAGACCGTTGGCGAGCAGCTTTGGAGGGATCGACATCCGTACGTCCCATACTTGCCTCTCCAATCCCGGCCATATCTCAATTTCGGTCCAGAAAATGTCGTGGTGCCCATTCAGAAGGCACGTAACGGAACAAATAGGTTTTGTACGTATTCCTACGAGTGCACTTCTCTACGTCCTTTCACACCTGAAAATGTCATTTTAGTACGATCTGGTGGCTCTGACGACAAATCCCCCGATAAGCGTCGCACGAATCAAGCTGAACGCTACAAGGGACATGGGAATGCTAGAGCATCCTCGCTGTCGGGCTGGGACGACGGACTCGTCACCTTGAGTTTCTCGAACCGCCTCAAACTCCATCAGAACAAGATGACCACGCGAGGCGCTCGCTCTCCCCCCGAGGCTGAACCACGGAAACAACAATCCAAGCAGGCCCAGCGTCCTCAAATGCAAGGCCGTCTGCGTGGGCAGAAGGAACAGAGCGATGCGCCTCCCCGCGAGCGTCGGTCCCAGCACCATCGTGCCGACGCAGCAAAGTCCGCCGCTGCAGAGCACGAAAGTGGCGCGTCCTCAAAACTCAAAGCGCCTCTGATGACTCGGCCCTCGTCTTCCACGTTCAACCTTCATGCGCAGCCAACGACAAAGACAACGCCGATGGCGTCCCGTGCCCCAAAAGCGAAGGTCCTCGCCTCCAATGCGACAAAGGCTAATCGTGCCTCTTCCTCCACCGATGTCGCGGCCCAGCAGACGGTGACGACAGCCCTGTCCTCCGCGGGCCGCAGTGCACGCCTCACCGGCCTCTCGAGTACGAACCTGAGCGCACTCTTCCGCACGCGCGATGCTCTCGGTACGGGGGTGCCCCAACCCCTCCCCGCGCACACGTCTACGACCGCACGGGTGCGCAGCGTCCTCGAGCGCAGCGCGGGTGACTACTCGCGCTTCCTCCCGCGCCACGTTGGCGTGCGCAAGAGCGCTTCGCCTCTCCCCGCGCTCCGTACAGCGCGCCATGCCCTTGCGGTGCAGCGTGATCTTTCCCTTGAGCAACGCCGCGTTGCGCTGCATATCATCGAAGGGCTTACGCAACCCCACCAATCGCAGGTGCGCACATGAGTGAGAGAAAGATATAGACTATGCTCTATTAGGCCACTTGGTTTTGGTTTTGTCATTTAGTGATTCCAATAATAGACCTGCTCACTCGTTCGTGCTCACTGAATGTTAGTGTGATACGATAGTCATTAGGTATATATAAACTCTGAGATCTGAGAGCCAAGGGTACCAAGAAGGAAAAAAAAAATAGACCCTATATCATGAGAAGGAAATGCGAGTAGGTTTTGGGGATAATACTATATCATCACCTCCGTAGCCTGGCTATCGACAGCACTCGCTGTCTCTATAAGCACCATTTGGTCCGACCTTCTACACGACTCCTCCTCTCCGTCCTCCGTCACAGCCGCTACAGCCACAGAATCCCGCAGCCGTCTCTGCCAAACACCCACACCATCGCCTCCACCCTCACCTCCTCCCATCGCACCACCACTACCCCCGCCTCCCGTAGCACCCCCACGAACCCTCTCTGCGCCGCGTGCAGCCACCCCATCCCGCCGCCGGGCCCCTCTCTCCCGTTCCCGTTCCCGTTCCCGTTCCAGCTCGTCAGCCCACTGCACCACCCGCGGGTCCTCGCGGGGCAGCGCCCACCGTGGCGGCACAAAGTCGCGCAGGTGCTCGACCTCTGCAGGGAAGCCCTTGAGCCCAAAAACACCGAGGTGACGGTGCGTCTTGCGCGCGCTTGGCGCGCCCACATGACGCTGCGCTTCACGGTACAGCGCGCACTCGCGCCAGCGTTCTCGCCTTGGCCCTCGCCCTCTTTGCCCTCGACCATCTTCCCCTAGCTCATCCTCTTCTCCCTCCTCCTCCTCCTCCTCCTCCTCCTCCTCCTCCTCTTCAGCGATTTCGCGCACTACCTCGTCGTCGGTATCTAATCCGGGGGACTCCTCTTCCTCCTCGTCATAGAGCTCGACACGCGGACGCTTGTGCGGGCGGCTCGAACCATCCACGTGCACATGTGGTGGACGCGAGACAGGTAAACTTATCGTAGCGACGGGGCTCCCAGATTTGCCGTGCGTCGCCGCCCGGCTTGGGCGACGGCGCAATGTGGGGAGTGTGGTAGAATTCGAGGGCGAAGGAGCAGCTGCGTGAAGTGACGAAGGTGTCGACGAGAGTGGCGATGGCGAGTCCGCGACGTCCCGCGGCGTGACGCGCTTCACGAATGGAACTCGCGCATACGGACCCGGTGGAGCCGTTGGATTCTTGAAGATCGGCTTTGGGCGCGGGCGCGTCGGGGATGGAGACGCAGATGGTTTGGGACTGCTCGCGGCCAGTGTTGCAGCTGCTTTCGGGGAGGATGGCGAGGGGGGTCGTTGATATACTCTCGGGGATGTGGATGTAGGCGGGCGGCGGGTGGGGAATCTTATGCGTAGTTTCAGGGGCTCTGTTGAATCATTGCGCGCGACGATGGGTTGTGCAGGTGCAGACACGGACTCGACTTTGACGAACGCGGGGTTCTTCTCCTCGCCCTCGCTGTCGAGCTCTATGACCTCGGCCTTCGGTGGTAATGGGGTATGTTGTGGGGGGCGCAGGACGAGTGTGTTGGTGGGGAGAGGAGAGCGGCGAACGACCGCGTTGGGGGTGGAAGAGGGAGCGGGGGCCAGCGGTGTGGTTGGCATCGGTGCTGCTGCTTGGGGTGGTGGTTGAGGGGGCGGCGTTGGTGTTGACAGATCAGGAGCGCGCGTGGGCGCGGTATCGAGCAGGGTGCGGTAGCGCGTATCGAGGCTGTTTGCGACGTCGAGCATCTGGCGCTTGCGCCACTCGCCCTCGTTATGTGACGGTTCAGGCGCATCCGTGCCGCCTTGCTCGTCGGGCTCGCCCCGGTGGGACTTCGGCCGCCGCGAGCTAGAGAAGAAGGATTCTGGCGCGCTGAGAAATGAGGAGGGCTCGAGCGCGCGCAGCTGTTCGATGCGCTCTTTGAGCTTGTAATGTTCGTGCTTCAGCTTCTCCTTTTCTCGCAGGCGCTGTCGCTTCTCAAACGCCTCATACTTGCGATGCCGCTTTTCGTACGCCGCATCAGAAGTGTCGATGCCTTCCTGTGGTCGTCGTACGTTAGATAGAACCCAAAAAAGGGAAATAAATTTTGAAAAAGGGGAGGAAGGGGAAAAAAAATAATCAAAGTAACGGAAAATCGAGTTGGTACAGCACGTACATCTTCTAGACCTCGGGGCCGAAAGCGGCCTCCTACAGCATCGCCCTCTGACAGGAGCGTGAATTCTGGCGTCTGGATGAACTGTTGCTCGCGGTATGCGCGAATTACCTCGGGCTTGTCGAAATACCGCTCGTAAGCAGACGTGTTCAGGTTGGTCTGTGAGCCCTCCGGCCCTTCTGCGACATCGTCTCCGAACGTGCGTACGCGCGCCGAGTTGGTCGTGAGTAGCAACCGCGCATGCGCCGGTATCAAAGGATCGTTTTCGCCTGTCGGAGCAGAACGGAGAGATCAAAAAACGAAATTCTTTAACAGGTAGAGAGATCGAAAGAAGGGGGAAAGAGTGGGAGGAGAGAGAGCGCACGCGTGATTGGCTCAAGGGCGTGCACACGGCTCGGTTAATGGGGAAAGAGGGTGAGGTGAAGGGTGGGGGTGAGAATGGGGAACGCACGGCGTCGACGGAGCGTCTCGAGGATATGCGTATCGACATCGCTGATGCCGACGCCGGGGCCGCCCCTGCGCGAGCGCGAAGGCATGATGCGCCGCGGGCGGGCGGCGGCGTTGGCCCCGCCCATGTTTGAGCCAGAGGCGGAGGCGGGAGGGGCGGATGTAGAGGGCCCAGCTTGTGAGGCGGCGGGCAGCGTCTTAGAGGAGGGTCCACCACCACTCCTACTCCCGCTGGCTGCTGCTGTTGCTGCTTGGCCTGCGGTGGGGGTGTTCGAATTTGATGGAGCCGCCGCTGTGGCTACTGCCACGACTGCTGGCAGCGCGAACGATGTTGATGCGCGTCTGGGCATGCTACCAAGACGGCGAAGGCACAGTAATTTTTTTTTCGGGGGCGAGGGTGAGTGTGGAGAAAAGCGGGGTGCTTGGACTACTTGGACGAGGCTGGGCGTCGTCGCCGCTGTCTGTGGTTCCGCGCCCTGCCCCGTTATGGCACTTCAAGTTGCTCTGCGCGTCCGACGATGGCGAGCGCCTCGAACTCCTCTCACCCTCATTTCTTTCTTCAATCCAATCCTTTGAAATAAAAATCCCATCAGAGAGCCAAAAGTAATGTAATTGTAGAATAAGGCCGAGTACCCTAACTATTGTGGTCATGTTCGTGGTTTACATTAGGAAGCTCTCCGTCATAGTCCTGGTTCCATTGTCCATCCCAGCCCCCTTCATAGACCGGTGTTGTGGGTGTCCCATACTGACCATATGCGAGATATTGCTGCCCTGGCTGTTGTTGTTGCTGCACCGTTCCCATATCCAAACCGAACTTTGCCGCAAACATCGGGTTAATGTGCGGTTGAACGGCCTGTTGTGGCGACATGAACTGCTGCTGCACAGATGAGTGCGAATACGGTTGCGCAAAGCCAAACTGTGGCAGCTGCGGGGAAAACGGTGTGTATTCTGATGCGCCAGGATACTGCCCAGTTGCTTGTGCGATCGCCATTAAGGTCGGTGAGATGGGCATAGGACCGTGCGTCCCGTTGTCGTCTGTCCGGTGCGGTGGTGGTGTATGCCCCTCTCGTCCTTGTCCATGCGCGCCACCGCGTCCCCGTCCACGACCACGACCGTGACCACGACTCCCCGCGCGCCCTCGTCCTCTCCCGCGTTCACGATGGTGGTGATGTGCACGCTGGCCATCGCGCCCTTGACCTTGTCCAAAATCGCTTTGCCCCGTCGCACTTCCACGTCTGCGCTCGGGTCTTGAAGGCGGGGTAGGTCGTGACGTCGCTGTGGCTTGGCGCACCTCCGGCCGGTTGTATGCATCCGAGTACGGATCGTCGTATGGCTGCGGCACTGGGCGCGACGGGCCTGCGCCATAGTCCAAGTCCATGTCGTACACGCCGTGCTCAGCATATGGGTTCCAGCCAAAGGAGGCATCCAAGTCCTGATCGCGGACATGGGCTGGCGATGCGGGTACGCTGGGCTCGCGCGAGGCATGCCGCCTGTCCCATGTTTTATGTGTGCGTCAACTCCTAGCGAGCGATACGGCGAAAATGAGACGGACCTGTCCCTGAGTTTTGCCTTGTGCTTTACCTCTGCCTCGTCGTCTGAAAATTCCAACTCGTACTCCCCCGGTTCCTC
>Ga0307512_10000616_pt1 | contig 52980 bp, 49 predicted proteins | sample 14_EM_MG_FD_200267 | JGI IMG/M metagenome (GOLD analysis project Ga0307512, IMG submission 200267) | Populus trichocarpa ectomycorrhiza microbial communities from riparian zone in the Pacific Northwest, United States - 14_EM | ecosystem: Host-associated > Plants > Roots > Unclassified | place...
ACAGAGCGGTTCTGGCTCGAGGAGCGTAGGATGAGGGTGAGAAGATATGATACTACCCGGCCGCGAGGATCCACGCAATTGCGCGGATCCACGAAATCGTGGAAAGAGCTCGTGAGATCAAAAGCTGCGAAAGATAGAGTCTTTCTACTCCAGGGTCTCCCAAATATATACTCCCTGTCGCTGAGTCCATTTCCATTATTCATGTATCTTCGTATGTATGTATGTATGTATGTATATAGAGAGACTTAGATAATACATGCCGTATTATAATGTAGCGAGATTTCGTGGATCCTCACCGCCGGGTAGTATCATATCTTCTCACCTTCCTACGCTCCTCGAGCTTAATGTAGAAGGAACGCGAGACGAGATTTTCGCAGCGTCACCCGTTGCATTGCAATCCCAATGCAAGCGTGTACCCAATGAACCCATTCCGATGTATGGTCACAGTTGGCCACTATGCCAGAGTGTTTGTTTAATATAGGAGACCGACAGAGCGAGAAGAAACGGCGAAACGGCGGTCGGAGGGCGATATGCAATGCGACGCGTGGTATTGACGCTGGGCGCGGAGTAATCTGCCACCGGGGTGACTCTGACGGCTCTGACGGAGCGCGTCCACTCTGACGGAGCCATTCCGCCCGGACGGAAATGTTTTTTGCTGATGGAGGACATCTCAACTTGGCTCAAACATATCTGGGCCAAAGATATCCCAAATCCAGTCCTCTTTGTGTTGCTGCTAACTGTGCCTGTTGCCATGGGAGGTAGGCTTCTGGCCTCTGGTAGGTGGGTCCCTGGCTGACTGCAGTCAATTACATTCATCCGGTTGATGAATCTCATCAGGCCAGCGCTATAGACTGTGTGTTTTTGAGTTGGTTCAGGTGTCATTGGGATTTAATTATTGGATTGGATTCCACAGACATTCGTTGGTTTTCCACTGGTTAGGTATGAAGGGCCACTTGTTCTTTGTTTCGGAAGGTATTTTGTAGGGTTTTGTTTATTTTCTTGCTGTTTGTGTATCTTGGGGTTGTGTTTCTGATGTGTGGAAGATACTCTGTTGTTGTTGTTGTTTATTCATACTGTATGCACTCTAATTAGATTTTGACAGGACCTAATACCCCCTCCACCTGTGAGCGAGCCGGCTAGATGGCGGAGCTCGCCCCCCGCTGCGCTATCATCCCTGCTGATATATATATCAACATTGAGAGATCGAACAAATTGAAATCTATGCTGAACGCAAGCAGAGACAAGGAAAGGAACGAACAGGAACGGATATATACCCCCATTGCCGCTGCCCCCCGCACCTGAGTCAGCCTCTGCGCCTCCTCCATACCGTCATTCATTTGGGCGGGAACTTCCCGACTTCAGTAGCTGCCAGGCAGTCCATCACTGCATGGTCGCATTCTTCCAAGGAAAACAGCTCAGAGATCCCGCACGTGTCTGCATCTGCCTGCTTTCCAGCCCGCCGCCTTTCCCACCACCTTCCACAGTGTCCTTTGCTGGTCTCTCCACCAGCTGCAGTGGTGGAAGAGGAGTTCCAGTGTCTGGGCCGGCGTCCTGCCATCGCCACCACACCACCACCATTTGTCATTCCCTCGGTCATCAGAAAAATGTATTTTAGTCACTGGAAGCCTCCAGTAGTGTCTGAGAGGATATGGAGTGTAATCTTAGATGCGTCAATTTCAGGAGAGTCTCAGACCCTAGGAGGGCATTCCTGCCTGCCTTCAGAGTAACTGGGATCTCTGATGACTGGTACAGGAGTACCATGGGAGTGATTGTGATAAGTTTGAGAACACCTTGGAGCGCCGGAGAGAACGTTGGGTGTACCTGGGAGCACCTTGGAGCGCCGAAAACAAGTCTGGGTGCGCCGACAACAAGACTGGGAGTGCTGATTACAAGCCTGGATGCACCGACAAGCCTGGGAGCACCTTGAATCACTGTAGAGCAGTCTGGGAAAGCATCTTCTTTGGGACCGCTGCCGGTACAGCTAGAAATCATAGCTACTACTCATCGTTCAACCAGTTTTGAAACTCATGTATTCAGTATGTATTCTCATCTATGTATCTATATCGCTACCCCTCTAGACATGGTATATCTGAACTGGCTGCAGGCGCTGCTTGAGAGCAATGCGAGGTTCACCTGAAAATAATGATCCAGTGGACACAGAGGTACACTCCAAGGCCATGATCGAGCGAGTTTGGAGATGAACTTGGAGGCGGTAGTCAAGTATATTTGGAGATTCACCTGGAGGCAGTGATCGAGTGAGCTTAGAGATGCACTTCGAGATCATGATTGAGCAAGATTGGAGATGCACTCAGAGGCCATGCTCGTGCGAACTTGGAGGCTGTAATCGAGAGAGTTTGGATATACACTAGGAGGCCATGATTGAGCGAGTTTGGAGATGCATTTGGAGGTTGTGATTGAGCGAGTTTGGAGATACACACTTGGAGGCCATGAACGTGCTGACTTGGAGGCCATAATTTTGCCAGATTGGACATACACTTGGAGGATGTGATCGAGTGAGTTTTGCGATGCACTTGGAGGCTATAATCGAGCGAGTTTGGAGGTGCACTTGGAGGCCGTGATCGAGCGAGATTGGACGACTACTTAGGGGCGGTCGATGGACGGCACGCCTGGTGCTGAGACTCTATTTATCTGTCAGTCAACTCCCAACCGTGGTAATGTGACAATGTCACTTTACCTTTGAGCTGTCACTGAGAGCTGGCTGATGGCGGTCGATCGTGTAGGGAGGTACGCCGGAAGCTGAAGCTACATTCAGGGGTCAACTCGTAATCATGAGAATGAAGGGAAGACACACAATCTTGGGTGTATGCTGTACTCGGTGAATGCTGTACTCGGTGAATGCTGTACTCGGCGTATGCTGTGCTCAGTGTCAGCTCATGATCATGGCATAGAGAGATAGAGAGGGATGACTTAACTTTGTGTTCTGCGATGATGGTTGAGTTGTGCATGACATAGAGAGAGATGGCGGATGAAGATGAGAATGATGTGGACAATACAAGTGGAAATGAGATATCAGGGGTACGACCTGCATGATTTGGTTGCCAAGACCTTATATCTGTATAATTACACGACTGATCAGGACTCATACCTGCCGTAATGGGGATGGTAAATTGACACGGATATGAAATTCTCTAAGTTCCGGTTCCTCTTGATGATTTGCCCCATCCCATCTCATCTCTCTCCTTCTCGTCATCAACTCTACCATCACCTAAGAACACAACGTTACGTCATCCCTCTCAATCCCTCTATGCCATGATCAAGAGTTAACACCGAGTACAGCATACACTGAGTACAGCATACACAGAGTACAGCATATACCGAGTACTGCATACACTGCGGACTGCATCATCCCAAGATCGACTGTCTCCCACTCCCAGCCAGTGTTTCATGACTCGGCAGACCATGTTGTACTCAAATCTCTACATTCCCACAATTATGAGTTAACCAATGAATGGAGTCTCAGCTCCCGTCTCGCCTCCCTCCAGATTGACCGCCTCCAAGTACTCCTCCAATCTCGCTCGATCATGGCCTCCCAGTGCATCTCCAATGTTCCTCGATCACCGCCTCCAAGTTCGCACTCACATAGCCTCCAAGTGCATATCTTCAAACTCGCTCAATCAGGGCCTCCAAGTGCATCTGCAAACTCGCTCGGTCACGGCCTCTAAGTCTATCTCCAATGTCGCTTGATTACGGCCTCCAAGTTCGCACAATCATGGCCTCCATGTGCATCCCCAAAACTGGCTCGATTACGTCCTCCAAGTTTGCACAATCACGGCCTCCAAGTGCATCTCGAAAACTCGCTCAATTACTGCCTCCAAGTTTGCACAATCACAGCCTCGGAGTGCATCCCTATGTTCACTCGATCATGGTGTGGTGAAAAAGTGGAGCTCGAAGGCAGACAGCCCATCATCACCACTCCACCGCACCTCGCATGCCTAAGAAAGAGCCATTCTGGCTCGAGGAGCGTAGGAAGAGAGTGAGAGGATATGATGGGATACTTGGCCATGATGAACCACACAAAATGCGTGGATCTATGGAAGCTTGGCAAGGGTGTGTGGGACCGAGATCTGGGAATGAAAGAGTGTGTATTGCGTATAATGCGATGATGTCTATCTACCCTGGCGTCTCCCAAGTATATACACCCTGTCACCGAGTCCGTCTCCGTTATCCCTGTATCTCCGTATGTATATTTATAGAGAGGCTTGGATAATACATGCCATATCATGATGTAGCGAATGTTGTGACTGTAACAAGGACAAATATGATCAACGAAATGCCTAGTGGTTGTGGAATTCTAAGAACCACTGCTGTCTAAGAACCACTGCTGTGAGAATTTGGCACCAGGTCTCCCGCAGAGCTTGCACCGAGGTCTCAGCTGCTCTCAAAGTCTCCCGCAGAGCTGCGCTGCGGTCTCAGTTGATCTCGAAGTCTCCTGCAGACCTGCGCAGAGGTCTTAGCAGCTCCAAAATTTGACTATTCTAATAGTCAATCTTGTAGCATCTTGAATGCACCTCCATAACTGCAGGTGCTTTCAGAAGCACCTGAGAATGCTCTTGCAGAGTCCGAGAGCACATTGCATAGCTCCAGGGGGGGCTGGGAGCATCTGGAAGTACTTGAAAGCACTGGTGAGGGCTACCGGAGTGTCTGGGAGGTTTGCGTGTGGCTTCCAGACCGAATTACATTTTGCTGATGGTGGCCAAACTGTTCTAGGTAGACTCCAGTGTGTGCATGCTTGCACTTTAGTCTGTAGAACCTGGTAGCCAGCGACTTCACACTTGCCATCGGAACAGGTCTCTCGGTCCCTGTGTAGCCGTTGAGTCTGTAGCTGAAGGGCTTGTTGCACTTGTTGGCCTCCCACTTTGCTTTGGCTGCTGATCTTCCCTCAGAGATTCGTCTAGCTCTGTTCGAGGCCAAGCTGTATGGCCACTCCATCACGGTGTCTCCACTGGCGTTTCGAGCCAGGTTCAACAGGCGGTCTGCTTCTTTGTTTCCAGGGATGCCAGAGTGTCTTGGGACCCAGTGAATCTCGGTTGCGATGCCGTGGGCGAGGAGAGCCCGCGCTCTGCGATTGATCCGCCACGCTGTTCGCTGCGCTGGGACCACTTCTAGGTCTGCTGTTCATGGAATTGCGGCGTGTGAGTCACTAAAGACTGCCACCGTTTTCACTCCGTGCTCCTGCGGTCATTCTCTTCTTTTGACTGTCCCCCCGAGCGCGAGTCCAATCGCCCACAGATGGGCATCAAAGACCTCCATAAGTCCAGTCCCGAGATTACTGCGGTGGGTCCTCCAATCATTACGGCGCTTGCACACTGCTGCTGCTCCCGCTCGGCCGTTGTCGGAGCGTGAGCCATCTGTCCACCACAGCCAGACTCCCACCCTGACTCTCGATTGCTTCTCTCTTGCCCAGCGTTGCGCGGCATTCTTGGCTATGCTTTTGTCCTGCAGTATGATGGTCGTAACTACAGGCTGTTTGCCCGGGGCCAGCCAGGTCATTCGTTTGGTTGTCCGGCCGCATTTGTGTTCTGTCTCAACCACTTAGCATATCAATCTGCCGGACGAAGGGTCTTCACGCTGCTCCTTCAGTTTGCTGCTGCATGCATTTGCTAGCCTCGCTGCAAATCGTTCATCAGCAAAATGCAAAATCGTTCGGAAGTCATAACTCAATGACTCTGCTGTTCGGAACACCCACACCGATCCTTCCAGAAGCTCCCTGTAGCTCCCGAATAGGCTGAATGCAAAATGGTGTGCCTCTCAGATGCGCTCAGAGTACTTTCAGGTGCCACTCAACGCTCCTGACGTAGCGGAACGGAATACAAGAATATTCTGAAGGGTATGAAGACATCTTCAGAATACTATAAAATTATGCCTTTAGGGTGGTAAAATTTCGGAGCTGCTGGGACTACAACACTTGTCTCCAAGACGATTCCGGTGCACCTGGAGCCAGACTCTCCAGAAGCGATAATAGATAATGTCTATATCGAATAGTACAATTTGATAAACTATCTCACAGCAACACACCAGAATCAGGCATTCTAATCTAATTCATATACATACCAGTAGGTATCTAAATGAACATGATTATTTACAAGCCATACGCTATCGATGCCGCCCAATGCAGCATTCTCCCGCACCAAATGTGCCGGTCCAACTATTGCTCCAACGGGTACAATATGCATCTTATACATTTGTTTGACAACCCGGATGAACCCGTCAACACAATCAGCCCAACCATGAAGATCTTTGAACTTTATTGGAATCACCACCACGTATTCTTGAGCTTGAGGATGTAATACTCATTGTTGAGTTGTCTGGCACCTCTTGGAAAAGATCGATAATGCTTTCCCGGCTGGCAGGCGCTCCTGAAATTGGAGGATCTGATTCGGTGGAGTCCAGCTGAAGTAAAATACCGGAAAATGCGCAACTCATCCCTGGAAGGTGTTATCGAGGTCATTCTCTTCACTTTGCATATACTGGACCCAGATGTTATGAGATTCAGGCATGATCCCTTTGTTGGAATTGGTATATTCTATCTTGCAATCAAGTCCCAGACGATCAACAGAAGTAGGGTTGTGAAATGGTTGATGGTAATACAACAGCCCATTCTGGAGTTTAATAAATATACTGTCAAGGAGTACATTTTGATCGTATCCGAGCACGAGTCCACTAACTTTGTGTCCCCAGTCCTCTTCAATTTGCGCGCAGAATAGCTGTCCAAAGTTGGGAATTCCGAAGTCTTCTGATGCATCTCTGAGTGAGGTTAATTTGATACTGCTGCACACTCCGCAGACATGAGTTTCTCTCAAATGATATAGCTGCTGTGATACAGGGCGGATAATGGGCTCGTCCTCAATTGTTTGGAGACATAAAAGATGGGCTCTGCGGGTACTTCGCCGCTTATCGGTAGCGGACAGTAGGTTGAAAACTTTTGCGGAGTCAATATAGTACCAGCCTTGGAGTGCAACATATGATAGTGTGTCCTCCATATAGTCAAGACTGGTACACTGGTCATTGTGCTTGAGCATCTGTGGAATATAATTGACTTTGTTGGTAGATGGATATGCCTCTTTCACATTGGCGATATGTAGCCGTTCAGAACTATCGGTGGTGACATTGTCACCGGAACCCATTCGCCAAATTGACTCTGAGATATGGCTCACAAGATGCATCTTTTGATATCCGAAATGTATTACGCGTTGTTCAATGGATTTCCGGAGCGCCTGAATGCCGATCGTCTCCCACCAAGCTTCAAACTCGATCAAACGGATGGAGAATTCCATCTTGAACCGCTTCTGTTCATTTGAGGTGATGCCATAAATCTCTCTCTGCAGCTGGTTAGTGACCCACTCCATATCAGCCAAGCTCCAGGTGGTGGCTTCTGTCTCACCATCAGATAGGCGGATCTGAAATTGCAGTCGCTTGTCGGCGGTCAAGATTGTCGCTCCGTGCGCCTCGTCTTCTGCGGCAGCTTTCATTAGGGCAAGGTCTTTGGCGAATTTGCTTCTAGGACCGGTTGCCTTGGTCCCGACTTCTTCCAATTGTTGTCGCTCATGACGTTCGAATAATTTATCGAAAAGCTTGCATTTAGCAGGTGTCACTTGATGGATTTCGCGCTCCAATCGCTCTATTGCCTTCTGACGATCAGCATCTGACCAAGTCGTGGCCGCTTGTCACGCTCTGTTCAGGCACACCTGAAATTGCCTACGTTTGGTTGTGGAAACCTTTTCATCCCCATACACTACAGCCTCCATAGCTGCACGAATCTTATGAATCTTTTGTTCGCGTAACAGACGGGATTCCCCTGCCAACATGTCATCCACTTTGGCCTTCGCAGACTTTGACATTCTCTGTTCGCGAAAAATAGCCTTCGTGTAAAATCGCTTGAGTGCATTGTCCAGTGCTTTGAGGGATAGGTACAAGTGATTTTGTTGGCTAACAAGTAGAGAGAATTCACATAATGGCTGCACAGCTCCCATTACCATTTCATCAGAGGCTGTTTCCACCGCAGTTTTCCCGTCATCTTTTGAGCAGACATGAATTGGAGCGCAATTCACTGCCAGTGTTCTGATCATTCCACGGATCCCTTTACCTTGCCAGGTGCCGCATTTCAATGCATCGAATGATTTAGAGAAGTGCTGGAGACCGGGATATTCTGGCACCATTGTGAATCAATTGTTAAATCGATCCTTGACATTTCTTGCTTTCAGGTATTTGAGCAGCCAGTGCAATAAGTCTTTAACAAAACCCAGCAGCAGCTGATGCAATTCATCAGGCTGCCAAAGCTGACAGACATTGCAGAGAGGGTATTGCCAGAACTGGTTGCAGATTGGGTGGACACCGAGAGTGTCAAGAGCATCAATATGATTGTCCTCCAGCAGCTCCGACTAAACATGCTGGTCTCTTGAGTTGTCGAGGGGTCAAAATGCGGAATGCCCCATCGGCGCACTTTTAGGAATTTCACACATCGGGCACGAGCCATAAGAGACTGGAACAATCATGACATCTTCCGGAAAATCCCCGACCAGGGCAGCCAAAAGAGGGTAACATTGTCGCTGGAATCCATCTGCACAATCCCATTTCAAGCCGGGACTAGTGATGTCAAGATGCCTTAGTTGAGAAAGCACAGGTCCAACTGCAGAATGCCATGCGTCGTCAATGTTTTTGGCACCTTTTGGGGGATGTGGGATCAGCCCGACGAGAATCCAGGCGCGCTTTTTTGGTGTACGGCGGATATCTTTTCGAATATTACCGATCGTGAGATACAGCGGCCAGGCATGCTAATCGCCCGAAAAATTGGTCAAGTGAGTCGTGTCGGATGCACATATGACTGGCATGATCATCGCTCTAGCAGGACGTTGATCTGGTGTATCCCACCGGCAATTGCCCGTGTTCATCTCGCTGTAGATTCGACGACCGTCCGAGTCCGCGAGGCGCACCGGTTTAAAATCGAGGTGTGCCTGAAATGGGAGATCTGCCAAACGGAATTGGATACATTTGCAAATATCTCTGTAGAATTATCTTCCGAAGATATGTGAGTCATCTTCATTCCAACTATTATCGCCAAGCCCAAAATCAGGTTCAGAGAGCAGCTTTCGTAGGGCATCTGCCGATTGGAATGATTCGATTTTGAAGTTGTCCAGTCCACGCCTGAGATGTTGATCTATCCAGGTTTTTGTTTGCTGGCTAAACGACTGAGCCTGCTGAAAGTCGTATGCGGACCGAAATGGATGCCATGGATTCCATTGTTCTGAGTACTTGCGATGCTTGTTGTACAATCCAGTTGCTTTGCCATATGCTTTCCCCCCCGCATTTTCCAGTCCAACTACCTGCCTATGAGCCTGTGTCTTCTTTGGATCAGGGGTACAGGTGAGATCAGGCTTCTGAGGGTCGATAGGTTCTTCGTCGGGAGTATCTTCAGGTGGTGGTGCACCCGGTATGTTGTCCATGATTCAATCGTTAATTGGCAGTTTGTTGATGGCCATTCAGGTGCACCTACTGTAGTCAAACCATGATGGCTCAGGGCGATCCCAGCCGGCATGTGGTAGAATCCCATTGGGTAATAGCCCTTCATTCATCGATGTTAGGTGATATTGTTGATAGTGAGCTTCCAGTCGGTTCTCGTTGCATAATTGCATTCTGCAGATAAAGCTTTGAACATGTTTCCGGCGAGTGTTGAGCATATTTGAGAAACACTCTGTGTTCTGACGAATCTCGATGATGCTTTACGGGGTATGGTGTGTTGCTGGATTTGAGCCTCAGGGATATCGTTTCAAACCGAGCTAACTCAGCTTAGCGTAGCACTATCAAAGCTGCATCACACCCCACCAAATGTAGAGGAGGGGTAAAACAAAGTCACCTCACGATGAGTTTTCTTCACAAACTAGGATAATATCTATCAAATCCCGCACAATGATGGTGCACATTATCTACTGAAAATCGTTAGCAGAGATAGTTTCTTTTGTCATCAATGCGATCAACTTTTAATACTGATCACCAGGTGGTACCACGATCGGCCTTATTGTATACTACGTCATTGCGGCAGTCTGTAGATTATGTCTACACTCGAGCCTCAAGCAGCGCATAACATCAGCTGAATACAATGAATTGGTAAGTTACCTAGCTGGCTGTATGCCCGCTCAATGATCATCGAGAACTGATAGGATGGTAGGATGTTTTCTTCAGTATCTATCCTTGACCGGTAGGTGGATCCTAAGGAGACAGTGAAGTTTACACAAGGAGCCCAAAAGGAAGCAATCACTGTTGCTGCTTGACGAACAGGCCTCATATTTAATGAAGTAGTAGGTCGTACACACTCAGTAGGAGTGTAGAATGCCTAGTCATGCTAACATTCCAACCGGATATAGTTCTTGTTGCTTTCCTGGAGATATCATGTGGTATCCCTTCTATGACCTTTACAGTCATGAACCGAACAAAGGTGAGCTTCTATCCAAGATCCTAGTATACGAGTTTGAGCATATAACAAAGAAAGACACGACGTGTGTGTTACGATTTCTTTTTCTCAGCTGTGTTTCATGGGGTCAATGGTGCAGTGAAACACCTCAGTTCGTGACAAATAAGATGGATATAAGAGGCACTCATTCCGCTGAAGGTCACCGCTACCTTCAATATTCTCAACTATACTCTGCTTCATTCGAAATCACCAATTGAATTGATTATTTGATTAAGACCATCTTTTGTTCACATACGATGTCGACGAATGGATCTCCACTGAAGACAACCAATATGGCTCCACCGGGTGGCCTGTTTGGCTCACAACAACATCGCCCAGGTGACAATGTGGGAGCATCACATATTAACACTGGAAATACACCGAACAAAGACACTGAATTCGGGCAACCCACGAATCAATTTCCTCCACCACCGGGGTATAGTTACCCGCCTTCGCAGCCTCCATTTCGAGGCGCTCCCCAGTTCTACCACCATGCCCCATTCAACAAGACACCAAGCTCACAACCAAGCTCTGGTGCAACCCAAGGATATGTGAGGTATGGGCCACCGTGGCAAGCATACAATTTCCCCAAAGGAGGTTATGGTGGAACACAAATGTTCCCCCCTCAGCAATTCACCGGACAGGGGCCATCATCTCCAGGCGCACCTTGAGTGCCTCCAGCACTGCCTGGAAACATTCCAGTCATTCGGCTGACCTCTTCCTCCTCAACTCCATATGGACAACTTCCAGGCGCACCCGGGATACACCCTATTAGCCTCCCAACGAAACGATTTCAGCCGGCAGCAGAACCGTGCAGGACAGATGTTGCAGGGAGTGCGGACTTGCCGCCATTACCAGAGATTTCTTATGACAAAATCGATGCAGAGTATGAGAGCGATGATTCGTCAGACTTGGGCTGGGCTGAAGCCAATGCCCTGATCAGCTTGAAACAAACGGAATTCTCCTTGAAGCAATTTGCCAAAAGAATGGGGCAGCCCAACTTTAGTGCATTCAACAAGTGGAAAAAAGTATGGGTGGCTGGGTTTCTCGAGAAGAAGCATCGGTCCATTATCCCAGGACAGAACCGTTTGAAACAGCAGTGAAATGGACCCCTGCACTGGGATATGGCGGTTGCAGATTTTTTGAAGACTTTTGAAAAGTGGCTGCCTTTGGAAAACTTCGATAATGCCAAATGGATTTGGCGACAATGGGTTGAGATCTTTCTGAAGAAATGTGCAAGCGAGGTTGGGGAGGCGAGGAAGAAGGGAAGGCAAGGCAACAAGCAACCGGCGACGGATTTGGGAGAGCTCGTGGGCAAACAAGAGAGAGGTAACGTCCGCGGGTTGCCAAATACGACTTTCATGGTTGAGATTCGTCGAGTGCCGAACGGCAACAATGACCCAACATCTAGCATGCAACTTCCAGCTTTGTACACAGATGTGAAGCACTGGGAGGAGCTGATTGATTTCATCGAAAAAAATTGTGGCCCGAAAGAACCATACTGTCTGACTGCGTTATACTTATGCAACTTGACGCCGGAAGAATTGGACGACGAGTAGATGGGATTATACGCACCGGGGCAAATGATGAATGACCCTCTATATGGTCAGATATCATCAAACAGTTCCCTTTCAAATGCCTTCAAGTTGAAACTGGGACACGATGTGCAACTATTTTTGGTAGAAATGAAGGCAGCTACAGGGAAGGAGATTGCTGAGCACGTAATGAGACCTGCCAAGATAATCCTCGATAGCCTTGTTACGGTAAGTTATGCCCAGTGCTAATCCGTATAGTTAGACTTCGGAGGGATCTGATGAAAATGAAAGAGTGGTGGATGCGGAGACAGGTGGGAAAGAAATTGATAGTAGTAATGTAAGTTCTGATTGAGTGAATAGAATTGATTATATACCACATAGCATTGGGTCCAAATGCTTGTCTGTGAAATACCTAACATCGTGATGAATTTCAGGAGCGCCGGAGTATGAGCTCATCTGCCGAACTGACCTCGGAGCAACTGAAAGAGATCATTGAGGACAAAAAGAAGGCAGACCAAAGTGCAAGAGAGGTTCAGGAGCAAGTGGAGGATGGCGAGGAGGTCCTTGATCCAGATATTACCAGTTCAGTCTTGAGCACCATTCTCAACACAATCAACAACGAATTTGAACACGAGTGTATTGATGAGGCGGTCAGGCTGCTGAATGCGCATCAGATTCACCAATCAACAGATGACCGTGTTCCAGGCCACAAATATTCAATCCCAGGCCTGCCGGGAACTAAGTTTCTGGCACACCAGGAGTGGGCCATCTGGTTCATTGTGAGGAGATGCGTATGGGATGCTGATATGCCAGGAGCACTGGTGGCCGATGAAATGAGTCTTGGAAAGACTTTCACCTCGGTTGCAGCAGCAATGCTTTGCAAACTGCTGACTGAGAAAGTTGTCATTGGGTTGCCACTGTCCAATTATGGGGGAATACCCTGGAAGAGTGGGTGATTCTGGCGGACAATGACTTTCCTGGCATTGTCAGTGAAGAACAGGAGTGGTATCCGCTCCAGGGATTGAATTCGGTGGCCCGCCGCCTGTTGGAGATCCAGACAACACCACCGCACAGGCATCCAGCATTTATATTGGCCCATGAACCAATCTTGGTAGTTACAATGCCCGGAGTGGCAGAGACTATCATGACTGTCATCGACGAGATGACACATGGAACCGATTTCAAACTCGTCAACTTGTTGCGGGCCGAAAATGCTAATCTCACCCACGAAGATCTGAACACCAGCATTGACAAGCCGGAAAACCAATGGACTATCCACCCTGTGTCGTATGATACATTAACATCTAGAGCGAAACCATCAAGCAATGGCCAGCTCTCACACTGTTCAGGGAGGTGTGGGATTTTTGATGAGTCGAATCGGTACAAGACGAAAAATAGTGTTGGATGGCGAATTGCGACCCATGCGAGAATTGGATTCAATCTTCTGGTCACTGCAACGCCTGGATTCCATTCACTCGATGACTGGTGTTATCAGGCGATGTGGCTGTTTTCAGGTGCACCTAAAGATCCAGAGGATGAGACAGTGATGGAAATGCACGGCGCCGATGCACTGTATTACGCAGTGAAGAGTTTGATGCATGCCATCTGGACCGAAGACCAGGATGCTCAACAGGATGTGGCACACAGGATGATCCAAATTGCAAAGCCCTGGACGATAAGGAGGTGGTCAGAATCGAAACTCTTGAATGGGAAACCCCTGGTTCGGATACCGAAGTAGAATGCCCACCTTGTTGATCTTGAATGGACTGAAGACGAGCAAGCTAAACTGAAGACCCTTGTGGAGAGATACACTTCACGGGGTGCGTCAGGAGCGTGGAGGGTACATAGATGGCGCCTGGCATGTTTCTCATTGGTATTGGGAGACACAGAGGATCAGAATGATGTTTCTGGACAATGGTACAATGAATGGCCACTTGACACTTGGGTGGATTCTCCGATTTTCCGATGGCTGAAAGACACATTTCTGCCAATGCTTGTCAGCGAACCTGCGGAGTATCCCGAACCTGACGAAGACGAAGCATCAAATGAGGCGCTCCAGAACGAACCCGAAAGTAATAAATGTGCCTTGCCTCGTGCACCTCCTCCTCAAAAGGCGGTGCTTTTTTGTCCTCTTCCTGGACAAGTTGGTCATTTGAAGTGGTGGCTCATAAAGCTTTTTGCGCATCATCTGGATATTTTCTACATGTATTCAGAAATGGGCAATGATGAGCGCACAGAAATGCAGCTCAAATTCCAAGATTTGCCAAATCCCTCTGTGTTCGTAACTACACCCACAGTGGGTGGGACAGGCCTCAATCTCACAGCAGCAAACCATGCGGTAATAACTTAGAAGTTCTGGGTGTTGAATGAGCAACGGCAGGCCTTTGCACGGGTTGTCCGACTGGGGCAAAACAGAGTTCCACACACCTGGCTATTGAACACTGGTCCCAATGGTTATGATAACAGAGCGAGTGATCTTCACCAGCTCTGTGGAGTGGCTCAAATGAGAGTCCTGCATGGTCTGATGAACAGACCAAACATCATGACGACAATGATATACCGGATTCTGGAGTGTCGGCAGGACCATACGAAGCGGCTTACGGAGCATGGAGACTTCATGCCGTCAGACGGTGAGGATGAACGATCATGATCAGGGCATTGAAATCAAGGTACGACTCTTTAAACATTCTACTAACACAATCTCACCAACTGATGCAACATAGGCAAATGGTATGGAGAATATGGCGCAATTGAGGAGTCTGGGAGTATTAGATAGAGTTCGATTCTATTTCGTGTTAGATGATAATTGTGATGAATATGAGATCAAGTCAATGGAAAACAGACATCTGGTAAACTGAATCACAGCCTGGATTGGATAAACCAATCTGTGATGAGAAGCAGGCGCGCCAATTTGATGGTGGACTAAGTCAAATTCTGCGGTGCGGTATATTCTCTTGTGAGAATCTGTCGACGCTGCGCATTTTCATTGTATACTGTCTGTGTGGAATTGTGATTACGATATCTGCGAACGAGATCTGTGTATTCAGGTGCGCCTGAACCTCCAAGTTTGATGGAAATTATTTGATGTGTGTCAATTTGAGGCGCACCGGATACTACAGTCACGAAAGAATTCAGGGTATTGAAAGAATCAACCATATTGACTGATTTTCAGTCAATTGAACACGAGAATCGCTGCCAACTTCTCGCCCGAGACTGATCCAGCTCCGAATATCTAATCATTCAGGCATAGAAAGACTGTCTCAGCGATATCGAGGTGATGTATCGTATCCTGAGACACTGCTCGCCTATTCAAGGCTTCCCCGAAGAATACAGCTGAGCATTTTCTCCCTCAGGAATGAAGTTCAGGCACACCTCAAAGGGACTATACTGTCGAGTTTGATTGTCTCAGATTTGACACCGCACGCATATTCCATTCAACGGCCAATTTTTACAAGCCACCACTCATTATTATCATATACTCCCACTCCCAGGCGTGCCTCTGAACGATTCATTTTGCTCAGTCAAGGAATATTGTCTTCCTTCGGGAATCCTCTGAATCTGTGCCTGCCAGCACACACCGAGAGTCATCATTCAGACACCAAACTTTTGTGTGCAGGCGCGGCTCATCCCGCTCGTCCTCAGCAAATATCTGAATCTTTGCTTGATCGGTATGTGAAGGCCGCCGCTTCAATGCCATATATGTCATGCTCCGTGTCAACCTATCATTTGGAGGAAGGAGTCCATCACACGCTTACCGTAGATGCACAGCCCTGGGCGATAAATTTCCACACTTAACTGGATTTTGACAAAGAAGTATGTTCAGACCTATACATTTCCCAAATCCTAAAATAGCTTCTGTCGTTCGGGCTCCATGATCGAGCCGCAGCTTGAGAGAGTGAACTTCAAAAGACAGCTTCTGCCCAGCGATTCTGCAGATGACCGGCAACTCCCGCTGCCTTGTATACCACACTTCCTCGAATAGGCTTAAATTCACAGCGCTTCTAATGCCGACTTAAATACATTTTCACTAACTGGTATGTTTGGGCCACCGAAAACGGTATCTGAAAATAGATTGTGTGAACCGATTTCCATCAAGAGAGCTCGAAGAAATAGAATCTGATTGCCAGTCTCTGCTCAGCGGCTCAATCGGTGACATGCAAGCTCCCGCCCACCAGATATCTTTAACGCCTGAAGTTCGTGACAAATCATGAACAGACAATATCTGATGTCCACCAACGTCTAATCCCAAGAGTGCATGAAGAACAAATTGTGAGGAACGCTCGAGTTATGAAAAGGCAGTTTCTGAGAGTACAAGTAATCGTCAAACTAAGGCGAGCCTGCAATCCCAGCCATTGCATTAGATTGGATCCTGCATTCCGACTCAATGCTCGCTGAACCTCAATTGGCCGGAACTGCATGCTGTCATTCGTCTTTCCACTGTCAGATGATGCCTCAGGATGCATTCATATCATTCTTATGCGGTGGTTTGAACCCCAATATTTATGTTCAGTCAACATTGTAGCATTGAGACTCAAAATGAGTTTGTGATTTAATGATGCGGCGTTTACAACATAGTATGCGCAACATCCTAATGTGAGTGACTATTTATAACGCATTCGCTAGCAATCTTGGCATTGACAAGAACTGGAATCAATTAGATTACACCTGAATCTTCATTGTACCTTTACCATTCTTCCTCTATGTTGAATCTCGCCTTTGTTAACCCAAATCCTCCGTCTTCTCTCACACTGACAGCATACATAACGTGATTCAGCAGACTCGGGACCCCTGAAGGTGAAGTTCTGCACACGACATTGCCTAGTTGACCGCCTACTTGGCTGCAGAATCCTACAACAACAGAAGTATGGTGGGAATAGGGTGTCCTTCCGACTGGTATACCGCATTCAGAGATTCATATATATCCACTATCAGCATCAAACTCGGTTTGAACCCATGTAACTTCAACTGTTGCCACTCACCAAGGTCCCAACTCTATCCTCCGTCCAAATTCAGCGAGATTTGTCCACACACTGACAATTCTGTGCCACACGGTCACCACTCAGATGCTCGAACTAGAGGCAGACTGACCTACCATCGGCGGAGTCATATGCAGGGGCGATCATGATCAACCCATTTCTCAGTATTCCATATGCCCGGCCCTGAGATTTAGTTAGTGATACAACCATGTCAATGTCTCGAGTTCTTCAGGTGCGTCTGGCTTAATTCTAGGTATGTTGGCTTAAACCAACCTCCAATTCCTGCATCAATAGCGGACTTGGATGTAAGTTCTAACCGTCGAGAGTTGGGGGCATGAAGAATCCCTCTAATACGGCGCACCTGCCGTTTGAGAAATCACAACGAAGATCGAGCATCAAGAATATAAATATCAACCGCTGACATGTCTTCTGGACTCTTTCCAGGCACGCCTCGAATTGCATCCCCCTCGCCAAGCGTTCCTTTGTCCAGGAGTCCCTCGAATTGCATCCTCCTTGTGGAGCATGAATTTTTTCAGGCACGCCTCAAATTGCATCCTCCTCGCCGAGTGTGAAATTTTCCAGGCAAACCTCGAATTGCATCCTCCTCGACCGCATGATACTTTGTTGCCCTATGCTCCCGTTATTCTGTTAAACTTCTTACTATATTCACCCTTGTATTCCTCTGTCTACATTCCCCAACTTCACTTCATCCAACATGGGACATTCAGCCAGCCAGGTCAGGAATCACTATTCACAGAAGAATCACGAAGCCCACCTTGAGAGAGCACTTGAATGTGCATTGCAGAAGACAGGCAATCTTCATTGCCGATCAAATGTTTGAACTTCTCACCCAACCTTCGAGTATACTGTTGGAGATAGCGAATGTCCGCGCAATAATCCTCATGACGCAGGATGATAACGATACCGATTGGGAGATAAGCGAGAACGAAAGTGAAGACCTTGGAGAGTCCACGTTGTCATCCGATATCGAAGAAGACAATTTGGACAGCCAGCAGGAGGTCCTACATCTAGACCAGGTGCGCCGTGATAAAACAATTCGAACTACAAGGGTTCCACCGCCAAAGAAACGGAGCCATGCAGACACTGTCATTACCCGCACCTCACTTCCATATCTGCGACATCCAGCCGGGGCCATAGCACCTTCATTGCCCAAACGCCAAAAGTCAGCCATCAACATATCACGCGAGTCTGACATTGTACAGGCGCTCCCACTTCCCAAAACTGGTGGAGACCAGAATGTTCTTCAACGAAAGCCCGGCGGTGGTGATCACAACGTTCCCCAACACCCAAAGGGTACTTTTGAGGTAGCGAAACGGTTCATGGAGGCAATTGTATTCACAAAGACTCCATTGCCAATCATTTCCGATGAGAAGTACTCGATGGTTCAGGAAGCTAGGCAACTAGCCATTGAAACTGAGGATCGTCAGCGGGCATTTGCAGGTGCTCCAGTAGGTGCACCATCCGTGTGTCGATTGCCCGGTGGTCCATCTCTTAAAATCGACCCGCAAACCCCAGAAGCTGTAAGTGTAAATTCTGTTCTCTGCTCCTTGATTGGACTTGTGATGATGCTAAACCCCAAAAATATTCATAGTTAAAACTAGAGATTAGCATAGTGTTAGTAACGGGTCCAAATTCCCGGTTCGGTTCTGGGACCGGTTCCTACCCGGAACCGAACCGTTGCAACGGGTTTCCACACAAAACCCGGCCTTTCAACATCACAACTTTGCCTCCAATTAAGTATTTGAGTTCTGATCGTATCATGATGTGATCAGTATGTAGATTGTGCAGTTCAAGCCGCTCGTGTTCCTCCCGATCTCCGATATGTGATCCGACCAATATTCGTTGAGTCGCTATCGAAAACCTCCTAATTTCGCATATATTTGCCCTTTTTTTTCACAGCCACTCAACGAATATCAGTCGGATCGCAAATCGGAATGCGCGAGGTGAAAGAGCGGCCAGAACTGCACAATTTACGTACTGATCATATCATGATATGATTAGAACTCAAATATCTAGTTTGAGCCAAAGGTTTAGGAACCATAAAATGGAACCGCGGTCCGGTTCGAACCCGTCCCCGAACCTGGTGGGTTCCCCTGTATTCCGGGTAACAACCTGGACTGGACATTCCGGTCCGGTTCCAAACCCGGACCGCAGCCGGGTAACCCGGAACCGTTGCTAACACTAGATTACCACCATTCGAAGACGTTTGGCAGATGGAGCTAGTCGAACTAATGTCCGAAGTTACCGGTTGGATTTAGGATCAGAGACTGAGCTTCAACTACAGGTGAAGGAGCTCCTGTTTGATGATGCTTATCTCTCGAAGGTCATCGATGATAAGAAAGCCTGGTTCACGCAGATGGAAGTGCTTGACTTAATCTACCATCAATCTTGCTCCGCCGCCAATAGCTTGGGGCGACAACCGACCACATTGCAATTCTTTCAACCTCTCACACCGCAGACACTAGCACTTGTGGCCGCAGCTATTCATTGTGTGCTGTATGAGTATGCCACTGGAAAGAAGTTTACACTTATGTTTTCTCAAGATGAATATCGAGGTAAATTTTGCCCTTCCACGGTGATAGATTGAATTTCTGCAGATGCCATTGCACTCATCACAATTACACATGGTGGGGCTGCTTCATCCCCCCCCCTCCCCCCAATGGTGCACCTCCGCTATAATAGGCGCTCCTCAATCCCCGTCGGCGCTCCTCAGACTCGATTGGTGCTTCGATATTTCATTCAGCGCTCCACACTGCGTTTTCTCACGACGCTCCTCTTCTAGGATGGGCGCTCCTCAATCCCCTCCTCGGCCTCAAATTGGATTGCCTCTCTTTCATTTGAGACTTGTTACCTCTCTCCCTTTTCAGCACTGCTCAGCATGAATGGGCTGCTCTGCTGGATTTGCGCTGCTCAATCCCGGTCGGCGCTCCGTGGCCTGGATTTTCGCCCTTCAATTTCATTCTGCACTCCGCCATCACCATCAGCACTCCCCTTGCCCACCTCAAACTCCACATCAGGCACTGATCCTTTCCTGATGGCGCACCTCGTTTTCCCCCAAATTCGTCATATTTGCCTTTCAAACCCCATTTTGATTCACCCCTCGCTAACCTCAATTCCAACCTTTCAGATATCACAAATCGAGCCGAACGACATTGGAATTGAATTCCACCCACTCGCCAGGCCGGAATCATTCGGTAATACAAGGAGCGCCTCCAGCTCATTCGCGCCATGGCTGACTTGTGTGTTCTTGCGTTTGTCGGCCCTGATGAGATGGGAGATTTAGTGGATGACATTGAGACTATGTTCGATTGCATTCCGATTGCTTAATCGGGTTGATGTTTCAGTTTAACCTACTCTCGTTTTTCAATCACTCATCATTTTCTTTGGTTCTCCTTAATGTAACGATGCAAACGATGGAATGTTGAATGAGATGCTGGGTACTATATTATGATTTAGACGTTGAGAATGAACAATAATCTATGCATCATACGAGGAGGGTATTCTTATTGCTCGTGTACATTCAGATATCGCCTGCAGTCCTTCGAGTGAATATCCCTAAAATCCTGGCATCTCTCAGAGTTAGTTTGGGATTCCCGCATTGGTTGGGCGACAGTCCCAGGTGCTCCCAAACATCTCACAACCGCTCCCATGGTGCTCCCGTACCAGTCATCAGAGATCCCAGTTACTCCGATGGCCGGCCGGAATGCCCTCCCAGGGTCTGGTTCTCTCCTGAAATTGACACTTCTAAGTTTACACTCCGCCTCCTCTCAGACACTCCTAGAGGCTCCCAGTGACTAAAATACATTTTGCTGATGTTGTTGTCTGGAGTCTGAGATCACAGGAGTGGGTGTGAGCCATGACTCCCTCATTCATGCTCCCCTTTGGGGTTGTGGTCAGCACGCCCCGGACGGACCTGGCTTGTCGATTGAGGAGATGTTGGAGGTTGTCTCGCCTGCCTTCTTCTTTGCGATCCCACCAGAGCTCGCTCCCATCCAGTGCGACCGTTTGGACTCAGACTCCTTGGACGGCCCAGACTCTCTCTGGGACTACCCCGGGTGGCTTTCTAAGGGTTCGGAGTCTCGCTTCTACTGCGCTGGGAATCTTCATGCATCGATTTTGGTGCACCTTGAATACCTGGTGGACGTCCATCCGGACGCGCAGCCAGCGCGTCGCCTGTTTGTTGAACCATATGAACCCATTCCCAACCTTTATCCTTGGTGTCAGCTGTGGCCGGAGGTGTTTCTTGTGGCCTCGTCTGCGCATATACAGTGCCGCTTCCGTCTTCACCGTGTCAAACTGTATCCCTCGTCTACTTACCCACTCCATGCTCTTCTCTGGGTATCTCTCGAGTGTCGTGACTACCTGATCGACATCACCTCCAGTCGCCACCCGGCCGAGATTGTTGACAGAAGACAGCCCTTTGGCTGAAATGTATTCATCGACCCATTTGATCAGTCCTGATGTGTAGATCGCAAAGAGAATCGGTGACACAGGTGAGCCCTGCGTGACCCGTGCTTCCACGGGGTGTCTCTCCATGGTGTTGCCCTCGATTATCATCGCCACCATTCTTTCTGAGAGAAAGCTCTTGGTCCATCGTATATGGTCTCCATCCATTTGTCTGATCTTCATTATGTTGACTAGCCTTCCTTTTGCCATGGTTGGGAAGGCTGCCTTAATGTCCATCAGAAGCACGCCTGTTATGTGGCTGTGTGTCCAGGCTGCATGAGCTCTGTCAACAATGATGGCCACTGCATCGATGGCTGACTGCCCCTTCCTGCTCCCAAATTGTCCATCGCTCAGTGGCCCACTTCTTTCAGCTTCTTCTGATAATAGCTCCGCAACCACGTTTTCGACAACTTTTCCCATGCAGCTCGGCAGGGATATGGCGCCATACGCCTTGACCTTCGTATAGTCGTCTTTGCCATGCTTGCGAAACTCCACCCAGCGAGCCCGCATCCATACCGCTGAGTGTCTTCCCGTGCGAATGGTTGCCTTTGTCAGCCCCACCATTCTCTTTTCATTCCACATCCAGAGTAGCTGTGTGGCGCCAAAAGACAGCTTGTCTGGGCCCGGCGCTTTTTGACTGATTGAGATTATAGGCCTCGCTCGACCGCTTGCTCAGTGACGTGTGTGTGTGCGCTGGCCGCTGGGGGTAGCTCATAATAGTGGTCGTCGTCGTTCAGGGGGAACGATTTGCGCCGTGGCATCTCCTCCTTCTCGGTGGCTGTGTTTTCTTGCTTGCCTTCTCTGTCTGTTATGGCCTCCACAGTCATGCCCCCTTGAGGGTTGGTGCATTGTGCTGCTCTCCACACCTCGGCTCCCCTGAGGTTCTGCAAGTAGTCACTCCACATTTGGCTCTGGGACTGCCAAATCGACTTCTGGAGCTCTGCCTTCGCCAGGGTGGCCTCCTCCGAATTCTGTCTTCTTCGTTCTTCTCTTGCTACTGCTTCTCTTCGGTCTTTGATGTCGGCGTTCCACCACCTCTTCAATTTGGCGCATATCCTGAGCTTCTTTGCTGTGGTGTTGAGAACGCTGCTCATTACTTCCTGACACCATGCTGCCTCCTGTTCCACCTCGTCTTCCGTGCATTCTGCATCCAAGTGAGCTCTCTCCCTCAGTAGTTCTACCCACAGCTTCTCTGCGGCCTCCGCGTCCTCCTCCATCATCACACCTAATTCCACCCTACTACCCTCTCATGGTCCGCCTCCTCCTGCCTCTCCGCTTCTACCTCCCACTCTATAACATCATTGTCAGATCTGGCGGCATGGTCATCAGGCAGTATTAACCATCTCGATATTGGTCGATTCACTAACATCAAGTCAACAACCCACTTGCCTTGGTGGTCTTCTCTTGTCCAGTAGTGGGTGGGCTGGCCATCATTCCCAACTTCCATTCCATTCTCATCAATCGCATCTTCCCAGAAGGCGGCGTTCCGCTGTACGTGGCACCTTGGGTCCCACCGACTTCTGTGTGCGTTGATATCTCCTGTGAGGACAGTTCCTCCCTGCAGAATGACTCTCTGCCAGTTCAACTTTCGTGCCTGTCTCTCGCCTGACTGCGTGTCTCTTTGATCGTAAATATTGACAATCCTGGTTATCTTCTCCCCTCTCCTCCTGATGTCGGTGACAATGACATCGTCATTAGCTCCCCTACTTAAATCTGTCCACTCATCAACCACCAACCCACTCCCCTTTTGTATCGCCATCCAAACTCTTTTTTTTTTCTCATTTCATATGCTGAGAGGCTGATTCTTACACCTCCCCTTTCTCTTGTTGGTTCCAGTTTCAGTCACGGCTGTAGTCGCAATCTCAGTCATCGTAACATCTTCTACATCCCCCATTGCCTCCTCTTCCTCTGCATCCACCAACTGTGCTTCGCTTCCCCCCCCTTCTTGTGCAGTTCCCTGAGGCCTAAGTTCAAGCACCAATCTGTTCATCCCCGATGCCACGTCACTAGCTGCATTTGCGGATGCCTGCCCTCCTAGCCCTATTCCCCTACTCTGCCGCGCCGCCTTGGCTCCTTCAGTCTTCTTTGCGCATCTCTTGCTGAACGCAATGTGATTTCCACTGCAGTTGGGTCACTTCTCCAGCGGATGACCGCAGAGTGAACCCTGCTTCGCCGTGCACCCCACCCCGCTACACTTGTGGTCGCTTCTCTGGTGATGAGCTGAGCAGTAGCCACATTTGGGCTTGATGCCGGACTCGATCTCAATGTGACTGCATCGACAGGGGAGCTCACATCTGCCATCGGGGTCCACATTCGTGTATGTTTCGACTTGGTACCACACTCCCGCCGCCTTGATGCCCCTCTTGACCAAGCCCTTTGCCACCTTGCTCCCCTTTACAACAAAAACAACTTATGATATGGCAATTTCTCCGTTCTGCCTCCTCCCCCTGATGGCATGGGGGTTCGGCAGCCGCTGTACTTGGGTGGGGACTGTTATGCCTCCGTTCTCTGCCTCAAATTCCTCTCGCATCTTCTGCATGCCTTCTGTGCTTCTTCCCATGTACCACACAAGGGGTACTACATGGATCTTTAGCGTTTCCCAGGTGTCGTTTTATTCGACATCCAAGACTTCTTTGTTGACAGTCCTCGCTAGGGTGATGATGACGTCGCGGTACCGCATAGCCATCTCTGCGGTCGCATTCTGGTCCGTGATTGCCGTGATCACGCCCTTCCCATTTCTCCGTGCGTTCATGATCCTGATGTGGGCTGGGGCCTGCTGGTGGAAAAGCGCTCTGATGATTGCTGACGCCATTACTTGGTCCATCTTAATGGGGGGTGGCACACTCTCGTATCTCCTTGAAATTAGGTGTCTCTCTGCCATGCTCAATCGAGTCGTCAGGGCGGGGCCAGGGCCCACGGAGGACTTCTGACTCTGCGTTCGGGGTTGGACTGTGTCGCACGTTCTGTCCGGAATTGGTGTTGGCTTACGTGTAGGTTTGGGTTTGTGTCGCGGTTCAGGCTGCAGCATGAGTTGCAGTTTGGGTTTGGGTTTGGGTTTTGGTTACTGCTGTGGCTGGCGCTTCTCTGGCTCTCCATCCTGCGTTGCGCCTGTATGCTGTGAGGCCACTATGCCTCCCCTGTCCTGCCTTGCGGTCTCATGTCTTCTATCCTATCTCGCTCCCTGGGCTGGGGCTGCTTCCCATACTCTTCCTTTCTCCAGCACCTCCGCGGTCATGGCTGCGATGCCCATCCCCCATTGTACATCGTCCTTGTGGTGCTCATCCCACTTCGTCTCCCTATCCTCCAGCCATTCTTTCATGGCCAGCCATTGCACATCTTCACGAGCCTGGTGTGCTTCGAGCATTGCATCCATCCTGTCAATTGTTTAGCGCAGTGGGGTCCCCTCGCACGCCTGCCGCCTCCCTCGTTGCTCCATTCGACTCTTCCAGTCTCCCGGTACGCTCACAGGCTCCGAGGTCTTGTTCCTCAGTCTTTTCCCATTCGTGTTACTCTCTCAGTGCTCGCTTGCAGCCATGAAGGACACGTGTGTTGTCATTCCCGACCATTGGCCAGCCATGCCACCGGCCTCTCCTGCGTCCACCATGTCCATGTCTCTCTCAACTGGCGGTTTTTTAATCGTTCCTCCAATGAGACTATTGCTCTCTTAGGTCGCCATCATGGGAGGTTCGCCTGACGTCGCATCGTGGCGTCGTGTCGCTCCCGTTGGGCCTCGTTTGCTCGTCCAGGTGGGCTGGAAAGGTCGTTCTAGAGTCGGTTCGATGCAAGAAATGGAATGCCGTTATCCGTATTTCGCTCTCTGTCGTGGTTGCTGATATATTTGCAAGTTTCTGTTGTTGATCTTCACCAAGACTTTTCGCGCATCCTCTCAATTGCGTGGATTTCTGTGCACGTACATTTCGCTGACGCGCAGACTCTCCTCCGATGGTCCAGGTGTGCTGGGAGTCTCGTTCCAGGGTCAATTCAATGTGCGAAGTCGATCACCACTGTCCGTTGAGTGATTACTGTCGTTGTTGTTGACTTAATTCGGCGTATTTTGTTTGTCAAGACATGCGTCGGTGATAACCGGCTGTGTTTGGATGATACTCCATTGGCGGCTTTGTTTCATTCCCATGTTTATTGTAGTTTGGATATCATCACATTGATTTCCTTACCACACCTGTATCTGTTATTTCTTGCATATCAATCTTCGCATATTGCTATGCAATGGTTCATGTATCACTACCTGTGGCCAGTGAGGCTCATCCGGTAGAAATCAGAGTATAGAGATGTATATCAAACTCATCTAGTCGAATTTAGATTTTGGAAATCAGTATCACTGTTTTAGTCCAGCAGGAATAAAGTCATGGAGATCTAAGTGTTCACCCAGCAGGATTCAGGTCATGCACAGCTGAATCACAGTGTTCATCCAGCAGGAAGAAAGTTACAGAGATTAGAATTTTGGGTATAGTGATCCAGATCAAAATCTCCATCCAGCAGGATTACAGTTTCAGAGATCAAAGTGTTTGCTTGGTGGAATTTGATTTATAGATATCTAGATCAAAATCTTCGTCTGGCGGAATTTAATGGAGAATTTCTGACGCATGTGGAAGATCTGGACCCCAACTAGATACCTATTCTATGATGAGCACACTCCTCAGGACACTCTCCCTTCCTCCTCCTCCAACCTCTTTTGTTGCTCTTTCAATGCACCTCATCCATGAGCATCGAAATGGCAATGAGAAACACCTGGTGACCCAGGGGCAACACTGTGGCCAAATTCGAAGCCACCTGCCGATCGACGAGACTGCTCGAGGACAGCATGATAGGCAGGAAGAGGATGCAATCACTTCCCCCAGAAGAGACGATGAGTATACTGAAACCCCATGAACTTCATCCAAGTCCTCACCTCAGCCACCGGTAAGCTTATACCCTGTGCCCTGGATTCCATGCTTATGTGGGATAGAATTCACCAGATGTAGAACTCACAGACAACCAACTCTCCAAAGGACTGAACAATTTCCACAATAAAGATGACACATATTGCTGGGACCTGGTTACTCCTACTCAACAATCTCGCAAGTCGAGAGCTGCCGCTGGACACATGTCGACTACTGCACACGAACCACCAAACCAGACCATTCCAAAAGCAGCCACAAACCTTCATCGGCCTTTCTCAGGTTATTGCTGTCATTGCACAATCCCCTGTCAACGCTGGCATCTGGTCCTGGCACTTTGCAGCAAAGCAATAGTTCTAGCGAAAGGGCCTTGATGCCCATTACCATCCATTCAAGTCCTCAAAGTTCCCAGCAGAAATGTGCTGTGGCTGATACTTATTCCGAAACATGGGAGGACCAAAAGACTACATGAGGAAAGAGGTTGAGAGGTATCGATCTGGTCAAGGATCCACAGGTTAGGAAAGTTGCGCAACAAGCTACTGTAAAGATCAGCCAGAAGCCATTGTTCAATAGCCCCTGCCTGCATGTTGTGGCTGAGATCGATGCTGCAGCCTGTAGAATGGTCCACAGATTGTGGACATTCGATGGCAGTGTCTCCCAACAACCGGCGCTTGAACATGTGGCCTATGCATGGCCAGTTGACTTACTCTGGAACCAATGTTAACCACCAGCTAGAGATCCAAGGATTGCACAATTTTGTGTGAAGCACCACAGTCTTGCTGATTGGCATAAAACTCACAGAGACTTACCAACTCCTGGAGATGGACGTCTCACAGAGGAAGGGTAAGGTCTACTGGCCACTTGACAATAAACAATATATGTTTCAGAAGAATGATGCTGCAGCAGGTATGATGCAACCACTGGCTGGAATAATGCTGAGATTTATTCTCAGAGTCACATGGAACCATAGCTTTGCGGCCGAATCACCACCGCCATTTCCCACTGTTTCTTCACAGCAAACACATTCCTGGGCATCCATGATTTGCACTTCCCTGAGCAAATGTCACCTGAGTTCATCTGTCTAATGGCATCCTCTCTCCAGTGGCTCCTCCACACCTATGTTGCCATTGGCAAGGGTGTACATGTGCCGCTATTTAATTCAATAAATGCTGATGGTAAGTGATATTTCCAAAGGCGGCTTGCAAAAGAACTGACTGTCGCAGCTATATACGAAAGGCATGAGGAGATGTGAGATATCATGTATACGAAGCCAGAATCGTCAGATATTGCCATGTGGTTAATCAGACATAAGGTTCTAATGTTATGGGGGTCCCTATTTAGTAAGGATGTATCCTTAGGCATGGCCCTAGATCCTGTTTTGTTGTAACCTTGCTAATCTCTTTCTCTCAGGCTTAAGCTGTTCCTTTGTTTTTGGAAGAGGATTATCTGGTCCTTTCCTTGTGCATCAAAATGGATCAGGTCGATTATTTTCTGAATACTCCGTTCACCAAGTGTGAGGTTCTGGTGATTTTAACCATTGCTGAATGTCTCTTGGAGTCATAGATATCTCTTGTTCAGTCGTAGGTCCAGTACCCAACAGCTGTTGCTAACTATCTCCTACAACTGTAGGGACAGTCCTTGGTAATGAAGATCGTGATTGGGTATGTACTGCTGATGGAAACCTTTGGTGATCTAGGTAATAGATTAGCGCAGGTTGTATTCTGACTAATGTTGATAGCCACCAAACACACCGTGCTTCAAAGAGATATTGCTTTGCATGAAACATTCCTATCAGCTTTCCGAAGATCAACAGCAATTTATCTGCTTTGTGTTTGAAGGTGATAGGCATGAGGCAGGGCTGCCACTACTATGCTAATTCTGTATATCTAACTAATAGAATATGTATATGTACAATAGCAAGTATATAGGTATAGGTATCATAAAGACTCAATAATATTTTAGATTCGTCTGTGACTGGTAACTCTCTGTCTGTTCACTGCTAAGGCTGGTTCTTTTCATTGCTGGAACAATGTATTCTCTGTATAGCCAGGTCTTCAGGATAAAACTCTCTCAGAACAATCTTCTGACTATGACGTCAATACTTCATTCCCAGGGGGTGGTTTACGCCACGCATTGCTCTGGCTATCGTGTCGACAGATGAGTCATTTTCAAGAGTTACTCTCCCGGTGTCGCCAGGCCATCCTCATATCCAATAGTAATTAAATCATCCATCAGATCATAACTTCAACTTTGACATCTTACATTCCATTTGTTTCAGTAGATGAAACACTTAATTGTGCTGTATGGCAATATATTTAAATCACCAAAGGTATTAAGTGCATCGCCATAATCTGGTCATTTGGCATTGCCTCAGAGTAGCAATATTACTATTACTACATTGCAACCAACCTCAACTCTGCCATCAGAAAACATGATGCGTAAACTCATATTATAAACTGAGTCTGACATTGGAATACATGCTCACTGAAACCTATGAGGAGGGTTGCTTCCGGACACTTATCATCAGCCAACGTTATCATTCCCTCAGTCATGACATGCATTGGCCGAGGCCATTCCGTTTGACTGGGGAGTACGCTGATCATTTCTATTGCCCAAGGCCATGGGTTAGGAGTACCACATATGTGCATATTGACTGTCAACTGCTGTGTCTGTAAGTTGGAGCAATCTCCAGTGCAATCAGACATTAGCCTGCTAGTATCAGAGATAATGAATGTGGTTGAAAACTATGCACCCCGCTGAAGCCAAGTGAAACCTTGTCTCCCTGGTAATGGCAACATACCTGCATCATCAAAAGTCAATCCGCTAAGCATACACTTATCCAATCGACACACGACTCATGTGTAACCCCACTCAAGGCCACATCACAGGCTTACATGTAACACCATGAGCAGGTGTTATGCATGTCATGTGACTAGACCTAGAATATATCAGTGACATGTATTCATTAGGCTATCACATGTACCATTATCGCTGCTAAGGGAAAACCCCTAACATCTAGACATCAGAAAACAAAATGCCATAGTGGTTCAACATATAAGACAGCCCAAACCGGTGGCATTCCTGGCATTCAAGGAAAACCTCGCCAAGATGAAGGAAAAATTAGGCCCACTAGAGGTGGGGCAAGGCCCAGAGGTTTCTGAATGATGGTCAGTATCTGTAAAGCAAGGAAGTCTACCCAAGGACTTCTGCCCTGTGCTACCTGATATACAGTGGAATGGATGGCTATTGGGGTAGACGTGCCAGTCATGCTCCAGAGCATGGTGTCCGGAAGTTTGACGAAGGAAGTGAACATTGGTTTCAGGTGAGGGGTTACGGTTTGGCGAAGAAAGGGACTTTGGTTTTGCATTGTGTAGTTACGGATTGGCTGATGGACTAGACGTGCTGCTACAAGTACTGTCTTTTACAGTGAAAGCATATATTTTCGTGTGGATTTTATCTTGCAGTAGCTCCCTTCCAACCTCCAGAAGTTTATGATCATCATGCCATAGCTCCACTGGGAATCATGCCATAGCTATCATAGACTGCAGCAACTGTGTGACCATTGTACAATACCTTCACTGGAAATTGCACCCTTGGTCTTGTAGACAACCACAACTCTGTAATGATCGTACCATAGCTTCACAGGAAGTTTTACCAAAATACATGTAGACTACCACAACTCTATAATTATCATACCGTAGCTTCTGTGCAAATCATGCCATAGCTCCAGTGAAAAACCAATTACCATTATTCCATAGTTCATGCGGAAGTTGGGTGAATATACCGACAGCAGCATATGATGCCCATTCAGAACATTCATAGCTTCCATGTGGACTTGACTTGCAGTGACTGCACGTCCATTGTGGTATCGCAAAATATCGCTCCGTCTTCTTGTGGCATATACATATTCTACAAATTTAGTCTGGGCTCGACATGACATTTTGGCGCACTCTTTGTGGCATCGTTGGATATCCACCTTCCATTATGTGGCACTGCAGCATTCTCTATATATGTAGTGGCCATATACACATAGTCATACTGGAACATAGAGGGCTCAGTATGTTTACCAGATATGCAGATATCCATCCTCCCAATGCCTAGAACCTGCAAGCACACAAAAGGCAAGAAGAGTCATATAGTAGTCCACTCAGAGACACACCAGTCGTAAATGCTTCTATAGGCCCATGTCCAGATGGCTACATCAGCAAAAACTAAATCTCCTTCACTAAATTTATTTAGTTTAGTGTACCCACAAACTCAATAAAATGAAATCGAGGTTTCCCAGAAATATGGCATTGCTTTACTGTTCCAGAGTGTTCTTTGAGTCGTTGCAATGCTATTTTCAAGCGTCACTGCCAGTGTACCCACGCTTGCAAATGTGACAATGAGAACATGACAAACGGTTCACACTTCCTTGGGCAATATCACAAATCATCTATCGGCATACTCCCACGTCACCCAATTCGATTAGTCCTCGCGATGATGATAGTACTCACTCCATACGTTTAATGAAGCATGTAGTTCTTGTTTTTAAAGACCCTCATGGCTTAATTTGACCAATGATAGTTACAATGCAGAAGTGGTTCACGATATTTAATTTGTTGATACGAGATCGTCAGTAGCTTGCAGTTCATCGCGGGAGGGTTATGCATCATCGCGATAATGATTTCATGCGTTTGAGATCAGACTTTAGTAAACCATCAGTTCTATTACATTTACTACAATTATGATATATCGACGAAAGCAAGAATAAAATAGCACACAAAGGAAATCCTAAATCCGATCACTGACAGCATTGCTAACCTCCAAGCGACATCGCACCCTTTACAATCGTACTTCCATCGACTCATCTCATATTCTTAATGCTGGTCATGTTGGTGATGTCGTTGCTGTTGCTGTTGCTGTCGCTGCAGGGAACGGGCTGGCTGCTCCTGGCGATGGCAGGCAGAACAGCTGAGAATTGCATACTAGCTTCAGTAGCAGCAACAAAGCTGCTGAGACGATTGAAAAAATTGTCAGGCTGCTCTATCAGCTCCTCCGGGGAGTAATCAAGGATGTCCTCATCAACGCTACCCTCATCGTTGTGAGATTGTGCCATCGCTGGGTCTGTACCAGGTCAGTGGATCCTTCGGCGGATCATGCTGCGGATTATGTCTATCTTTTTGGCTTGAACCACTGGCGAGGAAGAACGAAAATCCGTGTTGAGATGACGAAATACATCTGTGCATGCATCATTAACCACCTGATTAATGTTTCTTGTATCGCACTTACGTTGTGCTCCACCTCCTGGACCAAACTCTGGCAGCACCCTAAACTCGCCTGTTTTCCAGGCCGACAGAAATTGGTGGATGGCCGTTGCTGTGAGCGCAATGAATGTAGGGTTGATTTCATCAATCAATGATCAATCTGTCATTCCCATTTGTCGTATGCCATAGAAGTATGTCCAGTGAATATGATCCACAATTTCAATCGCTGCAAATCGAAACTTGCACTCTTAAATTGATTGTCAAGACAATGATTGAACAAGAAGGGAACTTTGAACTTCCCTCACGAACGTTTGTGGGGCATGTACACCTGTCCTTGGCCAATAGCAAGGCTACCATTTTCCGGATCTCTGTAGGCGACTGTGTTTGAAATCCGTAAATAGAGTCGATTGATGTCTTGCAGCGGTATACCATCGCTCCACGGAAGCAAGTAATCTTTGCGAGAGCCTGATGCACAATGTCAGCGATGAAAACAATCTTTGGGATAATTCATTTACCACTGAAATGTAGGCACGTGGAGGGTCTGAGTTTCTCTGGGCTGGAACAATGCTGGCGATTTCCTCATACCACCAACTATGAATCTGGGCGGTCTTCACCTCATTTGTGGCAAAGGGATTCACAAACACTGCATAATTGATAGCTATAGGCTTCACACGTGCCATTGCCATCGCCGGAACACCTGAAACGGTTGTCTGGGCATGGTATCCTGCGCCGACAATGAGGCCTGTCACATCGTCAACTAAGGGCTCGTATCGCCACAGATTTCCAGCTGTGCATGCCACCAATTGCGCAACGGCTTCGTTTGAATACTTCCTCTAGTAAATATAGACATTAGCGGGCGGATTCAATCATTCAAACGCTTAATTGGATACCTTCTTCGATGCCAGCGGCGCAGGCTCGCGTTCATCCTCCTCCTTCCAGACAATATGGACCTCCCAACACTTAGGATGTAGGGGTTGCACCGATGTAAGAGTTAATTGAGTTGCTGCGACTAGTTTTCCCAGTGTTGACGTAAAGAAATCTTTTGATGGCCGCTTGCCCATTGCTTTCCTGGATGGTCGCCGAACAGGCTCGTCATCGGATTCTGAAATGTCATCTGGACGATCATTGTAATTGTCGGGTGTCGTACAGAGATCGTCATCGAGATTCTCATTGTGGATAGATCGTCTGCTCCTCCTGGTGCTGGAAGGAAGAGGAGGAGGAGAAGTGCGGCGCCTTCTTGTTATGATTTAAAAAGGCGGCGAGTGATAAGTACAAAAAATTAAAGGAGTGACTAAAGGAAATGTGAATGAATGTAGAGTAAATGAATTAAAGTGTTGTGTAAGGGAAAGACAGCGTTGATATGATTAAAAGCATCGTCGTGATGCGTCCTTTTATTCTGTCGACGATTCAACGAATCTTGGCTTGTCCCGCCACCCACACTTCCAACTCCTTGGATGGACGGGAACTCGGAACTAAGAATGGACGGTGACAAGCATGCCACAGGGTTGTTGTTTGGCTTCCTTTGACGATAATCGTTATCGCAACGAGCTAAAAAGTGTTCGCGTTTCACTAATCATTCGGGCTAACTTCTGCTGGGTAAAGATACCGAACTACGAATTACACGTTAACCATACACAGAGTCCTATTGCTGCCACTATGCCATTCCTAAAAATAAACGTCTCAACGATCAATTCCATCATCGTGAACTCTCAACATAGCCCTTCATGCATGAATATGAATGATGTAATAATACAATAAACAAAACACCAAAAAGAGACCCAAAACCTCACCAAAAATCTCCAAATTATCACCCATCTGTCCACCCTCCAAAGAGCCAGACAAATACCCACCCACAACGCAAATCCTTAAACAACCATCCAGCCAGTGCATTCCATCCTCACAATGACAAATTTGCAGCTGCGCGGCTGCTTGTACGCATCCTATTAGCGAAAGTGCCAGAAGCAGGAGGATTCACAATGTGATCGTGCTTGCGTAGGCAAGCCACATCCTCATCAGCAACAATGCATTGCTCGTAATCGGCAAAGAGACCAAGAGCACGGTTTCGGATCATCTCAAGGTATCACTGCTGTCTGATAATCATCTGTTGAAGCTTCCGTTCGAACTTTTGAGAGCCTGTTTTCGTCGTCGGGAAGCTTCTTGGATTTTGATGCCGCGTCTCACCTTCATCATCCAATTCCTCCCCAATATCGTCGATCATATCCTCGGCTGGAGGTGGGAGGATGTCATCCAGAGGAAGGTAGCTGCGGCCACCACGCATAGGTGTCTGGGCACCATCAGTGCCGTCGGCTTGTAGGCCACGATAAACGACGCAAAAAAGCGTTGGGTTGCTTAATTTGATCACTGCCTTTACACATCCGGCAGCAGTATTGTTATCGAAGATTGGGGTATCATTACGGGCGTACGGACCACCACCTCCATCAGGCTCCTCCAGGCAGCCCCAAAGCTGTCGGATTTCGCGGCTGGGGTCTGGCAGACCGGCGATTGCAGCATTCACGATTGACGAAATGGTCGTATTGACGATTGATGTAACTATCGGAAGTATCGATTCATCATCCCCAGGCCAGTGCCATGAGAATAGCTGAGTATTGTTTTCACCCACCCTCTTCCTGGCAATGTCGGAATCCACATAGGCGATGAGAAAGCTAAATGACTCGACAAGGAAATCGTTCAAGGCGTCGCAACGCACCTGTATCGGCGAAGACCTGTGACCCGAGGTTCGTTCTTCGTCGTCTTCTGGATCTAGACATCGTCAGGAAGAGCAAAATAAGCATAGGGGCGATCAAATACATACCAACATGCACGAATTTCCTCTTCTTAGTCGGGGTTTCTTCGAGCCCATTCTTCGTTCGGCGAAGGCCAACCTCCGCGAACACGTCCAGTGCTGCCTTGAGTTTCTGACCATCGAGGTTAGTCTTGTCTGCCATGTACCGTTTCTAAAACGGCCTTTTAGACTCCAATTCACTGATTTGAGTAACGCAATGATCAATTAGGAGATCCCATTGCTTGGGGCCGGTGCCTTGCTTGTTGATAATGCTCATGTACTGGGCAATCTCGCAGACGCGCTCCCTCACTTTTTTATCTATCTGTTGTGTTGTCAAGCCACCTTTATCCTGCCAAATCCCCATGGTTTCTGCTGCCGATTGGCTGACTCCAACACCGGCGTTCTCGGCCCAGACGCGGACTTAAAGAGTCGTCATCTGGATTGTATCAGCATCTGCAAAGACTGATTTCGGCAACCAGAAGGCATCACATTACATTTCAGGTTCTCAATGGTGCTCAATGATTGAGTGGTGGATATCGAATGCTTGTTACTCTGAACGAGGGTCAGGAGTGTTGAATATATCGTCAAGGGTGATGCGATGCGGTAGCAGAGGTGAGGAGGGTGTGTCAAAGGTTCTGAAGATTGTAAGTAAGGTGGGCATGCAAGGCGAATGTATATATGGGCTTGGAGGGTTTTCTTGATCTGGCGACATCATCTTGGCTCCAATTCAGCTAGGAGGCAATTTGCTTAGCATCATCTAAGCTCCCCGATTCGTCGACTGAACGCTTAAGTTCATCACAAAGACAACTAACAGTATGCTCTGCAGTCATATCTCACTCGTTTGTCCTTGCTCTAGTTTTTGTACCCCGCGATGACGTCGCTGGGTGGGTATCTAAGGAGAATGCATGGTTCATATAAGGTACGAACCTAACATACAGTGACAACCATAAATCAGGCAATGGGCGTAGGAGGGTCTTGTGAGGGTGCAAAACAATCGCCCTGACGAGCTGAATGCAGATGCGGTATGCTTTTCGAGATCCAAGGGATGTTGGAATTGAGAGAGAGAGTAAACACTCTGCAAACGTGTGAAGGAGGATGAGAGAAATCCTATGAGAGTGGGAGGACCTCTTCTTGGAAAAAGTACATCGCCGTGCGGCTTTTTCCGAGGACAGGTGGCTTGTAATGATGTGAGTAGGTAAAAGACCATCGAGACGCTTCTTAACATTGTTGCGACAGTTAATTTTGCTAACGAACCAAGGATCTTTGTCAACTGTGTCTTTACTGCTCAAAGACGTACTCCTACATCGGTGCTTACATCACTCACCTCCGTCGCGACCACAAAGCAAGGATAGTATACGTATCAGCCGAACAATTGGCAGATGATGGTTTTGCGATCAAGCACGACAGTATTCTACTTCGATTCGTTCATGCACCGCATCACAACCCTTTTCGTCACCTATCCGACGATGATTCCAGCGATACAGAAGCCGACAGCAAGAATGCGTGTATCCATCCAGAGCAACCTCCAGTTCGGACACGTATTGGTGGTACTCCACACATGGACAACCGTCTAGCCGGCAAGCATATTAGTAACGAGTATTTCGATATCGGCGACTATGAAATTGATCTATGGTCACCGTTCTCTTGCGAGGAGGAGTATCGATTAGCACACTGGTGTGTCAAGCACAACTTGGGCAGAGCTGCTATCAACGAGCTTTTCAGGAACCTTACGATGGCAACCGTCAGCAACTTCACTTCGTCCCACACTTCATTCAAAAGGTTGAACGAAATGTCCTACGCAATGGGCATCGACTGTTGGAAATCCGGCAAAGTGTGTTACAATCGTTTGGCCGATCCAAACAACCTTCGCGACGATGATTCCACATGTTTCTTTTACCGCAATCCTGTTGAATGGATTGAGTTCCTCATGCAACAGCCTGCGGTCAGGGAACATATGTTGTATGCTCCAACAAAGGAATTCAATGATGCCGAGGAACGTATCTACTCAGAGGTGAAATCAAACGAATGGTAGTCAAATGAACAGGTACGTTAGTTGAATCTCGTCATAGCTACGGGGATTTTGACCAGCTCATTCACTACGGCGGCCGCTTGGAGCTACGATTGTCACTTCATTCGGCAGTTCAGACCAGACACATCTTACAAACTATTCGGGCGACAAGAAGGAATGGCGAGTATGTTTGAGTCTCGGGAACATCGACTCGACGATTAGATCAAAGCCTGCAAGTTTTGCACGCATCCTTGCTGCCCTTCTTCCCGTTCCTCCGAAATATCGCTTTAAAGGACACGGAAAAACAACTGCCTTGAAGGAACAACAAATCCACAATCGAGAGGTTTTAACGAAGGTCTTCAAGCTTATTTTTCGTCCTCTCGACGCACTTTTCAACAGCGGAAAGCTTATGCTTTGTGCGGACGGTCGGATGCGGCAATGTTATCCTGTCATCTGTGCATGGACAGCTGACTACTTCGAAAACATTTACTTGCATTTAAACAAGCAGCACCATTGCCCTGAGTGCGAAGCACCGAAATCGTCTTTTGGAGAAGGGAATTCATCGTCCTGGCAGTTGAGAGACTATCGGCTATACTTCCAAAAAATGATACTCGCGACTCAGAGAGATGCGACGGAGAGACGGGAAGCAAGACAATATCTGGAAGATTGGGCGGTTGGAACCTCAGAAGGTGTCTTGTAGAATATGAAATGCATCTCTCCGACGACTATTATCGTACCCGATATTCTTCTTACCCTCTATCGCGGAATGCCTAAGCAATTGATGGACTGGGTAACGTCCTTCCTCGAATAACATTCCAGGATCGACAAATTCAACCAGCTCTGGGCGATGATGCTTCCATATCCTGGCTTCGCTCGATTCAACAAGCCATATAGCCAGGTGACGCAATGGAGTGGTAAGGAGATGAAAGCACTCAGGCGGGTGATTGTTCCAGTTCTCACGGCGACTCTTTTAAACCCTTCGGCAAGCCAAAGGATTCCCTTCACAGAAGCCCTGTTGTGCGTCAAAAACTTCGTGTATTTTAACCTTATGGCACAGTACCGGTACCATACTGAGGCCACGATCGAGTACATGGGGAATTATCTGAAGGAGTTGCATCGTCACAAGGATGTGTTCAGTTGATTCCAAGCCAGTAAATCTACAAAGAAGGTCTTGGAAGCCTTGAAAAAGCAGCTGACTTTGGACAAACTGAAGGAACGGGAGAGTGACCCCGCTTGGAACAATCATTCTGTGGCTGCAAAGCGTCGTCATGTTGATGAAGATAAAACGCAGATCGAGTCAGAAATTACACAACATCTTGTCGACGAATAGGATTTCAACTTTGTGAAGATGCATCTCCTGAACCACTTTGCTGACCATATCCGCCAGCTTCGCAACCTCTTAAATCGCTGCTCTGAACTCTCAGAAAAAGCAATGATGGATCTTAAACAAGCCTACCAACAATCGAATGGTCATGAGGCCGCCTCCCCGATTTTGTGAATGAAAGCCCGAAAGGAGGTGTTTCAGTATCGAGAGCTGAATGCAAACGCTGCAAAACAACGTCACGACGATGATATGCCTCAAACTAACGCACCTATCCAGCGAATGATGAAAAACCCGTGACCAGAAATCAAGACCCTTGATGACTTGGCCGAGTGGTGTGCAATGCCAAAAGGGGAGCTACAGAATCACATTGCTTGGTGTTTCAAGAGATTTGCCGACTTCACAGACTACGTCGATCACGATCAGTATTTCAGTTGTCTCAATGATGCAAATTTCATTCAGTACAATGCAGTAGCAATTCCGGTGACGTCTTTTCAATGCGATGAGCAAGCAGTTCATATGGTTCGTTGCACTGGGTCCACAAGGAGGAGAAAGCATAAGCAACCAACAAATGATACAGTGCTTCTCTGGATGGGGACGAGTCCAGATAGCCACTTTAAGTCGACTGCGGGATGCATTGCCGCACGGTTGAAGTGTCTTTTTGTCGTCGAGAATGCTGAATCGAGCGTTAAAGTGCTTCTGGCCTTGGTTCAGACGTTTGCAACAGGGCCGATACGTCAGACTGCTGGTATCATGATTGTCAAGGAGAGGCATCAACCTCCGATGCAACCCTTGCACGATGGAAGCTACCATCGTAAGCCGCTTTTTGGCGTCGGAACCACTTATATCGTCCTTATATGTGCGATCCAAGGAGCTGTACACCTTCCTCCGCTGACGCTGCAGCTAGATAGCTTGCAGTGGTACTAGAGCAACACGATTGACTTGAATGCTTTCGATTTGTTTTACATGTAGATCATTCGACTGGATGCTTGAAGTAATCGTTGCAGCGATATATAGAAATCTGATGTGTTTTCTCTGGGTGTCTTAATTTTTGTAATGGGAGTTGTGCAAGCTTGTGTATAATCGATGTCTCAAGGGATTAAATAGTCAAGAATATTCTTGAAATCAATGGAACAGTTCAAAAAACCGTCGATACGATTAAAATCTAGATGACCAAAGTGAAAGAATCAAGTGCAATAAATTAGCTGAAATGACTAAACACGTTTTGAGATGTCGCGACGACGCGATCACATCATTGAACTCTTCGAAACATGGTGGAAGATTGACAATAAGTCGCTCGGATAATTTGTGGAGAATGTGGAGAAGGATCGGTGCATGGAGTCCATTTTCAGAAACCAATTTCACTTTTTGCTGATGTATGGACTGACTATGGATGACTATTGGCTGCATATGACGCAGGGGTCCACAGGAAGCATGCTATGAGCTGCACATGTGTGCATGTGCACGTAGCACAGCCTGTAGTCGATTTGCACTGTTGCTGATACCAACATCTGACTTTGACCAAACTTTGAAAGACTATTGCTATTACCAGTTCTGCTGCATTATAATAATAACCAATCATATGAATCTCATTTGCCCATTTATGCATCCCAAGACTATATGGAGTATGTACACCCAGATGTGGAGTGTCTGCAGTGTCTAATGTTTCCTACAATGACAAATGTATGTCCCTACAGAGTTTGACTAAGTCCATCATTACCTGGACAAATTTTGATTCTATTGTTGTCCTTTCAACCTGGAGTGTCTGCTGTAATGCCATGTTGAGGTTTGAAATGAAGCTTGGTTTCAGTTTATGAAATGTGTATCCATCATTGACTTCATCTTATATTGGTCACTATTCATCAGGACATAAGAAATGCAATTGCACTGTGAGGAATACCTGTTCAATCCATGGGATAGCCATACAAATGACACTAGCTTAGAATTTGCAATAGTTGATGTGGATGTGTTAGTGGAATCTTTACAGAGACAAACCTTTTGTTCAGTGTTCTGATGATGTAAAATGAATAGTCATTCTCTTGATTGGATGACACACAATCTTTGTGCTATGTATGCATGGTTTTATAGTCTCTACAACACTGTGGGATCTGGTTAACTTTCCAGCTCCTGTTGTTAGATCAGCTCATCATACTATGCCGAACCCTTACTTTCCTCACTTCAGAGCGTTGTTGGAGATTAGTTACTTAGTTATCATTGCCACCAGTACAAAGCTTTGCTAGCCATCCATGTGGCACTCTCCGCTGACCTAGTAAGATGTTCAGTGTGAATCATTGGTGCTGCCTGTTCTAATCCCAGGACTCTGAGGTATTACAGCATGGATTTCAGCTTGAAGTTGTAAGCCTGGCCTGCCCACACTGGGTGTAGTTACTGGCGCAGTGTGAAATAGTGAATCTTGGAATTTGAGCTACAATTCTGTGAGGTTATTGTTGCCATTTTCCACATATGTGTAGAAAATATCACCATGATCTGCCAATACTGTTATGAGCCACCACTTGGAATGACAAAGCTGGCAAGGTGGAGGTTAAAATAGCACTGTCTCCTATAGAGGAGGTACACTGTGCAAGGCGTATATATTTCTAAATGATATGAGAAGATGAATTTCAATTAATTCTTTATCTTTGTTTAGTCTGGAATGCTCCACTCTTTGATTGAAATGAATTGGCAGAAATATATTTCTCAGCTAGTGGAAAATAAGATCACTCACCAAATGCTCCTGGGACCATTTATGATATCATTGAATGGAAAGCTTGTGACAATGCTGAGGGCCTTCTAAATTCGACGCATATGATCATACCTGTAATCGATACACGATCCATGTCATCGATGCTTTTGTACAATATACTAAATTGTATCTTTCCCCCGGTGTCTACGGTTTTGCTTGTTCCGCATCAGTCTGTATGACATCAAAGGAAGGTGTTTTGTTATTCTCAATCCAAGCCGGTGGTTTCTCAGTTGTGAGTTCAGATTCTGACCACCATCTACTACTCCTGGGTTCAGGAATTAGTAACATTCATTTCACCACATTCATCCAAGTGTCTTTGTCTGCAGTTAGAATGGTATATATTGAACTCATTACTTTGAAACATATTATGTTACATACATCCTGGTGACATGGTGCAGCTAGGCTGCCAAAAGCCTAGTAATAACACTCCACCACATGTCTCAGAGCATCCAATGGGACTTTGTTAGATATAGTAGTTCTGCAGCGAGCAGTGTAGATAGAGGGTGAGATGATCTGATAGGATACCCAGATCTGAGAAATTACACATTTTTGCATGGATTATCAACAGCTGGACTCAAGTGCATGGAATCAAAATCTGGGAAACCTTGACAGTGTATCACATTGCATGTTAAAATACATGGCTACCTACTCTAGGGCCCACCAAATATTAACAACTTTGAGTCACTTAGTTCACTGCCATTGTCTTCATAATTCAATGTGTTCTTTCAACACCTAATGTGTGCAGTGATGGTTGTAACTGGAATTCCCACCACAACACCTCTCTGGCTCTTAGTACACATCACTCCCCACCTATTAATATTCCAATCAACATGATATCCAAACTTGAAAGTAAATAAGAATAACAAACCCAAGAAACAAGCATAAACCCATATGAAAAATATAAACCCAAAGGAAACAAATAAACCCACAAGAAACAAATCAACCCAATGAATACAAATAAATACAGTCATTAATTTTTTCTGCATATGCTCTTCCCTTCCACACTCGAAATTTGATATTCCTATTACTGTGGCCTCCTGCAATGTATGACATGTTATCAAGCTGAGTATCAATCTGATCTACCACATTATACATCATGTATATGGCCAGTCTGCTGTTCGGTTGAGTTTCTATACACAACTCAGGATTGACATTCACTACTTGTTGTACGATTGGTACAGCTTTGTTCGCAATCAAACACAAATGTTATTTCAATATCCTCGTTTCATTGCCTAAAAATCTCTCCCAATTTACGTTGAAGCTGACATAGTCTAAAAAGCGAATCACATAATCTTCTTGATCCTCAGGGTTATTGTTGGAACTGTTACTTTCACTGCGTGTATTGGGTGGCCAGTTGGACATTTGGTGACTGTGCTGCTAGTGATTGCTAGGCTTCTTCAGAGTTGTAGTGGCCACTTTTTGTTATGATTCGTTGGGGTGATTCCTAACACTTTGTTCGTGGCATGTAGCATAGCAGTTCGCATGGAATTGGTGATGGCTTTCTGGACAGCGGTGGGCATGATCTCTTTTCAGAAGTGGTAGTGGTCTTTGTCATGGTGATTGAACCAGCATAAACTTCAGATCTATCCTCAGCCCGATTCATCAACAGCTCTTTGATGTTAATTTTATTGATTGCTTATCATGTTCCATTTCATTGGTTAGTGTGGTTGATGGTGGTAGTATCTTGCTCACTTCAGGGGATAGAAGTGGTACTGACAGTAAGATAATATGAAGTCAATTGGCACAGTTGTGGCCACCCATGTCAGGGTCATTACTAAGTGGAAATTGTAACCACCAGTAGTATTTCAAACTGATGGCTTCTTAGTTGTTTTTTTCTTCCAGCTGGAGCTATCATGATCTAACAACTTTTGAACATACTAGAAGTTTCTGAAAGTATACTACTAAATGGGCTGAATTATCATGTGTACATTGATAAGGCTATTACTGTGTATATGGTTAAGGAAACTGTTTCGCAACTCCGGTTCTTGCAATAATTGGCTGGAATTGAGTATTCTTATCAGTCACAAATGACATTCTTTGGTATCACTCAGGATTTTCTGAAGGTCAGATTGTACTGCCACACATCTCCCTGCTACGTTGTTACTTGTGTCTTTCTCTGCCAAGCAGCATGGTGCTACTTAATCACCTCTCTTACATTGCCAAAACTATCTAGGATCTCTAGCTAGTCATTGAACTCTTCATATTCCGACTGCTTACAGTCTTTGTGTCTTTCTGTAAATTTTGATACCCATGCAAGTGAAGCATCTCCAGTATTGGTAATGACCCCAAAAAAATAATAGATCTCAATCGTGATGTCAGGTTGACCATGGTGGGTGAGCTTCGAATCATTAATCTCAATGGCATCTCCTAATGAACTACAAGATCTTTTTGAGATGTTTTCCTTACTGAGTTGTACTTATGTACCCAATAAATGGGATAATATAGCAGCATTAAATCAAATAGTTGAGATATCAGAAAAGGAGATACATGTAGCAAACTCACAGGGGGTGCTCATGATTGTGGTGCAGTGGAGGTGGCTGTAGGGGAAGTGGTAGTTGTAGTCGTGGTGGTTGTGGGGGTATCAAGGATTGGAGAAGTTGTGCTATTTACAAATGAAGCTTTGAAATCGAGAGTGTCACTGAGTAACGCTGCAATGTCATTGTTCAATGGAAATGACATGCCTGATATTGATCATTGGGCATGGTTGAGACGAAATGATTCAGTTCAATTATCACAGTGTGAAGCAGAACACACAGTAAAGTCCAGCGAATGCTATTCCTAATGAAGAAGGGAGTTGGAATCTCACTATGTACCTGGATGGGTATCTTGTAATAATTCTCAGGCTGTATGTGGTTCAGGGTATTCCTTGTGTGCTCTTCTTGTATGTTATCCCAACTTTCTCATTTCTTTGACTTTCCCAACACCACTGGTACTTGGCAGCTTATTATATCTAGCAGGTTGTTTGGCCTTTCAGGAGTGAAATTTTTGCCCATTCGTGCAGTTGTTATTGTCAATTCTATTTCAAGGATAATATATAGTTCGGATAGAAAGGTAGGAAAGTTTGGTTTAATTTGAACACAACTTAGCCAGTAAGAATATTTCTTCCACCTACATTGCCAAAATCGATGCAACCCTATTATGCTGATATTTTCAACATTTAACCCTTCTCCTGTGATGCCTCCCTGGTCCTTCTGGTGAATATATGTGGCTTCCATATCTTGCACAATGAATATTCTGTTTTGTCCCCACTCTTTTTCATTTCAGTCCTTAGAATAAATCACCTCCCAATTACCTCTGTCTGCCTCCCCTGTCATTCCACAGAATTGTGGAAACATTCCATCCAACACTTTACTCTGTATATCCTATTATATTATCCACCCATACCCACAATCATTTCTCCAAGGCTTTGTATCTCACAAATTTTGTGCATCATCCCTCAATATATTCGCTGCCTGCTACTGAATTCTCCATGATTGCCAGGATGTTGTCCAATTTGTTCTCTAGTGTGATTCGAGGTGTATTTGCATGGGTGTCATATATACCTTCATTGCCAGTGAAGAACATCTTGACTGAACTCCCATCTCTTCAGCGTACTAGTTTTGTCATATCCATCAGTGCTAGTCGATAAGATGTTAAGCTCCGAGTGACTGCTGCAATGCTGTATGGTCCATTTCACATTGCACTGTTCGGTGCAATGATACTACTCTATCATGGTGTAATTGACAATTGCCAAATCAGCAATGTGGAGGTCTTTACCTCTGATGTTGGCTGCATGATAGCAGTAATACATACTGGCATCTGTTGACCCCTATTGGTTTTGGATGGCACCCCTAATATGATGTTGTGGTTGATCCAGGTGCATTGTTTAAGTTACCAGCAATGATGCTGTGTCATGGATTCATTTGGTTTAAATGGTGGTATTCTATGTTATCTTTAGAGCTCTCTCTATATTGGTCAGAATGTTTTCAAGGTTCTGGAGGTGTTCAATAATACACGTTAGCACTCCAGGCACTCCATTTACCTCTTCATCCTCGTGTCAACTCTTTGGACTCTTCAATAAGACATTTTCAATGAATATATAGACAATTGATCCCAGGTGGGCATTGAGTATTTGACAAATACTCTGACAAATGCCAATATGGAATTGTTTGCTCCTTGTACAAGTCTTGTCATCCAATTAATGGCTTACGTTGTCTGAAAGGTACAACAGTCTCCGTGATTCTTATACAATACTTCATAGTTATAGCTAGAGTGAATGTGCAACTGTGAAGAAATCCACAGACAAGTGAAGATCGCTGAAAATGGTACGACATTGATAGTAATGCACGTGACTTTGAACTGATGCCAATTTTTGTACATGGTGGGCATAATCAAAGAATAGTGTCCATTCAATGTTGGACATCACACCCGCAAGGGCTTCCTCCTTCTTTCACCCCGAAACATCTGCTCTGTGCCACTCCATTTCTCCTACATCCCAACTGCTTGGTATCGGTTCTGCTCCAGTTATAGCTCTGTCTCTCCAATCGAGTCTGGCCCGTGGTGTACTCTCATCTTATTTGAGTATATACATCACTTTTCAAGTAATTCATGTGTAAAGTACATGCACCCAGGCTAATGTTGTGCCTTTCCTAATGTGCACTTTGCCAAGTCAAAGTTAGAGGAAATGGGATGGGTACAACCAAGTTCTAAAGTAATACTAGTATTGGAAACACATTCAATAGAACTTGATTCACTCTCAGTTACATTGCTTCCCTTACCGCAAGCCTGCTCTTCTAGGGACTACTCCTCTAGTAATATCTATGTATCCAGCTTCTCAACTACCAGCCCTTCCACCTCTTTCTACTCATCTTCCCTGTTCTGGCCTTTTCCCACCACCTTCTAGACTGCCTTCAATTGTCTCTCTGTTTTACATCTGCACAATGTGAAATCATTTGAAAGTCATACCTGAATAACTCACTAACTCTATACAATCCACTGATTATTCATGGTGCTCCCAGATTCTCCCATGCTGGCAGAATCCAATGCTCAGTGCTCACAGATACTCCAAGACAACATTCAGGTGCTCCTCAACATGTTTGAAGTTAATGAACAGAATCTAAGAATATCCTAACCTGTACATCGTTGACTTTGGAATACTACAAACTCAAGTAAATAGTTTGTTCAAATTTCACAGTCATTAGGACTATGTGGTGTGTTCCAACAATTATATGAAAGCAGCTCAGACTTGTAACCTTACTCTTCAGAAGTTAGTAACATGCTGTCTATAATACATAGTTGAATTAGATAACCTCTCTCACTACAACATCTCTTGATTTAGTATTTTTAGTTAATATTCAACCTAGTAGGTATATAAATACTAGTAAGTATTTCCAAGCCATATTATACAAATTTAGTCCGATACAGCATTCTCATGCACCAAATGTGCCAGTCATAAAATTGTTTCTAGGGGTTTGGTCTGTATCATATATGTCTATTTGACATCCCAGATGAACTGGTCTATACAATTCACCAAACTCTGCAGATTGATATACTTCGTTTGAATGAGCACTGCATACTTCTGATCATTAGTACATAATGAGCATTGTGGGGTCCTCTTGCACATAGTAATGACCATCAATATTATCTTTTTGACTAGCAGGCATTCCAGTAATGGGGAAATAGGAACTGGTTCCTTGTGACACTTAATATACCCAGAAAAGAATGAGCCCAACCTTCATAGAAATTATCGATATCTTTGGCTTAGTTGTGTGCATGATGAAGTCAGATGATATATGATTCAGGTACAACACCGCAGTTGACATTGGATTATTCTACCTCGAAATGAAGCCCTTGACACTCAATAGACGTAGGGCAGTTAACTGGTTAACAGTTGTACAATAACCCAGTCAGATAATTAATAGATATACTATATCTGGGTACATGCGAATGGTATCTGAATAACAATCCACCAACTACAAGTCCTCAGTCGTTTGCAATGTCTGATTGGACTAGATAGTAAAGAGTGTGAATTCTGAATTCTACTGATGAATCTCTGAATGATGATAATTTGATACTTCTGCAACCTGCATGTTCATGCATTTCACCCACAGGATATACCTGTTGAGATATTTTAAAGATGTGTATACCTATGCTTGACAGTAGGCATGTGCTATGGTGGTACAGTTGCACACAATAGTATGTGAGTATATAGAGAGAAGTAGGTGGTAGGCTAGTTGGTACAGATCTAAGTGCCATAGCAGCAACACATATTCACTTGCTTTTACCTGGCCCCAGGCCACATGTCTCCATTTCATTGTCCACCTCTGTAGGCCCAGACCTCCTGGGCTGCCACAGTACACATTGGGAAGAAATAAAAATGAAATCAAGAATGAAACAATCATCCTATGTATGCAATTGTATAAACCCATAAGTCCAATAACCAATTGGTACTGCATGGTACCCTGTCTGTGCATCTGGCTTGCAGGGAATCTCCGCCACTCATTTGTTGCATTCCAGAGGTGTTTGATCGCATACTAATGCCATCTTTACCAGGCGGAGAGGCAAATACGAGTGAAGAGAAGATAATAAAGAATGAAGAGTTCACAAGAAACATCCAAACTGAATAGATATCCTCCATTTCTCCTCTTCCAAACTCTGTACAACTATTCTGGTGGCCAGTTCGAATGGTCTTGGTGCAAAGTCTCAACCCGATATCATGAGTTTCAAGGAGCTGTGCCAGTTCCCAGCTGTTGCATATATGGTTGTAGCCAGCGCATTTGATTACATTGCGCAGCTTCCAACAGTACCATCTAGAGTCTTGTACGCAGTCCGCTTCTGTTTCCTCTGTTACTTGTACTATCACACAATGTGGATCTTATAGTGGATGACCAATCACCAGTTGACAATAATGATCGAGAAGTGAGAAGTTGAAAACATTGTGATTCTGCATAGTACACAGCTAGTCAGGATTATATGCATTCCTCTTACTGATCATACGTACTATGTATTGTAGAGGGCACTTCTAATTGAGGTTCTTTCAAGATCCGGGTGTTTTCAAGTTGCTGGTCGAAAGCCATACTTTGTCTCACACTCTGCATGTCATCTCCTACCCACAGAGGTAGTTTGCTTACCATGCATCAATCTTGAGTGTATTTTTCATGTGATTTTGGTCAGCCTCGGCCATGCATGCAATCCAGAAGTCGGCCAGTGCCCCTGATTTGAATATAGGAGTATTTTGCGGTTTCATTTGCATCATAGGATCGTAGTTGTCAATCTCCCAACAAAGTGTAATCAGTGTGAAGTGGTGAATGGAGTAATTGTATGCAAATTCCCCGAGGGGTAATAGTTCAAACGAGTTATCTCGCTTGGAGTTGCAAATCGCTCAGTGGCACTACTCCATTTTCCTAGTCCAGCGCTGAGTCTGTCTGCCTTTCAGAGGGTGGAATGATGTTAAAGGTCAGTAACTGATACTGAGGTCAGATGAATCTCTGTCCCACAATTGACAGTTGTAATCTTGACCACGATTCAGGCCAATATTGAGTCGTACACCATAATTGGAGGTAGCCTATGGACAAATCATTTCTTGTAGTTTTGGGGAGTGAATGTCCAGTCTGCAGGGGAGGTTGATCACAATGTTAGTCAAACAGTTACTAATTATCAAAATTCTATTCCATCTTGATGTAATTAACTGTCACGAGTCGATAATACAATCCGTGGTTATTACTGTTAGCAACAGTTCCAAATTCCAGGTTCGGTTCCAGTTCCGGGTTGGAACTGAACCAGAACTGTTGCAATGGGTTTCACCACATCAAAAGACCAAATCCCACCAAAACAGCAGTTTTTGGGCGGGTTCCACATTTTCGTGAACTCAGAACTTTGGCTCCAATTGAGTTTTTGAGTTTTTATTGTATCACAAAGTTTTCCATATGTAAAGTATGCAGTTTTGGGTACTCTTTCACCTCCCGGTCTCCGATTTGCAATGTGAGCAATATTCCTTGGGTTGCTGCGAAATCACGCCTAAAATTGGGCATGTTTCGCAGTGACTCAACAAATATTGATCAGATTGCAAAATGCAGAAAGGGAGGTGAGAGAATATCCGAAACTGCTGAATTTATGTATATATTGTACTGTGATACGACCAGAACTCAAATACTTAATTGGAGCCAAAGTTCTGAGTTCGCGAAGACGAGGGTCTGCTGGATGCAAAACCAGGCCATAGAACGTCGATAATAGGTGAATTTTGGGTCTGGAACCGCTTGTCCTCGGGCAGGTGGGCTCCTGGGCGGTCCCAGAACCAAAGCCGGGCCACGGTTTGGGTTCCAACCCGGACTGTGGCCTGGTAACCCGCAACCGCTGCTAACACTACTGGTTATCCCCTCCATGAAATGAGATGGAGGGGAAAGTGGCACATTAGATCCAGAGCTTGCATGAAACAGTGCTTTGGTTCTTTGATTTGGTGGCACAACTTGGAGCCAGCAACATATTTCCAGATCTCTGACACATTAGCTGGCTAATAAACATCTCAGGATGTGGGCTTGGAAGTCTCCAGGACTCGACTGTGACCAGATTCAGGATTGTTGCTGAATGACCGGTCACAATACTGTAGAACGTAATAGACATATGTATCATCTTGTCATCTGTCTAATCTCAGTAAATTGATCTCCATTAATACCTATCTGGAATTGCAACATTGACAAAGGGAGGATTTATTATTGAGATCAATAGATTGTGCTCCTGCTCTGCCTTGATATTGAGAAGCAGGTAACTCCATGATTCAGTGATGGTGTTCGCTGCTAAGGAGGCCATGAACCTTGCTGTCATTCTCTCATATCCAATCTCATAGTTAGGTGTTCTTGAGCATCCAACTGCTGGGTTCATCATACCTTTCATATGTTGATCAACAAAGTTGTTACAAGTGATAATCCCCACCTAGCTGGGAAGCTCGTGGGAGTATACTAGTGAGGATTGGAAGTTCTCAATGTTCTTGTGGTCGCATTGTGTGGGAATCCTCTTATTCAATTGTCGTTAACTCTCACTCCTTGGATGACCGCAGTCATTCACTGTATTCCCACATTAAGCATCCAATCTGGATCCTGGTACATTGCCTGTAGTTCATCTGCAATCACCTCAAAGTCATCTGAACTGGTATGTGAGTCTCTCCCTATATCTTGTAGCCACTCCATGGGATCGGTTATCTGGAGCAGTCTCTGTAGAGTTCAAGTGCAGGCTTTATAGATATTACCCAGATATTGGAAATACAAAAGGAGACTTGGATAAAGTGAAAGCAAGGGTGGCCGAAGTCCTGCCTGAGATATGGGAGGAGATACTGGAGCCATACTTTGAGAAACTTTGGAAAAGCATACCCGACAGGGTGGATTCTGTGATTGATGATAAGGGTTGGTATACAAGGTACAGAGCATGTAATTCTATTCGATTTTTTTGCTCCTTACACAGACATTATTATCAGTATCTAAACAGTATGTATTGTTGGTTTGAAGACTGTATCATCTTTGGTTGGGTTGTAATATTATCATTTGTAGTTGCAGAGTGTGTTTGTAAGGGGGCACAAGGACTGAATCACCAAGACATTTGCATAGAGACTATAGAAATATAGATACACAGATATATTGATATATGGATTAGTGTATAAACTGATTATATAAGTTTGAAATTGTTTAACAAGGAGATGTAACAATGATTTCCTGGTGGTCCAGCAGCAATCAGACATACCCCAGAGTCTTGTCTCAATTCCAAAATGCTCCAATGGTTGTGGCCCTGATTCCAATGTACTCTGGAATCTGCCTCTACTCCATTTGAATCCTTGCAGAAATGTTGCCAGCCCTTCCAGATACACTCGAATTCCACAGCAGTGGTCCAGTTCAATCCAAGATTGTCACTGGCTCTCCCAGCTGCACCTGAAGGCCACTATACTGGACTAGTCGACTCCAAGATTGGACCATCCTGGGATTGGAGTACAACAACTCCATTTGTCATGGCTGGGGTTTGTGAGTAAGGAATACAGTACTTTCAGGAGTTACAGAAAGGAACTGGTGCGAAGATCAAGTGGAGATAATGGGAGATGCCACAATTGTTTGGGAATGACCAGTAGTAGTGACTGGATGATTTGCTATGCTAAGGAAGTGGTCTGGGGTGTTGCAACATTTGGCATGTTAGCTTGGTTGTGCGGATTAGGTGTTTGTTGGTGGTGTGTAACAACATAAGCAAGTATTCAGATGGTACATCAGAGAATGATGAACGATTCATGGGTGGCCGATGCACTGAACATAATGAAAGATTGTTTGTTGTTAGAGGATTTCCTTTTCTTCTCTCTGTATTTATTCTCTTGTATCTCTTTGCCAGTAACCAGGTTTGGGCCCATAGATGGGACCCCATTTATAATACACATCACACAACCACAATCCAGTGAAATGCCTCCAGAGTCAATACAAATACTCAACATATGGTGAAATTCATAAAAACAATTTTGTTTGGGTGTGAAACACAAAGCCTCATTGCAGTAATATAATGGTAGTAGAGTACAGATTTATTTAGATACCACATTCAATCCTAATTGTAGGAAAGAATTCACAGATATCAACAATTACATATCTCAAAATGTTTTATGGCTATTATGACTTCCCATGAGATGTGGTTGGAGATTGAGCATGAACATTTCCTGCTGAATACTTTACCACTCTATGAAACAGGCACTGAGTCAAATACAGTATGGGCAGAATCTTAGATTGCCGAACCAAAGAACAAACGGAAAGAGTCAATTAAGCATAGCGTTAGCAACAGTTGGATATTTGGAACCGGCCAGTTTTGTAGGTCTGCGTGGCAACGGCCTTACCACATCAATAATCGACGATCTTTTAAGCGAACTGCCCAAATAAGTACACCAATATTGTTTAGAGAATTTAGAGCTTGGTATGTGAATAATGCAGCATTCTATTGTGCATGGTTTGGTGGTCTCCAATTATCGATATCTTCAAAACTCGGCAAGTGATGGTGCAAAAACCTGGTTTTTGGGCGAAAAATCACTGTATTTTCAAAGCTGCTTGCTGAGTTTTGAAGATATCGAAAATCGAAGACCACCAAAAGATGCGCCATGCAAAGCTGCATAATTCACTTACCAAGCTCTAAATTGTCAGATGAATATTGGTGGACTTAATCAAGGGAACCGTTTGGCCCGAACCGTAACCAAATCAGCTGGTTCCGGGTTTTCTTCAACCCACTTTAATAGAAACGGTCCCACAATGGAACCGTTGCTAACACTAATTAAGCAGTGAACGCCAATCTGTACACAAACTGCAGCTGCAACCAAATTGACTGGATCACACTGCTTCCAATAGTAGAATACATATGCAATAACTCCAAGCATTCCACTAAAACAATTGCCACATTCTATAGCAATTGCAAATCCGAACCTAGTATGCATTGTTCACCACAAGTTTCTTTTCCCAACCTGACATCCAAATTATTAACTTACTACATTGCAACAGTGTCTAACCAGTTGTCTAAGCAAGTAGAAGAAGTCAGAGAATAGATGGGAACATGTTATAATACAAACAGAATAGTTTTCAATACACTGGAAAAGTGACAATGGGTAATACTTAATTGAAAAACGATAACAGTAAAACAAAGATGTAAGAAGCTGGAGAATAAGATGAATGGGCCTTTTAATATATACAAAGTCAGACACAACAATCAAAATTGGTGACAGTTATTATCAGGATCATAGAACATTAACTGAACATTGACTCACTTGTTACTGGAGATATACTGTCGCAATCATCCAATGCAATTGCCAACTGTGATAGAAGTAGATACTGCAAGATGGGAGATGTTAGTAATAATAGTAACCTAACCAAACAAGGATAACAAAGGGAAGAATATGATTCAGGCTTGGTGGGAAAGGTGTTCTCATAAAGATAATGTGTGGAAAATATATTCGCATATGTTCAAGGCACGTGCAGACTTGCTGAAATATTGATAAGCAATGAATCCAATAGTGGTAAAAGATATGATGGTGTGAAGGAACAAAGTTGAGATTGATTTTGTTTGTTGTATTAATATTTGACTAGGTGCAATACATCAGCAAAAAACATTTCCGTCCGGGCGGAATGGCTCCGTCAGAGTGGACGGGCTCCGTCAGAGCCGTCAGAGACACCCCGGTGGCTGATTACTCCGCGCCCGGCGTCAATACCACGCGTCGCGTTGCATATCACCCTCCGATCGCAGTTTGGCAGTTTCTTCTCGCACTGTCGGTCTCCGATTTTAAACGAACACTCTGGCGTTGTGGGCAACTGTGACCATACGTCGGAATGGGTTCATTGGGTACACGCTTGTATCGGGATTGCAATGCAATGGGTGACGCTGTGAAAATCTCTCCTCGCGTTCCTTCTACATTAATCTCGAGGAGCGTAGGAAGAAGGTGAGAAGATATGATACTACCCGGCTGTGAGGATCCACGCAACTGCGTGGATCCAAATCTCGGACAGAGCGAGTGAGACTAAAAGTTGGGAAAGATAGAGTGTGTATTTTCGTTGTATGACAAGATGAGA
>Ga0307512_10000617_pt1 | contig 52972 bp, 56 predicted proteins | sample 14_EM_MG_FD_200267 | JGI IMG/M metagenome (GOLD analysis project Ga0307512, IMG submission 200267) | Populus trichocarpa ectomycorrhiza microbial communities from riparian zone in the Pacific Northwest, United States - 14_EM | ecosystem: Host-associated > Plants > Roots > Unclassified | place...
GAGCATCATTTCAGTTGGAATAGTGACACTAATCGTACGTTATGACATGATAGTTTCCCTCTGTTTCATGTAAGAGCCTGGCTATGTGTTGAGACAAACATCACCAGACGGCCTTTCCGTCGTAGAATTTCGTTTTTATATTTATCAATCATGAGATATCAGCCATCGTTCACTTCAATGTATCCCTGCAAACAACCACACAAACATCATCGAACTGACTTACAGCAAATCGCGGGACTGTTGGAATCACCTTCAACTTGCAGCGATAGGCAGTAGGATATACCTTGGGTAGAATCTGCAAGTTGACAGTCATTCATTCCCTTGTGACCTGTAGCTTACTATATATTCCTCAGGACGTTCCACTTTTCGTTATCATCTTCCTCCTGTTTTCCACAACAGCAAGTCATGGCTCCACAAACACCTCCGCCTGGTGTGATACAATCAGAATCGAGCTGAACGACAGCCACTTGATCTGATGTGCCCCGGGCTGGGACACAGCAGCAACTCAGACACCAGTTAGTCCACCGTGACGCTGCAATTGCAGCCACCAAAATTATGGCCCAGGACGCACATTTGAAAACAGTACGTAGGACTGGATGCAGCAATAATAGGCAGCAGCATGCAATCGGATGTGAGTACCTCCATATTAATATAGAAGGTGGTCAACTAAGAATATAATGTACAGCTGGTGTAAGTAGAGAGCTCCGCGACCAATTAATCGGTGCCCGCAATGGCAAACCTCGATGGTCGATGAAGGTATTTGTCCGCACAGTCCCTGGAATCAAACATCATGATGTTGTCAGCCGTGGGATTGTCGCGGACGAATTTCGTGATAACGGTCCCCGGGAGTGGATTAAACAGGCTTCAAAGACTCTAGAGGAGGCTACAGATTCGTATATGGTTGAGGTAATAGCCAAATCTTCCTTTCAGCAGCAGCAACTAATTTCTTGTAGGTTTGCAACATGTCTGCTACTATGGCGAGGCAAGGAGGTCGGATACAGCTGGGACAGTCCGACATGCGCCTCACTATGATTATGGCGAAAACGGCCAAAGAAGGGTTTTCGCACGCCGCATTTGAGGAAAGGCAACAACTGAATAGGAAATATTGCGCTGAAGTCTGAGATGAGAAGATGCGAGGAGTTAAGTTTCCTGGGCATAAGAAGGTGAAGGCTGCGATAGAAAGACACCCGGCAATGGTTAATAAAAATCACATGGCCGGCTGCCTTCCGTGCCAAATGGTACAGCTAAGAATCTGCAGACACTCTGGAGGCACAAAGGAACCACCGCACCTGCACCAGAACTGGTGGCACCTCTGCCCGAAAGGCCACCTCCGCATGGAATGCCACCTGCGCCACCAGGTGACAGTGACGGTAATGAAAGTTATGAAATTGAAGGTATGCCATCCAAGTGTGAGTATTTACATTCTCCACTTCCAAACACTCAAATTTTCAATCATAATGCATATGCCAAGGATAGCAAGCGCGATAACAAATTTATTCCAAATTTGCTGAGTACACTATCAGCTGCGTGGAAATACCGCTGACATTGATTTTGATGATGACAACAGCCTTTTGAGCGTATCTGAGTGTGAAGATGACCATTGATTGGAAGGAACGGGATTTTTGAGTATTATCATTATCTACAATTAGCGGACACTTTAAAGTATATTTTAAAGGATATATTTAGATGCACAATTAAAGAACAATGTAGTGATAAAGGAAAACATACATGAAGAGGATAGAACGACTGCCAAAACACAGTAATTGATGTTCTGTGCCAAAGTAAATGGTTGCAAGTCGCGGAAATGCCTGTGGCAAAATGAGCGTCAACGGAGCATCAACGATTTTGCGTCCTGTAAGTCAGGTTAATATAATGTGAATTAATTGTTGTTATCGATAATCGTTGTATTGGCCGCCTTCTTAGGCAAAAAAGAAAGTAACTCGCTCCCTGCCCCATTCGGACAATGAACGTCAACGGAGCGTCAACGGATCGCAGACATCTAGAAACAAGGTTTTGGCAGCCTCTATAGGCTAATATGAGAGAGGTGGTCTCGCGACAACCTCCTGGACAATCACAATCTAATTCGTTTTCAATGCTGCAACTTAGTGATCCTAAATGTTTCAGCCTATAAAACCGGTCAAAACTCCATATATAGCCACTAGCGGCCATCTCACGCTTTGAATAACCATCATGCAAAGCCCAAAATTGTTGACGCTCCGTTGAAGCTCATCTTGAAGATTCGGCAGGGAGCGTGTCGCTTTCACTCTGGCCTTTAAAAGCGGCCAATACATTGGTTATGCACAACACCAGACCAGTCACTTTTCAATTACGTGACTTACATGACTCAAAATCGTTGATGCTCCGTTGACGCTCATTCTCAGAATAGGGCAGGGAGTGTGTCACTATCTCTTTTGCTTTGAAATACGGCCAATACCTCATTGATGATCATTTGCATCCAATCGCCACCTTGATGACTCATGAAGCAAAACCAAAAATTATTGAAGCGCTGATGACTATCAGGTTCAGGATGGGGCATAGAGCATGTGTCTCTTGTTTTTGGTTATAAAGGAGGGCGATTCACCTAAAACGGACAATCGCGTGCGAATATTAATATTTTGCAATTAGCAGTAGGGTATCCAAATGCGACCGTAAATATAAAAACCCGAAACGCAGAACTGGAGATTGGAACTGACAGGTCTAGCCAAACCCGGCAAAACCCGCGGGTTGACGGGTACAGGTCCGGGTTTGGCCCACCAAGACGCTGCACGTCAGATTTTTGGACGGTTCTGGAACCAGACCTAACAGTGTTTCCAGTCCGAACCCGGACCGCTGGCGGGTTACCCCGACCTGATGCTAACACTACCCTTCCATGAAGTAAGCAACTGTTGGAAGCCTCTTTTCAGCATGAGAATCACGAACCTCGTCCCTATAGGCGCGATCCAGCGGGCTGTACATCTTGTTTTGCTGACGCTGCAGCCAGATAGTACCCGGTGGTACATGAGAAGGACAATAGACTTCAATGCTTCACATGTGTGATATATATAGCTTGTTCGGATCGATGCTTGATGTAATCGTTTCAGCGATATATAGTATTGTGATGAATGTTTACTCTGGGTGTCTTAATTTTGTTATGGGAATTGTGAAAGCTTGTGTATAATCGATGTCTCCAGGGATTGAATAGTTAAGAATATTCTGGAAATCAATGAAACTGTTTAAAAAATCGTCAAAATGATTAAAATCTAGAAGACCAACCTGAAACAAGAGCAGACAATTCACATAAATAACTACACAAGATTGTGAAATGTGGTGACGATGTGATCATATCATTGAACACTTTGAAGTATCGTAGGAGAATGCAAACAAGTTGCTCGACATATTCGTGGCAAATAAGGAGAAGTATCGGTGAGTGGGGCAAATTTTCGGAAACCAATTTTTCATTGTGCTGATGCATCCTTTAGAACGTCACTGGATATTCTAAACTATATGGGGTGTGTTCCACTGTGATCAAGTTAGCACGGGGCACATGATGTCAGGTACACTTCCTTACCCAACAGATGATGGCTATCATTGAAGGGCATCGGAGTCTTGCCACGCCTTGATCACTGCTAGTCTTGCATGAATCTTGTCGTGGTTTTCCTCACATGCCAGAAAAGCCGTCGGTTTTGGGAGGCTCATTTGTTGAACCGCCTTGCTGTTTTGTCCTCTGATATCCAGAACATGATGTTGGAATAAGCCCATGGTGATATCTGATGATTCCGGTGTTGTACACTTGCTTTGCCACATCTGCTGATACCTCTTGTATATCGCTGCGATGGTCAGTTATTGTGCAGCTGCCATGGGAAGATCATTCACCGGCAGTGTCTATTGAGCGAAATAGCACCACATGTACAGCATTGCCGGTGGCAACGTATGTGTGGAGGTACCTCTGGAGAGTGGTTGCCATTTGTCAGACGAACTTGAGTGACATTCGCAACACAAAGCCCAGATATCCAATGCTCAGGGATGTGTTCACTTTGAAAAACGAGTGGTAAATGGCGGTGGTGGTGTTGCTGCTAATGTATGGCTCCTTGTGAGTCAGAGGATAATTATCAGCATTCTTCCAGCCAGTGGACATATGCTACCTGCCTCCATATCTTTCTTCTCACAGATATATAATTCATTTTCAAGTATTCACCGGACCTTACTCTTCCTCTTGGGGACCCCCTTGTCCTGGAGTTTGAAAATCTCTTGGAGTTATATCCCAATCAGCGAGACTGTGGTGCTTCACATAAAATGGTGAAATCATGTAATCTGGAGTTGGTGGTTCACATTTGTACCAAAGAATGTCTAGGGGACTTGCATATGCCATGTGTTCAAGCACAGGGAGTTTGGGGACAGTGTCATCGAATTTCCACAATCCACAGGCCATCATCCATGCAGTGGCAGCCCTCTCATCTGCATCTTCCAGGAAGGGGTTATTGAACAATGTGTTCAACCTGATTGATATGGAAGCTTGTTCCGCAACTTGTCTAACCCATGGATCCTTGAACTGGTCGATACCTCTTGTGCTCTGCCCTACTTTGGTTGTTTTGACCTCGCAGGGTTCGGAGTAGGTATCAGCTGCAGCACAATTTCTCTGGGAACTCTGAGGGCTTGAATGGAAAGTCACGGGCATCAAAACCCTTTCGTTAGAATTCTGGCTTTACTGGGAACTAACAGGACCAGATGCCAGCATTGACAGGTTATTTTCCACTGACGGTGATGACAAGGAAGAGGCTGATGAGCATCTGGTGGCTGGTTTCGGTAAGGTCTGCGTTGGTGCAACTTAAGCAGCATTCCACAAGCATCCTGTGGCTGCTTTGGACTTCGGAGGTTGTTGAGTAGCAGTGACTGAGTCACGGAGAAGTTTGTCATTCGTATCCTCGAAATCATCTGGTATCTCTGGGACCAGATACTCAGTGAGTTTGACACCTGGTGGATTCTATCGCACATCAGCATGGCACCAACAATACATGGTATACTTTCCACAGTGGCTGAGATAAGGACATGAATGCACAGAGTGGGCTTTCGGTATACTGATCTTTGCTTCGGGAAGAAGGGATTTCTTCCTCTTTCTCCATACCATTCTTTCCCTTGAACGGTCTCGTCGATTGGCTGGTGGCTTTGGATTTGTCCGAAGTCTTGTTCCTGGATCAATGAGTATGTCTTCTGCCAATTTCGAAGGTAATGGATGAGGTGTATTGAGTGAATAGCAACACAGGTTGGAAGACGAAGGGAGATTGTCAAATGGAGCATGCTTGTCATAGCAGAGGTATGGAGTTGTTTCCGGACATTCCACATGGATCAGTGATTCGCCATTAAATTCGACTGGACGAAGATTGCGAGCGAGATCTCAATAACCGAAATTTTACTAGGCCAACACATACATTGCTGTAACCTGAATCCAGCTGGACAATGATCTTGATCCAGGTCTCTGTAATCAAAATTCCAGTAGGCAAACACATAAATCTCTGTAAGAGTTATCCTGCTGGATGGAGATTTTGATATAGATCTCTAAAACCGAAATTGTAATCTAGATTGCTTCGTTCCTCGTGGATGAAGGGTTTGATCCACATGTTGGTAACTTCATTCCGACTGGACGAAGACTTTGATCCCACTCTCCATAACCTAAATCCTGGCGTGCGAATACTTAGATCTCCAGGAGTTTGTTCACCCTGGACAAACACATTGATCCAGATCCCCATATTCTAAATTCCACTAGACAAGCTCGATCTAGAACTCCATACACTTATTGCCGCCAGATGAGCTTTACAGGCTGCTGGGAGTGATGCAGGAACTTTGTATAACAATACAATAAGATTGATAAGGAAGAAATACGAAAAACAGATAGGGGATGGATATACACTTGACGGTATCCAACAAACAATATCAAGTAAAAGAAACGATGCAGCCAATTGAAAACCATCCAAATAATAGATAAACAGCCCCAAGATAAATGACCAGTGGGAAAACAAAACATAAAACTCACAAAATACCTTTCAAATCACATAAACAGCGGCGCTTGATACATGACCGGCGGACAACCAAATGAAAGCTCGTGGAATACAATCCAATAATAATAACCCCAAACACACATGAACCAGATCGCATCCCACAGCCTATACCTCTAGCCGGAGGAGGTTCAACTATCGGGTGAATGCTGTTGATCGCACTCAGCAAAGGATCCACTTGACTGAGGCCAGAAGCCTACCCACATCGGCATCAGGAGCAGCCTGCGCAAACACCTGGAGGTCCAGATTCAGGATATCTTCATCCCAGGTATATTCAACCCAAGTTGAGTCGTCTTTGTTCAACTCAATTAAGACCATTTTCTCCTGAGGCAAGGACCATGGACACCCTGCAGACATATACAATAGCCTGATTTACCTCACAGTAGGCCAGCCCAATAGACTCAAATCCTGCAACTTCTGCCCTGAAATAGTCCCACGTGACCACCGGAAATACAGAATACAGATAGTATTATGGTCATCATTCAGGTATCTGACACAGTTGGCGACATAAATTCCATGTGGGTGCCAGATCAGCCAACTCTGTGCCGCCCATTCTGCTGGCAGGATGTGATCATCCAAACCCTGTAACCCACCACCAGAGAATCCACAAAGAGGGCCTGCCATGGGAGGAGGGCAAACGGGAGGAGGGGGAACTGGAAGAGGGAACACCAGAAATGGGGAATGTGTAAGATGTAAAACTGGAAGAGTGCAAACCGGTAGAGGGAAAACCAGAAGAAGTTGAACCAGAAGAGAGCACGAACAGGGCAACCTGGAGGATTCGCACTAATGGAAGGATGAACATCCGGAGTGCGATCGGCTGTGGGAGTACCATCGGCCACCACAGTAGGATCGACCACCAGAATTGGATGAACCACCAGAGTAGGATCGACCGTGGGAGTGCGAATGGAAGAGTCAGGAGTCAATGGTCCTGGTTGCCCAGAGGGTCCCGGTTGTCCCGAGTGTCCCAATTGTCCACAGTGTCCCGGTTATCCAGCGGGTCCCGGTTGTGCAGGAGGTCCGGAGGACATTCCTTTCTTATGGGTTAGCCTGGGGGTGTCATTCGCCCTGTTTCTTTCCTGCTGGCTCTTTTCGGCCCACTCCTCCAAGATGTGCATCAATGCCCACCAGACAGCAGCCTCCCCACATTGACCATCCAAACATTTCCTACTTCTTCTGTTCCCTCCATGCTTCCACACAGGATGGAACCGAGCACATATGGATAGTTTGAAGACAACCTCATCAGTCACCATCCAGATGTCGGCTGACCCCAAGGGATTCTGGGATGTCCTTCGAACTTTGTGGAATTCCAGTGCTCGATATTAGTTCTCGGAGCGCCACTGGGCTGCATCCCATTGTGCCATCACATCTGCAGATGGCCTCCAGACTACAAGCCTTGATGATGTGACATGCATGGTTGGGACTGTGCATTGTGGTGTTGTCTAGACAGTCAGCTTCATGAAATTGGCTAGACACCGGAAAAAGGACTTACAAGTTCCATCGCCAACTATTTTCGAATCCACATGAGCAATCATGGGAGAGCTCTGGTGTCATTAGCCGCTGCCAGATTGTCATCCTCCTCACTGTGTAGGTCTCGCTGAACTAGATTCTTTCCTTTCTCGGTGTTTGCTCCCTTGCCTTGCCCACTGCACATTGCATTGCTGTTGCCGTCATCATCATCTATATCATAGAAAAGATCACGGATCTGATGTTCCATTTGTGGTTCTGTATTTTGCAGCCGACAGAGACCCAGTCTCTCAACCTCCCCTGAGACGAGAGCCTCTGCACACCTAAGCGCGACCATGTAATTCATGTCTTCCCAAATCACTGCTTTGGAGTAGATCCTGGCTACTGTGCCAAGTTGAGGGTTATGTTGTATGAACATATTCAGGGCCTCCATCATGTCTTCCTAGAACCAAATGGTGCCCTCGATGGTGCTGACGATTGAGTGTGCCCTGGTGTTACACTATATCCCTTGAATGTACTGTTGGCAGGTATTCACCGATGATTCATAGACTCCGAGGATGGCTTCTGCCTCAGCTGGCGGCATCTTATGCAGTGCACATTGTCTGAGAGACCGGTATCCCTTTACTGCGGTCAGGTTAAATCCTCTAGCTGCCCAATGATACCTACCAGGTGACCATGAACTGTCTCCTAGCAGATATAGGGCGTACAATCATCATCCTGGTCTTCGTCATCCTCATTCTCCCCTGTCTCCACCAATCCCTGTTTGTCCATCAGATGCTGCTTCAACTGCAACTCCTGCTCCTCAATGCTCTTGCTATCATCGGAGATGGTATTTGCCTTCAAAACTGTTGGTATCTATGTACAGATCGAGCCACCAGTTTTGACCTTGGCCAACCTTGACTTGCCATTTGCCACCATGCCAGCGTCTATATTCGCTTGGTCCTTCTTCTGCTGGTGGCCTCCAGGGTGCTTGGGGTTCCGTTGGTTGGGTTTATCAGTCAGTGATGCCACCATACATACGCTGTATCGAAGTAACCTGCCAGGGCAATCCCTGTTCTGGTTATAACTATAATTCAGTGGCGAGTATAATTGAGTACCCATGATGAGATCTGTACCTTCAGAATTACAGGTTTGAGGCTTGGGTCGGGAATCGGTTTCAAGATGGTTCAATCGGTGCCGTCGGAACATCAGTCATGTCGGGTACAAATTTAGAGTAAGTCATGTATAAAGAAGATGGAGGAAAATGGTGCAATGGCTCGAGATGGTCGCTATACATACTACATATCAGCGTTAACTGTGGGCATATAGATAGCAAACTCGATCTAGTTGAATTTCCTTTGGACTTCCGATCTTCTTTCGGTATGCCAATTCTATATCGCCAGTGGAGCAATAAAATCTGCCCGAACTGTCATCTGTGAAGGATATGTTGAGAACAAGTGCTGATTCGTTGGTTTCCGAAATTTCAGTAGATGACACAAGGCCTTTCGTGATCATTGAGACTTGTGACAGTTGGTGGTCGTCAACATCCTTTCGATAAACAGAGGGTTGAGACAGTAGGTGATGTAAGGCTGCCACACACATACAGCCACACGCAGAACCGCCGCTGATACCCGAAGCTGATCAATGCAAGCGGTCGCCATTCCACTCGGGCTAGACACGTCGCATCCACCGGGCCCCAAGTTGAACATCAAACTGTATACTGCCAAACGCTATATGCATTGTCAAACTTTATAAGCATTGTCAAACATTATATGCATTGTCAAACTTTAAATAAACACAGGATAAAATGTACTACAAGATGGCTCATCATTGTTCAAGCATTCCTGTATTCAATGCACACTCTCTGACCTTCTGATAGGTCTCCAGCGCACTTTCACCAAGCACTGGATCAAACACATTGCCATCGACCCATTCCTTGGGCTTTCTTTGTGCAGAACCAGGTAACTTGGTGAGTCAATTCATCCAGCAGACGACAAACACCATCTAACCATTTGGCAGACCTCGAGCCACGCCACCAGCAGGCAGACCACTGATAAGTGCTGTAGACGCACACAAATGCCCTGATCGTGATTGCAAAAGAATCTTTGTCCTGTGGGGAAAGATTAAACGCCATCTGCGAACCAGCTATTAGGGTTCAGCCGCCACCACCGGCCAGCCATCAACATAGCCACCCCCAGCATTGAGGCATCTACTCAGCGCATTGGCAACGGCCTACAGCAACCCCGCAACCTGATCGCAGTATTCCAGCCCCTGCGATTGGCAAATTCGGAAGGAATCTCCCTTGGAGAATGATGGCATCCGGGGATGCCTCCAGCAAACCCATTCCCTGACCCAGGAATCCGATACAGTGAAGGGTGACCCCGGGGAATCTCCTGGATATGAGGAACATCTGGAATACGAGGTACATTCTATGGCTGGGAGAACCTTTGGTGATGATCCCAACTATAAGGAGTTCTAAAATATTGTCAGTGAACCATGTCAACTCTCTTAATGTGCAGAAGACTCATCGGCAAAAACCCTAGTTTCTGTCAGAAGCACGCAGGTGTTCCGGGCGGCTGTAATGGCTGTCACAGATCTTTGTACCCTCTGAGGAAGTATAACATGCTACCCATCACACAGGCGACAGGTCGCGTTGCATGCTTACCTCCTTGACTTTCCACCCAAATTGTGGTGACTTATACCCACCACCAAAACAACACGTGTGTTACACTCTTCGCAGGGGCTGCAGTTGTGCTGTAGCCGTTTACCCAACACCTGGCGATGATTATGCCTTTCTCCGGCTGAGTGCCACAGTTTTCCTCTCTGCAATTGCTATATATCTGATGCCGCACTCTCCCCATACATGTTTAGCTTTGAGATGTTGCCAATGAGTACAATACAGTCTTCGCTTGGGATACATCCCTTGCCATTGTATTCCTTTCGCCATTATCGTATTTGACAGGTCTGAATTACACTGTCCAATCTTCACTCTCCAGTACTATGAACTCAGCCCTCCACATTCTGCGTTGATTGATCATCGACTTGCGATGCTTCTTTGTCTTTGTCCGCATACTCATTGTCGCCATCTTCACCCTCATACCCGTCATCATCACTGGGACGCAGCTCTGACCTCTCGACATCAGTCACTGCGCGTTGTCGCCGGCTGGCGGTGGGGATCGCATCGTGCTGGTCACTTTGGGTACCTTCATCGTTGTAATCCCTGCTGCCCCCTGGCATCCCGGAATACAGTTTGTCATGTGTGCAATTGTTGTCTATCGGCATATCTGGGTCAGTGTATCCAATCTAAGGTTCCTCAAATGCCTCTTCAGAGGTCACATAGTCACGAAGATTAGCATTGTCAACAGGCACTGCTCTCATGCTGATGACCGTGACAGGGGTTGGGTTCTCCGCCTGTTGGATCTGCTGCTTGAAAGTTGCAAGTGAACTATTATACACCCTCTGTTGGTAGCTCTCTGGTAGTGTGTTCCAGGTGTTCATCAAGAATGTATACATGTCTGCAACACCAGGCGACTTTAACAACTTGCGACCTGTTACAGCACAGCTGGATGCATTCTTGCCACAGTCATTCTTGTAGTTGAAGTAGTTCGAGGGATCAGGTCTGTCCACTTTCAGCTTTGACTTGGAAGCTTTCAGATGAACACCTTTGTTCTGTTGTCACTCCATGAGAGCATGCCGCAACACGGTGCAGTTAAACGCAATCAGTGGCGAGGGTATATGAACATCCTTGTGGTCAATCATGGAATTATAAAATCCATCAGCATACTTACTGCTGTATTCGCCCGATGATAAACTTTGATGATGATACACCCTGGGATTGTTTCTGCCAGGAAGTACAGTTGATGCTGGCCATTTGTTAGTAGCTTTCGACTCGCTCTCTGTTGGATTTCGACCGAGTACACCACCTCCCACATGCTCTGCTACAGGAAAAACACACTGTTTGTGTGCCAGAAGGGAATCAATGAATTCCGAAAGCTCTGCATCGGATTCAAAGTGGTGAAGATCCTAACGCTCTACTAGGTTGTCACTTGCTGATTGATTCAAAAGCGATTGAACCTTATCGACTTGTGCTCGAACCTGGTACCGGTTTGAGTGTGTAATATCCGACGTGGGCCGTTGCCTCAGCGTTCCTCTTTGAAGATCTCCTTTGTGGCAGCCTCAAATGTTATCAACCAAAATGTTGTTTTGCTGCATAGCGGTATTCCAGTACTTCTCTATTATCTGCCAGTGTGGGGCTTCAGCTAATGCTTTCACAAGGCGTCGCTTTGCATAACTTACCATCTCTAAGTCGCTTGCACTCATACACCGCTATCTGTTCCACATGCAGAGCTCCGGGAGCCGGCCTGTTGCACATACAAGACACGTGATGTCTGACTGACCAAATCGATGGATGCTGCGACTGCCAGAGAACACTGATCGATGTGTATACACCGCCTGGGGTTGCAATTGCCACTGCCTCAATTCCTGATTCCAGTCGGTAGCTAGCGTTAGCGGTGGATTTGTAATGATCGCGCGGACTTCTGGATTAGGGATGGGGTAGGCAGGATTTCAACACTGCTGAGAAGAGTGGGAGTGCTAGCAATGCCGGATGCAGCGCTGGATACAACACAACAACTTGAGTCTCTCTTTCATTATTCTATGGGTGCTGGGGTGCTACAACAGCTTGCTCATGGGGTGGCGGTTGGAGTAATTGCTGACCGTTGCTGTGACACCTACTGGGTGGAAGTCACGCGTTGAGTGATATCTGCAACGGGAGAATTGTTCATCGATAATGAGCGGGTGCAGTTCTGACCTTCGATTGTAGAGGCTACGGAACTCCCTCCTGGAAAGGAATCCCTCTCGCCAGCCAGTACGGAAACGTGTCAGTTACCAGGGGCAAGTTGAAAATTCCCCAACGGCCCTTGCATTTGATGTTTCTGACGATCAGCAAGTCTTGGAACATCTTGTACATCCGGAGTCAGGTCAGGGTGAGGGCGTGAGGAAGGCATAGTTTGATATCAACGTTCGATGTTATGAATGTAGGGATGATTTTCTTCTGCATGCATATGCAATGGCAGGTGAGGTAGACATCAATTTGAGCGACCTGGGAGGGATTCAACAATATAGGGAGGAGCAGTGTCGACTGCGCTAGACCCGGAACTGTGACAATACTCGGGGACAAGATCCCATGACAAGCATTCAATTACGAGATTAACTACCATCAGATTGAACTCAGATTACACTCGGTATTGATATTCACTGTTACAGCATCATCTAAAGGTCTATTTGCACTGCTTGAAGGGTGTTTATGCCTTGTTGGCAAAGCTGTCATAGAATTGCACTCGATGTTGGCACAATACTTCCAACCATCGATTGTGTATGTCTTCAGCTTCCCGGTCGAAATCCCCCTTTGGCAGAGCTTAACGCATTGCAAGCGAACCATGAGGTATTCTCTATCCTATGACATCAATTGGGCGTGCTTTCTCCACCGCTACGTGTGTTGATAGCCATGTTGCATGCTTACACATTTCGGACAACCTCAGAACTACTCAGTTTGATCCGAGACGCACAAGTTGTGAGCCGTATAAGTGGTGTGCGATGCAAAAGCAACGCCCGGCACCATAAACTGTCCTCACCCCGAGTGCTAAATCTTGTCTCGAGGCTTCTCATTCATGAGGTGCCTGGTGGTTGTGTAAGGTAATTGCTAGACCATTTTGTTTTTGTTAAACAACAAAATGCAAGGTATTCATCAAAATTCCCATATCTCACGAATTGAACCAAGAAATCGCAGGAACTCGAGTGTATATATCCCTTCTTTCCGCCTACACATCCATTCTCATCGGTTCCCATGTTGAACGCACCGCCAGCATCGTGAACTATCTCCACATCATGTGACTTGCACAATACAACATGTGTCATTCCAAAACACACCCGATAACCTACACAACTTTGTATGTTTCCTCAGTCCTTCCTTCCACTCTGTGCAACTGTATCATAATGCGAAATCCTCGGATGTAGATTCAGTTCCAACTCTCCGCGATGGCGCCAAAGAGCAGCAGCGAAGGAAAGGGAAGGCAACTGCTAGGGCAAAAATGGGGACATCAGTTATAAATCGACTCCTGTCATTGGGTCGGGACCGTATGAAGGGAATCATCTTGGAACACATCCATCGACTCATACGGATATACGATGATTGCGGGGTCGAGGATGTGAGTGCGTGGGACCACTTTTATGATATATTGTTTCTTGATCCAGTCACAACTCGCCACTTTTCAGAATTCCAGATGATGTGGCCGCACAGCAGGAGTAGGAGTTCTCCTTTGTGGGTGTGCTGGGCAGTTTTCAGCTCATATATGGGGCAAATGTTTGTCCAAACCCACGACCAAAGCAACAATTTGGGGTAGGACAACTCCCGTGCCTTCGGGGATCAAGTTAATCGCTTCAATCCACAGACAACCAGCTCAGGGAATGATTAATGCGCTGGCGAGTGTTAGTCTTGATACAGTAGCAACAATATCAGGGCGAAGATTGAGCCGCAAAGCTGCCGGCAGTACAAGCTAGGTGACTTCATGGCCTGTAAACCACCGAATTGGAATGAGATAATCGACGAGGATGATGATGATGAGCACTGGGCAGATCCCTGAGTGCCGACCGGTGGAAAGCGCCGTCCTCGAGATGGCAATGACACTGACGAAGGCGAGGGTGAAGAGGACATGCAGGGTGGTAAAACATGGACCAGGAAAGGGCTGGCAACAAAGGATGGCAAGGGGTAAGGGAAGGCAACTGAGGACGGGAATGGGAATGGGAATGGGAAGGGGAAGGCAACGGTTGAAGCGAAGGGGAATGGGAAGGGAAATGGGGAAGGGAAAGGTATTGTTAAACAAACCCCAGGGGAGATGATATCTCTTGTGCCATGGCTTTGCAGTTGCAGAAGGAACTGTATGAGGCAGACTCGGACACAGAGGGCTAACATGAGTGGGTATATGTAGAGCGGGAAGCATCACCTGTGCTGTCAATTTCCTCATTTGATGATTCCAACTCTACCAAGGAGTCAGACGGCAAATATGACTCAGGGCATGATTCCAATGTAGATATGCACCTCGAGGATGATGTCGAGGCACTGTATGGTGTTGATTAAGACGGTGATGTGGATATGGAATGGGACGGTGACGATGAAGAGGAGAAAGATGAAGATGAGGAAGACGATGAGGAGGAAGATGAAGAGGAGGAAGATGAGGAGTCGGACGATCAGGAGGAGGAGGAGGAGAAGGATGAGGATGATGGCAAATAACCTCGGATGATTGGCCAGGGAGAGATGGTAAATACATCGCCGGATGATGTAGATACCCTCGTAGACGATCAGCCAATCATGCTACCTGAGCAGGGCCAGGAGATGCGCAAGCCTACCACACGGCCACAACTTCCGGAGCCTGCCCCATTGTCTTAAACCTTAGATCTTCACCCACGACCACCACCTCCGGAGATTCATCCACTTGGTGAGATGGAGTTTTTGGGGCTTGTGACTGTGCTATAACCTCCCCTGGTGGTGCCAACTCTGCGAGAAGCTCAGCCTGCTGGAAACACCTCGGATCTGGATGTGAATCAGCCACTGCTAAGTGAATCGGCCAGTGGCGACAGTGTGCCCGATGTCCCTCCTCCCTAGGACCCACTCCCCAATGTCACTCTTCCGGAGGCCTGCCGGGATGGCTCCGTAGGCGGGGACGGTACCAGTCCTCTGGTTGCACAGCACAAACTTGTCATTGCTTTCAGTTCTGGGTTGGGTTCTTGTCAGGTTCGTTTGTTGTGTTCTACTCTATTCATCTCAGGCATTGATTCTTACACGTGTCGCAAGGTTTTTGAATTGCTCAGAGTTTATTATGTCTATGGGTCTTGTGTTGAATTTATTTAATTCGTAGTATTATGGGACATCGCACATGTAGCGTTTTTGCAACCCCTGGTGTGTAAGGAACCTTCTTGTGATGGTGTTGATGCTCAATATATCTCTCAAGTCAGCTGAAAGTATCATGAGCTAACACCCACACCATGCTGCTCAGGCCTGGCACCGACTTTCGTCCCTTTCTGCATTGTATACTCCACTCCTCGGGTGTTGTTGCCAATGCATGAGAAAACCCCATTCTGTTGCCCCGAATATCCATGCCGAAAGAAGTTCACCTCAGTCAGCTGGGCACTTAAACATATCAAATTACACAATTCTGAACACCTTCAAGTTGCATGCCTGAGGAATCTGACTATTCCCAGCTCGCCCCGACGCATTGAACCCACTAAGCCCTGCGAATTGATCCTGAACAATGATTCAGTCAAAGACTTGGACGGGTATCCCTACCTCGAACATGTTGAAAACATTGCAAACTACCAATCTCAACCACTACGACCTGCTCTGCCAATGGGTGAAACCTACCCCCGTGCCAGTGAACCACTGAGCGATTACATTACTAATCCATGGAAACGCGACGCTCAGGGTTGCCATGAGACGAACCTACAAAACAATCCATGCTAACCATTCCTGACGTGTGAAGAGCCCAGATGTATCCAGAGTGGGATCGAGAAGAGGCGCATCAAGATGAACTATGACAACGTGCTGAAGAAAGAAAACACCGCTCTGTGTTTCTGAAGGATCAAACACAGTGAAGGCGTCCTGAAGGAAGTGGATAGTATGCCAGATGATAAGGCCCTTGAGGAGTCGGAACTACACACTCTCAAGAATATGCGATGGAAAGACAATCACCTAAGCCTGATCAAATACTGGATTCAAGACATCATCAAAAGCATGAGATATGTGATGAGGCATGCGGCCGACGCCGAGCATCTCGGTTAGGCCCCTCGGCGTTACTTAACTAGTGAGATGCCACCGGAATGCCCCTATTCCGGAATGTACACTGCGGACTCCTGGTTGGAGATGCACCTGTGGAGACATACTTGTGGATAAAAACATGCTCATTGCCGTTCATTCGACGCTTAGAATGGGGGCTAAATGGGTTCCATTGATCTGCATGGCCAATGGAAACATCTCTCGAATTTTGCTGGTGACAAGACAGAGTGGCCTGTATATATGACAATTGGCAATCTATCTTCAAAGATCCGCCAGATGCCCTCAATGTGCAGCATCATGGTGGAAGCTCCTCTGCCAATTCCGATCAAGAACGGCAATATTCCACTGAAGGGGCTGGATGAGCAGTGGCAACCAAACCGAGAGGTGCTGAATGAAGTTCTACGGTGGGTCCTCCTGCGTATCACCTTTAAACAATATCCCAGCGCCAAGAGCGGGTATTACAACATTCTTTGTGCAGATGGCAACTGCAGGCATTCCAAACCAGTTTTAGCAGCATGGCTTGCAAATTGCCCTGAGTATAGCAAGCTACATCATCTTGAGCGGCATGTCTGTTTTTGGTGTGAGCATCCAAAGAATGAACTTGGAGATTATGTACCTCCTAACAAGCAACACCCCCGGCGGGATAACAACCTATATAGAACGCTAAGCGATGCCAACACCATGGCAGCTGATGCTGAACTCCTATCGCATCCTATTTACCAAGGATGCAACATGTTCCTGCATAATCCCTGTATCATGAGCAACCTCCTAAAGCCCGACCTCCTCCATACAATGCAGATCAGCATGTTTGACCACCTCCAGAAGTGGATTTTCCACTGCATGAAGACGCCTGAATGGCTCAACAAGTACAATGCAATCTGGTCATCTGTGCCTGCTTAGCACAATCTCACACCAGAAAATAAATCATATGAGGAAGTTTCTCAATGAGATGGGAAGGAGATGAAGGAAATGAGCTGGTACCTGCTTGGAGTTGTAACCAAGTCTCTACGAGGCGGAAGCCCGGCTCAGAGTCCCATATGCAATCACGCATTTGAGTGCACACAAGCATTGTTAAAATTTTAGATGTATGCTCGATATAAATCTCACGGTGATGCAACATTGAGCTACCTGCAGGATGCCTTGCGACGTTTTCACAAGTTCCAAGATGTGTTCCTACTTGCGCAAGCCGGTAAAATAGCGAAGGCCAAAGCTGATTCCTGGAGTATGGAAGTGGTGGAGATGCGAATGGTAGACAAGGAAACACTTGGTATAACTTGGACGTTATCCAAGAAGTGGTGCAAAATGAATGCCTGGCGGGAATATCTCAGCCATGAGGTAGATGGTTCCAAGGAGTTAGATGCCAAATTAAATTTTCCGAAGATCCACTTGATGTCTCATAGTGTGAGACTGATTTGTCGATATGGAGCATTGCAACAGTTCTGTGGCAAGAGACATGGACATGCACGTACAACCAAACTCAAGGCCATTTGGAATGCCTCCAATCACAATCTCAACTACCTGCCACAAGTTATCACCATTCAGTATCTCATTCTCTGCTTTGAAATGAGAGTGCTGAATCTTGAAACCATCGGTCAGCTTCAGGAGAAGAGCTCCGCCCCCTGCACAGTCCTCCCTTCTGGTGCTTAGCTGGCTTCCCCAGAGAGCTCCCAGTCATATGTGAAGCCCTAATTCATGGGACCCCAAAACCACCCTGATGGAAATCATTCTGACCGTATGATCAAATACTTCAGATCTTTCCTCGACAATACTCAAGACTCAACGCACCGCATCACAATATACAGCGTCACGCGGGAGTTTATCACGCATAAGGGTCATAACAAGATGTATATATCGGATGAACAGCTGCACACGATGGAGCTCTGTATTTAACATGCAATCAAGGTTCAACTTGATGGTTTAGAAGGTGAACGCATATCTCAGATCTGTCGACACACAGGATGCCAGAGCTGGCACGGAGGGGATTGTCTGAACGACTGTGTGTAGGTAATGCAACACCCGGGGAAGTGTTATGGCGCTCTGAATGGCGTCTCCCGTGGCAACTGCAATGATTATTCAAAATCAATCTCCTGAACCAGGATGGAACTTTCATTCTGTACTGGTTGGCCCTGGCGCTCGCCGCAATACCTGAAAACTCGGGTAACTTGGATCCTGTCTCGAGATTTGTACAAGTGGGAAAAGCACCGGCAGCCATCGTCTTGCAAGTATTCAGTGTGGGAAACATTGTCAGCTGCAGGCATGGAATTCCAGAGATATCTCCAAGCAGTAAGACAGGAGACAGACGGAATGAACAATGTATGGTCAATAGCCACATAGATCTGGCGACTAGGAATGATGTGTATAATTAGTAAAGAGACAATTGCATTATGTGTGTAGGTGAAAGGAATACAAGGAGAGATTTTTGCAGCATCACCCATCGCATTGCAATCCTGATGCACGCGCGGTCCCAATGAACCCTTTCTAACATATCGTCGCAGTTGGCCACAACGCCACAAGGTTTGTTCAAAATTTGAGATCGACAGTGTGAGAAGAAATGGTGAAACTGCAATCGGAGGGCGATATGCAAAGCGACGCATGGTATTGACACCAAGCACGGAGCAATCTGCAACCAGGATGTCTCTGATGGCTCTGATGGAGCACATCCACTCCGACGTAGCTATCCAGGCCGGAGTCAATTTTTGTTCGCTGATGATTCAACCTGCCCATCAGATGTGTCGCAGACCACCGTCTCAAGTTGCACATCGATCGCCACTCCTACCAAGTTGGATGCTGTATTCCACCGCACGTTTCGTACACCCCCTGATGGACGATGTCCAATCAAATCCATGTGATGGATATCCAGCTCACATAATGCGGAGAAGCATACGTCTTCACACAAAACAGTCAGAGGTGATTCTATTTTTGAGCGTTGGTCGAAGTGCAGTGTATCCTCGTTTACAAATGAACATATAGAGACTACACCATCTATGGAGCAACCCAGACCGTAGATGTTATGTGGGTACAATAATCCCAATAATCAATGCAACATTTCTCAGTCTATGTACAGCCGCCTATCTAAACTCCATTTCTCCGTGTCTTTCCCAAGGCTCAATCTCTTGTTTAAATCTGCGCTCATAGCCCATCCTCGTCTGTCTAAAGTCATTCTTTGGAGAATTCTTCATCGGGTAATAACCCCATAGTGATATACCAGTGTACGTGTGACTTGATACCTGTGATAACTGATGAGTACGAAAGGATTTGTGAGATGTGGGTTGAACCCTGCTCGTTGTAGCAGAATATAGGACCGCCGAAAGTTTTGACGACCATGTTGTGTGTGTACTGACAGTGTGTCAACCTGTTGGAACATATTCAAAGCATATTGATGAAGATGCATTTGAGAGGTAATTTTGAAGTTTTGTATATATAGAATTCTTCATATTATTTTAAGGTGTTCTTCACTGGTAGTGTCTGACTGTGGATTGCTGCTAGAGCTTGGTTCTTTTCATTGCTGGAAGAATGTGAGCTCTTTATAGATGGATTCCTCAGGTCAAGCTTGCCTTCAGTGTCTCGCTACGACACTATGTTTGTTTGATAAGTTATTGCCTTGAACAACTTAATTGCCTCATTGATAGTGCCACGAGTTCCCTTTGGTTATTGTGTTCATGCATGAGTGATTTTGAGACTTTAAATCCCCTTATCGGGCCATCCTGATGATCTTGATATCAAACGCACAAAATCACAGCTCATAACTTCAACTTGAACATCTTTCGTTCCATTCATTCAGTAGTTGGAACATCTGATGACTCTTGGTCTTATCAGTCCTTATTACAATATATATTAACAGCTCTGCACAATTGATTGCATTACCTTTTTCTTTGGCTGTTCGGCTGTACATCAGACATTTTTAATCGCCCACCCACCGATACTCTTCCGATCTAGATTATGATACGTCGATCCCGTATTGTTATCAAGTATGACATTGCACTGCATTCTGACTCAACTCAATGACCAGGTTTGGTTCTGGCCTCTTATCTTCAGCCAATGTCGTTAATCCCTAACACACTGCATGCTGAAGGTCTGACCTTCCATGAACCGGGGAGTGCCACAAGGTGTTCCCACCACTTAGCACGTACGCTTGCTGATCCCTTTTTCTCGCATATTGTATTATCATCTGCTGCACACCTAATTCTGCGTAACTGCAACTTAACTATGAGTTGTCCTGCTAGATATAGCATAGTAGGTGTGGCCAATAATTTTGCACACTGCTGAAGATTTTTCACTTGCCAGTAATGGCGACATAATTGCATCACCATTGTTGAATCAGCTAGGGCGAGCTCACTAATCACAAATTGATCGACATGCAACCCAAGTGTAATCCTGCTAAAGATCTCTTGGCTGACAGACATGACGTTGTTCCACAGGTAGGTGTTTTGCATATGAGTCTCACTCAGGATAGTCACATGGACCTGCTACAATTCATTCATGTATCATTACTGCTGCTAAAGGAAAACCCTGAACAGTAGACACAGAGGCCGATCAAGGGTATTCCAATATAAATTTGGCAGTCTGGGGGTGAGAGACACAGGATAGACTTCCCCTGGGGGCAACCATTGTTCCACTGAACTGTTGATCAGACGACATGGAGCGCGCAGTCTTCTCCGGCGATACGAAACTGTGACCAATGTACCTGACCATTGTGAATATCTATTCGTCTATACCACATAAATACAGCTATCATGTGCTCATTGTGTGTGCCTGCTTCCCTGTGCGGCCCAAATTCTGATGGATTTCTGCATCTGATGACCGAGCCCAGAGGGTTATAAACCAGCAAGTGCTGTGTCATATCCCCAAGATAGTGCTTGAGCTGGTCTCATGATTTCCTGAGGGAGGAGACATAATTGCGGTGCTCAGTGGCCTTGTTCTGACAGTGAAATGTGCTATTGCTGGCCAATTCTTGTGTCTTGGCTGGCTGATCACATTGAGCATACAAACATTGTGGGCATCAAGTACAATGCTTGCCTGAAGTATCAACCTCTGAAGCACAAACTGGGGTCGCTGACTCTCTGGCCGGATTTGCAACTCCACCTGTGGAAATCAGTGGTCTTCCAGCAGAAAATTTGGGAGTTCAGAAATACCAACTCTGATAGCAACCATCAGGCGATAAAGCTCGCCAATGACTGGTTCGAGTCTGTGATTAAAAGGCAGGTCCTGAGTATAATTTGGGATCTTCCGTATGTCAAACCCTATGACCTCCACCGACCTGGTAGCCTCGATAATATATATATTTGAATATTCCATCATCTCATGACCCAGATTGAGGGTTTCCTACGATGCCACTGGAATGTCACAGTTTTTGATGACATCTGGGCTGGCATTCCTACATACCCCAATGTCTATCACTGTGGCAAAGCCTGCTGGCATATTTCACAATCGAGTGGGAAAGAGAGGCAAAATTTCGGTCGAATCATCTACATGGGATTTGCCGCAGCATTGCATGACCCACTGCCCCGTCACTGTGAGGTCTCCCAGTGAACATTCAGCTGCATTTGGTCACTGGTCTACAGGAGGCTTGTGGTACAATACTGAAGCCACACAACTGAAACTCAGAACTATCTGCTGGACAATTTCGATGGATTCGATGCAACAAACCATGTTTTCACCACCAACTGGATGTTAAAGGCCACCGAGAGCATCTCCCATGCACGACAGAAGGTCCCGAGTATGGATCTGAAGCCTGAAAATGGCATTGGGGATGAAGAAGGAGCTGAATACGGAGAAGCTCTGTCCTGTGCCCAACAGGAACAGCGCCAGCCAAGGGACAAAAGGGCCTACAGGAAGTCTACAATTCAATGATACATGAATGCAGCAGCTTCGACTTCGTCAAAATTCACCTCATGCTACAATATGACAAATCAATTCAGCGCCTTGGACACGTAGTCAAAAACAGCAACGAACTACAGTGAATGAACCATTCCAAGATGTTTATGGGCCCTTATACCCGGTCAAATTGCAACTTTTGCTATGAACAGCAGATTCTGAATGACTACACCCGCATCCATGTCCTCTGGATGTGTTGCCTTCACCTCCGGCAGCTGGCTAAGGAAGGCCACTGCTCTCCCCAAATCGAGGAGACAATTAACCTCTATCAACCAAAGGATCGAATTGTTATCACCCCATGCAACCGCGAGCAAGTGCTGATACCGGAGGATTTACCCCTCAGCTTCTGTGAAGATAAGGAATTATCAAATATCGTGCACTGCAGTCTCCCAGATGAAATAGGTTCATTTGTCAGAAATGAGCATCTCCCAATGTAACACTTTCCCCACATAGAATACATATATTGATGCTATAGATACGACCTTAATATTCCCACCGCTGTCAGGAGGGGCATCTGCAGGATGCATGCCACCCAATTCACCCAACACGATGTTCCAGTGGCTAACATCCAGTCCTTCGGCGGGTTTGATTCCACTGCCCACAAATTGAACTGGACTGACAACAAAGCATTTCGCAATGCTGAGCCCCGGAACAACTTTGTTTTTTTCCATGCAGATGAACCTCAGCACGGTGAAATATGTGACTTACTACTGCCACAACATGTGAGCAATCTATGGCTACTGGATAGCCTATGAAAGCGATACATTGTGCTTTGGCGAGAGCTCCCGCTTGAGAACCACAGCTTTCGGCTACCCTCCAGTGGGCTACTGAGAGTCTCCGACAAGTGGTTCCGTTGGAACCAGGCTGACCTTGTTATGGTTAATATTAAGTCCGTTTGGGCGGCTGTGCACCTGATTCACATCCCCGGCACTAGATACTACTATGTCAATAATACTATGGGCCTAGTCTTGTTCGATCATTTATGGCCCAAATCACCAAAAACAGAAGTACTTATACAGACTGTTGATGATCAAGCTAGGGCAGAAGAATACTGCAGGAAGAGAAATGCACATGTTGTTGACGAGAATGCAGAGAACAAGGAAGAAACAGCGGAGGACAAGGTGGAGGACGACGATGAGGAGTAAGAGAAGGTACAGTCTCTACGGTGTGTCATGTTACTGACAGCTCCACCCCTCGCACATTTCATGGCTGGATCTGTCTATATCCTGCCTGAGGTAACTGGCCTCTGACTCACCAGTGCTACCTTGCTCGATACGTAGGAAATACTTGACCAGAGGCATCACACCTAGCTCTCACGCGATCTGTAGCTTCTTATGTTGAAAATACTCGACCAGAGGCATCAGACATGGCTTTCCCACGATCCATAGCTCAGTAGGTTGAAATGACCTTACCAGAGGCATCATTCTTCCGGCTCTCCCATGTTCCATAGCATTACATGTCAAGAAACACAGGCCCCAGGCATCAGGCTTCTGGCTGTCCCACGTCTCATGGAATCTAGCACAATTTCTAGTCATCATCTAAAATTGACATAATACTGTCTGCATCCACATGCAAGTCCATAGGACTTTATTGTGCCATGTGTCAAATCTGCTATGGATTACTGGCCCATTTGCAGCTCCTCCATGAGGTATGCGTAATGTAAGGTCATTTTTCCCGATGTACTTGCCCAAGTGTTACATACCTAACATATTCGGAACCAAGCTTCTTGAACATCTTGGTGATGCAATAGGGCTGATAGTACCAAGATGCAAGTGGGATATGGATATGCTCTGAGTACCGGTTGCTGATGCAATGAGTCTCTTCGATACTCTTATATCAGATGCAGCTTCCAGGCTTTGCAAATGGCTTACTCAGAAGATTGTTCTTAGTCTGGCATAGTCAGCTCTCTGGGGAATATCTCTCACAGCTGTGCAAATAGTCCTGAGAACTACTATTCTCGAATTGTTAGTAAAGAACAAGATTTCCATCCATTGCAAAGGGTGAATACAGTGCCCCACCACTGCATATAGACGCGGACAACTTCACCTCAAGAGTATCCAGTGCTTAGATTGGCTGTCACTGTGGCAGATGACCCAGGCTGGGTAGTGGCCATTCTATATAGTCGGCTCGCCACGAGCCTTAGATATCTTGTAATGACGTCACCTATACAGCTCTGTCGACTATCACTCGTAACCACGTTTGCAACTGTATTCCTATAATTACAAGCCATATACCTTTGAGGCCAACTGCAGCCATACCTGCCCTTACACTATTATCGCATTTTCTGTAAATGTATACGTTTCACCCACAGGATTATGAGTGGATGAGTTTCACCCCTTTTCCGACACAACAACATGGTGTCCACAGTGGAGAATACTGCCCTCCAACCAAAATATCGAAGCATCATTACCACAAAGCACAGAGCATACAATCAATCCAGATGAGCTGAAGATGACATCAATTACTTCCAATGGCTGCAATCGACCACCGGGCACCAGAGATGTCGGGACTACACCCCTGAATGGGTCAATTTATAGCAGAAACCTAGAGAGAACAGAGATCAATTGGCTCATGAGGCATGCCACCGACATTGAAGACAGTGATCACGACGACAGAGCAACACTGTTCGACCCTCCCAATGAGTGGAAACAAATACAATCGATCCAATTGAGTTCAAACACTATTCCTACATGTCACTTGAGCGCAAACACCAGCCCAAGCACAGACAATGGATGGAGTGATCTTACCCGTGAATGCCACAATATCACAAACCAAAGGCGAAGTAAAGAGACCATTTCCGGGTCAGCACCGTAGCTCTCTATGAGAGCTGAAATGTAAAGTCACCTTGTCACATTCCCACGGTTGCGAGTTAACGAACTGATGAATAGAGTCTCAGCACCGGGCGTGCCGTCCATCGATCACCTCCAAGTACTCGTCCAATCTCACTCGATCACAGCCTCGAATTGTATATCCAAACTCGCTCGATTATGGCCTCCAATTTCGCACGATCACAGCTTCCAAGTGCATCTCCAAACTCGCTCAATCGCAGCCTCCAAGTGTATCTCCAAACTTGCTCGATTACGGCCTCCAAGTTCGGACGATCACGGCCTCTCAGTGCATCTCTGAGTTCACTCGATCCTGGCCTCCCAGTGCATCTCTGAGTTCACTCAATCTCAGCCTCCAGGTATAATTCTCAACTCGCTCAATCACAGCCTCTAAGTACATTGTTACTGAGCGATGGCCAGTGTACGGAGATACAGGGGTAACAGAGGACAATCACTGCGTGCTGCCAGTCCAGATGAACCGTGTGTAGATATGTAGCTATATAGATACATAGATACATAGATGAGAATACAAACTGAATGCATAAGTTTTGAAAATCGTTGAACGATAAGTAGTAGCTATGATTTCCAGGTGCACCAGCAGCATTTCCAAAGAAGCGGTGGCCGGGGAAAAAACAGCTTCAGCTTAACTGCAGCCAATGCGAAGAGTGTAACACACGTGTCGTTCTGATGGTGCATATACGTCACTAAAAAGTAAAGAAGGTACGTGTGCAACGCGACCCGTCGCCTGGGCGAGGTGTAGAGTGTAATTCTCCGTCAGAGGGTACGAGGTTCCATCAGAGCCGTCAGAGCCGTCCGGAACACCCGGGTCTTTCTGACGGAAACTAGGGTTGTTGCTGATGACAGTATTGACTACAATTCTTTTCATTTGAGCGAACTGCATCCATGTCAGTTTGCGTGTACACCTACAGCTTTAGCAACCTCGAAGAAGCCCACTTGCAGAAGCATTCTACAGCCAACCTAGGGATACTCTACTTGAACAAAGCATGCCTATAGAGCAGGCAAAGTGCACTGACGGAGAAGTCACCATACGATTGAAGCGCACTGAGGATGACAAGCTTTCGCTCAATTGAAGGGAACTGATGGTGGTGATACATTGCGCAACGTGAAGTGCATTTACTGTCAAAGACCAACACAATTATGCCGACCATTTATGATGACTCCGATGAATAGGGTGACTGCTACAACTCCGACTACTGCAACAATAACTATGACTATGACGACTACACTGACTACAATGACCACAACATCTACAACAACTACAACAACTACAACAACTACAACAACTACAACCACTACAACCACTACAACCACTACAACAGCTACAATCACTACAACAACTACAATGACTACAACAACTAAAATGACAACAACAACTAAAATGACTGCAACGACTACTATGACTACAATGACATCAATGACCATGATTATCACTATGCACAAGTATTATGTACAATCAAAGTTCACCTATCATATGAATGATCTTTGAATGCAATTACATTAATGACAAGGCGGCAATCGACAAATCAAGCCCCAAAAATCGATCGACACTCAGCAAACAATATTTCTTGGTGGTGCAGACTACTGGCGACTCTGGACGAGAATGCTTAGTCAATATCTATATGGCACCGAAACACCAGATTCAGCACACATAGTTCACGCATTACAGCTGAGACAGAAATGATAAGATTCAACATGTATGGGCTCTTATGGACTGTGGTGCAACCAGCATCTTCATAACACCAAGTCTTCCCAAGCAACTCGGGATATCATCAGGCGGCACACATCACCACCCTCGCCATGAACAGAGGAGTAATGCAACCTTCAAAGGACACCAGAAGACACGGATCACAGTCCAGTACTTGGACCATCTCGCACCAGTTGACAAATCAGACATGCTAGTCTTGCCATTACAGGCGTATGATTGGGTATGTGGCTTACCATGGTTCCAAAAACAAAATCATGACATCGACTGGGCTCCTTTGACTTCCCTGCAATCACCGAGTGCAAGTGGAGTAGAGGAGATTTCACTGATGACAATGGCAGTGGCATCGAAGGTCTCAGAAGCCGAAGATGGTAAAGTCAATGCCCAGCTTGTGGGGTGCGGTCCAGCTATTCAGACTCTCGGTCCAACCACATTGGATGATCTTGCAGCTAGCGATGAAGTCATCACAGCATTTGGCCTACAGATTGGGGAATGCACAGGGCTGCTGCGATCGACTTTGGAAGACAACACCTCGGATTCACCAGGTAATACAGACTCAAGCTCTGGATGCGACAAGCAGGGAGCAGCGGCAGTAGTTGCGGCACCAGATCCCTTCTGAGGGGATGCTTGAATGACTGCTACCAGCTCACTGAGACCGGAAGGGAGTGACTGGATGGCGGGGTTTGGCTCCTGGTTTGGCAAACTGTCCATGGCAAGGTCTCCTGGATATTCCCTTCCACCTCATCCATCCTGTCTTGATTCTTTGGATAACATGGATTGAGCAGTTCAGAGATAACCCCGAAGACAAAGGACAATTCAGCGCACAGAGCCCACTTACAAATGCCGAAGACTTAAGGAGTAATTGGAAGCCCAGGGACGAAATAATGTCCCAGAGAAGAGAGACAATGGTCCTGCAGAAGGCTACTTCTCAAGGAAAAGAACTATTGTTGAGATTATGAGAATTGGACTTATGAGCAGCTGATATGCACATCGCTGTGATGCATTAATGCTCAGACGGATTACGATCAATCTATTTGATTATGGGGACATACACAAAGGTATGTGGAATTCTACCCTATCCAATATACTTACTTTTGATGACAATCTATGAGACTAGCAATTGAATGCCAAGATGCAGCTATATGTACCAGCCGCCTTGCTGAACCAAATACAATCCCAACTACTATTCAAGTGAACAAATCAAGTGCCATATAGCAGAGAATTCAATGCCAATTACAATGCCATATCTGTTTTGAAGTTACATTATGCGGAATACTCCCGCATGATATCCTGACTCAGACTCGGCGATCCCAAGCTAGAAAACTACAGTGATGATTGACGACAAGCAATTGACTTCGGAATAAACCCTGACTCAAACCCATCCAATCGATATTCTGTATGAAGTCATTTGAGATTAGTCACTGGCAGAGCAACGACTTTCAAAACAGGGGGATAATCTTACCAGAATCTCCAACAACCCCTACCGCAAACAATTACCATCCCAGAAGTGCAGGAACACAGTCAACCGAGTCAAGTGATGGAAAGCACACCTACAGCTAATTGACAACCGGAGTCACGAGAATGATGACTAGAACATGGAGTCATATGATGGCAAACACACCTACAGATGAATCGACAAACACCCCCTGAGGAGAGCCACCATGCGCACCCCACAATCTAGCACAATATGTTCGCCTAGCATATGACGGATGTCAAGTAGACCTGTTAATGCACTGGAGTGATGACACGTCAGACGTACCTCATCAGCAAAATGTAAAATGGTTCAGAAGTCATAACCCAACGACTCAGCTATTCTGAACAGCCACACCCATCCTTCCAGAAGCTCCCAGAAGCTCCCGAACAGGCTGACTGTAAAACACTGTGCTTCTCAGGTGCTCTTGGAGTGCTTTCAGGTGCTCCTCAATGCTTCATAAGTAGCAGAACAGAATACAAGAATATTCTACAGAGTATGAAGTCGTCATCGGAGTGCAATAAATTGATGACAGTAGGTTGGTAAAATTTCGAAGCAGCTGGCAATACGACACTCATCTCCAAGGAGATTCCGGTGTACCTGGAGCCACACTCTCCGGGAGTGATAATATGTAACGTCAATATCGAATAGTTCAATTCGATAACTAATCTCACAGCTACACACCTGAATCAGGCATTCTATCCTCATTGATAGAAAGTCCAGTACGTATCTGAATCAACATGTTAATTTACAAGCCATACACTATCGATGCCACCCGGTGCAGCATTCTCCCTCAACACATGGGCTGGTCCAGCTATTGCTCCAACGGGTACACTATGAATCATATCCGTCTGTTTGACAACCCAGATGAACCCATCAACACAATCAGCCCAATGATGGAGATCTTTGTACTTTGTTGGAATCGCCAATGCATATTCTTGAGCTTGAGGATGTAATGCCCATTGTGGGGTCTTCTGGCACCTCTTAGAGATGGTCAATATTTCATTCCCAGCAGGCAGGGGCTCCTGAAATTGGAGGATCTGATTCGGTGGTGTCCAGCTGAAGTATTATACAGGAAAAGACTGAATTTGTCCTTGGAAGGTGATATCTAGGTCATTCTCTTCACTTTGCGTATACTGGACCCAGATGTTATGAGCTTCAGGCATGATCCGTTGGTTTGCATTGGTATAATCTGCCTTGCAATCAAGTCCCAGACGCTTAACAGAAGTAGGGTTGTGACACGGTTGACGGTAATACAACAGCCCATTCTGGAGTTGAATAAATATACAGTGTATGAGTGCATTCTGGTCATATCCAAGCACGAGTCCAGTAACTTTGTGTCCCCAGTCCTCTCCAATTTGCACGTACAACAGCTGTCCAAAGAGGGGAACTCCAACATCTGCTGATGGATCTTGGAGTGAGGTGAATGTAATACTTCTCCACACTCCGCAGACATGCGTTTCTGTGAAATGAAATACCTGCTGTGATACAGGGCGGATAAAGAGCTTGTCCTGAACTATTTGGAGACATAACAGATGGGCTCTGTGAGTACTTTGCTGTTTATCAGTAGCAGATAGTAGGTTGAAATCCTTTGCACAGTCAATATTGTTCCAGCCATGGAGTGCAAGATATGACAGTGTCTCCTCCAGATAGTCAAGACTGGTACACCGGGCATTATGCTTAAGCATCTGTCGGATGTAATTGACTTTGTTGCTAGATCGATATGCCTCTTTCATGTTGGCGATATGTCGCTGTACAGAAAAATTAGTGGTAAAATTGTCACTGGAACCCATTCCCAAAATTGACTCGGATATCTGTCTCACAGGATGCATCTCTGGATATCCGAAATGTATGACGTGCTGTTCAATGGTTTCCGGAGCGCCTGAATGCCGATTGCCTCCCACCAAGCTTCGAACTTGATCAAGGGGATGGAGAATTCCTTCGTGAACCGCTTCTGTTCATTCGAGGTGATGCCATAAATCACACTCTCCAGCTGGTGAGTGACACACTCAGTATCAGCCAAGCTCCAGGTCGTGGCTTCTGCCTCAGAATCGGATATGCGGATCTGAAATTGCAGTGGCATGTCGTCAGTCATGTTTGCCGCCCAGTATGCCTTGGCTTCAGCGGCAGAGTTCACTGGGGTATGTTTGGCAAATATGCTCCTGCGACCGGTTGCCTTAGTCCCAACGTCCTGCAATAGTTGTCGGTTATGATCTTGGACTAATTCATCAAACAGCTTGCATCTAACAGGTGTCACTTGATGGATAACGCGCTCCATATGCTCAATTGCCCTCTGATGATCAGCATCTGACCAAGCAGTTGCCACTTGTTGGGCTCTATTCAGGCGCACCTGAAGTTGGCTACGTTTTGTTGTGGATACCTTTTCAACTCCATACACAAGGGTCTCCATTGCAGCACAAATCTTATGAATCTTATGTTCGCGAAGCTGATGGGATTCTGTCACCAACAGGTCATCCATGTTGGCCTGCGCAGACTTCGACATTTTCTGATCTCGAAAAATGCCTTTCTTCTGGTAAAATTGCTTCAGCGTATTGTTTAGTGCCTTGAGGACTAGATCCAAGCCATTTTGTAGGCTAACAAGTAGAGAGAATTCGCATAATGCCCGCACTGATCCCATTCCCATTTCATAGGAAGCTGTTTCCGCCGCAGTTTTCCAGTCATCCTTGGAGGAGACAAGAATTGAAGCGCAATTCACTGCCAGTGTTCTGATGATTCCAGGGACGTCTATACCTTGCCAGGTGCCACTTTTGATTAAATCAAATGGTTTAGAGAAGTGCTGCAGGCCGGGATATCATCGCACCAATGTGAATTGATTGTCAAATTGATTCTTGACATTTCTAGCTTTCAGGTATTTGAGCAGCCAGTGCAATAAGTCTTTACCTAACCCCAGGAGCAGTTGATGCAATTCATCAGGCTGCCAAAGCTGATAGACATTTTAGAGAGGGTATTGCCGGAACTGGTTGCGGATTGGGTGGACACCTGGAGTGTGCAGAGTTTCAATAATATTGTCCTCCAGCAGCTCGGAGTGTATATGCTGGTCTCTTGAGCTTTCGAGCATTGGAAATGATTAAACTTGCACCATCAGCGCACCTTTAGTCATTTCACACATCAGGCATGAGCTATATGAGACTTGAGCAAGCATAACTTGATCTGGATAATCCCCGACCATGGCAGCCAACAGACGGTAACATTCTCACTGCAATCCATCTGCACAATCCCATTTCAAGCCAGGGGCAGTGATGTCAAGATGCCTGAGTTGAGACAGCACAGTTCCAACCACATTATGACATTCTTCATCAACGATACTGGCACGGTTCAGGGGACATCAGATCAGTCCATCGAAAATCCAGGCAAGGTTTTTGGGAGTCCGGCAGATATCTTTTTGAATATTACCAATCGTGAGACACAGCAGCCAGGCATGCTGAAAGCCCAAAACATTGCTCAAGTGAGTCATGTCCAATGCACATATGACTGGCACAATTGTCACTCCAGCAGGACGTTGATCCTGTGTATCCCACCACCAATCGCCCCTGTTCATCTTGCTGTAGATTCAACGACCCTAAGAGTCAGCGAGGCACACTGGTGCAAAGTCGAGGTGTGCCTGATATGGGAGAAGTTCTAGGAGTAACTGGATACATCTCAAAATATCCCTGGAGTATAATGTTCCAAAGATATGTGAGTCATCTTCAATCCAACTATCATCGCCGAGCCCAAAATAGAGTTCAGAGAGGACCTTTCTCAGGGCATCTGCTCATTGGAATGATTTGATTTTGAAGTTACCGAGTGCACATCTGAGATGTGGATCTATCCATTCTTTTATTCGCTGGCTGAACGATTGAGCCTGCTGCAAGTCGTCTGCGGACCGAAATGGATGTCATGGATTCCATTATTCTGAGTACTTTTGATGCTGGTTGTACAATTCAGTTGCTTTGCCATATGCTTTCCCCCCCGCATTGTCCACTCGAACTACCTGCCCATCAGCCTGTGTGTTTGTTGGATCAGGGGAACAGGTGAGATCGGGCTGCTGACGGTTCATAGATTGTTTGTTGGGAGTATTTTCAGGTGGTGGTGCACCTGGTATGTTGTCTATGAGTAGATCATTAATTGACAGCTTGTCGATAGCTATTCAGGTGTACCTACTGCAGTCAAACCCTGATGACTCAGGGTGAGGGAGGCTGGCAGTCAGTAGAATCCCAGTGGGTAATTGCCTTTCATTCATCGGTATTGGGTGATGTTGTTGATAGTTAGCTTCCAGTTGGTTCGCATTGAATAATTACTTTTTGCAGATAACTCATTTCACATGTTTCCAGCAAGTGTTGACCATATTGGAGAAATGCTCAGTGATCTGACGAGTCTCCACGATGCTTAAGCGGGTATAGTCCCATCCTGGATTTGAGCCTGAAGGATGTTTGTTTGAACGTGAGCTAACTCAGGTTAGTGTATCACTTTCACAGCCGCATCACACTCCACCAAATGTAGAGGAGGGGTAGACCAAAGTCACCTTACGATTAGTTTTCTTCACAAACTCAGATGTTATCTACCAAATCCCGCACAATAATGCTGCACATTATCTGCTGAAAATCGTTAGCATAGAAAGTTTATTTTGTCATCACTGCGATCAAGTTTTAATACTGTTCATCAGGTGCTACTACAATCGGCCTTATCATATACCACGTCATTGCGGCAGTGTGCAGATTCTGTCTACACTCGAGCCTCAAGCAGTGGATAACATCAGCTCAATCCAAGGAATAGGTAAGTTTCCTAGCTGGCTGTATGCCTGCTCAATGATCATCGAGATCTGGTAGGCTGGTAGGATGTATTCTGCAGTAACGATCCTTGACTGGTGGGTGGATACAAAGGATACAATGAAGTATACGCAAGGAACTCAAAAGGAAGCAATCACTGTTGCTGCTCGACTAACAATGCCTCCTATTGAATGAATTGCAGGTTGTACACAGAATTTGAGTGTAAAATGCTTAGTCAGGCTAACCTTCCAATCGCATATAGTGCTTGTTGGGTTCGTCCAGATAACATGTCGAAGTCCTTCTATGACCTTCACTGTCAAGAACTGAACAAAGGTGAGATTCTAACCAAGATCATAGTATGCGAATTCGAGCATGTCACATAGAAAGATGGGATGTGTGTGATTATGATTGCTTTTTCTCAGCCAGGTTTCATGAAATCAAAGGTGCAGTGAAACACCACAGTTTGGGACAAATAATATGGATATATGAGGCCTTCATTCCACCGTAGGTCACTGCTACCTTCAATATTCTCAACTACACTCTGCTCCATTCGAAACCACCAATTCAATTGGTACATAGTTCACTACCATCATTTGTTCACATACAATGTCAACGAACGGATATCCGCCAAAGACAACCAATATGGCCCCAACAGGTGGGCTGTTTGGGTCACAACAACGCCCAGATGACAATGTGGGAGCATCAGATGATAATGCTGGAAATACACCGAGGATAGGCATTCAATTCAGGCAACCCACGAATCAATTTCATTCACCACCGCAGTATAGTTACTCCCCTTCGCAGATACCATTTCCAGGCGCTTCCCAGTTCTACCGCCTTGCCCCATTCAATCTGACACCAAGCTCACAAGCAAGCTCTGCGGCAACCCAATGATATCAGAGTTATGGGCCATCGTGGCAAGCATCTGATTTCCCCCAAGGAGGTTATGGTGGACCTCAAATGTTCCCCCCTCAGCAATTCACTGGATATGGGCCGTCATCTCCAGGCGCACCTCGTGTGCCTCCAGCACCGCCTCAAAACAATCCAGTCATTTGGCCGACTTCTTTGACCTCAACTGCACTAGAACATCACCCTAATGCACCTGGAAGAGCCTCCATTAGCCTACCAACAAATTGATTTCAGCGGGCTGCGGAACAGCGCAGCACAGATGTTGCAGGGATTGCCGAAATGCCCCCAATCCCGCAGATTTCATATGATGAATACAATGCACAGTATGAGAGCGACAATTTGTCAGACTTGGGCGGGGCTGAAGGCCAAGCCCCAATCAACCCGAAGCAAACAGAATTCTCCTTGAAGCAATATGTCACAGGATGGTGCAGCCCAACTTTAGTGCCTTCAACAAGTGGAAGAAAGGATGGGTGGCTGAGTTTCTGGAGAAGAAGCATCAGTCCATGATCCGGGGACAGAACTGTGTGACACAGCTGCGAGATGGACCCCTGCATTGAGTGATGGTGATTGCAGATTTTTCAGAGAATTTCGAGGACTGGCTGACATTGGAATATTTGCATAATACCAAACGGATTTGGCGACAGTGGGTTACGATGCGTTCGAATAGATGTGCAAGTGAGGTTCGGGCGGAGAGGAAGAAGGGAAGGTGAGGCAGAAGGGAATGCAAGGCAACAAGCGACCAGCAACAGATTTGAAAGAATGCATGGGCAAAAATGCAAGAGTTTACCTCCCAGAGTTGCGAAATACAACATTCATGGTTGTGATTCGTCGGGTGCCGAATGGCAGCGATGACCAGACCTCCAGCATCCAACTTGACGGTTCGTACACAGATGTGACGCACTAGAACGAGCTGATTGATTTCATCAAAAAAAATTGTGGCCCGAAGAAACCATACTGTCTGACCGCGATATACCAATGCAACTTGATGCAGGAGATATTGGACGAAGAGTATATGGGATTATACGCACTGGGGCAAATTATGAATGACCCTCCATTTGTTCAGATATCATTCAACAGTTCCCTTTCCAATGCCTTCAAGTCGAAACTGGAATACAATGTGAAACTATTTTTGGTGGAAATGAAGGCAGCTACAGGGAAGGATATTGCAGAGCACTAAATTAGACCAGCCAAGGTAATCCCCGCTAGCCTTGTTACGGTTATATATTCCCCACTGCTAATCCGTATACTTAGACTTCGGAGGTATCCTATGAAAATGAAAGAGTGGTGGATGAGGAGGCAGGAGGGAAAGTGACTGACAGTAGTATTAATGTAAGTTCTGATTGAGTGAATAGAATTGACTATATTGCACATATTTTTGGGTCCAAATGCTTGTCTGTGAAATACCTAACATTGTGATGAATTTCAGGAGAGCCGTAGTATGAGCCCATCAACCAAACATACCTCGGTGCAACTGAAAGAGATCATTCAGGATGAAAAGCATACCGACCAAGGTGCACGAGAGGTTCAGGAGCAAGTGGGTGGTGAGGAGGACCTCAATCCAGATAATACCAGTTCAGTATTGAATACTGTTCTCAACTCAATCAACAATGAATTTAAATATGAGTTTCCTGATGAGGCGGTCAGGCTGCTGAATGCCCATCCGATTTGCCAATCAACAGATGACTGTGTTCCAGGCCACAAGTATCCAATTCCAGACCTGCCCGTAACAAACTTCTGGGCACCCCAGGTTTGGGCCATAGTGTTTGATTGTGAGGAAGTGGGTTTGGGATTCTCATATTTGAGGGGTGCTGGTGGCGGATGGAATGGGTCTTGCCATATACTTTCACCTCGGTGGCAACAGCAATGATATGCACATTGCTGAGTGAGAAAGTTCAAATGGGGTTACCACTGTCGATTTTGTGGGGGAATACCCTTGGAGAGTGGGTTAATCTTGCACAGAATGACTTTCCCGGGATAATCGGCAATCAACGGGAGTGGTATCTGTTACGGAGATAGAATTCAGTTCCCTGCCACCTTTCAGAGATCCAGTCAACTCCACTGCAGGGGCATCCATCGCTTACATCAGCCTTTGAACCAATCCTGGTGGTGACAAGGCCCGGAGTTGCGGAGACGTTCAAGAGTGTCATCGACGGGATGACATATGGAACCGATTTCAAAATCAATAACTTGTTGCACACGGAACATACGAATCTCCCCTAAGGGGATCTGAAGCCCAGTATTGATGAGCCAGAATTCCGGATGGAATATCCACATTGTGTCGTATGATTCGTCGACATCGAGAGCAAACCCATCAAGTAACGGCCAACTCACACACTGTTCATGGAGTATTGGGATTTTTGATGAGTCCCATCGGTAAAAGACAAAAAACAGTGAGGGCTGGCGCATTGCGATGAATGTGAGAATCGGATTCAAACTTCCAGTTGCAGCAACGCCGGGATTCAATTCACTCCATGACTACTGTTTTCGGACGATGTGGCAGTTTTCTGCTGCGCCTGAAGATCCAGAGGATGAGACCGTGATGGAAATGAATGGCACTGAGGAACTGTATCCCGCTGTGAACAGTGCGATGCATGCTATGGGGACAGATGACCATGATTCTCCACAGGATGCTGCACACCGGTTGATTCAAATTGCAAAAGCCCTGCACTCTCAGGAGGTGGTCAGAATATACACTTGTGAATGGGAAACCACTTGTTCGGATACCGAAGGAGAATGCACATCTTGTTGATCTCAAATGGACTGAGGAAGAGCAAGCTAAACCAATGACCCTGGTGGAAATATACACTTCACAAGGTGTTTCTGGAGCTTGGAGGGTACATAGAAGGTGGCTGGCATGTTTCTCAGTGGTATTGGGAGACACCGAAGATCGGAATGGCGTTTCACCACAACTGTATGATGAATGGCCACTCGATACTTAGGTGGAATCTCTGATATTCCGATCGCTAAGAGACACATTTCTGATGATGCGTGTCAATGCACCAGCAGAGTTTCCGGAACATGACGAAGACGAAGGATCAAATGAGATGCTCCTGCTCGAACCTGAAAGATATACAAGCTCCTTGCCTCGTGCACCTCCTCCTCCAAAGGCGGTGCTATTTTGTCCTCTGCCAGGCCAAGTTCATCATTTGATGTGGTGGCTCACAAAGTTTTTTGCAGATGTTTTGGATATTTTCTACCTGTATGCGGAAATGGAGAACGATGAGCGCACAGAAAGGCTGCTCGAATTCCATGTTTTGCCAAGTTCCTCTCTGTTTGTAACTACACCATAAGTGAGTGGGACAGGCCTAAATCTCACAGAGGCAAACGATGCGGTGATAACTGAGATGTTCTGTGTATTGTGAGAGCAGTGCCGGGCCATTGTACAGGTTGTCCGACTTGGGCAAAACAGCGTTCCACACACATGGCCATTGAACAGTGGACCCAGTGGTTATGATACCAGAGCGAGTGATCTCCACCAGCTCTCTGGAGTGGCACGAATGAGAGTCCTGCATAGCCTGATGAGCGCACCGAACATCACGACATTGATGATATACCGCATTCTGGAGTGTCAGGAGGACCATATGAAGCAGCTTACAGAGCACGGAGACATCGTACCCTCAGATGGTGAGGACAAATCATAATGATTTGGGCAGTGTAATCAAGGTACGCCTCTTAGAACATTCAACCAATACAGTATCACCGACCGATGTAAAACAGTCTAATGATATGGACGATGACGCGCTGGTGGGCAGTCCAGGAGTATTGGTTAGAGTTCAATTCCATTTCGTGTTAGATGATTATGGGGATGAATATGGGATGAACTCAATGATAAAGAGATATCTGGTAAACTGCAACCTAGCCTCAGTTGGTTGATCCTATAAGTGATGAAATGCAGGTGTGCCAGGTTGATGGTTGACTAAGTCAAATTCCGAGGTGCCATATAATTCTCTTTGTGAGAATCTGTCGCAGCTGCAGTCGCTGCTCATCCTATATTGTCTGTGTGGAATTGTAATACCTCAATCAGGGAACGGCATTCGAGTTTTGAGGTGCACCTGAACCTCCAAGTGTGATTCCAAATATTCGTTACTTGTCTATTCCAGGCGCACAAGACACAAGAATTGCTAAAAATTTCAGGATATTCACTGAATCACCAATGTTGAATAATTTACTGTCAATTGCAAAAGAGAATCACTATCAACTTCGTGACTATCCGGAGACAGATCCAGCACAGTATATCTCCAATCATCCACGGATAGAAAGACTGTCTCAGCAATATCGAGTTGATGTATCATATCCTGATACACGGCTCCCATAACCCTAGCTTGCCCGAAGAACGCGGCCAAGTATCGCGTCTCTCTGGAATGCAGTTCAGGCGATCCTCTGATCACCTCCCCTGTCGAGGTTGATGGTCTCAGATTTGACACTGCATGCTGATTTTATTCAAAGGCCAATTTCGACACGCCGCCACTCATTATTAACATAGGATCCCACTCAGGCACCCCTCTGAACTGTGTATACCCACTTCACATTACCCTTGAACAATTCATTTTGCTCCATTCCAAGCTGTTTTCCTTCCATCCTGAATGCTTTGAATCTGTTGCTGCCAGAACACACAGAGTGTCCATCATTGGGACAATAGACTTTTGTGTGCAGGCGTGGCTCATCCCTCTCGGCCCCAGCTAATGTCCGAAAATAAGCTTGATTTGAATGTGAAGGCGGCTGCTGAAATGCAATAACTGTCATGCTCTGGGTCGACAAGTGTTAGCAACGGGTCCAAATTCCCGGTTCGGTTCCGGGTCCGGTTCCAACCCGGAACTGGACCGTTGCAACGGGTTTCCACCAAAAACCCGGCATTTCAAATCTACTATTTTGGGTCCAATTAAGTATCTGAGTTCTGATCGTATCGTGACATGATCAGTACGTAGATTGTGTAGTGTTAGCCCCTCTTTCCCCTCCCACTCTCAGATTTGCGATCCGACCAGTATTCGTTGAGTCGCTATCGAAAACCCGCGCTTTTCGCCCGCAATATCACCTTATTTCACAGCGATTCAACGAATATCAGCCCAATCGCAAATCTGACAGCGGGAGGTGAAAGAGGGGCTAAAACAGCAAAATTTATGTACTGATCATGTCACGATACGATCAGAACTCAGATACTTAATTGGAGGCAAAGTTGCAGGAACTGTAATATGGAACCGCGGTCCGGTTCCAACCCGTCCCCAAACCCGCTGGGTACCCCTGTTTTCCGGGTAACAACCCGAACTGGACCATCCGGTCCGGTTGCAAACCCGGACCGCAGCCGGGTAACCCGGAACCGTTGCTAACACTAGTGTCGACCCATCCATTGTAGAATGTTGTCCACCTCATACTAATCGCAGATGGGCGATTATAACCACACTTAACTGGATGTTGCCTAAGAAGTATGTTCGGACTTATATGTTTCCAAGATCCGGAATAGCTTGAGTCATTTGGGCTCCATAACCGAGCGGCAGCTTGAGAGAGTGAACCTCAAAAGACAGCTTCTGCTCAGTGACTCTGCAGATGACTGGCAACTCTCGCTCACCTGTACACCACACTTCCTTGAACAGGCTTCAATTCACACCACTTCTAATGCAGACTTCACTACAGTTTGACTAACTAGTATGTTTGGGCCGCTGAAAAACCATATCTCAAAATCGATTATGTCAACTGATTTCCATCACGAGAGCTCGAAGAGATAGAATCTGAATGGCAGTCCCTGCTCAGCGGCTCAAACTGTGCCCGGCAAGCTCCTGCCAGAAGTTTGAGACAAATCATACCCAGACAATATATGATTTCGGCCAGCATCCAATCCCTGGAGTCCATTAAGAATCATTAATAATGAACGCTCGAGTTAAGAAATGGCAGTGTCTGAGAGTGCAATTCAATGTCAAAGTAAGGCAGGCCTGCAATCCCAGCGATTACATTTGATTGAATCCTGCATGCCAATTCAATGCTCGCTGCACATCAATTGCCTGGAACTGCATGCTGTTACTCATCTTGCCACTGTCAGATGAATCCTCATGATGCATTCATATTGTATTTATGCACCGCTTTGAACCCAATATTTATGTTAAGTCAACATTGTAGCATTGAGACTCATAATGAGGTTGTGATTATATGACGCGGTGTTTACATGATATTATGTGCAACATCTAAATGTGGATGACTATTTATGTCCCATGTCCTAGCATTCTTGGCATTGACAAGAACAGGAATTGATTAGATTACCACTGAATCTTCATTGTACCTTTACCGTTCTTTCTGTATGTTTAATCTCTGCTTTGTAAACCCAAATTCTCCCTCTTCTCTTACACTGACTGCATACATATTTTGAATTCAGCAGACTCGGACTGCTGAACATGAAGTTCTGCACATGATATTGCCCAATCGACCGCTAACTTTGCAGCAGTATCCTTAAACAACAGATAATCAAGACAATAGGGTGTCCATCCGACAAGTATACCGCATTCGGGGATTTATATTTATCCACTAACAGCAACGAACTCAGTTTGAACCCATGTAACTTCAACAGTTGCCACTCACCAAGGTTCCAACTCTATCCTCCGTCCAAATTCTGCAAGATTCTTCAACCCACTGACAATTCGGTTCCACATGGTCACCACTCATATGCTCAAAGGAGAGGCATAATGAACTACCTTCGGAGGAGTCATATGCAAGGGCGATCAGGATCAACCCATTTGTCAGTATTCCATATGTCCGGCCCAGAGTGTTAGTTTGTGATACAACCATGTTAATGTCTCGAGTTCTTCAGGGGCGTTGAGTTCTTCAGGGGCGTTGAGTTCTTCAGGTGCATCTAGTTCAATTCAAGGTATGTTGGCTTCAACCTACCTCAATTGTTGCAGCAATAGCATACTTGGATACGAGTGCTAATATTGCGGAATTGGGGGCATGGAGAATCCATCTAATCTGGTGGACCTGACACTCCCTAAATCACAGGGAAGAACTAGCATCGACAAGATGAATATGAACTGCTGACATGTCTTCCGGACTCATTCCACGCACACCTCACATTGCATACTCCTGGACAGAGTGTCGCTCATTCCAGGCATGCATCGAATTGCATCCTACTTGACCGAGTGTTCCTTTGTTGCCCTATTTTCCTGTTATTCTACTAAACTTCATACTATATTTACCCTTATATACTTCTGTCTACATTCTCCAACTTCACTTCATCTTCATCAACATGGAACCTACGGCCAGCCAGGTGAAGAATCACTATTCACAGAAGAATCACGATGCCCACCTTGAGAGAGCACTGGCAGGTGCATTGAAGAACACAGCCAATCTTCATTTGCGATCAAATGATTAAACTTCCAACCCAGCCTTCGAGTATAGTGTTGGAGATAGCTTCAGTCCGTGCTATTATGCTTATGATGCAGGATGATGACGATACCAATCGGGAGATCGGTGAGATTGAAAGTCAAGACCCTGGAAAGTCCTCCTTGTCATCCAATATCGAAGAAGACGATTTGCACAACCTGCAGGACATTCTACATCTAGACCAGGCGCTCCTTGATAAGACAATACGAACTACAAGGGCTCCACAGCCTGAGAAACGGAGCTGTGCGGTTAGTGTCATTGCTCGCACTTCGCTTCCAAATCCCCGACATCCAGCAGGGCCCATACCACCACCATTCCTCAAACGCCAAAACTGAACCATCAACATATTACGCAAGTCTGACGTTGTACCTGCCGAGGCGCTCCCCCTTCCCAAGGCTGGTGTAGACAACAATATTCGTTAACCAAAGGCGAGTGGAGATCAGAATGTTCCTCAACACCCAATGGCGACTTTTGAGGTAGTGAAATGGTTCATGGAGGCAATCGTATTCACAAAGACTCCCTGGCCCATGATTTCCAATCAGAAGTACTCGATGGTTGACGAAGTTTGGAAACTAGCCATTGAAGCCCAGGATTGTCAGCGGGCATCAGCCGGTGCTCCTGTGGGTACACCATTTGGGTGTCAATTGCCCGGAGGTCCATCAGTTAAAACCAATCCACAAACATGAGACGCTGTAAGTGTTCAATCTGTGTTCTGCTCCTCAATTGGACTTATGATGATACTGAACCCCAGACATATACGTAGTTACAACTGAAGATTGGTACCATTCGATGGTGCTTGGCGTATGGAGCTCGTCGAACTATTGTTCTAAGTTACTGGAGGATTTGGGATCAGAGACTGAGTTTCAAATCCATGTTACGGAGCTCCCGCTTGACGATGCTTCTCACTCGAAGGGCATCAATGGTAAGAAATCATTGTTCGTGCAGATGGAAGTCCTTGACGTAATCTACCATCAAATTCTCTTCACCACCAATAGCATGGGGTGATAACTGACCACATCGCAGTTCTTTCAACCTCTCACACCGCAGATGTCAACGCTTGTGGCCCCAGCTATATATTGTGTGCTGTCTGAGTATGCCACTGGATTGAAGGGTACAGTTATGTTTTCTCAAGATGAATATTGAGGCAAATTTTGCCCTTCCACAGTGATAGATTGTATTTCTGCAGACGCCACTGCACTCATCAATTACACATGGAGGGCTGCTTCATACCTTCCCTCCACAATGGTGCTCCTCCACAAGAATAGGAGCTCCGCAATCCCCATCGGCGCTCCTCAGTCTGCATTGGCACTTTAATATTGCATTCAGTGCTCCATGCCGCCTTCTCTGTCGGCAGTGCTCATCTATGATGGGAGTTCCTCAATCCCCTCCTCGACCTTGATTAGGAGCGCCTGTATTTCATTCCAGACGCTTTTCCTCCCTCCCCTTTCGGCGCTGCTCAGCATGGATGGGCTGCTCCGCTATATAGTTGCTCCTGAATCCCTGTCGGCGCACCTTGGCCTGGCTTTGCTCGCCTCAATTTCATTCCGCGCTCCTCCATCACCATCAGCACTCCCCTTGCCCACCTTGCAGTTCACATCAGGCACTACTCCTTGCCTGGTGGCGCCCCTCTTTTTCCTCCGAATTCATCCAATTGCGTTTCAAACTCCATTATGATTCACCGCGAGCTAAGCTGTCGATTCCAACTTGTTAGATAGCACAAATCGAGCCACATGACATTGGAATTCAATTTCACCCACTCGCCAGTGCTCAATCATTCGGAAACCCAAGGAGCACCTCTCGCTACTCAGCGACATTGATCAATTGTGTGTTCCTACATATGTCAGCCTAGATATAATGGGAGATCCAGTGGATGACATTGAGAATATGTTCGATTGATATCATTCAATCACTTAGTCGGGTTATCGTTTTGGTTTTACATGCTTCATTTTCAAATAGCTTGCCATTGTCTTTGGTTCTCCTCAATGTAGCGATGCAAACAATATAATGTTGAATGAGATGCTGGGTAGTATAGTATGATTTAGAAGTTGATATTGAACAATAATCTTTGCATCATATGTGGAGAGTATTCTTATTGCTCCAGTACATCAGCAGAATCTCAGATAACGCCTGCAGTCCTTCGAATGAATATCCATACCAACCCAGGCATCTCTCGGAGTTACTGTGGGATTCACGCATTGGTTGGGCAACAGTCTCAGGTGCTCCCAAACTTATCACGACTGCATCCATGAGGCGCCCGTAGCAGCCATCAGAGATCCCAGTTACTCCAAAGGCCAGCCGGAATGCCCACCTAGGGTCCGATTCTCTCCTGAAATTGACACCTCTAAGGTTACACACCGCCTCCTCTCACACACCCCTGGAGGCTCCCAGTGACCAAATTACATTTCGCTGATGCTGATCGATGCCGAACCATTGCAATATAGTAACCGACGGTGATCTGAACGGAATACCAAACAACTGCGATATGGCTCCTGAATTGGTCTCAAGCAGATCGAAAATGACCACCGAGCATACGGAACAGTCCACTGAATGGCATCACAACAGACAGTCAAGAAAACTACCAAGAGATGATCACAGACATCTCACAGTGATAGATATCACTGCCAAAAGACTTCACACGGAGATCAAACCAGAGGATTAACAAGTGCGCTGAGGTACCAAGCCACTAACCGAGACGCTTCCAGAATGGCGTACAAAACGATCCAAAGCTATTGCTGAACAGCATACCAGACTGAATTCCGAACCGCCTCACCAGAGGCCTAGCAAATGCCTACCAAGAAACCAACAGATATTCCAGGGAATCTTCCAACTGGGATGGGCACAGGGTAGTGGACTAAGAAAACACCGAAGCCATCATCTGAATGAAATTCAGGGAGAAACGGCTCACAGAGACTCTACCAAACGCCACATCAAGAGATGCCAAAATCCGTGAATACATCGTACAAAGCGGCTTTCCGACAGCAGATGCATGCTTCTATCGCACTGAGTATGACCACCTACTGTGCAGCTTATGTGTTAAATATGGATCAATGACATACTGCCCATGCCTGATGCTATTGTCGCATTGTACCAGCCTCAAATGGTCAGCAGCGAGAGTCAGATTACAACCGATGGCACTGAAAATGCCAGGAGTGCAAGCTCACAACATTGCACAAAGTAAAGAGAGGGCGCCGTCGCAATGACGTCGAGAATGAGCACATTGGGACGCATCGTACGAGAGTAAGTCAACAGGCAGAACAAGTCACGACAAGGCATAGCCGTTGCAATGACACCGATATTGGGTGCATTGGGACGTCTCATGCTCCAGTATGTCAACAGGCAGAGAAAGTCAACGAAGTCACTGGACTGCGGGCTACTCGGAAGGACGACTAAAGGCAAAGGAAGATAGTCTATATATCAAGCAAAAGCCAAACTGAATTACGTGTGAAATCTCGGAGATCATGGTTACACTGCTACCAGCCATGATGACATTCCGCAATCGATATAATGAAGTTGTTGACAGAGCAAAGAATTTTCAAAACAGGGGGAGATAGGTGTGTGAGATCAGTTGAGTCCTACAGACAAGTCAATAGTACGCCGAGCCGCAAGTCTACCAAGTCGACCAAGATTTTACAGAAGCGCCTGATTGAGAGTACAAATATGAAGTCGACCGGATCGTCACTGAAACTGACTTCCAATGATGATTACCACATCATGCAGCAGCTATGAGTTAAAGCCACTTACCAATGACTGCTGGCTCTCAGAGATATTCGACATAGCATGCAAGACCGCTACACAGAGCTGAGACGGCGCTGGCGCACTTGAAGGTGGTAAGGATAACCCTCATGAGAGAAGCTCACTTGGTAGATGTTGATAAATGAGACGAGACTACATGATTGATGTATACAATCGAAGGCCACCACCGATTCCGGCAGCAGAAGCTGCCATTGATGCCAAGTCGTGGGCGGAAGCTCTATCACCTGGATGATCTCGACAAACCCCACGGCGACATGATATGAACTATGAGTGCTGTACTGGATGGCAGGTCGGATGCTGTGAGAATTCGGGAGTGAGATAAGGAAGAATTGAGGTCCGAGTCTTGGGAGTGGAGGAAAGTTATCAATTGGGCGTTCCTTTCGTCTGTATCTTCTCTTCTCTTCTCCATACTTCATTACTTCTTTGAATCTCGGTCCGGTATAAAGGGGGTTGGAACATGTTTTACAGCCTCAGGATCTCAGTCAATGGGAGGTTGAGTTTCCCCGTGTGCCGGATCCGAAAAGATGATCACCCTGAGCAGTCCTGATCGGTTGTAGGACTTAAGGGTTCATACGAAGGTGTACACAAGATGATTGTTTCTTTCCTGGTTTCTCTTCACTTCTACTTTCAATACAACTTTACCTCTTGAATTTCAGCCCAGTACAAATGGCGTCGGCATGGGTTTTTACCACCTCCGGATCACTGTGATGTGGAAGTGGAGTTACTTGCTGCGGATGATCCATCTAAAGGCTACCATATGATGCCAATCGGTAGTGGGCCTTTTGAGTTGTACGAGTACATACATGGCATGATCGTATAATGCTTCCTTTGTTTTCTTTTCACTTATACTAGCTTTGGCAGTGCAGGAGGTCTGCACCCAGAGAGGGTGATAATGTCACAGTGGCACATGACCCGGGCCAGATAACAGCCATTCTATACTGTCGGCTTGCCACGAGCCTTAGATCTGTAGTGCTGATCTTACCTATACATCTATGTCTACCATTACTCGCTTCTATGTTTGCAACTGTTTTCCTAGAGTTACCATGCATATACCAATCAGGCCAAACGCAGGCATACGTGCCCTTACACTGGCTCCATAACTGAACATTGTTGTCAGAATGCAAAATGGGGAAGTGACATTCAGGAGTATTATCAATAAGATGACTAACTTGACAGCATTTCAAATGGTACACACATTGGCGGTGGAAACAGCAAGTTTCGCTGATAGTAATCAAAATGCCATCATTGATCATTTAGAAAGCCCATTGAATATCCACCTTCTGTGTTAGAACTTGTTAATACCAAGACAGAAATCGTCAAACCATAACCAACTGTCACAATATTCATGTACTTTTTATATTTTTGATTGGTGTTCTAAGTACAAAATCAAAAGTGATGTGGGCTGGCAAAGTATAATTATTGGAAGCATTAAATTCATGACTCCATTCATGGCTGTAGGATCATTCCATTGACCTTGATATTTCCGTCAGCTGCTGAGGTGGCTATGTTCAGACACTCCTGACAATCTGGAGACTTATTCTGTAGTGTTAATACAAAGTTTAGAGGTACTGCAGTCAGTTGCAAAGGGTTCAATCTATGCCTTCTGAACTGAAGAAAATGCAGCTCAAAGAGATCCTGTATAGAACCCGATACAAATTACAAAGCCCTGTGTTTTCCTCAGATAGTCACAATATACCTTATGAATCATACACTACTACTGTATGTTCTGCAGGAGAATTAATACCTGATGGATTTCACATAAATCTATGATGAGCAACTAAGACTGGAATTATTTGTGGTGGAATGGATGAGTTAGACAGCAGAGTGCCCATTGTCAACTATCCACCACAACACATATGGCATCCAAAGGCAATCACTCAGTAATGAACAGTCCTGGCATGAGGAGAGTTGGAATCAGGTGAGTGAATATGGTTGAACATACAGCTGGGAGAATTTAACCAGATTGCATGGATTTGTAAAAACTAGGTAAGAGTGAATGGAACCAAGAGTTACAAAAATATGAGTGTGTATTTTACTGTATATAGAGATAATGTATATCTACCATGGGGTGTTCCAAATACATATACATCTGATTGCCCAGTCCACCTCTGGCATCAATATGCAACTGTATGCTCCCCCTCTTAATGTGAGTTGTGATAGGGAAAAAGAGATCTTCCAACCATATCTCCTCTCATATGCTTTGTGTAAAGTACACCCCTTCAGTTTCATACCCTACAGACGGTGGTGCACAAACTTGAATGTAGATATGAATAATGTCAATCCAAAGGGACAACTTATACCCAGATGAGAAACATAAACCCAAAGGAAAACCATAAACCAAGAGGAAAAACATAAAGCTAACAAAAAAACATATCTAGAATTTCACTCGCTGAAAGCCTGCTTTTTCCAGCCTTCCTCCATATCCGCCTTCATAGTCCCAACACCCCTTTCACAGTATGAGATGTTGACAAACCAAATGTTGCATTGTATAATTGCCTTACACATTGTGTATGTGGCCATTATATTATACGTCTGGGCTTCCATAATTAACTCAGAATTTTCTTATACTACTTGTTGGAAAATCGGTACTGCTTTATTACCCATTATTATCTAATTGTATGCCAACAAGCTACTTTCAATATCCAATGTGCACTTGCAGAACTGGTTAAGGCTGAACACAGCTAGAAGTAATCTGTTGTATTCATTTTTACTGTTGGTGTAATAATCAGAAATGCTATATTTACTGTTAGGAGTCAGACTTTTGGGTACCCATCTCCTGGGAGTCTGTTGTCTTCTCTAGAGTTATACCGGCCACCATTTCAATTGTGTATGGTGGAGTCACAGCGGCCACTTTTTGGACAGGATTTGACATGACAGTCTTCATGATTTTCATAGTAAGTTCTATTACTGGGGTGAGCATGACCTCTTCTTGTCACATTGGCGACTATTGCAGTGGTATCCCTCCCTCCATCTGCTAACCTATCCTTGGCCAGATCAATGAACAGCTCTCTAACAATAGTTTGAGTCTTGACAATATCTGATTCCTCAATTGGTTGGGGTAGCAGTGGAGGCATGTTGTTCACATTGGGGACTGCAGGTGGCACAGGTGTGTGATATGCTGAGGGAGGAACTGATATTTAAATCATACGAAGGTGATTGTGGTTGTTGCGCTCATCAATGCACAAGTAATTAGTATGTGCTATTACTAACTGGCATTACCATTTGATTTCCATAGCTTCATCCTGGAAACCTCCAGATGTATACCACTAGTTAGTCATTAGCGTATAGCTTAACTTCATATGGCCAATAACATATGTATAACTGAGCCCTCTCTGTGCCAACACAGGTTCCCTGGTTGATTGGCAGGCGATCACTATGAATCACAGCAACTTGTCACGCACATTACAATCCCAAATGATCTTCCATCACTGTAGATACTACTGCAAGTGATCTCAGGGATTCATTGTTGCCTGTATATTACTCTTCAGTCTGACATGGTGCTTTTCGATCAACTGTCATAATTAGCTGGAGCTATCAAGGCCATTGGAGTTGTCATTGTACTTTCATATTTCAACTACTAGAAGTCTAGTTTTCTGTCGCCACAGTTCAAGAGCCAAACAATCTGTATACTGGCAGAATCAGTAATGTGATCAAAAAAGCCAGAAATAACTGACCTGATGTTTACTTTGCTTTTGGGGGTAAGCTCCCAAACAGCTATTTCCACACCTTCTGGTAACAATCCTACAGCTTCATCTAGGCAGTTGCTCTGGCTTTGTTGTGCGAATGTTTCCGATGAAAGAAATACTGGAATACCATTACCAGTCATATTCGAGATATTCCAAGATGAGACATACTGTGTATTGGCAGTCATGTTGGCTGTGGTGGGAGTGGCTGAGGTATTGGTGACAGCTGTAGTCATGACTACATTAGTGCTGGCTGCAGTATGTAAAAGATTAATTCAGACATTGGTACTAACTTTTGATACTGTGATATTCATGGCATCAGTGAGTGCTGCTCTCATGTCATTGCTTGACTATACTGCCATTGTAAATGTGATTAGTCATGAGTTATGGTTGAGTTGGAAATATTGAGTGCAGATATCAGTGAGTGATTCGAGTTGAATTGGACATTACAGTGGCTGTGTTTTCCTAGTACCATGGAAAGTGGATGCTACTTATATACCTGGAGGAGTATCTTGTTCCAGCTTCCGCATCATTCAATCTCTATATAGTTTGCGGTCCTTATATACTCCTCTGATATGTACTCACCTCTTCTTTGCAGCTTATGCTTTTCTTGGCCTCTTTGGACTTGGTGGTTAGGTACATATTGTGTGTTGTTCCATTTCTTGGTAGTGATTCTACTCTCCATTTCTGTGGTATCTATTGGCTTTCCAATCTTGTGGTTACTAGAGGGGATGGGGAGCATGGTAGGAATTTTTGGTGCAATTTTGGTGCAATTTAGCCAATAGAAATATTTCTTTCCACTTCATATTGCAAATTCACAAAAATATATCAAGGTAATATCATTGCCTGTTGACTTCTTTTTTGTTCTATTTCTTTTTGTTGTAGTCCAAGCAATGAATCTCCTTCCTTAATCCTGCTTACTCCTCCCAGAGTTCCCTTCATTGTTTGGCACTATGGCCAGCTGGCACTGCCTCTGTAGCATTCCATTGATCCAAGGACTCATTTCACCGCACCATATCCTCTACCATACCATTATTATTTCTTCATGTCTTCCCCTTAATTCAACATATCTAATATCCCTGTATGTATGTTTGGCCTGCATCTGCTTTCACCTAAAATTTCTCAAATTCCATACAGTCTTCCTCTTGTACTGTGCTGGGCATACCAAGGTTTCTGACACCATGTATGCTATCATTACCAGTGCAGAACATTATTTGCTGACTCCAATTTATCACGCCCACAAGCCCTGCTCCATCTTGCTCTATCTGGATTTCCTACACATGGGCCCAATCGCCAATTTTAATATTGTCAGCTTGGAAGTTGGATGCTTGGTTAAAGTAATGTTTACTGACATTTCTCAACTTCTTTTGTTGCTATATATAAACATTCATGCCTTCTTGCTGTCATTTCTGTTGCATTGCGCTAGTTGCTAGAAGTAACACTGTATTGTTAAATTCATGAATCTGGTTGGCAGTATTACATGTTCAGCTATCCAGCTTTATCAGATTTGACAAATTGTGCCTGAATGTTGGCCGAAGTACTGATGATCAGGCAGATGTGCGGTGATTCTCCTGCATGCACAACATTATGCACTTAGATAGTAGATCCTCATCACATTCACTTAGTCTGAAAGGGCTATAAGCTTAGTCCGGGTTTATGGATTAGGGTTGTATCTACATTTGATTGTTGCATTATTGGAGGTGTGGTATGAGCTTATTGTGATCTTGCAGGTAATGTAACATTGGAGCAGCAGATCAGTACATTTTGTATTCTCCACTTCTTGGTTTGCTGCCACACATTTTTGGGTTCCAGACTGACAAATTACATTATTGAAGTTGATGACTGCTATTTTCACCGATATATCCCAATTGAGTCATCATTCATCTGCACCCCCTGGAGAGGAGCTCGCTGGCATTTCACGGTACGTAATACCCATACTCCGCTTTTGGTATGGATTAGCAGTTGATTCCCACCCAGTGCCATACTAGGTGACACATGGTCAGATTTTTCAGAGATGCATAGTACCATGGTGATGCACTCTATTCACACAGCATATATGTTGTCACACAGTCTTTGGTTTCGGGTGTATATCGAGCCACCAGTACTGTTCCATTACCTTCCAAACATTCCTTCCTCACCACAGTACACACTCAGTATATGTATAATTTTCAATGCTGTTATTCTCCTCTCCTTGCTCCACAACCTGTACTGCCAGAGGCTGGTTAAGATTTGTCTCTGGTAGAGTACTCCATTGGAAATCAGGTACATTTCGCCATCTCCAATAGATTAGTTCAATTCCTCTGGAGTTACTTTTTCTAACAGTTTTACATTTACCAGAATTTCTCCTATCTCCATCCACTACCTGTTTTGTTTCTCAGCCAGTCATAACACTGCAAAATGTTCTTTTGCTTCCTTACATCTCTATTTATCATGTATTTCCTTCTTTCTCAATCTTTCTAGCACTAATTCCACCAGCATTCTCCATAAACCAGCTTCAATTATATCCACTACATCATGCTGCATGGTGGCACTGGGGTCTCTTTCCATTGTGGTCACTGTAACAGATTATCTACATCTGCATTTATCATTTCAGAAACACATTTTGTATCCAAATTGTATATTGATATAGATGCAATCCATACATTCTACTACTGGTAGGTAATTGGCAGGTAAGTTCAGTTAATGTATTGATCTATTAGTATCTTTGTCCACAAGAAATCTGACTCCATTTATGTAAATGGGAGACTTTTTGAATTCTGGTATCAGCCCGCAGCTTTAATATATACTAATATCAAATCAGTTATCCAGCTGAATGCTAAAGCTAGCTCACATCGCAATCTGGGTCTAGGTTTAGATTGTGATTTTCCTTCTGCAAGGTCGCCCCGTCCCCATCCAAGTTGAAATTGACTCCCACTACTATTCGCCCCATACCATCACTAATATCTGTTGTCTTTAAAGCCCGATCTTTGCAGAGAATTATCCTCAGGCTTGCCATAGATATCTTTGCCTCAGTCTCCTCATAACACTGGATGACATTGTGTAAGATCCAGATCAGAGGGCCCCCACTTTAAGCATACCTGGGAAGTTATAATTGATGGAATGCATAATACTGTCTAAATGCCCCATACACTGTATCATTTTAATATTATAGTCAATTTACCCTCTCATTCAATTTCGAATCTGGCACCAACCATTCAACCTCTACATACACTAACTCAACTATTGTTACTCTGTTCTAGTCCTGATCACATTCCACTTTCACTGTGGTGACTTCTGCTCTCTCTGTTTTGGCAAAAAGTTATCAAGGTTCTGGGTGTGTTCCAACACACACCGTCTAACTCCTGGTACTTATTCTAGATCATGTCCTAAATTCCATCGCTGCAGGTGATTTACCACAATAATTGTCAAGATTCATTTCCACAATCGATTACAGTTGCAGTCCTGGTATTTTCTAATGTTCTCAGATAAAATGCGGATAACAATTGGTAGCTCCCTGTGCTAGTCAGGTCAGCTGATGTTCATTATGAGTAGTCTGAAAGGCCATAAAGTTCTGGCTATTCTTATGCAATAATTTCAGTTATACCCACAGTGAAAGTCAACCAGTGACAGAATGTGCATCCCAGTGAATGTTTTGGACAACTCTACCATATTGGGGGAAATTCAGGTATCTGCCAATGGGTGCTGATATGCACTGACAGCAGACATCATAAACTGTTACTAATTGAGAATGTCCATCAAGGCCCCAACTCAGTTCAAATAGGCCCTACCTGATTCTCTCTTCTACTATCTCTATTATCATGTAAATAACTCTCTTGGATATGCAGAATATGTAATTCTTACAGAGCTAACAACCAGACTCCAGTCCAATATAATGGGGGGATTGACCGCATAGTTGATTGTTTCCAACTTCACCCTTATCTGTGAGAGTGTGTATTCTTTAGTTTATAGCAAACTGAGGAGTGTATCCTTTACCTTTGGCCTTGATATACTTTCTATCCACAACGCCCATACATGGTCAAATGTCAATCGTCTACCACTTTCTCACTCCGAGAGCTGGGAATCATCCACTAATTCCAAGCCTCTGGTATTGATACTGCATAATGGATTGTTCTTCCTCTCCAGTCATGTATGCCATCTGGTATCTTTCCATCCAATGAGGGAGTAGGTGTCACTTTCAAGGCAACTCATTTTGAATAGGTGTATACTCAGACTGAATTGGTTCTTTCATCTAAGTTACACATTGCCAAGTCACTGTATGGGAAGAACGAATATATTTGACTAAGTCCTGGAGCATTACTAGTGTTAAA
>Ga0307512_10000618_pt1 | contig 52967 bp, 72 predicted proteins | sample 14_EM_MG_FD_200267 | JGI IMG/M metagenome (GOLD analysis project Ga0307512, IMG submission 200267) | Populus trichocarpa ectomycorrhiza microbial communities from riparian zone in the Pacific Northwest, United States - 14_EM | ecosystem: Host-associated > Plants > Roots > Unclassified | place...
GAGGAGGAAGAAAGAAGAGGGGGGCGGAAGTGCGTTCGAGAGGTTGTGGGGGTGAAAGGGTGGGATGAAGGGGAGGACAGCGACGCGTTCTCTGTTCCACTAAGACCGCGGAAAGGCAGGGAGGAGGTGACCGTCCACGCTGATGCTGCTGTGGATTGCTAACGTCTTTGTGTGCGATAACGTGACTCGCCGGGTACCTGTGCCGGGATAGCGGGGCAAGTGACCTCCTTTTCGGTTTTCGGCTGTGCGGGTGCATCCCCGCGTGGACGTCCTTGCCTAAATATCTCGTGGTCCTCAAATCTCTTTCCAATCATTGTCTTTTCATTCCAACCACCACCATCGCCGCCATGTCCATTGAACAACAACCCCCCAGCACGGAGATCATCACCCTCACCAGGTGTGTTTCCAATCTCTATATCCTCACGTCGTCCATCTTGACTATTCTCCGTGTTCTGTCTAGCCACATCCTCTCCGAGCAGATTCGTCTGGGTGCTGCTGCCACGGGCGATTTGACTCTCCTTCTAAATTCCATTGGATTTGCTTCCAAGTTCATTGCCAACAACGTGCGCAGGGCGCGCCTGATTAATCTGTCCGTCTCTCCCTCTTGGTCCCACGAATGCATCATTATACTCATAACTAACTTTCACGATTAGAGTCGGCTTGGCCGGTGATACCAACGTGCAAGGCGAAGAGCAAAAGAAACTGGACGTGCTTTCGAACGAGATCATGGTCAATTCCCTTCGTGCGTCAGGCAAGACAGCTGTGCTCATCTCTGAGGAACTCGACCAAGCCGTCATCATCGAAGACAAGTACAAGGGAAAGTATTGCGTTGTATTTGATCCACTTGACGGAAGTAGCAACATTGACGCCGGTGTTAACGTCGGGACAATTTTCGGAGTATATCAAGTTGTGAGGAATTTGATTGGTTGGCAACTGCATATGCGACGTGCTCACCTTGCATTTCAAACCATAGCGCCCGGGATCGCAGGGCACAATTGAGGACGTCTTGAGGCCCGGAAGTGAAATGGTTGCCGCTGGTTATACGATGTAAGCCTCCTCTAGACCTTAACGAATTTGTCTACATTCCTCTAGGTACGGCTCTTCTGCAAACCTTATTCTCTCCACGGGTAATGGTGTCAATGGTTACACGCTCGACCCTTCGCTCGGCGAGTTCGTTCTCACCCATCCTGACATCAAGATTCCGCCGCGGGGCAAAATTTACTCATTCAATGAGGGTAATTCGCTGTATTTCCACCCTCCTACCATCAACTACCTCAACAGCATCAAGTACCCACCGTCCGGAAAATCTCCGTATTCCGCACGATACGTCGGAAGTATGGTCGCTGATGTACATCGAACGCTGCTCTACGGTGGAATCTTTGGTTATCCAAACGACAAGAAGAGCAAGAATGGGAAGCTCAGATTACTTTACGAGGCATTCCCCATGGCCTATTTGACAGAGCAGGTATGTGAAATATGACTGTCGTCCCTTGGTTGGAGGTTGTAATCAATCAACTTCACGTCGTCAAGGCTGGGGGAATCGCCACAACTGGCACTCAGCGCATCCTCGACATCGTGCCGACCAGCATTCATGGACGATCAAGTATATTTTTGGGTAGCAGGGATGACGTGCAGGATGTTATCAAATTCCACGAAGCAGAGGCGAAGTCCGGGTGACGCAGGTGTTGCACTGAACACAATAAGCTCATCGAGAAGCTCTATAAGCGCCTATGTATTTCAATCGGAGGTCGAGGGCGGAAGTTATTGATCCGTTACCAGCAAGCACCGGATGAAACAAATAAAGAAAAACACTGTTATCTTATCGTATCAACGGGTGTGATCAACAATCTCAGCCTCGTGGGTCATGACACATGCGTCCCTCCTCACTGGATGGACCCGTGGGGAAACGTACTGATAAGAGGAAAGTTAACTGACGTCCTTGGGAGTACAGGCAAGTAATATCTCACCTTCTCATCATACTCGTGTAGTACCTCGGCGGCGATGATCGCTCGGTCTTTGAGCAACGCCTCATAAGTAGTCATTAGAATGCGTACCTAGAGGGACGAACCATACATGAGTCAGGGGATAGAGAAGAGACAAAAGACAACGATACAAACCTGAAAGCTGATGCCGGCCATGACGGCAGCCATCATGATCCAGTTCCCCGCGTTCCACAACATCCACAAGATCGCGTGAATGGGCGAGTAGATGCAGAAAAGCACGAGCTCTCCCTCGCTCGGTGTCCACACCTCGAGCTCCTGCACGCGCTGACCGCCGTATGCACTGCTCCCTGGCGAAGAGGACGGTGTGATGCCGAGCAGGAAGCGCCAGAAGGCGAGGAACGTGCCCCAAGCGTATGTGCGTAGGCGGCTGGCGAGCGCGGGCGGGTCAGTCGGCGCCGAGACAAAGCGTGCGTGCGGCGACGAGACGGGTTCTTGCTGGAGGTGGAGGTGATAGAGCTTGGTGCGGGTGAACAGGAAGAGGGTATTTAACGATGCGATGATGATCAGGAGACATGTTGTGGGCACAGTCTTTATGTTTTCAAGTAGTGACATTCCTTAGCTAGCCTGGTACGCGTGAAGTAATGTAATCAGATGCGTACCCAGTCGAACCATGCGACATTGTTGTCTTCGCGGTACATGTCTTCCCAGCCGATATCCGAGTCTGGGATGGATCTGATCTGGGAGACGCGTATGCAGAAATGGATGAAGTGTAGTGTGCCACCAATGAGACAGGCTGATGTCTTGGGTGCGGGTAGCGGGACATTGTTTGGAAAGATGGAAATCTCAAAGGCGATCCGGGATGGCAAAGCGGTGACTCTTAACCCCTCAAAAGGTCAGCTAGAGAAACAAAAGCGAAATGAGAGGATGGATTCACCTTGCATACAAACTCTGCTTGCGCACGGCACGCTTGCTTGGTGTCCCCTTCACGCTCGGGCTGTCGAGTTCGCTTTGACGCCCGCCACGACGCTTAGGGCCTAGGGGGTAGTACGGTGGGGAGCGCAGACCGCGCGCCGCCTCCCAGTCGAAGGGCAAGCTCGCAGAAATTGAGGGGGATTCGAGTGGGGACCGAGTAATCGGATAGGAGGCGCGTGCCTTGGGCGTGCTGGGGAGGGCCGCAGAGGATGGAGGGGTAGAGGTAGAGCTGTTCATACGGTTATTAGAGGGATGGGATTGGCGTCTTGGAGACGCCATAGCGTTCGCCTGGGCAAGACGACGGAGGTCCATGATGTGAGAGGGCGCAAAGGCCGACTGGGGTAAGTTGGTTTTACAGCACGGACAAGGCAATGCAAGCCTCGCGTCTTTCACGCGTCTGGTCACGTCAGCCAACCAGGATTTCTTTCGGATTTATTTTTTGTGGGAATATGATATTCCCTTTCGAAGAAATGAGGCGCACACGAGGCATTGTTCGTATTTGCGCCACGTGGAATTTTTTGTTTGTACACCATTACGTAATATACACAAATGCCCCAAAAAGGAAGTACAGACAATGGTATTTTAAGGGCTGGCCATTTCGGGCTCAAGTTGAACATTCGATTCCCCCCAATTTACTTTCTCTTCTCTGTACACCTCCATCATCCTCACCTTTTGTCCGTCAGGGACTCCGTATTCTTCACCTCTTTGCAAACCTTTCCACCTTATCTCTTCTGTCTTTCAATCATAACTTCCACTCAGCGCGCCCGCACTTCCACATCCTTGTCGCCTTCGAACTCGATCAGCGTCAGGATGGCTCAACCTTCCTCTTCTCATCGTGATCGTGACCGGGAACGAGAACGAGAAGGTCACTCACATCGTTCGGACCGTACCACCCATCGTCACCACAGAACCATTTCTTCCACGACCCTTCTTCTCGTCCTTTCCCTCATCCTTGCCGTCCTCGCCGTCATGCTCTCCCTTCCCAGCCAGGGCTCCTCTGCCAATGCACCTGGGGACCCCGCTACTCAAGGAGTTTGGAGCGTGCTAACCCCCAAGCGATCTCAAGCTCTTATTGCCCGTGAAAGAGACGTTGCAACACGTGAAGCGGAGGTCGCTCGTCGTGAAGCTGAGATCCTCGCCGGTGCTCCTGGTGGGGTTATTGGGACCGGTCCAGTCCCAATCCAATCACCCTGCCCTCCCTGTGTTGCGCAGGCGACCTTCGAACCTCCTCCGGTTCAAACCGTTATTAAGGAGGTCGTTCAGGACAAGGAACTCACCCCTCCAGGGTGGTGGAAGGAAAGCAACGTGCGGTTCGACGACATTCTCGACCGTGAACTTAAAATCGCCGAGCGCGAACGCGAGATCAGTCGCCGCGAGGAGACTGTCAACCGCCGTGAACACGATGCCGCTCGTCGTGAGGCTTGGATCATGGAGCAGCTTGCGTAAGTGGTCCAAGGCCTGCATAACCTAGAAGTCCCTAACTGACAATTCTTAAATTCAGTGCCCTCGGTGGTGAAACTGCAGTTGAGGAAGAATACGTCTACGAACAACCGGTTAAACGTAGGCCATCCAAGGTACCACCGCCTCTCTACCGCCGTCCCGAGCTCTGAGACGAAGGAGGTTCTGGATTCGTCTCGTTTTCCCACTTCCGTCAGTTGAAGTCTCTGTGATATCCTTCCTCCCACACTCCTTCGTCCGGGCTTGGGGGACAACGGTTTTTTCATCTCTCTCTTGTCCCCCTCGTTCCCTGTAGCCTTGGGCCCTTTTTGGTCACGACGCGTCGAGTCGCGTCGTCCGGAATCAATCTTGCTCGATCAGGTTGACGCGTCTACACGTGACGTATTAGTTCCGTCTCGTGTGCATCGCGTTGCTTTTGTGGTTTGATCGCCTGCTCGGGCAATTCCATGTTTCATATGTTGACCAAAAAGGGGCTCCAGGGCTACATTCCCCACAAATGAGTCCGAGAATTATTTTCGCTGACGTATATCTCTCTTCTCTTCCCTTCTTTAGGAAATCCCCCCCGTCGTATTTACCGAAATTGAAACTGCAACACGTACCGTAACCCAAGTTCAAATTGAAACCCAGTTCGTGCCGAAAGAACCCGCTATGCGTCCGCCACCCGCAAACACCCGCCGCGTTGCTAATCCCACTCCTTCTCCGTACACAACCTCATTCTCTACCATGTTACCGAAAACTACTTCGGTTGAGGTGCTGATAGAGCATGAGGAAGCTATCGTACGCGAGGAACCGGTTGAGGTGGAGGAGGAGTTTATTGAGGAACCGAGAAGGCGTACAGTTCGCAAGTCGCCGCCTCCTCCTGCTTACCCACCCGCTGCGTATAGGCCGGCGCCTGAGCGCTGGTGGTAAGTATTCTGCGGTGGTGGTTTGTTGGCGATCATGAGACTGAACTGGGCTTTGTATTGACTATTCAATTTTCTTTTTGCTATATTTTCTATTGTCGCTGCTTGCGGCGCCTTGGTGCTATCATCGAGTTACCTTCATATTTTGACGTTCATCATCCTGCGATACCTACTCCTCTTGAAACCTACTTACTAGTGCCTACGAACTCTAACGACAAATGGAAGGTTACTCCCAAAGTCTACGGCTATGCTCGACTGATTCGATGATGACACTTGTATTTATTCACGGTCATGTAGAAAAAAAAATCGAAAAAAAAACCTGCTTCATCCATCGTCACTCGTCTGGGATCACGTGGAATAACCGTTAATTTGTTAATGTTTGGTGACCAGATTTCTGGCGCGTCCTTTCCAGTTGCCCTGTTTCGCTCACGCACGCTCGCACGCTCCCTGCGCGTCCTCACTCTAACTTAATACTTTACCGCGCCTTGTCCGCTCTTTCTCGACAAAACGACTCGTCATCCACGCGGCCCTATCCCCTCTAGCTCAAATGGCCACAGTCCCCCACGAGAAACCCCCTACTTTAGGTCCGTACACGGAGAAAGCAGTCCCATCCAAAAACTCGACACTCTTCCCCTCATTTTCACCCCTCGCAAATGCCTACTCCCGGTTCTCTAGCTGGCGCTCAGCGCTCGCATTGCCAAATCCGGGAAGCGTAGAGAATTTGCAGAAGGAAGTCAAAAGTGAGCTTTTTGCTGTCTGCAAGTCGGTTGGGGGTAACTTATACGTGTATCACAGCAACACATCTGACCAATTTCATCTTCGACGGCGCGCGAGCCGACCTCATGAAAGGACTTTCTATGGACCCGGCTTTCCAGGTCACCCATTCCTTTCAGCTGGCCTCGCAATCCACTCCCCCAACTTACTCATTTGGCGCGCTGTTCGCCAACGCCAAAGTGGGTTACGACATGCCAACTTCCGACGTGTCATAATTTTTTTATGCTAATATTCCTCCGAAAGGTCCTTCTCCAGGGTAATGTTGACCACGAAGGCAACGTCTCCGGACGGTTCCAGCAGAGCTGGTCACCATCACATACTTCCAAGGTGCAGGCGCAGGTATGTGTGGTGCGATTTGCGCGCTCTCCGAAAGCCAACTCACGTTGCTCCAACCTAGCTTGGTATGCAAGCTGGCCACACCATGATACAGTTGGAGCAGGACTATTCGGGTCTGGACTACACATTGAACGCAAAAGTGATAAACCCGTCACCGTTGGACGGTTCTGGCATCTACGTCGGGAGTTATCTCCAGTCCGTCTCGAAGAGGCTAGCGCTGGGAGTCGAGACACTCTACCAACGGGCTGCGCTCGACCAGGCGGAAATGTCATCATCGTACCTTGCCAAGCTGATGGGCTCTGATGGGAAGTGGATTGCGACAGCGCAGTTCCAGCCGATTGGCGTGCTCCAGGCGACTTATTGGCACAAGCTCAGTGAGAAGGTAGAAGCGGCCGCAGATTTGCAGGTCATCGCAGCTCCGATGCGTCGCGATGCGATTGCCACAGTCGGCACAAAGTATGACTTGCGTATGTCGACATTCCGGGCACAGCTAGACTCGACGGGCAAGGTATCGGCATTGCTTGAGCAGCGATTTGCTCCCAGCTTTGCGTTTACGGTCGCTGGGGAGATAGACCACTTCAAAGTGCGTGTCATACCTTTTCGCATTGTTTTGTTGCATGGCTAAGTGCTTACCTTTGGGTCCTCCAGAATGCCGCTAAAGTCGGTGTTGGTGTGATGATCGAGAGTACAAGCTTGACGCCCGAGGAGATGGGAATGGTACCGCCACCGGGACAAGCACACTTTTAGGGTCATTTACGATTTTGTTCGATCGATACTCTAGACTAATGGCATAGCATAACCCTACTCATAACGAACAAATGAACGGGCAATCCGGGCCAGACACGGTTATCCGGACCGTTGCGTGAGAAAGAAGACGACCCAAGTCGAGAAATTCGGTCGCTTTTTTTGTTTCGACGATGACGCTCTAAGATATGGCTCCACTACTTGCAGTGAAGAATCTTTCTTGTGTCTGGTCAGAAGGCGACCCTATGTTCGAGAATGTTAACTTTAGCGTGAACGAAGGTGACATCATCGTCTTACAAGCCCGCAGTGGTACTGGGTGCGTCGTGTCCATTCCCGTCTCCTCAACATTCATCGTCATCATCACCTCGCATCTTCTTTTTCCTGCAGCAAGACTACCCTCTTGAAGTGTATAGCTCATCTCTATCTTTATCATGGGACGGTAGAATTCAGGGGAAAGTGAGTCGTGCTTTTTTGTCTTCACAATCGTGCCTTACACGAGCGCTGGATATTATTAGAAGCCCAAAAGCTTATGGTAAGCTTGCTATCTGAAAGGACGCAAAAACATCCACCCGCGAATGTCATGATATAGGTGTCCCTACGTACAGAACCTACGTCCAGTACATTCCGCAACGACCTTCGCTACTTCCGGGTACACCGCGCGATCTATTCGACACTCTGTCCACATTCCGCGCACGGCACGCCCTAGAACGCGGACCCGGCAATGACGTGCATTTTCGTCGTTCTTTGGGTTTGGCCGAGCAGTGGGGTATAGCGAAGGAGCTCTGGGACCGGCCATGGAGCCAACTCAGCGTCGGAGAAGCCCAGCGATTGTCGCTCGCGATCGCACACGGGCTCAACCGCGCCGAAGTCTTGATGCTCGACGGTGAATACTTTTTTGCCTATAGCAACGCGTTTCCTGTCGTTCTCATTTAACGTCAACCCCGCACGGGTTGCTAAAACCTACAGAACCGACGTCCGGGCTCGACGGCAAACTGTCCAAGGCATTGGAGGATACGCTCATGGAGGAAATCAAGGATCACACCAAGGCCCTCAAAGCCATCATTTGGATCACCCATTCGGAAGAGCAGGCGGAGCGCGTCGGCACGCGGTTCATGCAGCTCACGTCGAAGGGCATCGAAGAACTGCACAGAAGCGAGCCGTAGAGAGTGGGATGGGGCAGGGGTCATTTGGCTCTTTTTCGGGTGTATGATTTTTAATTAGATGGGCTACAGATGTATTGTTAGGAACGCAATTCGGCATCATTCTCCGTCCACTATACATGTTGGCAAGGTCCCAGTCACCCGTCGCCGCGAATTCGTGTTTCGCGTTTTGTGGTGGAGGTGGGTAACAGTCGGGCTTGAGGATTCGAACTTCTACTCCTATTGGCACGGGGCTGCGTCACGGTGTTAATCCCACGAGGCACGAGGCGTAGCATAACTGAAAGGTCAGCCGGTTCTCAGAGGATTGTAGAGATATAAAATGGATCCCTACTTGTTGGACCTTTAGCTCAATCGGTAGAGCTTTGTACTTATGAGGTTACCTGACCTATTTATGCAAGGGTCCCGAGTTCGATTCTCGGAAGGTCCACTTTTTAGACTTCTTCAAATCTCACGTTTCCTTGCCCTTCGTTGGTATGTACCTACATTTTGCTGACTTTGACTTTTGCAATTGCGATTGGTAGCTTTGTCGTACATTTGAGTTGCTATGCCTCGCTATGGAAGTGAAGACCACCATCCCCTTGTTATAACGACGCCCCCAAGGCACAGAAATCCATTCTCCGACGTAGAAAACTCCGTGACGACCCGACAACTGGACGAGAGTTACCACAAGCCCGTATATGTACGATGGCAGCACGCTGCTTCCCGCCTCTAAGCTGTTCGCCATGCCCATTGCGGGCAGCCCTTGTGTAGCGTCTTTGAGTGAGCTCTATTTGGTTTGAGTAGTGAATCGGCAGCAGATGCAGGTATTCGCGCACTAACCCCACAAATCACGCATCGATATTCTTCGTTTGAACTTTGGCCGTGTACTTAACACATTTTAGGGTGCATGCGTCTACAGAAGAGCGCGAGAAACATGGATATGCATCTCCGATGTCACCCACGAGAGAGTGCCCTTGTGTCCCCTAACCAACCTGTCGTTTAGTCTAGATTTTCCGCCTTAGAATGCGGTATTATATTGACTACTTGAGGCACTGCTTGCGGTGGTGGACTGCAAATTAGCTATGTCTGATGACGAACAAAGTGGGGTAGTGTCGATAGGCTTTGTTTCGTGCACGTGTTGATATACGAGGACACAGCCTGTCAGGACCACCTTGCCTACACCTTCGCCGCTGTCTACGAGTAATTTCCTTGTGAATCCCGCCATTTCTCCCCAACAATATTCCAGGTCATCATCATCTGAGAATCCGTGATTCATCTTGTGGTTATCGAGTTGAACATTGAGCCTGAGCTATGGACCAGCGTAAGTTTGTCTAATCCCGACGATTTCGACCGTTAACTTGAACCCGGCGGTTCCGATCGATCTGGTCCTCCACTTTTTCAGACTTGCTCCAAGAACTTAACAACTGCATTTTTCCCCTTCAAAATGTTATGCAGTCATCATCCAGATCTGATCCTGTCCGCGCTCGCTGTATTGAAGACCTACCAGAGGCAAGATTTCAGCGCCACCGAATGTCAGGACAAAAGTTCGACCGTGCCCTTGATGAATCGGTCATCCGCCGCTTCACAGAAGCAACATTCCTTCCACGTCCCTGGGATCCGTCCCCAACCAACTCAGCCATTGTTCAAAGAGTCGTTTTCCTCACCCTTACCATTCTCTTTCGCGCTGGGGGGTTCAGGCTGCCAAATAATGTCAAGTGCTCCATTATTTACCTTCGCTATCTGCGTGGACAATGCCGTGACGCCACGGCCCTCCCTGCCCAATACGTTACAATGAGTATTATGCGTGCGATGGCGACCCAAGTGGGATTAGAGCCTGGAGATGCGGGTCAAGACATCGAAGAGATGACCGACCTCTGCGACGAACTTCTTAACTCTGACGTCCCGGGCAAATACCTAACTCGCCCCATTATGTCCCTTACGAATGCTCTTCGTTCTCATTCCCGGGCCCTCGACCGGCAATTACCATCCGAAAAGCTCATTAATTGCCTACGAAAGGCAATTGTACAACTACCAGACTTGCAGTTTCCATTCCTCATGCTTGCCCAATTATACCTTGTTCGCCTCCAAATGACTTTTTTGGAGGATGACTACAAAGAGGGAATGGCCATACTGGACAAAGTCATGAATTTCCGCGACCCCGGAGGTGGGCCGAGTCCTTACCACGGTCAAGCGTCGAGTATGGCAGCCCTTTTTGGCATGATTCACTTTCACGTGTATGGGAAGTCGGAGTATTTGGAGCAGGCACTCTACCGCTTTCGTACCTTCCTTGATGGGATTCGTGACACCCCTGAACACCCTCTTCGTCCCTTGTTTACCAGGATATACTCTGGGCTTCAAGAATGGCGTAGCTATCACACCGGTGCCAAAGCGAATATCCAGGATGCATGGTACAGCCCTCCCGGATCCATCAAACTCACATCATTCCGCGATCTGATCGCACGTCTCCCTGAACTGAAGGCATCCGAGTCTCGTTCGGCCCTTTATGATCACATTAACGCATTAGACCTCCCCTCCATCGACCGCCTTACAGATATAGCAGACATAGAAGATGGTATTAAATATTGTCGACAACTGAATATACTGAATGCTTCCTACCCCAATAGCCATCTTCGCTGCGTTCCCCGTTCAATTTTAGCCTACTTCTTCTGGCGTGCTTTTAAGTGCACTAATGAAATGGAGTACCTCAACAAGGCAATTTCAACCGCTCGAGACCATAGTAACAACACCACAGATGGACTGATGTCCCAGACTTTCTCAGTGGGCCAACTTATTATATATCTATCAACCCGTCTCCGAGCCCTTGGAAGAGGACCCTATTACAGGGAGGACCTAAATGAACTCATGCAACTCTACCCCATGGCAGCCAAATATGAATCCCCATACTTAGATGTCCGGGACCTGTTTTCGTTTCAATGGGCGGAGATTGCACACTATTATCGACATCCCTCTGCCTTAACTGCATACGACATGGCCATGTCATCGATGCAATTCTACCTCACAGTGACTCCGACCCTCGACAAACAGCATTCCCAACTCGTCACAAGGAATGATTGTTTCAAATCGCTGCCTTTGGACCGTGCATCCTATCAGATGAGCATCATCGGTCGACCCAAGCAGGCAATCGAGACCCTCGAACGAGGAAGAGCATTATTGTGGTCTGAGATGCGCGGTCTTCGCACCACCATGGATCAGATTCCTTCGGCCGACCGCCATTTAGCAGAACAGTTCGCCGTGGTCAGCAGGGATCTTGAGACGCTCACTTTGGCCCTCGACAATGTCAGTGGCGGAAACAGTGTCCCAAAAGGGATGGACGCATTTGGTCATCTTGCCATCCGGCAAAAGAGGCTTTTGGATGAACGGGAGAAGCTTATGGTGAAGATACAAGCCCTGCCGGGCTTGGACACCTTCATGAAGCCACATTCTTACGACACACTCTGTGGCGCAGCATGTCACGGTCCTATAATCATCATCAACCATTCCAAGTGGGGTTCCGACATTGTCATCCTTCTCCCCAATTCTTCTCCATCCCTGATAACTACATCCGACGACTTCTATGCCCGTGCGAACAAATTGCAAGACCGTTTACTGGGGGAACGACGGCAGCCTGAGGACCTCGAGTCGAATAATTATAACGACACTCTCAGTTCTGTACTCAAGGAGCTCTACGAGCTTGTCGGCCGACCAGTGATCGAAAGATTGAACAAGTTGAACGTGCCATTACAATCTCGTGTATGGTGGTGCCCGACATCTGTCTTTTGCTCACTTCCTCTTCACGCGATGGGTCCGATCCCATCAGACTGGGGGCGTCCGCAATATTTCCTGGACTTGTACATCTCCTCATACATCCCATCTCTCCGTTCACTTATCGAATCCCGGAAGTCTGGGTCACAAACCTTTGATAAGCCTTCGATGCTTGTCGTCGCACAGCCAGATGTGTCCATGATACAAGCATTGAAAGAGGTGCGAGTGGTAAAGGCTGTCAATCCTCAGGCGACAACCCTCGTCGCAGCGGATGCGACGCCTCCTGCAGTCCTGGAGCGCATCCAGAATCATCGGTTCGTCCACATTGTGTGCCATGGGATACTCGAGCCTGGCAAGCCGCTCGACTCTGGCTTCGAACTCTACAAGAAACAACGCCTCTCGTTGCTCGACGTTGTACGATCTCGACTTCCCAACGCCGAATTTGCCTTCTTGGCAGCTTGCCACACAGCGGAGTTGACCGACCAGAGTCCAGCCGACGAAGTCCTGCATCTCGCTGCTGCGATGCAATTCTGCGGATTCCGCAGCGTCGTCGGGACGATGTGGGCGATGGCAGATGTGGATGGGCCAGCCCTCGCCGGGGACTTTTACAAGTCGGTGTTCTCGGGCAGGGAGCAAGAAGGGGTGCATTACTACGAGAGAACGGCAGAGGCGCTTCGAGATGCTGTGGTGAAACTGTGGAGAAAGCGAGGGGTGACTTTGGAGCGTTGGGTGAATTACGTTCATTTCGGAGCATGATTCACGATTGTCGGTTCGTGATTCGAGTTTGTCTTGGAGCGCACGCTCGACACTTGCACTAACTACTGGTTCACAGTGGTGATTGTGATGAAGACAAGTTTATGACCAGACATTCGGCTGTTGTATTTGATTCGGTGAGACCCTGGCTTTGCTCATTCTTACCTACGCGTGTACATGGCAGTGTATTATATATTGTTGGCTTGAAGTATGTCCACTAGTGAATTCATTGGAGAGTAGTTGGGGCAAGGGGACGACGCAGTTCGGAGAATCATGGGACTTCAGGTGGACTGCGAAGCGTACTTGCCTTTGACAGAGGGTAACCGGTAATCACTTGTCCGTTGTGCAAGCTATATGCAAGGGCCAACTTGAAGGCAACCAAGAAGTAACGAAAGTGCAAGTTACGACCCATGAAGCAGCACGAAGCTTGAAGCTCGAGTTATCTTTTCTTTTTAAATTGAATTGGATTGAGAACAAAATATCCACGGAGCAACGACATTATCTTTCCGAGTCCAATCATGTCAACAATGGAGAGTAATGACCACAGGTGGCTGGACGAACGCCCCGAGATCCGACTTCTGATTGCTGTGATTGACGGCCTTGTCCCACACTTGGCTTGCTGTCCTAGTGCCATAATACTCTGAATAAAGTGATAATCACTACAGCTTTATGAGAGACACTACTTAGACACTACATGGTCGAATTGAAATACGTTTGCTGCGTGTACGGTACCAAACACATAGAAACAAACTACGTAAGCATCGAGTCCGAACCGAACCACCATCGACTTGCGTTCTTGCCGCGGCAGCAGCCAGTGTTCGGTGGGTTTCGTCGGGGTTACGATACACGAGTTGGACACCGTTGGACATATCCCTGCCAGGACCGCCTTGTCTACGCTTTAACACTTCGCCGCTGTCTGCGGGAAATTTCCTTGTGAATACCACCATTTCTCCCCAACGATATTCTAAGTCATCATCATCTGAGAATCCGTGGTTCATCTTGTGGTTATCGGGTTGAACATTGAGCCAAAGCTATGGAGGACCAGCGTACGTTTGTCTAATCCTGACGACTTGTTGACCCGGCAATTGTCCGAGTCTGATCCTCCACATTTTCAGGCTTGCTCCATGAACTTAACAACCGCATTTTCTCCCTTCAAAATGTTGTGCAGTCATCATCCAGATCCGGTCCTGTCCGCGCTCGCTGTATTAAAAACCTAGCATGGGCAAGATTTAAGCGCTACACGATGTTAGAACAAAAGGACGACCTTGATGAATCGATCATCCGCTTCACAGAAGCAACATGCCTTCCACGTCCCCGCGATCCGTCCCCAACCGACTTAACCATTGTTCAGATATTCGGCCTCCTCACCCTTTCCATTTTCCTTCGCGCCCGGATGTGCAAACAGCCAGATAATGTCAAGTGCTGCATTGTGTACCTTCGTTATCTGCGTGGACAACGCCATGACGTTCTCCTTGACCCCCGACACATCACAATGTATCTTGTGCTCGCGATAGCGATCCAAGTGGAATTAGAGCTTGGAAATGCGGAACAGGACATCGAGGAGATGGTTGGCCTCTGCGACGAACTCTTTAACTCTGACGTCTCGAGGAAATACATAACTCTCCCCATTATGTCCCTTTCTATGAGTGCTCTTCGTTGTCGTCTCGGGGAGTCCGTCACATGGCAAATGCCATCTGAAAAGCTCATTAATTGCCTACGAAAGGCAATTATACAACTACCAGATTCGCACGATACATTCCTCATCCCTGCCTTGTTGCACTTGAGTCGCTTCCAAATGACTCATTTGGAGGATGACTACAAAGACGGAATGGTCATACTGGACAAAGTCATGAATTTCCGCGATCCCGGAGGTAGGCCGAGTCCTTGCCATGACTTCGCGTCGGTTTTGGCAGCCGTTTTTGCCGAGGCTCACTTTGAGGTGTATGGGAAGCCGGAGTATTTGGAGCAGGCAATCTACCTCTCTCGTACCCTCCTCGATGGGACTCGTGAATCCCCCGAACACCCTGGTCGTCCCTTTTGTATCAAACTGCTCTCTAGACTTCAGAAATCGCGTCACTATGACTCGGACGCCAGTGTCAAAGCGAATATCCAGGATGCATGGCACAGCGCTCCCGGATTTATCAAAATTCCATCATTCCATGCTCTGATCGCACGCCTCCCTGAAGTGAAGAAGGCCTCCAAGTCTCTTCCGGTCTTGGAAAGGCTTCAGGCTAACCCACATGAGGATCCACTTGAATATCACCGCAACGCACTTAGCATCTCCTCCATCAACTACCTTACAGATATAGCAGACATCGAAGATGGTATTGAATATTGCCGACAATTGAATGCATCTTACCCAGACAGCCAACTTGCCTGCATTGCCCGTTTATCCTTATGCTCCTTCTTCTGGCGTGCATATGAGTGCACCAATGAAATTGAGTACCTCAACAAGGCAATTTCAGTCACTCGAGACCACATCAAAACCTCAGATGCACTGAAGTACCGTCTTCCTTCACTGCTCAGCCTTACTGTATACCTATCAGTCCGTCTCCTTCTACTCCGCCACAGGGAGGACCTGAATGAACTCATGCAACTCTTTCCGATGGCAGCCAAATATGACCGCGCACACTTACATCACCGGTACCCATCTTCATCTCGATGGGCGTCGATTGCACACTATTTTGGACATCCCTCCGCCTTAACTGCATACGATCTCACCATGTCATTGATGCAACTCAACCTTACACTGGCTCCAACCATCGACAAACAGCATTCCCGACTTTCCATAATGGTTGGTGATCTCAAAACGCTGCCGTTGGACTGCGCATCCTATCAGATGAGCATCGGTCGACCCGAGCAGGCAATCGAGACCCTCGAGCGAGGAAGAGCATTGTTGTGGTCTGAGATGCGCGGCCTTCGCACCACGGTGGGTCAGATCCGTTCGGCCGACTGCCATTTAGCAGAAAAGTTCGCCACAGTCAGTAGGGACCTTGAGGCGCTTACCTTGGCCCTCGACAATGTTAATGGCGGCAACAGTGTCCCCAAAGGGATGGATGCATTTGGTCATCTCGTCACGCGGCAACGGAAGCTTTTGAATGAACGCGAGGAGCTCATTTCGAAGATACAGGCCCTACCGGGCTGTGACACCTTCTTGAAGCCACATTCCTACGACACACTCTGTGGTGCAGCATGTCACGGTCCTATAATCATCATCAACCATTCCAGGTGGCGTTCCGACATTGTCATCCTTCTCCACAATTCTCCTCCATCCCTGATTACTACATCCGACGACTTCTATGCCCGCGCGAACAAATTGCAAGACCGTTTACTGGGGGAACGGCGGCGGCCTGAGGACCTAGAGTCGAATAAATATAACGACGCTCTCAGTTCCGTACTCAAGGAGCTCTACGAGCTTGTCGGCATACCAGTGATCAGAAGACTGAACGAGTTGAACGTGCCACTACAATCTCGTGTGTGGTGGTGCCCGACATCTGTCTTTTGCTCACTTCCTCTTCACGCAATGGGTGATCCCATCAGACTGCGGACATTCGCAATACTTCCTGGACTTATACATCCCCTCATACATCCCATCTCTCCTCTCACTTATCGAATCCCGGAAGTCTGGGTCACAAACCTTTGATAAGCCTTCGATGCTTGTCGTCGCACAGCCAGATGAGAATATGAAACAAGCATTGGAAGAGGTGCGAGTGGTAAAGGCTGTTAGCCCTCGGGTGACAACCCTCGTCGCAGCAGCTGCGACGCCTCCTGCAGTCCTCGAACGCATCAAGGATCACCGGTTCATCCACATTGTGTGCCATGGGAAACTCGAGCCTGGCAAGCCACTCGACTCTGGCTTCAAGCTCTACAACAAAAAACGCCTCTCGTTGCTCGCCGTCGTACAGTCTCAACTTCCCGATGCCGAATTTGCCTTCTTGTCAGCTTGCCACACGGCGGAATTGACCGATGGAAGTCCAGCCGACGAAGTCCTACACCTCGCCGCTGCGATGCAATTCTGCGGATTCCGCAGCGTCGTCGGGACGATGTGGGCGATGGCAGATGATGATGGGCCAGCCCTGGCCGGATACTTTTACAAGTCGGTGTTCTCGGGCAGGAAGCAAGAAGGGGTACATTACTACGAGAGAACGGCAGAGGCGCTTCGAGATGCTGTGGTAAAGCTGCGGAGAAAGCGAGTGGTGACTTTGGAGCGTTGGGTGAATTACGTTCACTTCGGCGCGTGATTCATTCACGATTGTCGGTTCGTGATCGAGTTTGTCTTGGAGCGCACGCCCGACACTAACTACTGGCCCACAGCGGTGGCTGTGATGAAGACGAGTTTATGATCAGAAATTCGGTTGTTGTATTTGGTTCGCTGAGACTCCGGCTTTGCTCATTCTTACCGACGTGTATACATGGTAATGTACCATACATTGTTGGCTTGTAGTATATCCACTAGTGAATTCATTGGAGAGTAGTTGGCGCTAGGGACGACGCAGTTCAGAGAATCATGAGTCTTTAGGTGGACTGCGAAGCGTACTTGCCTTTGACAAAGGGCAATATTTGTGCGTTATGCAGGGTATAGTATGCAAGGGTCAAGGCAATCGAGAAGTAACGTAAGTGCACCATGAAGCCGCACGAAGCTGAAGCTTGGCAACCGAAAACATGTGATCATTTTAGATTCTTTTTTTTTTTTTTTCAAATTGAATTGGATTGAGGACAGGCGAATCCACAGAGACAACGACATTCTCTTTCCAAGGTCAACAATGGAGAGCAACGACCACAGGCGGTTAGAGGAACGGCCCGAGATCCGACTTCTGATTGCTATTAATATTGCTATGATTGACAGCCTTGTCCCACGCTTGACTTGTTGGCCTAGTGCCATAATACTCTGGACAAAGTGATGATTACTACGGCTTTATGAGAGAGAGACACCAACAAGGTAAAAACACGTTTGGTGAGGCGGTATGTGCGTACAGTACCGAAACTACATGAGCATCGAGTCCGAACCACCAGCACCATCGACTTGCGCTCTCGCCGCGGCAGCAGCCAGTGTTCGATGGGCTTCGTCGGGGTTGTGCTCGATCCACGTCGCGATCAGTTGGGACATCTTGGCGCTCTGATCGAGCTTATCTCTGAGCTTTTCGTAGAGCTCCGCGTCGCGTATCTTTGCCACGCGCTCCATCTCTCCGCGCACTTGAGCGAGAACGGGGAGGACCTGCTCGTGCACTTGCGCCGCGACGGATCCCTTGATGACGTTCATGAAAGGTCCGGGAAATGGAGGCACAGGTACCGCCGGCAGCGCGCGCTTCGTCTGCGCCGTCAACGCGCCGCGCAAAGTCTTGGCTTCCTCCTGGAGACGCGCGATCGCCTCCGCGTTCTCCTGGTCGGTTTTTACCAACTGAAGGACAAAAAAGAAAATATTAGTTCGTAAGAGGGCGATGGGAGGAAACGACCGAAGCGAAAGGGGGTTTCGCTGCGTACCTGGGCGAGCAACTCCTTATCCGCGGCTTCTTCCTGCTTGAAGAGATCATTGTCGCGCCGGAGTTCGTCCAACCGCGGGATGAGATCCGCCATCTCCGTCGCAAGCTCCGAGATTTCTTGGTCGGCCTGTGCGAAGCCCTCGCTGTACGCCTGGATCGTTTGGGCCGTCTGCGGACCGAGCTGAGTCTCGACCAGGGCCGCGACATCAGAGCTCCGCGCGATCTCCTCGATTTTCTCGTCCAGCTTCGCCTCGAGCTGCTCGATGACGTCGCGAGAATGCTGAGTCACGTCGTTCTCGACTTCCCGCAGCCGGTCTTCGATCTCGCGGATCGTGTCCTTGATAGCCTCGACATCTTCGCGCACTTCCTGTGGTGTCGCATCCTCGTTGTCACCACCGTCCGCGGAGGAGATGCGCCGCCGTTTCTTGGCGCGGGGATCTCCGTCGCCTGCCTCGGCCGCCGTTGCACTCCCATCCGCGCCCGACGTACTTGCTCCGGAAGGGCCTGGACCAGGGCGCTGTCCGTAGAGGCTCTCGATGCGCTTGTACAATTGGCCGACAGAATCTGCCAAGCTCCCCAACATCAATTTTGCCTCCTTCAGCTTGGCCTCCATGTCGCCGACCGATTTAGAGGGGACGGGAGGCCAGAAATCCGTTTCGGACAGCTTGTTGATGGCACCGTTAAAGGAAATCTTTTTCCTTTCATAGGTGGTTTCGGCACTTTTGAGGCTGGCTTCAAAAGCGCTTTTAATATCGGAGGGGAGGGCGTTGAACGCGGCCGATTGGACTTGACGTCGACGGGAATCGACGTCTCTCTCCAGCTTTCTAAGGTCCATGTATTCCTGCGTGGCATCTGCCATCAAACTGAAGAGAGGTGAGGGCACGGCTGGATGTGTGAACATGTCCGAACTTACGCGATGCGCTTCTCCCACACGGCTCGTCGTTGTTCAGGCGGCATCTCGTCTTTTGACGGCGCAGTGGTTATCGAAGGAGGGGGCGGGAGAACTTCCGAGAAGGTCTTTGAGGGGGCTCTGCCAGATCCAGAAGGAGTCGTCGAAGAAGTTTCGGCTGAGGGTTTGAGCGTGGTCGTCGGAATGGCAGCGGGTGACATGGGCACGGGGGCGGCTGTGCCTTTGAGAGAGTTTGTAGGAACTACCACTTTCTCCTTTTCGGACGAGCGTTCGCCAGGAGGTATCGGTGGTTTGAAAACGCTCTTGGGAGGGGGGTCCGGTGGGCGGTCTAAATGGGGAGGGTTAAAGGGAGAGGGATTTAAGGTGAACTGCGAGGAAGAGGCGGACCGTAACGGGAGACATTGGAAGGGCCCGCGCGGCGAGGTGGGCTGTCATCTAGCCGGGGACTCCGCGAAGGCAAGACAGGACTGCGGACACTATGGTGCGAACTGCTCCCACGAGGCGGTGTTCTTCTTCGTCTGAGGCTGGATTCGGAGGAGCCGCGGTGGTGATCGTTTGAGAGTGTCCGCCCTCTTTCACGTCCGTAGTTCGGGGACGATGACGGGGGCGAGGAGCGTCGAGGCGAGCTTTCAGCGGCGGATCGCCGGTGGCTGTCTGAGTGGGCGACCGAAGTAGGACTATCGGTTGGCAGCTTTCTCCATTCCGGGTCGGACGGGTGAACGAAATGACAAGTCGTTGGGGTGCGCGAGCAACCTTGTTCGATTGGTTTACCTTGTCTATCGAAAAACTGAAATAAAGATATACGTGAGCGCGTGAGACAAATGGAAAATAAGTGCCGTGAGTGATGACGAACACGACAGCGACGAATCTTCGGAGGGCCCAATGCTGCCATGGATGCTTAATCCTCACGAAAACAACAGAACAGGACGATCGCACAACAGTCAAACGTCAAACTACCGTTCATATTCACGTGCCCTCAAGTTAGATCTATCCGGACCGTTCTGAGCGACTCGGGAGGTAGATGTTACCTGCTAATACTCGACCCATGCGCCTCCCAACACGTAACGTTCCAATCATCCACATACCGGGGGCTCACGGGTTCATGCGCGACTTGTTCTCTAAGTAAAGTCACAACATGAGTAGTGTGTTGTGCTTGAGGCTATGTTATGTCAACCAAACTGCACGCTTTAATCCAGTGTAAAAATCCGGATTTGATCATCTCAGAGTTGCAGGGTTGGTCAATTTGTGGGGAGAACAGTGTATAGTTCTTCGGCATTGAGATACCACATTGGAAGCGATTTGGTTGAATGCGGCATGGATTTGGCGTACCCAATCCGTAACACTGGTAGTGCGAAATGCACCACAGCGAACGACCTTCGCACACGGGATCGTACGTACACGCACCACACTAATGATATCCCAGCTTGTACAATTCACCAGCGAATTTCACGATCAGCCGTCTAGGGTAGATTTGAAATGCCGGTTTGATGTCTCAATGATCGCCCGGAGGGTGGTATCGCAGCCAGAGCATCGTCGGACGGGCTCCGGTACTTTGCAATAGCTACTATGCACAGCGGTGTTGCTAAGGACGGATGGGAAGTTGTTTTGTGCCACAACATAGCCGTGGGTATATATTATTATTGCGGAAGGGGGCACGTGTTGCCCCGGTCGTATCTGCCAAGAAGCAGACAGAAAATTACATTCAAAGTGAACCCCCGTTGCTAGTGATTGAAACAACTGAAAAATTTTGTGCACCAGAATAAAGTAACTATAAAATAAGGAGGCAAAGCGTGGGTCCTCGGAGGTATCAATGCGGCTGCGCGGCATGAGATTCCCACGTGTATTGACCGCGGGCGGTCCAAACTGTCTAAAATAGCAACTGGCTGCGGTACCCTGAAATATCCTTTCTTTTCGTTCCTCCCGACTTGCCTCCGCTTTCTAAACAATGGTCACACCGTGGCGGTACCTTATCCTAGTCCTCATTGTAATCGTACGTCTTGTAGCTTTACAAGTCTCGGACAGGTTTTGACCCCTCTCTAGCTTGGACTCCATTTCATACTCACCGTATCTCATGAAGCATATAGCAATGCCACGTCGATCTCTCGATTCCTCACCGGCAAAAAGTCATCAGAAAACAATCAGGACGTGATCCCGGACCAGTACCACTGGCCAGATGATCCACCTTTTGTCCTTGGACGTCGGGCCAATGCGACCATCGTCATGCTGGCGCGCAATGGCGATATCCAGGGCGTAGTGAAGAGCTTGAAACAGATGGAAGACCGCTTTAACAAGCGCTTCCGTTATCCCTATGTCTTCCTGAACGAAGAGCCGTTCACGGATCAGTTCAAGGAGTGCGTCACCCTTCTTGTATGGCGGATCTTACCCCCACTCATTGCCTTTGCGCAGGAGAGTGACTGGACTAACCGATTCATTGGTTGAATTTGGACTTATTCCTCCAAACCATTGGCACCAGCCGGACTGGATAGACGAGGAGAAGGCTTCTGCGGCACGAGCAGAGATGGAGAAAAACAGGGTGATCTACGGAGGTACGTACGAAACTTACTCCCCCCCCCGCGTGGGCAGACTAGAACATGACCGACCCCTTTCTTCAGGTAGTCTACCGTAAGTGTGGAGGTCTGTTGGTGTTGGTGGAGGTATTGACCCCGCAAAGGTACCGGAACATGTGCCGATTCAACTCGGGCGTAAGCAAACGTACCCCTTCTCCCAGATAGTCTGACTTAATTGTTCCTAGTTCTTCTTCAGGCATGAGCTTTTGGCCAAGTACAAGTTCTACTGGCGGGTAGAGTGAGCCATGTCTCCTATCCATGGCAGAGCTGTTTCCCCTCACACTCACCATCGCAATCAGGCCCGACGTTACCTTTTTCTGTGACCTTAATTTCGACCCATTCCTCTTCATGCAGGATCACGAGAAAGTCTATGGTGCGTATAGGGGTAAATATTTCCTTTCCGAGCTCTGAGTGCGCTCCGAACTCCGAAGGTTTCACTATCTCCCTTCCCGAGTACGGCGAAACAATTGAAACGCTATGGGAGACTGTAAGAGGTGCTCATCCTTTCGTTCTCACGAGAATGCAGACTCCTGACTTTTGTCGTGCTACTGTAGGATTCATGGACCAGAATCCCGACCTCATTGCACCGAATAATGGGTTAGGGTTTATCTCTGATGATGGTGGAACCACTTACAACCGGTGTCACTGTATGTTTGTTTTATCATCCTCTGGGATTCCTTCCCCCCCTGATTGCACACAGTCTGGAGCAATTTCGAGATTGCAGATCTCGACTTTTGGCGCTCTGAGGCATACATGAAATTCTTCGAACACCTCGACAATGCCGGTGGATTCTACTACGAACGCTGGGGCGATGCACCAGTGCACTCGATTGGTGCTGCCTTGCTGGCACCGAAGGAAAAGTTACACTTCTTCCGCGAAGTGGGCTATCGCCACGAGCCTTTCGAACATTGCCCAATGAACGAATTACACAGACAAGGTAAATGTTGGTGTGACCCCACTCAGGACAACTTTGGTAAGTCCATACCGCTCTCCGATGTGCACCGCGACCAACATTTTATTTCGCGGGATAGATTACCACTGGTATTCATGCTTGCCCAAGTATGACAGTCTCTTCCAGTAGTTTAGTATCCATGCTTTCGTCCTCGTCACGCAATTTACTATTTAAAATCCATGGTTTGGGCGAACACCTGGAGTGCTCTAAAACGGGGTGCATTCCGAGGAGTGGCTTTGCCACCAAAGGGAATGGTCATAGGATAGACTGCGAATAGTACTGATACTACAAGACAGTCAGGTCTACGCGAGCTGGATAGAGGGTGACATTAGGTGCTTACCGAATCATATAAGCGTGTCCACGTCGAACCGAGCGATGTATCGATGAGCTTGTCAACGTGTTCCACCACAAGCGAATGTGTGAGCGCTTGTTGAAAGCGCTCCCGCAACTGAGCAGCAGTCTGGTCTCCGGACGCCGCGAAACAAGGGAGGGTGGAATCTTTCCATTGCACCTTGGTCAGTATCTTACCCGAGGTCCACAGAGAAGACGTGGCATACCTTTCTGCATGAGTTCCACCATCGTGACGATTCTATCGCAGTGTTTTCGCGCGGCCTCGAATCCCTCATGGAATAGTCTTCGGAATTCTCGTAATGGCTCGCTATCCGGTCCACCTAATACCTCGACATACTCGAGAGGCAGCTTGAACGGAGCGGCCTCGAACCCAATGTTCCCCGGTGAGTTGGATAGCATGAACCCAAAGTCAATGTGAATCAAGTGACCGTCGCGGTCCAATAAGATGTTGCCGTTATGGCGGTCTTTGATCTGGAGGAGATACGTGATTATGGAGTACCCCGCGAGCGATTTCGCAAAGTTGCGCTGGGCACGAGCAAATTTTGCGGAGGATGGATCGCCATAGGTCTGAAAAAAGTATGTAAGTGGACGCCTAAATACCGGGTTTGGGACACACATTCTTGAAATGATCCATTAGAGTGACATGGCCCAAATGTTCTCCCGCTGACCGTCGTGCGTACTCGGCCTTTTTGATTGAGTGTATTGATACGGCATCAGTGATGGTTTCAACAAGACCAGAAGTACCGCCTGTAATGAGAATGCGGAAGCTCAAAGAAAGAATCAAAATCAACAAATGGTATAAACCGAGACAGTGGCGTACTATCGCACCCAACACTGGCAGTTCTCCTCTTTCCATATACGCCGGAACTCTTGAATAATCTGAACAGCAAGCTGCTCTTGGCGGAGATCGCCGCCCGTTTTGACGATCACCGACACGCAGTCCCAATTGGCTTCATAAAGGGCATTAGGGATCAGGACCAGGCATGCAGAATCGATGGGGACATGCCTAGGTGACCGTACGGTGACTCTTGCCGTACTCGACTTTTCTTTGCTGCCCAACTCTCACTGAATACCACAGCCGACGGATCCACCTTGTTCAGTTCCCGTCGTATGATACCTTCATCCTCCATTGTATTCATCATCGGTACGCCTATTCTCAATGCGCTATGACTGTCGCGATTCTCCCTCATACGCTCCATTCGCTCCTCCTCGAGTGCTAACATCTCATTCATGATGCGGTCGCGGATTGCAGCCGCTTCGGAAGGCTGCAGTTTTGGGCGTTGCGAGAGCGATGCGGGGTGTTCTGGAGGGACGCCGGCCGGTGATGGCAGTGGGGAACTGTCTTCGCGGGCGGTTGGAGATTGTGGGGCAACTACGGTGAACCATGACGAGCCAGAGAGCCATTTCGATGGTCCTGCAGGCACGATTGGAGGGCGTTCTTGAGGGCCTGACACCGCACCAACTTGCTCCGGTACGAGACTGGCGTTCAACTGAGAAAGCATCACCGCGGCCGTACGCATTCGCTCGGAATAGTCTTCTAGAGATAAATTTTGGGTCTGGCCCGAGCGGGATCGCACAATCTGCTGTGGTGTTGTGTGCCCACGCGAGTTAGAGCGCTGATGATCAGAGGATGACGCAGGTAACCCAGGGCCTGTTTGTTCAATGGAGGGAGTAAGCGGCGGTGTTGCTGAACGAGACCAGGCAGCCAAGTCAAGGTCCTTGTTTTTCGGTGGTGGGCGCAGAACGATGGAGTCGGAAAGGTCGAGCGGTCTCGACCTCAATGATTCCTGATCACCATATAGTTGCTCAATGAGATCAATTTCTTCTTCCTCTTCCTGGGGTGGCGCGGATGACGCGGTCGGGGAAGTTACTGCAACAGAAACTTCTGAAAATGGGCCACTTTGCATCTCAGGCGTGTCCTCGCCAAGCACAGCGTCAGATACGTTCACCCGAAGAGAGGATTGGTCCTGGTTTGCGGATGGGGTAGAGGGAAAGGGTATAAGATCCTTCGATGTCCCCTTCTTCTCGTTCTCTTTCGCGACGATTTTCTGCAGGGTGGACTTATTATGGCGGTTGTTTGGGTCAAAATCGAGATCGTTGTGAAGAACCTCGACCACCAACAGATAAGGAGCACGCTCCGCCGAGTTCAGCGCAACGCATTCACCGGGCGGTATTCGCACAATGCGATGATGAGGAGTGGGGACAGACTGGGGGGATGCAGCTTCATCGGCGCTGAGGCACCATAGCGGCATACAGACCTGGAAGCAATGAGATCTAGCACGAAATCGAGAGATGAATCATCTACCTCCGCAGGGAGCCGATGGTTGAGCGCTGTCAACTCAGCACGCAAAGCACTAACTCGGGCAGGCTTGGGTACCACCACGAGTCTGTTAGAAATACTCTCCAGATTCAATATAAATTGGATCTGTGAACCGGGTCAATACCATATTGGAGCAGACAGATGTTCACAGACCTCAGACCGACAAAAGTGACCTCGCAAAAGATGAATCTGTGAGCTGAGGTCATACCTGTTCAGTAAAAATTCCGAGGCATTTGATGGGCTTGACTGGTGGGTTTGCTTGACAGACGGCAATGATGGGACGGATTGAGTTACGGCTGGAAGGGTAATGGGATCTAGTTGGCCCAGAGGATCATCTGAGAATCTGGGTTGCCGTTTCTCCTTTCGGAGTAGGGAGAGGTTCGGGCTGGTTCGCACTGCTCGGTTCACTTCGTGCTGCTGCCTTCCTGCAATGCTGCTCTCAAAGTTTACTCCTTCAAGACGTGCGCGTGAACGCTCAGGAGCTTCCTCATCTTCTACATCTTCCTCAGGGCTGTCAACTTCATCGTCCTGGGCCGGTGGCTCGTACGACGACACGGCTTTCCCGCGAACCAAATCGTCTTCATATCGTTCCAGGCTTTTGACGTCCTCCCCTTGCTGATCCAGTCGTCCCTGTTCGACGGCGACCTCTCCCATGACTCTCGAAAGAGCTGGAAGACCAGGTGAACTGGCGAGCATAACACTCATCCCAAGTAACGCAGGGTGAAGACGAGGTTTCACCTTCTTCCGCAAAAACTGGGGAAGATGGGGGAAAGAGAAAGAGAGCCCTGGATATGCTGAGGCCGAGGGTAGAGGTATTTCCCCAAATATTAGCTCATGGCACATGAGTAATGTGCGTTGGCATATTAAGCGCGATTCGGGGTTGTGGTTGGCACTTGAGAAGTCCCTTAACGATGCTTGCATGAACCATAGTGTCTATACTCGTGAAAAAACATACGGGTATCAAAACAATCGGACTACACACGAGCATGGCAATGTGAGTGGACTTGCAGGAAATGTCTATGACAAAGCACTCGAGTGCCCGGGATCGAGATGGCCTGGAGACAAGCAGATGGCTGAGACGAGGTGTCAAAACGAGTTCGAGGGTGTTTGTAACGAACGTCTGTGTTCACCATATGAAACCCCAGACGTCCCGAAGCTCGTCGATGGTGAATTCCTTCAGTCGGTGGGTGAGGTAGTATGTGATACCGATATTGTCGGAATATAGCACGAGATAGTGCAGGGCGACATTGACAGAGAAGTAGGAAGGAGAAAGAAATAAACGCAGGAGAAGAGCATGGGACATGACGGTAGGTTGCGAGACCGCGGCCGAGACCGTGTGGTGAACCGTGTTTGCTATTGCTACACGCGCGCGTATTCCTGGCCACGTATCTTGTTCTCGCCCCTTCTCGCATTTGGGGACCATGCTCATATTCTTGCCATTACTCTCTTTGCTCGTTCTTCCACTCGTCGCTCTCGCCTCAAAAGAGAACCCTCATCAACAGCTCGTTAAACTAGCCGCAGAGAACAACGGTGTCATCAACCTTGACGCCAAGACGTTCGACCTGCTCACGTCGCCCAAACGCGACTGGTCGGCCTCTATTCTCTTCACTGCCCTCGACAAAAAGCGAAGATGCGGCCCATGCAGGTGAGCTGTGCTCTGGTGTCTCCTTCATGGCGCGAACTTATTGCGCGCACAAGGGAATTCCATCCATCCTGGGTTTCCGTCTCTAAGGCGTGGACCAAGGTACCATCGGCCGAGCGCGACTCGCACTTCTTTGCTACCCTCGAATTCGAGAACAACCATGCCGTCTTTCAAAAGGTGATCCGTCATTTACCCATGAAAGGGCTCTAGCTAATTGGTGGATTAGATGGGCGTACTCTCCGCTCCAGTTGTCCTGAACTTCCGTCCAGCGGCCGGTCCCCGCAAGTCACCCAAACCTGACACCCCTGTCACCCATGATTTCTCTTCGTAAGTGCAGCAAAAAAACAGCTCGGGATGTACACATGACCCCCCTTTCGACAGCGGCTTCGACGCCCAACCACTTGCTGAACAGCTCTCCGCATTCACGCCCGTGCGCATCCCGTTCCGCCCACCGATTGACTGGGCTATGTGGGGCACTGTGGCCTTCTTTGTCCTGTCTGGCGCGTTGTCTATTCGATTCCTTGCCCCTGTCCTCCGCAGCCGCTGGACCTGGGCAACTATCACCGTCCTCACTTCCCTGGTTATGACATCGGGCTATATGTTCACCCGCATCCGCGGCATGCCTACCGTTGGCCAGGATGGCTCGTGGATTTCGAACGGCTTCCAAAGCCAATACGGTCAAGAGACAACGGTTGTCGCGACTCTTTGTACGTAGCTTTCCCTCCAGTGGCACAACAGGATGCATTAACCGTCATTTCTTCAGATGGTCTGCTATCGGCTTCGTTCCTGATGCTCACGCTCGTGGCACCCCTCCAAACCTCGCCCACGAGACAACGCATTCAAATCTACTTGTGGTCGGGAATAGTGTTCGTTCTTTTCTCGGTACTGGTGTCATTCTTCAAGATCAAGAACAGAGGTACGACTTCTTTCGCCGTTCACATGATTGATCTCATTTCATATCACGTCGAAATAGGTTACCCATTCAAACTTCTCCTGTGATTGGGTTTAATGTCTATGAGGAAATAATGTCTACAGTCCCGTAAGCTATTGCAATAAAACGCGACAGGCTTCATGATGCATAAATCAATTGAGGGGGAAGTGCAAGCGGATGACTTCAACACCGAGAACAAGACATATACAATTGAATAAGGTGACGATGCAGAGATTTAAATTACTGTAATGGGATTATGGATGAAGACGAATAATCAAGTTTCCGCATTGGGCTGCTGGAAGACATCAACATAGCGACTACGTATGTTGCGCTTCGTTGCTTGGGACCGCGGCCGACTAGGCGGAGGTGTCGGGGACTCAGAGGGGGCCGGTGAGGGTGAATCCGACGAGCGCGGACCCGGTGGGAGTAAGCCGTTTGCGAACCCATCTCCCGCTGGTGCTAAGGCTGATCGCGGACGGGGAACTGTACGCTTGGGAGGAGATGCGCTGAGATCGATGGCCGAAGCAGCTCGGGCAGGTGGAGGTGCTGGAGAAACTCCGTTTGGTTTCCGCGACGTAGAGTGACCAGGAGATGTGGTTTGCGCTCGCGAAGGAGGCGGAGGGGGGGCGGCGGATTGCGTGGGCTCGGCGCCAGTCTGTGGTTACACCTCAGAAACAAAAACCAAGGCATCCGTAATCAAAGCCCACCTTTTTGTTCACCCACCGCTTGAGTTCCTTGTCATATACAAAGCTACTTTCCTCCCCGAGGGTGGCTTTGATTGGGCCTTCTTTACTCCACCAACGGCTGAACCAACCGGATGATTGCTGGTTAGGTTTTGACTCTTCAACGATAACGTGAGCAGAAGAAATAATAAATGATGGCTCAAGAGGTGTTACCTAGTTTGGGCCGCGTATCGGCTTGGGTTACCTTCGAATCGGCACTGGTGCCAGAATCATCTAATGAACCTTTGCGCTTATTGGGGTTGTTTCCTAAGCCAAGATCTTCGTCTTCATCTTCGTTATGTGTCGTGAGGGTTGGAGAGCGTTTGGGTACGCTGGACGCAGGGATTGTGGGTATTGGCGGCACATCCATTAATGACACGAAACCTGATGGCGAAGATGATCGATCGTCAGGGAACATGGTAACAACTGGTGTTGTGCTTGAATCTTCTGCGTTAGAAGAATCCCACCATGAACCCCCACGGGAGTCGCTATCCGGTAATTCGTTTTCTAGTGCCTGATAGGGATCATTCGAAGAGTTGACTTGAGGATATCCGCTGTAATTAGAGTTGGCCCGAGCAAAGTGTGTCGTGGCAGCACTGGCCGATACGATACGGGGAGTTGGCGACGAAGTTCGATTGAATGGTCGGTATTCCATTGCTGATGATGCCCGATCAATCTGAACTTGGGGATTGAGACGAACGGCCTGTGCGGAACCTGTTCTCCGGGGAAGTTTGCTCTGAGCGTCCGGTAGCGCGTAGTGGTTCACCATAGTTGGTTGGGGAGAAGGGACTTTCGAGGTGGTCGAAGGCGTGATCGTACTATAATGGGAGAATGGACCAGCGAAAGTCTTGCTTTCGTGGGGTGTCGTCTCGCCATTCGTAGTGGGCGAGTCATCGCCACCACCAGCAACGAACTCTGTGAGGCGGCCGCCAAGCCAATTTCCAAGACTGTCAAGGCTCGGTCGGGTCATCTTGCCACGGATCCACGAGCCCGACTTGTCCAGGTGCGGCGCACCGACCAATCTGTCAGTGAAGTCCCTTAATTGTTCAGATAGCGCAGGGTGAGGCAAGGTGTGTGTCCGGTTCAGACATGCGCCGATGGCCTCGCAATACCTGTAATTTGAGTATTGAGTCTTTTCTTCGATGAAGAACGGTTGCGACACCAACCTACTCGCGGCCAACATGTGGCCCATCTCTGCTAAGCTCGCTGCACGGACAAATTTGTATGCTTGCAAATGAGGGTGCCCATTAAATGTTTCTTGACCCTTCGAGGGAGGTGCGCACGAAAGAGCAAACTCGACGATCTCCGAGAATACAATAGCGTCGTCGCTCACATGGAAGTTTGGGGTGGCCGTAGGACCAGGTAAACCAACGAGCGTAACACGGCCGGGGGTACCAATATTTCCAAAGACAGCACTCTGCGGTGCAAGGAGGTAGCTACAGACCATGATATGAGTTCAAGGGTATGTATTTGCGCTATTCGCAGGGACACGTACCACGCATGCGCAGCCTCTACCAAGTGATTTGCGAGTAGACAGTCACCCAGGGCTAAAAGAGCGGCCGAACATTCTGAGACAGAAGGACCTGGAATGAGCATGGCGGCTGTGTTTGGCCATTTATTCAACACATCCACTGGGACGGCGACCGGAGAAGAGAAGTTTGGAGATATTGGAGTGATGTGAGAGAAAGCAGCAGGTTGGAGCTTTTCACCCATTTTTGCCAGAGGTGTTGGCGGAACTAGCGCTTGGACTGTTTGCATGACCCAATTAATGAGTCGAAATACACAACATTTGGACCACACACGTACTAGATGCAGCACCCTGACCAGAGTACAGACTATATGCAACCTTCAAAGGTTCTCGGCCTGTGCCTGGAGGCATCGTATCTCGTCGACCAGGACCTGTAGTGTCGGAAACGCTTTGGGAGCTCAATTCCGAGCGGATGAACTCATTGACGACCTCCTTCCAAGCTTCTTTGTCGATGCTACTTGCAATAATCATCGCGTGGGCCCACAGTCTCTCGTCTAGGGCATAGCGATATGCAGCTTTACGTTCGCCTTGGGTTAAGAGATCCTGTATCTTATCAAGGGCGGAGGCCTTGACGGTCTGGACAGACAGAACACGATCGTTGGGATTTAAAGCAGACAATGTGAGAGATGGCGCCGTAGCGCCGTCGAGTCCATATAGAGCTGTCTTCGGAGACGTTGATGGCTCAAGACCGGAAGCATCGCCAAGTCGGGGAACCAGAACTGCTCGGGCTGCGGCTTCTACCTGAGGACTGCGGTGGGGCTGAGGATCATGGACAACTTCATAATTCGTCAGAGCTCACCTGCCAGACAAATGGCCATCATGTTCCAAAAGAACCCTCAGTAGCTTTACAAGTATGAGTTTCCCCTCCGCCTGCCTGCGCTCAGGACTCCCTTGGCTGAGATAACCCAGCCCGCGGGTAATCTCTCCTGCACGCCCTTCCAGATATTCGATGACTTTCGCCTTGTTGATTTTAGACTGTGTGGCTACAGCTGCACGCACCAAAGCTGTCGATGATCCGGGATCACAGAAAAGTGGGCCAGGGAATGAAGTCGATATGTGATCAAGCGCAGATTCAGGAATCGCTGCATGCAAAGGCCGCATTTGAATGCCCGTCGTCTGCCTCGAGGAAAGAGCGATGTCGAACCCAGTGTTCAACGTATTTGAACCGTGGAAACAGAGTACCAACTTCCCACCGAAACCAAAGCTGACTACGGGTGCACGGCTTGAGGTCCTGCCCAAAGGGTCGTTGCTACCCAGCAACGATGGAGATGGCGCATACGGCGCGTGGATTTGAGGAGGAAGGATCAGCGTTTGAGCGTGTGATCGGTCCGTATCATGGACGGGCAGCCGTGAGGTCTGGTGCAACGACGCTGACGCAGGTACTTCTGCTAGGTTTTGGCCATGACGCGAAGGAGCATACCGGTCCGAGGTAACTGAAGAATGAGAGGAAACGAGGGAGCTATTCGACATGGAACGATCTCTCGCCGTCGACGAGAATGGCTCTGTGTTACGAGCAGGAGCGTAGGGATCATACGAGGGGGGATGGGGGGATTTCCATGACCGGATAGAACCAGGGGAAGAAACTCTGGATAAAGCAGGTCCAGACTCTGAGGGTTCCATAGTGACGGGAGCATACGATGCGGATCCAGGAGCAACGCTAGCGGGTGGAGGAGAGACCAAATCACGAGCCCTCGTCGACCGCGTGCTATGCACAGATGAATTACCGGGAGAGTGAACCCTTTCTAGGGTTGGCGTGTAGTCGGAGACCTCATGACTGCTGGTATGAATAGGCGCGGGCAATGAGCGAGTAACGTCCGTAGCGTAACTACTATCGGTGGTTGGGTGGCCAGTAAACCCACCTCCCGTGGCCAGGTGATTGTACTGATTCCCGGGCAATGAAGTGTATTGGTCATGTACGGGTGCGGGAAATGCCCCCCGCTGCCCGGATTGACGTAGACGACTATCCACTTGGTTTAAAGTGGCCTCATTTTCAGGCGGAACAGCAGCCGGATGGCCAAGCTGATTGAAAGGGGTATTCTCTGCCACATCGGGCACGTGTTGTGGCCAGACGTGGTCAAAGGTATTATGGTGAGGACGGGATGACACAGATTCCGGTTGGACAGGATAAGCGTGGCCGATGGAAGACTCCGCTGGGATCGATGATCTGGGAATGATACGGGATTGGGGCTCACGGCGAGGTGGTGATGCCAGACGGACATTGGATGGAGGTGGTCCTAACGGGGGTGTCGGAGGGGGAGCTACATGTGATTGAGGCGTATATCTGTTTGGCGGAACTACCTCGCTAGGATTCGTGTAGTATGTGGTATGCCTCACGTCCTGTGCAGCAAACGTCTGCGTTGCACCAGTGGGAGAAAACACGCGAGAGGATCCGAGTGCGCCAGAAACGTGCCTTGACGGTTTTGGAGGGGGGATTGGAGGGTCATAAGCATTGGTAGTCTTGGGACGATATAACGCCGCAGTCGGAGGAGGGTCGGACGGTTTGCCCTTGGTACCAGGTTGTGTATGAGCAACCTGGGGGCCAAGTGGACTGGGCCGAGCCGAGTAGGGTTGGTATCCCGATTGAGGAACCGAATGACTATTGCTGGCCACAGGCTGGTGGGTCGAAAACACACTGCGGTCGTAGGGAGATGATAAGGGTGGTCTCGGATACATGGAGCCACTGCTGGTAGGTGATGGTTGCGATGCAGGTCTATATGGGTCAGATGCCACAGACTGCACGTGGGTAGCATGCACATGCAAGGCGGATGGCGTGGGGTCGCCCGATGAATCGTCGCTGGGTTGCAGAGTAGAGGACTGTTCGAACGATTGCTGTTCAGCACTTGGCTCGTAGTGTTGCTGCATTCCGTAGGTATGTCCAACTTATTCACGTTCACCCAGGTGGTGAGACCAAAACCTGTCGAAGGTGGAGGCCACTCACCGTCGCGCGACGCCGTATACTTCAAATTATCACCCACGTGGGGGCTATGCGGTTGTTTGTCGGCGAAGTTACTCGGCGTTGATCCTTCATAATGTGGCTGGAAGTTGTAGTGACCAGCATCATTGCTGCTTTGCCAGACATATTCGGGGTGTAGGGAAACGTCGGCTTGATAGGGATTTGACGCGCCACCATACCAATTACTCCCAACATCGCCTTCTCGCGTCTCTGAGCGTGGAACGTCGCTGGGAGGCGAAGTCGAACTCCAGGTGGGGTCGTCACCAGCGTCGGTAACGATGTTTTCGAACAAATCGGAAGCAGAGTCTGCTGGGCCAAAGAGAGAAGCCGCTTCCTCCATGGCGGGGTTTGACAAATGGTTTGCTGAGGGAGGTGCAGCGAGCGCGGTAATGAAGACGGAGCAACGACCGCAGAACCTGTGAACACTGCAGTGGCGTTCTCGGCTCCACGTCAGAACTTGCTGTGGTCCTTTTTGCCGAATTTGTTTGTTCCGATTTGTCCGGCGTTTTTATATCATCGCTCACTGGGTCGGAATCTCTTGCATACCGAAATTGCTGTATTCATTGATTGGGTATTTGGTTTATTGGAGACGGTATGGACAAGTAGTACGTGTATTTGTGTTCAATGTCATGTTTCTCTGCCACCTTCTACTATAACTGACACGTCCTACCCCCTCACATCGATGACACTACATCGAATAGCAATGCAGTGACTAGCAGTACGTGCCAATTGTTTGCCCGAGCGATTATCCCGCAGGTCCGTAAATTATGAGTTATCACCTGGGGTGATGATAGCAATTTCATGCGAAGTCACGGGCTTGTTTGCCAAACCCCTGTTGATATAGTACTATCGATAATCAGGAATATTGGGAAGAACGATTCGGCCATGATGACAGCACGCAGAGGAGGTGTTGCTGCTTTCCATGCTCTCATAAAGCCAATGTCTCAGAGTACCAAGGGGGCAAATGACATTCATTGGGCCGAAATATAGAACAGGTACACAAGACACGATGCGAGTGTCAGAGTAAATTTGTTCTCGATAGAGTCGATGTTTGCTTTGTCGGCGAAGACGTTGACCAAGCTGAAAAATGGTAGGGCGAACGCCATCTACTTGAGGTGCCCTATACTGGGCAATCACATGCACTGAAAAGGTGTTCAGTACTGTGGAGAACAAAGGAAGGGAAGAGAGAGGGAATGTCCTCACCGGTGAAATTCACGTTCCCTTTCACGGTGACATGGACCAATCAGAGACAACTTGAAAGGGGGACACGAGATACTGAGTAGGTCTATGGCGTACACACATGGCAGTTAATAGATGGCAGCAAGCAGTCTGGTATACCCACTGTAGACCTAAATAGTAATTAAATTAGGCAGGACAATATGTAACATATAGACGCAACATTCGAGTTGAAAAGGTATTACAGATCCGGATATTTGTAAGTGAAAGGGCAACTAAATAGGGCTACGAAAGGGTGGATGGGCACGAAATGAGGTGGACTGGGGATTTCTCCTCTATTGACAGGTTGTGCATTAGAGAATGCTGATAGTGCTACAGTAGAATGCTGAACGGGCTTTGCTATCAAGGACCAGGCTAAGCGATGTGGATGACCCGACCACGTTGTGGAAGCGTACCGTCGAAATAGTGGATAGAGAGCATGAGCGATCAGAACATGGCAGAAAATGGTTTGTCGATGTCGTTGTCGTAGAATGCGAGACCGAGACGGAGTTTGGGCGATTAGTGGCGCAAGTGGCGCAGGCGTGGCCCACTGTCCTCTGTCCCCAAGATGTCGATGGCGCGGAGCTAGGAAAGGATGCATGTCAGCGCTGATGGAGCGCGGTTAAAAATCGAACGTCCCATAGGGTTAAAGCCCAGGACAAGCATTTGGACTCACATTCCTGCTGATGATAGTGCTAATTCGTACCACAATCGGAAACAGCGGTTTGAGGTGCGAGTTTGGCAGGTTGGGGGTGAGGATAGATATCACTCAGATCAGAAAGTTGGACAGACGGCAGCATGATAAAACAAAAAAAAAGAGGCAAGGCGAGAGAGATGCAGACAGGCAAATCATACAACAATTGTGGCCGGAAGTCACTGACGGTGGAAATATCATGATGGTGCCGCGGAAAAGGAAGGGACAGAATGAGAATTCTAGGTATTCCAGTCCCGGAAGCAAAATCAAGACAAGCTCAACAATAATGGATGAGGAGATGAGAGCAGCGACTTCAAGGTTTTGTCGAAAGTGCAGTTGTGTAGGATACACACTGAAAAGGGACTGGACTCATGCACACGACCGGAAGGCAAGGGAAGAGGGAAAAAGAAGGAAAAGACTCACTCTATGAGTCGCCAAAAAAGTCAATTAATTCGATGCGGAGACGGTGAGAAGCAATGAATCCAACCTTCAACAGCTGCCATAACTACCCGCAATAGCGCAGTGTCCGTCGCAGTGGTAATGCTAGCCAAGATTCAGTACCAAGAGTCACAACTACGAAGAACACCACAGACTGGATGTAGATTTCACGCTCTTTTGAGCGGCCGGCTTTCTGTGCAAGCCTTGCAAAGCGCTTCTTGAAGTAATTTCTGCCAGAATATGGGTCTCGTGGCTCTCCATCGAAGTCCTTTACCGGATGCCGGACGAATCGATGAAAATTTCAGTGATGACGAATTCCGGAAAGCTGAAGATATACCGGAAAGTAAGTCTTTATGTCAGAATGCCGAATTTTCGTTTGAAAAAGGTCGTCCTTATTCAAGAAGAGGATCTATCAAATAGTCCTTCAGCACAGACAACTTGTCAGACTTTGCAGTGACCCACAATTGACGTCAATCGGAACCATTGGGAGTGGCATACCGAATCCCAAATGGTCAAGGTATCTTGCATTTGATTCTATGGGGTGACTGTAGGTGTCATTCGGTCTATCTGTCTATGAGGGCACGCACCGCATCCTTATCCTCGACCAGACATTGATCATAACCGCTTAGGCTTGCCAAAAAGAGTATACTTGTGACGTCTTCGAATTGGTGGATCCATTTCCGCCGCTCACTCCTTTGGCCACCGACATCTATCATCAACATTTCATGTTCCCGGAGTTGGAAAGTTGTCGTGGTGATGCCGATTGTCCGCGCACGGGTGTGCATAATGTCCTGCTCTGTAGGGACGTAGTCTGGTCGAAATAGCCGATCAAGGTCAGAGAAGAAATATTCCAGACTTAAATGAGCACCGTTAAGCTTTTGCAACCCGAGTAGAGAAGGAAGGCGTACTTCTCTGGTAGGGCGGCTTCGTTCCCACGTTCCCACGCCCGTTGGACACCTGCATCATTCCAGAGTTGTCTGAGAGGCTCGTAAAAATGCTGGGGAAAGATTTCGCCATCGCGGAGATCATTGGCGCCCTCGATTAGCTCGATATGCAGTCTATTTTCACGGGAGACCACTAGATCCATGTCTTCCATCGCGTCCAGAAGATATTTGAGCCCATGGGTAAGGTTGTTGAAAACGAGCTGCCTAAAGGATTCAACTTCTTGCGGCGAGAATGGAATACGATGAATAAGCCGCATTTGCTGAAGAATGTTAGTCCTAAAACCTTTACGCCACGTGGGTTCGATCGGTTGCGCACACACCTTGAGAACCGTAGATTTCCCAGAATCTCCTGATCCTAATACTAGTACCTTGCGATACGGTTTGGTGACGATCTTAGAGCAGAAAACCACCCCAACGTACCTTGAACTGTGAGGCCATCTTTTGCTTCGTCTGGAAATACAGAGTCGTTAGAAATAAACAGGACCAGACCCGGAAGATACGTATATATACGTTGAAAAAAGATAGATGTGAACATTGAATACGTACCTTCTTCAAGGACCGCTCAACTTCCCGATGTCGACGCCTGTCCTCATCAGACACCTCGATGACTTCCACCGAGGCCGGTACGCAATTTCCCATCTCTCCGTATGGTTTGCGAGTTGAATGACCAAGTTGGATATGGCGATTTCACGGGTAGTGGGTACAGAGCGAACACTTGAAAGTGTAAGAATAGTACCGATTGAATGAGGCAGATCGTGAGCCAAGAAGGCCAGCAAACACGGTTATGAAAGTCGGGAACAAGGAAAGGAACAAGAAAAGAGGAAAGCGGAATACCGGAAGGACTGGTAGCAAGTGAGAGTTACGTTGTCCATCGAAACCGTTTCGGCGTCAGGTTGAGCGACCAGAGCACTGCCGCCGCCATTTTAGAGTTCGGTGCGTACTAAGGCACGACTCGGACTCACCTGTCTCGCTCACTCATGGGCCTACGGCACTGCATTTCAGCTCGTATTGATAAATGGATAAATAGGCTCAACTTCGCGCAATTATAATGTTTAAAAATTTCTGTTAAACTTGAATCAATGCTATATTGTGATGCGCAGAGCTGTGTGGGGCGAAGCAATGAAAGTGGCGTTGTGGGTAATTATATCAGTAGTTGGATATATAATAGCAAGCTCCGTGAAGGATGACTGAACGAGATTTAGTAGCAAATGTAGGAAAACTCTAGCTGCTGAAATCTGTTGAAAATATTGAGGATGAACGGCATTGTCAAAATATCCAACGAGAAGCCAATTAATATGCAAAGCAGTGCGCGTGTGTGGTATAGAATGAGTCGACAGGTGCGTTGCGAATGAATTCAAAACAATGAAGTGGGCATATGAGTGTTGATGAGAAAAAACTTGCAAATTTTCAGGGAAGAGTTTCGCCTGCTTGTGTCAACAGACGTTCGACTACGCAGAGGAACGACAAAGGAACGTCAGATCTGAACTGGGAGGGAGTTTCTGTAAATTTACTTACTAGAGAGCAGGTGCTTGCTGTAGGCACTGGAGTATCTCCGCATACTAACCAGCTGAGGTTTGATCCGGCTGATCAATTCGCGCTTCTGTTCAGGATCTGCAACAGAGACAGCTCGTTGTAAAACATAATCTTAAGAGAACGAATGAGTGAGCAAGCGGCAAGGGAATGTCCAAGCACGACTCACTCGCATACTGGTCCTTCATCATGGTAGCAATCGGGCTTACACCGTCTTGTTTGGACGTCATCATTTCTTGTATGAGAGCTCGGCGAGACTCGGCATCAGCGGTGAGAAGAGCCTTTTCACAGACGTTCGAAGCGAATTTGTGACGTGACATGTGAAGCATTTGACCCCGAAGTTTCGATATGACCAGCGCTCTATCATGTTGCTTGCCATATTCAAGAACGTATTGCACGACGTAGTTCTGCATCATAAGTTAGTCGCCTGTACAGGCTCGCGTAAACTTCCGACGCACCCCAAACTGATCTTGCATGAGATTAATAATATACTTGTGAAGTTCATCCATGAGCGGCCTAGTCTGCTCCTCGCCCAAGTGTTCGAAACATCTTTGGAGAACGCGACAGCCATAAGTATGCGTTGAAAGCTCGAAAACGCTGCCCTTGAAAGCTGGAATGAAACTCAGACGCTCAGCCGGTACACGCTCGATGAGTTTTTGCACGACCTGGTTGCGTGGTCAGATAGAGAAACCATGAAACACACTGAAGGACAGACATGATTGCCGTTTGCATCTTTGACACATTTGAGCACATGCGGCTCAAGTTCTTTCACAATGGCAATCTGCTGCTCCGGAAGGATATATTCGATTGCCTGCAGCGGGGATGAGGAACCGAAATGACATATCGACTAATAGCATTACCTTTTGAACGACGCGACATGCGTACATCTGTACGGACAATTGCGCGATATGTGGCTCAATTGCATTAGCCAATATCGTCTTGTGTACTTGCGTGCCGTGCTCAAAGAGCTTTTGGATGACCTAATGACCAAGTCAGGAAACCAATGTGATGCGAAAGCGCGGGTTAACTGACGTAGTTGCCGAAGACGTCTTGAACAAGTTGCAACGTATTATCAGGAACGATCTCATCAAAGATTATCTGCTTCTCCTCGCTTGACGCTGTTTCAATTTTTTGCTGAATAAATCGTGAACCGTGCTGGTCACCGCTAAACTCCACGATATAACCATAAATGTCCTAGCGAGTAAAGCACAAAGTTGAAATTCAACGGATGAGTGATGATTGGAACACTCACGCTAAGATCCCACTTGCGGGACCGATTCGTGCGGAATTCTTCTAAAATCGGACTGCGAAGTGCGACAGCGTCACCGTCTCGACGGCGAGGAAATTGAGCCCCGTGGTTATAAAAGTGAAGGGCATGTGGACCCAGCGTCCCGTAGACCGCACCCGGTGTCCCGGGATGGACTCCAGGATGGTTCCCAAAGTCTACATGTGCTGTATACAGATGGGGAGAGCCCGGGTACTGGTGTGGGGATGGCGGTGACCTGACAGGGCCATAGCCTAACCCATGGGGGGGGATCTGTCGGAAAAGAAGTGATCAGCCAGGCATCGGAACAATGTGGAGGTGAGAATTAAGCCCACTTGTAAATCTCTTTTATGGTCGCCCACCATTGGAGGCACGTGAACAGTAACGTGAGGGGAGAGTAACGGCGAATGACTAGCAGCATGATATAATGTTGGCTGTGGAGGATAATAAAACTGAGAACCCGAAGGTCTCGATGTTCCTGTGTAGTCATAAAACATGCCATGATGCTATAACTATGTGAGTATGCTTCAAAACAGTAGCAAAAATAGACCTACCGCAGGATACACGCTTGCTGGCATGGCACTTGGGGTGACCGGTGAAGGGGTGTACATGGCATGTTCTGAAAAGAGGTCGACCAAAATTCCTGTATCGCAACAAGAAGAACTCTGACCTGTGGGAGTACCTGGGTAATACGCGCCGTACTCAGGTACAGGGAAAGTGGTGTAAGGTCCCCGAGGCTGTAGCGGTGTAGTTTGGACATGAGGTAAGGTGTTTGGAACACCAGCAGAAGCATGGTTTCCATTACGGTAGGTGGAACCTTGCTGTGAGAGGGCAGTCTCGTCCTCTACGCCCATACTACGAATACCAAGAGACAAGTTGTCTACCACAGACGGGCTACGATTCGGGTCATATCCCATGGAATGGTTCTGGGCAACTTGCTGAGACGGAAATTGGGACGCGGAAAATGTGGGAGGTTGCGGAGAGGAATAACGTGGGGTGACGGAATCCTTGTTCAGATTAACGTCAAAACGTTGCGGAGAGAAACCAGGTTTAGATACCCCAAGAGGTTGATCGTCCTAATATACAGGTAATATTATGTCATAAGACTCGATGCGATGCGTGTTTTGTTGACTCACTGTGCGGGGAGAGAAACTGACTCCTTGCGCGACGCTGACCTGTCTTGGCCGGGTCTAGTGAGGGCGTCAGCGTATCTCGGAAAGTGAACACGAGGCCAGCAAATTCTGGGCGCTCTTCTCAAATGACCTACCAATGCAAACTCGCCCGCATCGTCATCCGCCCACGTTCCGCTATTGGATCGCCATCCCTCGTTCATATTGGAGCGAAACGGCATCTCGCCTTGACTTGAGAGGGCGTCAGTGGTAGCTGGGGCAGAGCTCGCCGAGACGTTACGCTGGGGAGACGGCGTAGGACCTCCCCAGACCTGGTCCCGTGAATAGACAGAAACGCGGACGGTGAATTCCACTCACCTGCCACCCAGAGCCGAGACTCGCATTCGCTAAGGTCCCAGGTGTACCCACGCCAACCCCAAGTGTACTGTTTGTCGTAGGGAGAGCCACTCTCCGCTGGGATTGAGCCTGCGAGACGAAAATATACATTACTCAGGAAAGGACAGCTTCCGACACTGAAGAACGGCATACGTTGCCTGGAGAGCCCAGGGGTGAGTGGGTGCCGGACAGCGACGAGGAGCCAGAGGGTTTTCTTGGCACGTCATTGGTATTTTGGGACATGAAACAGGTGGAACTTCTGCCACGGAAGAATACGAGGTTTCAGTAGAACGCTCTTGTGCAAAGAAACGCGTACGAAAGCCCACTCGGCAAAGGAAGGAAAAGTGATAACCTAGGCACAAGAAAGAGAGCTGTAGGCACCGCAGTTAGTAGCGTTAAAATCTGGCCCCGTGACCGAGCAGTCCTGGGTAAGTTAACGGCAAGGAGAATGGGAAGAAGGTACTGCGGATGGATACTGTGCCCAATAGACAGAGACAAGGAATAAAAAAAAATTGAGCGAGGTGACACTCACGTTGCCTGGATCCGGATTGAGGAGGTTAAGCTACGGCCAGCGATGTCAGAGCCAGCACAAGCGGGGATGTTGAAGAGGAGAGGAGGCGTCGAGACGCCCTCTAGCACGGGACGGGGGACGACGGGAATTGGTTCCGGCGCTCGAAGCACGGATGAAATTGAATTTTCGGGACAAAGTGACGAATGCAGGTGACCTTTCGGCGACCAATACTATTTGGTCCCGGCATAATAAGTTGACAGGACGAACGGGTGGAGACGTGAAACGTATGGGACGGAGCGGCCTTTCGCATTACATACAATACTAAACGTACAAAAGGCAGGCGCGAGTCGCAAGGGCTTTGATGATGATGACGATGATGCTCTGCTATTGCACTCTGGATGAAATAAAACCGATTCCTCATAGCCCATCGTGCACGATCCATCACCATCACGTCAGGGGGCTGACCACGGGAACAGACCTTCCCCTTGGGCGTTCCCGCGTCAAAAAGTTGATAATTGAAAACCCGCATTCAGCCATTATCAGGGTGCAAATTTACACTTTAATCTTACTCACAAAAAGGAAGCATGGAGCCAAGTATCCGGCTTCTCTCCTCTGACCCGAATGGTCCGGACCTTGTCAAGCGGTGCGAAGCGAATGGAAAACCTACAATAAACACAGTCTGCCGCATCATACACTACCCTGTACGTCTTAAGGCACGTGTTCTCGGGACCTCTTTAAAACTTAATCTGATAGTTTGTCATACAAATTGTGGACTGTATTCCTCGTGCGCACTCACCGGAAAAAGAAAAGGAAAATATCGGTTTGACCGGCCCCCGCGGGTAAGAGACCGACTCAATCACTTCTGTCAGGTTTGCTCCCATATATCAGGGACGTAACTTAGGCTCAGCCTAGCCTTTTGGGGCTGGATACCAAAAAAAAAAAAGAAAAGAAAAAAATTTAACCCCGCGGAAAGTCCGGACAACATCGATATATTTCTAAACTGCTTCCAGATCCATTGAGTGCACATGTATTGGGGGATGGGTGTGTACGAGTCTGTAGATATAATGTATAGAGGCAAGAGCGTACAACTAACGTCGGGTATAATACTAAGACAGAAAGGGGGGAAATGGTACAGTGGTTCATCGAGACTGGAAGAACCATGATGCGCGCTTGCCTATAAGATACCATGAGTAAGCATGATGTCGAGGGTGATACAGCAGTACGGCATCTAGGGAACTTACCACTACTTCACAAGGAACGACATTAGATAAGCCGAAACACTGATACCAAAAAAAAAAGCGTACCTTTCCTCATTTTGGACCTTGGAAAGTGGGTTGGCAGAGACGATTGTAGAAGCCGTTGTCTCGGTTGTTGCACGAGGCACAACTCCGCCACCGCCACCGCGCAGAGGTTTCGCAATTCGGCCTGCGAAACTAAGCGGAGAAGAAACGGCACTCTTTTGCGCTGGGGGAGAAATTCAGATCTCCTGATTGGGGAGGATTAGGCTCGTGAATGTACCGCACCTCTCGCTTGATCCAGTCGGTCCTTGACGGCCTGAAGCTGGGCTTCAAACTTCTGGTTCTGCAGGGCAAGCCGACGATCGGCATCTTGGAGTAAAGCTTCAAGATTCTGTATCCGTTCATTTCTGGCGAGCAGCTTTCGTTCGGCAATACCAGCTTCCTTCTTGAGGGCCGAGTTCTGGTCGACAAGCTGGAGCAGAACATGTGAGAGAAGTGCCCCCAACGACAACAGCTAACACAGCTCTACCTGTTTCTGGACCAGCGTTAGTTGTTCAAGATTCCGTTCCAGGAAAGCCATCTTCTTCTGCTGCGCCTTTGAATTACTGTTTCGGATCACATTATTGTATTGCTCCTTGATCTCGTCCAACTGAATCTCCAGCTCGACGACCTTCTCACAACGATTCTGAAGATCACGCATGAGGGATTTCTTGACACCATCAAATTCCGCAAGTTGGACATTGATAGCTTTGCGCGTCCGTTCAAGGTCTTGAGCACTCTCCGCCAAGTTCTTCCCACCTTCGATACCAGCCGATGTCACAGCGAAGGCGCGCTGATGGGAAAATTAGAACGGGGTTCAAGCACCTGCAACAATACGATCAGGGCTGACCTTGAGTTCTTCATTGACGCTCTTCAGACTGTCAATAGATGCGTTCAAGCTCCGGACCTCATTACTCTTCATTTCTAGTTGCTGCTTGAGGTCCGCTACCTCGCTATGGTGAGTTTCACGCTTCGCAGCGTATTGGGCTTCCAATTTGTTCTGCAATGATACCCAGTATATTCAGGCCCATAAAAGCAGCGAGTACCGTGATCTCACCTTCAACTCGGCAGTTGACCGCGCAATATCTGCGTTGCTGGCCTCCTCCTCATGAATGATTTTCTCTAAATGACGGGTGAGTTAACGTATTGGAGCGGAACTGGTGACGTGTACCAAGCAGTTCTTCATACTCTGTCTCCAGAGTACTGAGGCGGCTCTCCAACTCGTCCTTCCGTCGTGTGATGAGGTCGCTCTCATCCTGTTTCTGACGAAGGCGGTCCACCGTTTCCCGAACAAGAGACTGACCTTCCGCCAGCTGCCGGCGGATTTGTGTGGCATCTTCAGCAGTCAGTGGTGAGGCTTCCGGGTCCGACTCGATCGCGTCGAGCTTAGCAACAATCTGACGTATTTGTTCATCCTTCTCGGAGAACGTTCCTTGCTGCAAGCAACGAAATAATTAGTGTGTTGTCGGTCACGCTACGAAATAGAGGGCATAATTCTTGCCATATCAAACTGCGCCATCATCAGAGCCATCTTCTCTTGCTTCTTCTTCTCCTTGTCCTCAGCGGAGGGGTCCTTCTGCGAAGCTTTCAGCTCTGCAATGGTGTGCTTGAATTCCTCGAGCTCATTCCTAGCATCCGCATTCTGCTCTTTGAGAATGTCGACAGTGATGACGCTCTCTTTGTTGTCGAACTCGAGTTTCTCGACCTGAAGGCGGAGCTCGTTTAGCTGAACAGACATTGCCTTGTTTTCCTATCACACAACCAGATGAGTTAGCGTGCAGATGACGCCAAAAATGGAAATTTTACTTTTGAGGATGCTGCTTCCTGCTCTTTAAGGAAGGCCAGCTCCTCCTTCAATTCCTTGACAAGTTTCTCAGCAGCCACGAGCGCTCCCTCGCGTTCGGCTAGTTGATCAATGAGCTCATTCTCGCGCTTCAAGAATTCCTCCCTCTCGTCTTTGTCTAGCCCTATCACTGTTGGGGTTTGTGGCCGGCTATCGAAGTCCTTCAAGCCTTCCACAGCAGGGTTGACGGGTGTAGCACTACGTGTCGTGGACGTGGAAGGTGTTGGTGACGTAGGTGTTCTCTTAGCCATCGCGGCCGAGCCCGCCTTGTCTCCCGTAGTCGGAGCCCACTCTGACGGATCGACGGCTCCCCCAGCACGCCATATGGCAAGTTCCGCTTCGAGGGCAGCCATCTGCCTCTGATAGGACGCATTGGAAATCTGCGCCTTCTGGAGGAGATTCTTGAGCTCGAGTGGTGAAAGCTCTGCATTGACACGGGCAGTGTTCTTGATCGACTTGGCGCGGATACCGAAGCGAAGTGTGGACAAAGTCTCAGCCTCATTAAAGGAGGCCGGTGAGCAGTTGATGATTAGCGTTGTGCGTGAGTTACCACCGAGGGATTCTTGCAAGATGCGAGTAAGTTTAGAGTCACGGTAGGGTATATGTTTCGCCTTGGGACATCCTATATTTTCAATGAAAACGTTTAGATCACAAGAGAGGGCTCACCTTTTCGGTAAGGGCATTTATGACCATCCCAAGAGCGGAAAGAGATTTGTTGATCTTCTTTGCTTCCTCTAGAGTCTGGCCGGAAGCGCCAGTCTTGCCAACCTTCTCGGAACCTGCGAGATCCACCAGGTATAAGTTGCCCGTCTTCTGGGCGCCAGTTTCGGTATTTCTTTGGCTGATCGTAATAAGGAAGATGGAATGCGAGCGAGAACTCTCAGCGTTCATATCTAAGAGAAATGAATCCTACAAGCTCTTATAGAAATGGAAGAGGCTTACTGGTAGACGTAACAACACGTGCAGCGCCTCCCTGCCTCATAATTTCGTAGACCTCGCGAGCACTGCTAACGTAGTAGTCTGACAGACTTTTCACGTATACACCTTTTGATTTCTCTTCATGTATTTGGAGATTGTCGTTTTGGGCTGAATTGAAAAGATTCAGTGGAGAACGAAAGTGGGACATTGTCAAACGCACGTTGCAGCAAATCTCTAATACGTTCTAGGTATATCTCCATGTAGGATACCTTCACGAAATATTCTAGGTGCGCATCCGACTCTACGATGGACTGGAATATCTGCTCGGTGATACGAGGGATTATCCCCTTCAGTTCTTCTGAATCTATGTCGGCTCCCTTAAGAAGGTTTTGGTCATATACTCCAAGTTGGAGGCAATAAAGGACGCACCATCATGGTAAAGGTCTTTCCACTGCCCGTTTGTCCGTAAGCAAAGACCGTTCCATTATAGCCATCAAGCACATCTAGCAGATCCGGTTAGCTGGGCGCATGGGCACGAAAGGCAATATCTTGGGACATTCAGTGATACATACCCTTGACAATACTAGAAGAAGTGACACCGTGACTATACGTGGAAGATCAGACGGATGAGCACTCACTCTTTCACACCGTAATCAAACACCTCGTCTTGTTTCGTGCCCATAGGGAATACTCGGTCAAAAGAGAAACCATCCTTCTCGGGTCCTGAACTGACTTGCGCAGAACGAAGCTGAACAGTCTGTAGGTTGTCATCGAAAGCGACAATAATGTCGCTGCCTTCTCTTAACTCCAAGGCATTTGGCGGTCGAAACCTTTTGACGGATGGATCAGTTTTTGAAGGCGTAGATCACTAGTAGGTGAAGTAGGGACCGGAACGGATGTGGGATGACGCACCGACAGATGACCTTGATATTGTTTGAGGACATGATTAATGGAGAAATAAGGAGTGAACGATAGAGGGGAAAGAACGCGTGGGCAAACGAGCCGACGAGAGACACAGAATCTAAGGCGTGCACGCGTTGCAGTTGCGCACAGCACGGACCGTCGCGACCACAATTGGCAATTTATCGCGTGTGGCAGGCAATCTAGCAATCTAGTTTACAGTAAGCGGGTAGGTAAATAGACTACAAAAATCCTATGGAGCAGCGACCAAGAGCCCATCAATGCGCTCATTCCTCGTCGCTCCCCACCGAAGGTGGACCAGCAGGCCTTGCTCGGCTTGACGATGCCGTTGGACGCCGCTGTGCTCGCCGCTCCTCCTCCTTCGCCGCATAATCCGCCGCATCCATCCATTCCGAGTAGATATCAATAGGCTCCGTTAAGTCTGAGGTCGCATTACAATCAGTGTCCAGAATCATATCATGTCCCTCGTGCAAAACGTACGGTTGACTTTACTTTGAAAACTTTGACCACAAACTTTGCATACAAGTTGGGCGACTCCCTCCTTCCTGTCAAGCTTGACCATCACCGAATTATCGTGGTGGCAGAATAGGCAGGTAAACGTAGTGTCTGCAAATCATCCATGTGAATGAGAGGCAGAGAACGAGGGATTCCCCCTACCCAGAGGTTCCCTCTTTCGTTTCGGGCCTGGTTTTCTGGATGACTTTTTACGCTTCCCCATTGCTCTTATGCTTGTCTGCGTCAAGGGGTGGGATATGAGGGTTCATCCGTCACCCCATTACCGCACGGTCATGTGACACTGTCCCCCTGCTGCACGTGATTTGACGCGTGTGGAGGTTGAACCGCGAATCAGGAAAGTGTCAAGGTAGACAGCCCCGCGAGATCTTAACTTTCACTGCATACAATCCAGCGATGGCCACTCGTCGCCCCGCAATTAGTCGCAGTCGCTCACAGACAGGGGGGTCGATGCCACCCCCACAACCCGTATCTCGACCAAAATCCGTCATGGCCAAGTTCCAGCGTTCTGTGCCAGTAACTGCCCCTTCGCCCAAAGCAGCACCCGAGCCCTCCTTGGCGGTTCCTTCCACTCCCTCCTTTGCACAGTCCAAGCCAGTGGTGAAGGCACAAGCAACCCCCCAACCCCAGGAAGAATGTGAAACAAACATTCAAGTTGTGGTTCGCTGCAGGCGGCGCTCCGATAGAGAGGTCCAGGAGAGTTCCCCTATAATTGTCAGTACCGAAGGGGCCAGGAGTCGTGCCGTGTCAATAGAAACGGCCGCTCCAGTATCGAGTTTAGGCGTTGTCACCCTTCCTCCAACGAGGACATATCCTTTCGACCTTGTCTTCGGACCAGAGGCAGACCAATCCATGATTTACCATGACGTCGTTCATCCGATGCTTGAAGAAGTCTTACTGGGATACAACTGCACACTCTTTGCCTATGGCCAAACTGGAACTGGGAAAACGTAAGTCTCGCCTCTCGCCATGTCGGTCGCCCCAATGGAATGTCGTTTTTTTGTGCAGGTATACCATGCAAGGTGATCTTGGAATTACACCCCTGGGTAACCCAGTGGCTGGCGCGGGGATGATTCCTCGGGTACTTTTCCGTCTATTCAGCCAGCTGGAAGAGTCCGGCGCTGATTTTAGCGTCAAAGTATCATATATCGAACTCTACAACGAAGAACTTCGCGACCTGCTCGCATCAGACCTCGCGGCACCTGTGGGGAGCAGCCAACCAATGAGCATGGGTTCGGGTAGTTCACGAGATGTGGCAGCCGGCGGACTCAAGATCTTTGACGACACTAGCAAACGCGGCGTGCTCATCCAGGGATTAGAGGAGATTCCTGTCAAAAGCGCGTCAGATGCACTGGCTCTCCTCGTCAAAGGCAGCGACCGTCGTCAGATTGCCGCCACGAAGTTCAATGACCATTCTAGCCGATCCCATTCGATATTCTCTATCACTATACACACCAAGGAGGTCTCGACGATGGGTGATGACCTGCTCCGAGTCGGGAAGCTCAACCTTGTCGATCTGGCCGGTTCTGAGAATATAGGTCGATCGGGTGCCGAGAACAAGAGGGCTCGTGAAGCAGGCATGATCAATCAGAGTTTGTTGACTTTGGGCCGTGTCATTAATGCACTTGTGGAAAAGTCGCCTCACATTCCATACCGGTGTGTACCTTTCCCTGCACCCGATATATACGACTTACTAATTTCATTAAGGGAGTCCAAGCTTACCAGACTCCTGCAAGATTCTCTCGGAGGTCGGACAAAGACGTGCATTATTACTACCATCTCACCTGCACGTTCGAATATGGAGGAAACATTGTCGACCCTGGACTATGCTATTCGAGCGAAGTCCATCCGTAATCGTCCCGAGGTCAACCAGCGTATGACACGGAATTCTTTGCTTAAAGAGTACATCGGGGAAATCGAGCGCTTGAAGTCGGACCTCCTAGCAGCACGAGAGAAGAATGGCATATTCTTCTCTGAGGACACGTGGAACCAGATGAACATCGAACAGGAACTCGCGCGGACAGCGTTGGAGGAGTCCAAGCGTCAAGTCGAGATTGTTGCGAGACAAGTCAAGAACATACAAGAGGAATACCAGGAGTGCATGAATCTACTTACGAAGCGGGATGGCGAACTCAAGGAGGCGAAGCAGGGACTCTTGGAAGCTGTGAATACCCTAACAACGACGAGCGACGAGCTCAAATCTACCAAGGACGCATTGGAGGAGGAAGTCGTTGTTCGAGAATCCCACCAAACCACTGAGGCCACCTTGGATGAGGTCGCGCGGGGACTGAAGCGCACAGCTCAAGAAAGTCTTGGGGACTTGAGTGCGATGTTTGCTAAGCTATGTACGAGCGTTTCTCCAAGTCCACTTTACAAAAGCTAAAGGTATTTTATAGCGCGGAAAACAACAGCCCTCAGTACGAATGTAGAAACCGTGCTCAACTTTGGAAAGGTTCTCACCTCGGAGACACAGAAATTCTCAGCCGAGTTGGATGTTTTCATTAGAAACACCACGCAGGGCCTGACGAAGCTGCGCTCAGACGAAGAGCAATATCAAGCTAAGGAACTTGAGAATCTCGCTGGCCTCTCGGGTCGCATCAATGACCAGATCCGGCGGGTACAAGATGTGATGTCATTAATTCAGGCAAAAGACGAGTTTTCCGCCGAAGCTCTGGACAGTGCACAGACGGCAGTGAAGGAGGCTCACGACAGCATTCGCACAATGTTTTCCTCCTGGTCGGACAAGCTCGAAAAATCTGGCTTGTCTCTTCGCGCTGACCTGGAGAAATCCTCGACAAACGGCTTCCAAGCAGTGCGTATAATATCAACTGTTTTCCGTAACACATGTGATGACGTGAATTCAGGTCGAAAAAGCCCTCAACTCGATAGCGGTCCTTATCCAGAATGTAATTCACGATAGTCAAGAGTACATAACCATAGAACGCAAGCACAACACCGAAGTCAGATCACTGGCAGAGAGCCAGGCGGAGGAACAGATTCGCTACCTCAGAGAGCAAAACGCGCAGCTGACTCGCCTGTTGCAATATGAGAAGTTGAAGTCAGAGCGCATGAAGAATCAACTTGTGGAACGCGTATCGGGCCTCTTCGATGAATTCGTTACCGAAAGGGATAGATCATTGGAGGAAGCCTTTGTCAAGATAAAACAAGAGAACGGCCGAGTGGAAGTCACTTTGAATGATTTTACGGAGGATTACTCGCGGAAAGTTGACGAGGTCATGACGCGGGGTCAAGAGCTGAGCACCTCGCTCGAGACGAAAGGAGAACAGTGCAAGCGTCTTCGAGACGGTGCGATCAAGGTAATCTCGGTTATTTCACCCTTCTGCTCAGCAATTGATAATCTACTCAGTCCCTTGGCGGCGTTAGCGACACGGTCCTGGAAGGTCTGTCAAATATGCAGAACCTTGTTACAACGTCACTATCAACGTGCTCCGCCGAGATAACACGGCAAACCCATGTGCTGGACTCGATAACCACAGATGGTAAGCATTACTTGTGGTCATGGACTGTTACGCTAACACCCTATCAGGATTTGAACGCCATGCTCGCGCAAAGAGGGCCAGGATCCATGCTACAGACAGTCTTGGTGTGGATGTCCAAGCTGAATCTCGGCATCTCCAACATGCCATTGCTGCCATGTCGAAGTCGTTAGAAGCCAATGCTTCTAAAGTGACGACAGAGGTACGTGCCCCACGTACCATCTCTCCGTATGGCGCCAAATTAATGGGTGTCGTAGACTTCGAAATTCGCTAGATCAGCTCAGGTCTATCAGAAATCTGCCTCAGAGCGCTTAACCTCAATGCGCAAGATGACCGACTCGCTTGTCGAACAAGGCGGTAGGGAAGACTTGCCCACTGGCAGCACGCCCCGAAAGCGCGTCTGGCAATACACAGATAGTTGGGAGCTGACCAAAGACCGCGATACCGTCATCCAAGATTGGAAACGGAGGGGCGTGCAGTCGCAAGAAGATGAATCCGACTCAGAGTCATCCTCCGCTTTACGAGATATCCCCCAATCACCCCCTTCAGATAGCTTGAAACAGCTTCCCCTGCCAAGTGTTACCGTGCGGTCCGAAGACATCTCACTGGATCCAATGCCCCCACCTTACCTTGAAGCCGACCCCCAACGACCATCCATATCTAACCACCCCATACAGTTGGCCTCATCAATTGTTCCAACTATAGCGCTATCTTCTGCGGGTGCTAATTCGACTATAAAGGCAAAGCTGGGCAAAGCTGGTTCTGAGGTTGTACCCGCTATGGGCACCCTCACAGAGCGCTCGACGAATCTAATATATGGCAGAGGGTCTCGAAGAGCCCGATAATGTTTGTATTCAGTGACCATCTACAATGATTTTACATCGCAAGACTAAATTATTATTGTTTTGTTGGTTGTGCACGATGTATCATAATTGTAGATCGTTGATCGTGTGCGTGTGACCGGCGGAGTTGACGTCTAGACGCGATGCTTGGTCACTGTGGCTCTGAGGTACGTCCACTTCGATGGATGGCCCAGAGGACACAGACACGCTTCTTGCATTATTATGCAGTCTTCTGCCTGATAACATTGCGCCCTCACAAGAGAGCCTTCTCGAGGCATTACTTCAGACCGACGGTAACGTCGAAAAGGCGGCTGAAATCATATCGAAACAGCACCTGAGTCGCCCAAACAAGAAACGCAAGAGAAATGTCAGCTTGGATAGCTGGCTGACACGCGCCACTTCTTCGAGGGATGCCAATGGCCAATCCTTGGCTCCAGACTCCCCCGCGCGACAGAGCCCGCTGGGGTCCGAATCAACTAACAAGAAGCCGCGCTCTTCGAGTGGCACAACCACGACAAAGGATGGCTGTCTGACCCTATCGAAGCCTGTAAAGCCAGTGAAAACCCTTCTAGACGTCCTCCGCCCGCCTCCCAGCGTCGTCGCAACCACGAGTGTCCCGCGTCTCCCCCCACTGACGCTCAGCAATCCTTCGCTCGTGGCGCAGCACACCCCGTGCACACTCCACCTCGGCATTCTGCCTCAGGAACTCGCGTGTCGCCTTTTCTATGCCGTGCTTCACGACGCACAAAATTGGCCGAGGAACAAGTGGTGGCTCGTTGACCGGTTGGTCGAAAGCCCGCACCGATCGTCTCTGTACACTCGACACCCTGTCGAAGGGAATAACGAGGCTGCTTGGCAGGGAATAACGCGCGCATGGTGAGACATCGCAACGCCGTTTCTCTTACGCTCAAAAAAAAATTTTTTTTTGCTTCGCTAGGTATAACGGCCGACAGGGTGAGGTCACGAAACAATTTCCCCCATCCATGGAGGAGGCTTGTAAGATCGTCGAAGTGATTGTCAATGACGAGATGCGCAAGCGCAAACGGTTTCCCCTGGAATGGGGCGGAGATCCCGGGGATCCCGATGGACATCTCACCTGGCGAGCCAATTTTGCTGCGGCGAATTGTTATGAGGGTGCCAAAGAAGCCGTCGGGTTCCATTCGGATCGCTTGACTAGCATAGGTCCCTATCCAACCATCGCGAGTCTGAGTCTAGGTGCGTGAAAGTTTGCTTGTACCACCTTTCGGCTGACAACGCGATGGTCATCGCAGGAACCCGAAGGATGTTTCGCCTTCGGGAGGTAATTCCCCTCGACGAGGTTGGAAAAAGAGCTGCTCAAACATTCGACATCCCTCTACCACATAACTCAGTCTGTATCAACCCAGTTTGCACGACCAGGGCTATACCATTCACCTACGCGGCCCCCCATACAGCTTTGCATAATGCACGCGTCTACGCAAGAGCGATTCAAGCACTCAATACCTCCACGCAATACCATCGACCACTTCCACCCACCGTATCCTCAACCCCCTGACCTACCTGAACTCACATTCGACCCGGGAAACTGTCGAATCAATATCACATTCCGATTCTTCCGCCCCGATTTCCACCCCGATACCATTCCACGTTGTAAGTGCGGCGAGATGACGACGCTGCGGCCGGACATGAAAGGACGACAGCGCGAATCGGAAGGCAGTGGCAAGGGTAGGAGCGCGGACGTCAGCGGGGACCGCGTCACGGGCTACTGGTGGGCGTGCACTGCCGGAGATCAGAACGGGGGGAAAGGTTGTGGGTTTTGGAAAATCATGGATGTTAAGGCCGAAGGACGAGGACCGTTTGTGTCATTGTAGTTATTTCAAATGGGATTTGGATGATTGGGCGATTGATTGCGATCACAGTCTCTCCGAGTATCTCAG
>Ga0307512_10000620_pt1 | contig 52887 bp, 47 predicted proteins | sample 14_EM_MG_FD_200267 | JGI IMG/M metagenome (GOLD analysis project Ga0307512, IMG submission 200267) | Populus trichocarpa ectomycorrhiza microbial communities from riparian zone in the Pacific Northwest, United States - 14_EM | ecosystem: Host-associated > Plants > Roots > Unclassified | place...
GAAAACCGGACCCCCCCCCCCCCCCCGAGTGTGGTGGTTCCAACCGCCATCATGATCGTGCAAGCTAATACCATACCACTCCGCTTGAGTAAGTCGCGACAAAAAAGAGGCCCAGAAAATAGGTACCGGGACCCGCTTTTTGAAGCCAAATTCCTGGAAACGGGCTAGTTTTGTCGGGACATCGTTTGGTAGAGAATATGTGTTGTGTTCTGTTCCCCGGTCTCACAGAAATTGTACATGGCACATGGAGAGCTGTGGTTGGCCGTCAAGAGCATCAGATGTATTTTCCCTATCGATGGAGCCATTAGCTGCCATGACATTTCGAGGAGTTGAATTTTGCTTGTACACAACAGAAGATTGTATACACGAATATCGGGAGGGTTTTGAGCGGTTGTGGAGTGCGTTGGTTCTTGCTGTTTAACAGGAACGAACGACGGGGGGTGAGAATTGGAATTGAAGGTGTATCGTCGTTAATGATATGGAGGAACATGTATCAGGATAGGATGCACTTACTCCCGTGCTATAGATAGAAAAACGTTTGATGTCCTCACGTTCTGCTTGACCTAGTTCTGCGGCCTCGTACAAAGCTGTTATGGTTTGCAAAGTCGATGACGCAGTAACTTGTTTTTCTTGCAGTATCTAATCGATCCAAGTGTCGTCGTCGGCACACTAAGCCGGCGGTTCATTGAATCTGATCGGTTTAAGCAAGATACTTTACTGAACCAGGACCGTGACGATCGGTGGTGTTGTGTGGTGTCCGTAGACAATATTGCAAGAGTGCTTGATGGTGTTGGAAATACGGAAGTATCTACATTTTCTTTTGGGTTTACTAAAAGTATCTTTGTAATTCTCCTTACAATAAGATATCTTTTGTTTGATAAGAATAATGTGGTGTGTTAATACTTTCCTTATCTTATTTATTAATATGTCTAGAAAGTTCTAGTTAGAACTTGTCTAGAATATTCTGTTATGTTCTGGTGTGGTATATGGGTTTCTAACACATATCTTTGGAACATGTCTGGATGTTTCTGTTTTATTCTACACAGTTCTTATTTGTATTAATGTACCTTAGCAGACTTTTTCTTTACTTGTTTTAGTATTAGTTCAGTTGCAATGTTGTCACTGCATACCATAGAAAAGTTTTTCTCTACCTTGTTAAGTTATTGATCTGTGACTGTAGTCATAGACAATCACTTATATATATTTATATATTATAAAACTTATTCTCTAGTGAGAAAAGAGATCTTTAGATACTAGCTCTAACATTGATACAAATACATCAGTATATCTTCTCAAACATTATATGACAATATTTCAATATGCAATAAATACCATTTTTATTATTATTCTTATATTTCAGATACTATTCTTTAGATTTTAGTTATTTTTAGTACCTTTCGCTGTTATTACGTTAGATAGAAAACTGTGCTAGAAAACCGAAGTAGCTATGGTTTCGACAGTGTATAGTGTGGAGAGCACAGAGTCTGTGGGTACCCAAGTTTTTTTTTTGCTGTTCATGCCGCCCCAAATTGCTTCCCAGTCAATATGGTTTCCCATAGTTGCGCCCATTCGAGTTGGGGCGGTCGAAGTTTTGAAATAATCCGTCAGTCAGCTTTTCTCGCTGTGGCTACCGCCAGAAAAGCCGCCTACAGACTAGGTTTTGAAAATGGTCTGAAAACCTGGCTCTCGAGAGCAGTTACAACTACGTCCCGTGACTATGATATTTATACGGTCTTGCAACACCACTGGTAGTGCAACTGATGCGTCTGAGAAATTCGAGGCAAAAAAAGTGGCCAAATAACGGGCACGAGTCCCAATTAACGGAGCCAAACACCTTAAAATGGGTTTCGTTTTCGTTGGGATATCATTAGAGTACATATATGGCTGGCGACATTGCGCCTCGGCTGTCAAGTTAACGCTGTAGCTGTTATTCTAATACCCAAAATTTCCTAGTGGTTGAACTTGTTTGATTTGGGAACTTGTCTAAACTCAAAGTTACTCGAGTAGGTTTCAGCCACTGGTATGTTTTTGATAGCCGTATTAGCCTGTGGTTTGCAATTGGCTGGGATATAGAGTCAGACGGTGTCAGTCCAATGATGTGCAGAACCTAGCTTTCTTGGAAACATCTCTGTACAACGTAGTACAGTTTATTTTTCTTTATGGCGCACAACTACAAAACCATTGGTGCGACACAAATGCACGGGGGCCGTTTCCAAAAACGAATATCGCAGATCATTATATAAATTTACCTACATTGGCATCACATCCAATGATCTGACCGGGGACAGCGAATTTCATTTGCGCAGCGTTGCTTGGCGGGTCGTATTACATGCAAGTTTTCACTTCGAGCTGAGCGCAACGGTATGAGATGGCGCAACGGTATGAGGTGGCGGTATAAGATGGCATAACAGCGGTACGTACCTCGAGGTAGTTTTATTCAGCGGTTTCTCCGCTTTCCGCGGAGTCCTAAAACCACCCTTACACTCATTACTTTCTGTGATTCTCGTTGAAAGATGTTGGTCAATCCGTGTTTCTGTCTAGCAATCTTTCTCACACTCTTCTTCACCCATATTACAGCCCTCGGGCGGCTTAATCATACTAACTTCCGCCTTAAAATCTCCTCATACAACGCCGCCACCCGCCTGCTTGACTCCAAGCTCCGCAAAGTATCTGTAGCCGACGTGATCGGTGCTGCCCAGATCAAACCTCTCGATGCAGCCGATTTCATGCGCCAAACACCGTGGTACTTGAAAGGATATCGATGGGCGCAGTCGTCGACGCCAGATGAGAGCACAGTCGAGTGGTTACCCCAAGGCATTACCACATCCCACGATACCGGTGAGAACCGGGGTATTGTCCAGGGCCATTCGGACGTTGTGGTAGTATCCTGGAACGACGAGCGGAATAAGACTGGCGGAGCGACGAAGGCCGGGCAAGGGGTTAGGGTGACATTTGTGCGGAAGGGTGCTACGGACGGTGCTCCCACCAACCGGGCATATATCCACGCACTGTTGGTCGAGCCCTTTTTGGACAGCTCTGGGGAACCGGATTTTAGGGTGCTGGAAAACGTAATTAGCGGGGGAATTGTATGGCGGGGAAACTGGTTCTATGTGACAGACGATAAGAGTGGAGTGCGCGTTTTTGATTTGGGGATGATTTGGAAGGTGAACGACGGCGGAGATAAGGTAGGGAGAGACGAGAATGAGTTCTTGGGGGGGACCTATCCGTTTGTTATTCCACAGGCATAGTGTGTCAATCCTCCTGCACTGCATAGAGTATCACTGACATTCGTGCGCAGCACGTACACCCCCGTCCTCGGCCCGGGCATAGTTTTCACCCCTTCCTTCGCTTCTCTAGATCGGAACTCAACTCCGCCATGCCTCATGCTTGGCGAAACTGTCTTGCCTCGGGACAATAGCACGGTTGCCAGGTTCCCGCTGGACGATAAAACAGGCCTCCTGGTGCCCGATTCGTCGAACACAACACTCGCCAGCGCTGTCTGGGCATGGGAGATCAACATCCACAATGTACAAGGCTTGGTCTTCGCTAATGAGAATTACTGGATCACGGAAAATGATGGCGATGACGTCAACAGTGATATCTATAGATGGAGTCCTGGCAGTTGGGCCGACGAGCATTTGGGCATACTCCCTGCTGGTGTGCAAGGAATTGCGTACAAACCTGCTGGAGAAGAATTGTGGATGGTCGGAAGTGTACCCGGAAAGAGATACGTCATGGCAATTTCAACGACTATGAAGAATTTAACGCGTCTAACGGATGGTGACCAGGGCCAGAGTAGCGGCGAGCCCAAAACTACCGAGGTTGCTACTCCTCCAGCGCAGGGTCGGGGGTTAGGTCCAGGAGGAATTACAGGAGTTGTAATCGGTGTATTAGCGGGGCTCGCAGCAGTCACTGGGACGGGATTCTTGGTCCTGAGAAGACAGAGAAAAGATAATGGTGGTACAGAGGTGATGTCTGAGGATAAATGGCTGAAGCCAGAGCTAGGCCCCGGCGTTAAGAAGGGCGCGGAACTTCCCGGGCAACTGGAAAGGGAGAGGCAAGAGATGGCAGCTGGAGAGATGGCAGTGGAGTTGCCACTGTCACCGTCCCGGAAGGGTGCTGACCATGCGTGGCCCCAGTGATGGACTATATATCTGTACAATTAGTAGTCTTTGACGGGGCCTAGCCGTCTTCTTGAATTTGAGTTCCGCTGGACAGGAACTTTTGATCGACAGTAAAAACCAGTGCCCGCATGCCAGGCTGCTTCGGCAATCCTTCGGTTATACAGGTGGTTACTACTAAACAGGTCCCTCCTTCACCTACTAAGTAGGTAGATAGAAGTGATAAAGGTAGCTAAAATGCGCAATCATAAGACTCGGCACGAGGTAAGTGAGGAGGGAGAGTGTGACAGCACGCAACACGAGAAATAGCAGCTAGCTTAGAGATCACTAATGCTCATTCGTTGAGGAATCTGCCATGATAATTTAATACTAAGAATGGTAACGAACGCCCTTTTCAAATTTCTTCCAGGGAGTAAATAAAAACAATGAAATAACTCTTGACGGATAGACGGAAGCAACTTTGCCCCTCTGATCTGGAGAGCGGAGTACACCCAGGGCTGCGGGGACCAAAACAACCAGCGATCAGATTGAACTAACTTGCAACCCAGTTGAAGAGGTCCGCATCTCCCTCCTAACTGTAGTATTTTTCCACTGCCCGTCGCCTCCAACCTATTCTTAGGTGCCTGACATATCACCCTGTGACGCCATCTGTCGATTTCTTGGATACCCTTGACCCTCGGGGTTCCCACGGTAAGGATAAACTGGTTGTCTATAGCCCTCATCTGGCTGCTGCCGCTGTCTCGTATCTGAATCACGATCAGGATACACAGCTCGAGAGCGCCCACCAGCACCATGGGTTCCACCCGTTCCGTATTGGATTCCGCCTCGTCCGTATTGGGCTTCACTCCTTCCATTTTGGATTACACCCCTTCCGTGGCCATCTCTATATTCGGCTGGAACAGTGTAGTGAGGGGAAGTGGTGTAGTAGTTTGAAGTCGGTGCTACCGGTGCTACAGGTTCAGTCACAGCTGGGAAGCTTAGGCTACCGTGTTGGCGTTGCTGTGAATCAGCAAAGGGGTTTGATTCTATGTATCCTGTCCGCCTTGAGTCAGCATTGGGTGAACTAAAACATATTTTATGTCTTTCGCTCGAAGGAGCTACAAAATCTTGTGGAATATACAACACTTATACGTACTAAGGTCTCCATTGGTATGATATTGAGGTACCCTGGGCTTATTTAGGTACCTCTCCGAGTCGTTTCTCATCCCCTGTACCATGGCCTATTGGTGAAGAGGCCCAGTTAGTATAGCATTCTTCCCTTGCACTGATAACGACTAAAGATTGATACCGATGTAAGAGGCCGATAAGATGAATAATAGTAGCCTTTTCTACCCTAATGGGGATGTTAGCGTGTGGTTAATATAATTTTACCACTAATCAACGGAGGATTGTATGCATACATCTGGCCCATATCCAAGTGTGACAGTTGCATCACAGCCCAAGTACAGCGAAATATCTGCCTGTATGACTCGGTATTCGATGCCCTCACCGTCGAGGAACCACTGGCTTTTGGAACCCTGAGGTGGATGCGGGTAGTATGCCATATTCGCACCGGCTCAACCTACAGGTGTAGGAGAGAAATTTAAAACGGCTGAGCGGATCCAAGATAGGCAAGAGAATGGGAAACTGTAGGGGATGATCTTTGAAGATCGCAAAGGATGAAGCGCGAGACAAACCAAGACTCGCCGAAGTGCTGATGAGGCACTTTATCAGCAAGTTTGGTTACCGTCACGTGTGCAAACATGCTTGAGTCGACAAATGCCGCCTCATTTCAAAACCTTATTTTGGCCGCCTCAGCTTGGCTGCAGGATCGCCCAGGATAACCAATCAGAGCGTAGCGGATATGTACGGCGTGACACGTGAATGCAACGGCATGCATATGCGAACAAAGGCTGGAGAAAACGTTAAGGCGGACGGACCGCCTTACAGCGCAGTGAGGTGTCGGGATCGTGATTAGTCTTCAGTACCGTCCGATACGGCTGGCGGTAGTATTCCCAATACCCTGGAGCACACAGGCTTCGGATCGCCATGGGGAATGTGAGTTTGCGCCCTTCAATGGGATTACTATCTCCCAACAGCCCAAATCACGAGGAATTGGCTATGGTAACCTAAGACCCAGAACTCAAGCTAACGAATAAAGCCTCCTATTTACAGATCCTAGCGCCCCCTTCGGTTCATGTCGCTCTACATACACACCTAAAACCATATATATGCAAGGGTTTCCATATGACGCCATGCGCAGCGTTTGGATTTGAGGCTACGAGCTACTCCGGTCAATGCTGCAGCCATACGATAGCGACATACATTTGAAGCCAACGTTATTGGCTACTGCATTTCATGTCATTGGCAAGCAAAAGAATGAAGAAAAGAAGCAAACCAACAAACAAGCCAGCGGAACCCGAATGCCCCCGAGGCGAATCACGAGCGCTAGTTCTCATTGCTATTCTCATGATCTCTACCACTCCGGGTTCATCTTGCAGCTGCAGTCTATGGCCAGACGTCTTCCGAGATTTCCCGCAGCTCTCATGAGCCCTGTAGTATTCCGCGGAATAGCTGCGGTATTATAAGCATGGCGTATGGTGTCAGTTTGTTTTCCGTCGCATGCGATGCCCCCATGCTCCGTGATTTGTCCAGACTCCCAGAAACCCTAAGTATGGATGGACAACAAAGCAGTGCACAGAGAGCATATGCCCATCGCTTCCCTTCGCAGAGTAAGACGCAGCACCCCCGTTTGCATGTGGCTATCATGATTACTTACCTAAAGTCTGGAGACCCCTCTAATTTAGGTTTTGCTCCCCCTCCCTAGTGCATGAAGCTTGTAGTTGGCTGAGGATGGACTAGGATTAGAATTGGATGAAGCAGGACTTTTGTTTATGCCCGGAGTGAAGTCAAACCACGTTGGTCTTGATTGAGGTGGTTGCGATGGTTTAGAATGCTTTTTTCTATCTATCCGAGAGTATTCGTACAACAGAGGCGAAATCATTAGGTTTGCGCATGCATAGTCATCCATAAAGCCGTTTTTCGGAACATATCCACCACATTCTGATGCCCCTTCTGTTCCGCCAGCTGCAGCGGTGTAAATTTCTTTGCGCCAGCCACTGCACCCGGATCTGCTCCTCTGTTTAGTAGAACATCCACCACTTTCTCATGCCCTCCCAACGCTGCTAAGTGGAGCGCCGTTGAACCTTGCCCAGCCTCTGTTGCCGAGATATCTGCACCTCTATCCAGCAGCAGCGGCAACACACATTCCTTGCCGCACCAAGATGCAAAGTGTAGAGGCGTGTATCCGTAACTACCGGGAGTCTCAATCTCTGCACCCCAATCCAGAAGTAACCTAGCCACCGCTGGATGACCGTTCTGGGCAGCAAGGTGAAGCGCTGTATCCCCAACACTCCCTTTCGAGCCGTAAAGTTTGGCGGTAATATCCACGCCGTTTTACCGGCAGAATCAACCATCGAAATATCCGCACCGCGCCCGAGAAGTGCCTGAGTAGCCTGCAAATTACCTCGATGAGCCGCAAAATGTAGTGGGGTGCGTCCAGTTGGACTAATGACGTTAATGCATGAGCCATTCCGAAGAAGGGTGTCGATAGTTGGACCAGGGTCTGCAGAATCGCCGCGGGCAACACAGTGCATCGGAGTATCCCCATCGTTTCCAACCGCAGAAATATCCGCCCCGTTGTTGAGCAACAACGTCACTAGCTTTTCATGCCCACCATTTGCAGCAAGGTGAAGTGCAGTGTATCCGTCCTGGTCTTTTGCCGTAACCACGATGTCGACTCCCCCATATAACAGTGCTTCGACTATTGCTACGTCCCCGCTCATCGTTGCCCGATGTAAAGGTGTTTTCTTTTCATCATCTACAGCTTTTGCATTCGCACCATGTCTGAGAAGAACCAAAATTGCGGCGGGATCTTTTCTCTCAACTGCCATGTGCAACAAGGTTTGCTGATGTTGGTGCTTTCGATTGACGGCCGCTGGGGAATCTTGGAGAAGACAATCTAAATCGCCAGGGAATTTATTTAGCACTGCGCTGTATGGTGTGAGGCAGCATGCTTTATTTGGTACGGCGCCTAGAATATTATTAGTCTATGAGTTCGAATTCGTGGCATGCACTTGCATAAAGAAAGGGCAGATGCTGCATACCGGGATCCGAAGTGAAGTTTTTCAAGTGCCGAACTGTAGTTGTATAAGCCAAGTCTCCCTTGTGCTTAAATTTGACCATAGTTGAATGATCCCCTTCGATAGTCAGAGATTCTTCGATTGTATCCGGTAGTTGCAACACTGAAGAATTGGCTTCCACTGCCAGAAAGTAGTCACCGCTTCTGGTCCATCTTCCCTCCGGATCCTGTTACAGTTAGCAGTGTTAGGTTAACTGTAAGGTATTTTGGGTTAGGCGACCATCTTGAGTTTTCTAGTGAGGCCAGTTTCTCTGAAGCTTACTATTTTGAACTGGCTCGAGTAGTTAATGAATCGTCTCAACTCACTTCTGAGCTGTAGTGAGCTACTAGTAAGCGATTTGACGAGAGCTTCCCGCGGTGAACCTTCGCCGAGCATGGGTAGAATATCGTCCACAACCAAGCCTCGGTGAGGGGCGCCAAAAAAAATCATAGCTCGAATGCTGAAAAATAGTAGCCCGTGAAGTCTCTCATTCTCTTTCGCTTTGATCAGGGACTAAAGTCGCAAGTTTGGCGGTTGTATCAATAAACTGAGGATGAAACTTAATGGCAGGGTTGGTGGAGGACGGGGTTACCTGAGCAGTTATGATGCTGCCAAAGCTGTGAGCCACAAAAATTATGGGTCTGTTTAACTCCTTTTGAAGTCAGCATGCAGTACCTGCATAGTTTCTGGTAATCAATAATACCTCTCTGGATCGCCTCGCCTTCTTTAACTCTTCTAGGAACATGTCGGAAAAATCGGGGACTTCATGAACCGCTTGCACTGAAAGCCTGGAGTTGTACCCGTATATCATTGTCCTGCATTGTGACAAATCCTCCGAGAGGAAATGCCGAAGCCACATTTTCCTTCGAAAGTGTTGATTAGGCCCCCCGGCCCATGATCCATACGCATGTCCGTTTAGTCCGCAAATTGCTACGATGCTGAAGATTCATATGAGCTCTAACCATCGAGGAACACTCCAACTGATCTCGGCCACTTACTCTGCCCTAATAGCCCCCCTAGGCCTGATACAGTACAGTTGTGTCAAGCCAAAGAAATCTCTATCGATTGTAATATCGACTCCATCTAAGAGCGGAACTAAATATGTATCACCATCAGGAAGTCGATTCAACTTGCGCGGAGAGTACGGAGTGAATTGAACAAGAGCAATTTGTGTCCTACTATCGTAACAGGAGGGACATAGCGTGCTTTCGGCGAAATCGACAGTGATGTCTTCCCCGTCATCATCGTCGAAAAGTTGCGTCGCAAGTGCCGTGTGTAATTCAGATAAAGATGTTTTCAAAGGGATTCCAGTGATCCGATATACAGCTCCCCTAACTTTGCGTTCTGTAGTGGTGTTGGCCGTAGGTTTAGGTTTTGGTTGCCTGTTGAGACCAAGAAGCTGGGAGAAAAGCCCAACAATGTTCGCCATATCGCATTAAACAAACGTTGTGATGACTCGGAGCATCCAGTGCGGGAGTAACTACTGAGTTGTACGCGTAGCAACATCCCCGTTAATAATCTGCATGCTTCAGAGTCATTTCTCTTCCCCAGGCTGTGCACGCATGGCGGCTCACAGCCGTTGATCCTAGTGGACATGAACACATCCGTAGTGCATTGCATATGCACATAGATCACAAACATGTAAACACCAATAGTTTACTTTTTCATAATCAGCTTCCAGTTTGCAACCACGTACCTAGTCAACCAATATTCTCGCTGTTAATTACATAATGTTTTGTTCATTTCTCATAGCCCACACCAGTCAATTTCACTGTCTCCCAAAGCTTCCTCATCATCACCAACGGATCTGCCCCACTCTCAATTTTTCTTAGCAGAGAAGCGTGTTGCCGACTGATGTCGAAAACTGAAACCTTATCTAATGTAAGGTCTTGCATTAAATCTTCTAATCATTTTAAAGTCACCTTATAACCTTGAGATATACTCAATGACAGTTTTTCCTTCTTGAAGCTCTCAATATCGATATCACCAGCAATTATAGCAGCATACGAATCTGCTTCGTTCAGTCCCAATCTCTTCAGAATACTTCGATCACCTGCTGCCAGAGGCACGTACACAATTCGAAGCTCTCTGCAGACCAATCCTGCGCGCCAGATTGATCCTAGAGCCCTCATAGGTTCCCAAGTACATTTGCTCAAAGCGGCGCTACGACTGGCCTAACTTCACTATCGGAATCGCGCCGGATGACATTGTTGTGTTCTTCATCGCAGAAGCTATTCGAACGAAATGTCGAGGAAAATATTGGCGTTCGTAAGTCGTCGGTTTCTTTAAGCTTGCGATTTGCCAGTGCGGTGTAATGTAAGGGTAGACGGGAAAGAGGCCGGCACATTTGGTCGTCAGGGTCACGTGTATTTATTACCACGTGACCATGGTTAGCGTCTCGGCGTTTCCCACCAAACTTCTTTCCTGAAGTATATATTTAAGTACATATCACAAATTTTGTTCTTGCTAGCGCGGCCCACTAGTCTGTCATCCGGCTTTTGGTCGCTGGCGCTAGCCAAAATCCTACCAAGCCGTCTGACAGACTAGCGGCCCACTGCGTGAGGCCACGACGAATATCCTCCATTATATTAGTAGATACTTAACAACTAACATATAACGTAGAAACCAAACCAAGCACACTCCAAGACTGCAAAAACACCCGCAACCTCCATAAGGCATTATTATTATAAAGCACAACAGTCTGGCTTAACAGTACATTGCCGCTTCTACTAACCTTGCACTTCGATCCGAACGTGATCTCTCCAGCCTGTGACTGGTTATAAACACCATGTACAAGCTACACATGCTCTGATGTTTCCCCCGCCGCTCATGGTATAGTGGGAGCAGCTGCGGCGCGCGGGTGAGGACGCCCTTTACAGCGGATGCCTTTGCGGCGAGTGTTGTTTTTGTGGAGGCGAGGAAAGCGGAGGCGGTGGAGAGAGGGGTGGTGGGGGAGGTGGTGGTGGTGGTGGTGGTGGTGGTTGTAGTGGGAGATTTTCCATGACAGGTGAGTTGTTGCACGGCCGAAAGAACCCATTGTACCGCAAAGAGGACTGAGATCGTACTAGCTAGCATCCACGGCTTTGTGTGCATCCTCCAATTACTTGAAATCGCCGTCGAAGTCGTTTTACCGTAGCCCGACATACACTCGGCTGCCGAATTTATTGCAAGCAAGGTCGTGATAATGGCGATAAGTGCAGTAGTTTTCAACCAAATTTTCCAAGAGTGAAACTTCCTCTTGCACCACTGTTCAATTCTGTTGGTTCCGAGCAGAATGGTGATGGTGATGGCAATAACAGTTATTTCCAACCAGGTTCTCCAACACTGAAACTTCCTCCGACACCATTGCGTAATCCTGTTGGTGCCGAGCAGAATGGTGATGGTGGCAGCGATTGAGATTGTTTTCAACAACATTCTCCAAGACCGAAACTTCTTCTGGCCCCACTGTCCAATCCTGTTGGCACTGAGCAGAAAGGTGATGGTGGCAGCGATCGAGGTCGTTTTCAATAACATTCTCCAAGACCGATACTTCTTCTGGCACCACTGTCCAATCCTGTTGGTACTGAGCAGAAAGGTGATGGAGGTAGCGATGCACCGCTCCTTCAAGATAGCCACCCCCCTCTTAAGTTTCTCCTGGCGGTGTTTCATGCTGTCAAAATGGAGAAGTACAACTATGGTAACTGCAATCAACCTCTCTCGAATCTTTCCCGTCCACTGCACTGCCTTCGCTCCCCTCCTGCACGATGTGACTACCACCCTTCTACTATTCTCCAGAATCGCAATCCACCCTCGGACTACCACTGCCCTGATCATGACCTTCCACTCCCCACCAAACCCCGGTGCTGACTCCTGCTGCTGGCTATTATGTCGTCCTACATAGCGCGCATCGCCCTCCGTCCTTTTGAGAACCCCGCGGAAGCTCGGTGGAAGTGAGAAGTCTATGAAGTCGGCACCGTTTGCTGTCGGGAATAACATGACGCATAGAGAGGAGTGTGGGAATATCGAGGGGTCGCTAGCATATCTAGAGTTGAGAGGTATTCCAGTCTTTTTGTTGTGGGATGCATTAATGTAGATTTGTGAGACGTTGGAGGTGCACCGATGCTTCAGGGTGATTCAAAACCCACAATGCTTCGTACCGACTGACCATATCATGATCAATCTGCCCCGCAACACGGGACTCACAACGCAGGGACATGCATGAAGACCTTTCATCGCATAACTCACCAACACGTAGCTCAGGGAGTAGTCGTTAGTGTACAGGGCTGTGGGCTGCACCGTGTTCAACTAAACCACTATTACGGTCCCAATCACCAGGATGTATGGCGCCATGAGGGGTTTTAGATTGCCGAAACAGGACATCTAAAAACGACGGATGATTAATGTGTCGGGTTGACTGAAACCTGCTTCCGACGTTTCAGGTTCCACCGGTCATCGGTTTTGCTACCGAGTCACTACCACGTCCCGAGAGGCAACAGGCAGTACGGTAAGATATGTTCAAATTGCAAGTAGTTAGTTAGTTAGTTAGTTGAGAGCAGCAAAACTCATAACCCCCAAAATCGCTAAATATCACGTGAATGGACGAGTGATATCATGTGACAGAATGAAGAAGGCTTAATTTTACGGGCAGACAAACGTGTATATCAGTATTCGAATCTACCGCTTGTAGTCTAGGAGTATATCACCTAGTCGAACGTGTCGAAAGCCTTACACCAGATGGTAACTTTCACTGAGTGCAGCGAGCTTACTCAAATTTTACGAGCTCCGTGAAGCGACCGTAAGGGTTTGGTAAACAGCAATAAGATTTCAGAAAACAAAATAAATAAAGTATTTAACCCTAACAACGAAGGAAAAGGTGAGATTAACTATCATCCGCCAAAATATTTGCCTGGATGAAACCCAGCAAATCACTTCTTAGGTTCCCTCATCGATTCCCTTACACCTAACAAATGACGAATCTCCGACGCATCTAGTCGGTCCGCTGGGGTTTCGTGCAACATCTTTTTAATCACATCCACAATTAACCGTCGATCAGCATTCTCTTCCGTCCAGAACTTCCAAGACAACTGGAAGTGCTTTCTGTTCGGGTCCAGTGGTGGATGGCCATCCATGAATGGCCCGGGCAACCCGTGGATGGCCTGGTATCCACAACTGGCCTGCCCAACTGTGGATCCATGAGTGGCCCGGGGTTTCAGTAGGTATCTACTAGCAGTCACTGTGACCGTTAACGTTATGTACTCTATGTTGCGCATGCACAAATATGTATGTCTGAAAATATTTCTCGTTTAAATAGTAAAAGTTCTATATATATTATTAGCTCTATCTTACTTCATTCATTCAATATCCTCAATAGTAAACTGCTATCTGTATACCTCTTTTCCAATTACATTCCATTATTATACCTTCTACAGCATTTAGTGAAGCAGTTCGTTTAAGTTTTGACCGCTTTCTAAGAAGTCCAGATTATTTGAATCGCCAACGCATATCCACCGATAAAATATTGTTGATGCAGATAGAACTCTCAAAGACAGTTGAAGTCTTTATTTTCTCGAACATATACTCGTTTTGATCAAGGTGAGGGCCTGGCAACGATATAGACATTCGGTGTCATGAGGTTAAAAGAGACAGCATAGACAGCATGATGGAGTGTAAGGACCCTTTTTACGACCAGACCTCCAAGCCCATAACATATCCAGATAATTGGACGGTCTCGTTGCTGAATTCCAGGTTAATTCTAATAAACAAGCACACATCTAGGTTACGGGGACACCAACTTCGTTCGATCGCCGGAGTTCGATAAGTGATGATAACAGCGACAAGGCGGTACTGGCCATGCCACCCGACGATTGAAATGCCAAAGCTATCTCATAATCAAAAGCGATTATGCGAGCCGACGGAATATCCTGTGGAAGAAACTCGCGGAGCCACATTTTCTCTGTCTCCGCCGAAGTCCAGGATTCAAGGCTGCCGCCATCCAGTCCATGGACGCCCATTATGCTATTATCAGAATCCTGGTTACCCCTCTACTGTCTCTTGCAATAAGGAGCACGAGGTAAACGTACTCAATAACTGGCCTTTCTTGATATGCCTTGTGTCCATCATAGAGAACAAACGGACCGAGATGAGGATCTTTATTGCCAGGCTGAATGCTCACCCTACGGTTAGAGGTATCTGCATTGTTATGTCCGTGAAAGGTTCAGTCAGCACCTGCGATTAAACCAAAGATATTTTGACTTACCTATATCTTGCGAGACTCTCCATGTGTCCAATGACTCTAATCGTCTAGTAGCGTTCTTCTATATGCCGGGAGATCTGACTATCTAAGGCATCAGCGTCACCCAGACTTGGCTAGGCGCTTCAGCTTACGTCCGAAGACTTGATTGGGTCATCGCACGGGTGGCTGATTCTTTAGTGCTTTGGTGAAAGATCGGACACTCCTGTTCTGGTATTAAATTTTGCTGTGTGTCCGGGGTGTCAACAGAGGGAAATTTAAGGTAGAAGTCAGTGCACTCCCCAGCTTTACCATTTCTACAATTATTCAGATCATACTTCACCTAAAATTGTGTGTGGCACCCTCGATTGTACCATTTCTGTATGGTTGTTTGCCGGAACAGGAGCGTCTGATCTTTTACTTCTAGACTTGAGTAGCATTTAGTACTAAAAAATGCAGCCTATAAGACATGGCTAGATTTAAGCCAAGAATGGCAATGATTGGATGTCTACCTACCTTTTCAAGCAAGTTTCATCACTCGCATTTTTTGGTACTAAATGCTAGCTACGAGTATTTGATGAATATCACCAAGGTAGAGTATATCCATTTCGGTGCGAACTTCAAGGACAGAACTTGTCGCAGTCATACTTCAACTGTCAAGTAGATAATTAACTTTAACAGCATGTAGGTCTTAGAAAGGAAGATTCTCTCGGTCCCAGAGCTTGTGGTAGCCGGAAAACTCGGTCTCGAATGGAGTCCGCACTGTAGTTGAAAGAAGTGAGCTGAATTGCGTTTTGAGCTGTAAAACTATGACGCTGAAACTTCGAAGATGAATTAATATTGATAGTCACCCCTCAAACATACCGCTATACTATTCATGTAGCTCTGGCCACAAAGCAGGGCCCTGTTACACAAACCTCGTATTAATTTCAGCAAGCGAGCGTGTTTAGGAAGAAAGTTATGCAACTCTATTTTACCGAGATCTAGTAGCCATCTATATAAAATTCAGACGCAAACCCATCCCCATTGCACGTCTCATCCCCTTTTCCCACACTCAACCATGGCATCCGAACCCACCACACCCAAGAGCAGCAGCAGCGGCTGGTTCCTGCGATTCCTCAGCATCATTATACAAGTTGCGATTCTGGGCGTGCTTATCTGGATCGGTATCCTACTCCGGCTCCTCTACCGCGGACTGGGAATGTCGTCGTCGTACTATTCGGGCCTAGAAGTCTCCATTGCGGGTATGCCGACGGTTGCAGTGTATGGAATGCCAACGGTTTCAGTGTACGGAACCCCAACAGTTATGGTTGGGAATACGGCGACGGTGAGGCCGTTTACGTAAGGGGGTTTTGTGATGATGGTCTGGTGGTATGGCAGGGCTAGTACGGTCTTGTCGACGCGCGGTAGGTCGCGACGGGGAAGGAGGTGTGGAGCAGGGCATTGATCATGATGGATGTAGTGTGGGGCGCGGGATTATTGTTTCAGCTTTTGTTATTGTTACTCTGCCACGTGTGAGTTAAGTTTGTCCGATACCCCACCGACTGAATGAGTCCTGGGGCGCATGAGTGAGTGCTCGTGATGTGCATGTGACGCAATTAGCCCCAGAGCCCTAACAGCACCGTCTCAACGCCGTTCACATAGCAAAGCGCCTCAACTCAATCACACCATACCACGCCCGCCTGCAACGAGCCAGCCCGAATTACATCCCGAGTCGAGAGTGACGACCTGTATCGACTTCTGGTCCCGACCCAGACACATTAGCAGATCAGAAGTTCTCGTAGAGCCTTGTGAGTGTGCGTGGTATAGTACAGCGTGCTAAGGAACGGCAGTTGGATGAGCAATCACTAAATAACTATAATCACAAAAATATGTACTACAGAATCCAGAGAAATCGTCTATCGGTGTATTCCTCTTACATACAACGCGCCCCCCTCTAACTAGAGCAACTACATTGCATATCCCTCTTCCTCTTCGGCACCTCCCCACACCACCTCTGCGCATCCTCTACTCCCACCCATTCATCATCAAACGGCTTCTCAACCAGCACCATCACATCCTCCAGCACCTTCCGCTCCCCTTTTTTCTCCACCCTCTCAATAATCTCATCCAGCACCCAACCCTTAGGCACAAACTTCGGGTTCTTCTGCTTCATCACCTTGATGCGTTCATCATCGTCCACATCTTCCTCCTTAAGTCTATCCGCATACGATTTCAGATAATCCTGTACATCCTTTTTCGCCTCCTCATTCGTCTCAACTGGGAGCAGCAATTCCGGACCATTTGAGAGAAGGGTATCGATCGGTGTTTCTGCCAGGCGTCGGAAGAAATGGTGGGAATCGAGTTCGTGCTTCTGCATCAAGTCGAGGACGGGGGAGAATTGCTTGTCCATATCTGATTCCTTGAGTGATTTGAACCCGAGACGCTCCGCCATGCGTTGCTTGTACTCCGTCAAGAATGTGTTCTTATATTCGTTCCCAACGTCTTCAATGATTGCTTCTGCACGTTGCACTAACCCCTCGGCGTCTTCCTCCTTGACTCCGTTCTTGATGTACTCTTCGTCGTCGGGGTCAGGGATGGCAAATAACTCCGCGATGTCTTCCGCCAGACGGATAAGGTTCCACCATATGATAGTAGGCTGGTTTTTGAAGCAGTAGCGCAGCATGTAATCGTCGTGGTTAGGCGTGTAGTCGGGATCAAAGGTATCCATGAATGCGAACGGGCCAAAGTCAAGAGAAAGGCCAAGGATTGAGATGTTATCTGTATTCAACACGCCGTTCATGAACCCATATACCTGCCACAGCGCCGTAGTTCTTGCGTTCCTACGCACAATCTCGCGGTACATCGCTTCGTATCTGTTTCCGACTTGCGGAGGAAGCTTGAGCACCTCGTCACAGACATAGTCGGCAAGAACACGGATGCACTCCCGATCGCCGCGGGACCGGGGCAGGTCAAACGTGCCGATGCGGATCCAACTCTGAGCCATACGTGCAACGACTGCGCAGGGTTTAAGGCGCTCACGAACTGCCTTCTCGCCCGGTAGCAGCGTGAGGGATAGTGCACGTGTTGTCGGGATGCCGATGGAGTGGAGGTACTCGCTGACGACGAATTCGCGGATGCTGCTTCGCAATACTGCTTTTCCGTCCGCGAAGCGGGAGTAGGGTGTTTTTCCGGCGCCTTTCAGTTGCAGTTCGTACCGCTCCCCCGATGAGGGATTCGTCGCCTCAAACAGAGAGATGGCACGGCCGTCACCGAGTTGTCCCGCCCATTCTCCGAATTGCCATCCACCGTAGCACTGCGCCCAGGGATAAACCCCATTCGAGTCGGACTCGTAGTCGCCATTGCCGGAGACGAGAGAGAGGAATTCTGTTGTCTTGGATTCGGAGAGGGAGAGACCAAGGGAGCGGAATGCTGCGGGGGAAACGGCGAGAAGCTCCGGCTTTTTGGTGCTGGGTGTTGGCCGCACATAGGTGAAGAGCGCTTCTCTTACCATGCGCGGGCCGAGCTTGGAGAGGGGTACTGCAGCGGAGGAGGCGGGAGTGGGGAAGGCGGGATCGGCGGGGAGGCGCGAAGTGAAGACGGAGGATTTAGGAAGGTCATTGAGAGTGACTCCTGATGTAGCGGCTGAGGCAGTGGAACTCATCCTGTAGAGGTGCACGTTGAGACTCACTAGTCGATGGATTGTAGATAGGGAGGTGAGGCGTGGCATGAAGTGTGTTCATGAGGCAATTTCGAGTTCGCATGGTTGTCGTCGGGTTGTCGTCGTTTTGCGCGACAAGGACATTTAATGATCAGTACGATGACGTTAATTTCACGTCCCCTGCACGTCACTTCATCCATCCCCCACATCCACATGCCGCCGCTGAAGGCCCTCCCTACCACAGCTCCGCCGCCCCCAAAACCCGCCTATATCCTCCGTGGTCACCTCACACCCATCCATGCTCTTACCTTCCTCTCCAACAACCAATACCTTCTCACTGCCGACGCTTCAGGAATCTGCATCCTCTGGCTCCTCTCTACCCGCCGCCCTCTTGCCGTCTGGTCCGCTCACACAAACTCCATCCTTTCCGTTGCTGAATGGGTACCTCGCGGCCCGGCCTCCTCCGACCGCCGCATCATTACGCACGGCCGAGATAACAGGATCCGAGTCTGGAAGTTACCTCGCGCCGAGGACAATGTGGCAACTGCACTACCGGTCGACGAGGGGGCGGTAGTGGGAAAAGCGCCATGGATGGTTGCGTCACTAGAGGTCAACGCGCTCAACTTCTGCGGATTTGGGTTCTGTCAAGAGCAAGAGACGACGGATGATGATGCAGAATACCGCGATGCGCTGATTGCCGTTCCCTCGGCGCTGGATTCGCAAGCAATCGATATCTTCACGCTCCCCTCTACACGGCGCGTTTACACGCGCATCTCGCCGCCGGAGAAGACGGGTATGGCGATGGCACTGGCGTTGCGCTTCATTGACGAGGAAACGTTAACGCTCATCGCGGGGTATGAAAGTGGGCATGTGGTCGTGTTCCGTCTCGTGCAAGAGAAATGGGAGGTTTCATATTCCGCACAGCCGCATTCACAGCCTATCCTTTCGCTTTCCTTATTTGCTCTACAGACGGGGTACTTTCTCACCACCTCTGCAGATTCGTTGATAATCCAGCATCCCCTCGGATTGGGAGAAGTACAAAAGCTGGATACAAGGCACGCAGGGCTACAGAGTGTTTGTATTCGCAGCGACGGGAAGATTTTTGCGACAGCGGGATGGGATGGGAGGTTTCGGATTTTCTCGACTAAAGGCAAGATGAAGGAGTTGGCGGTGTTGAAGTGGCATACAGTTGGGTGCTATGCGGTTACGTTTGCTGATATTTTGGACGAGAAGGAAGGGGAGGGGGAGAAGGGGGAGAAGAGTGTGGAGCTTGCTAGAGTGAGGAGGGAGAGTAGGAGACATTGGGTTGCGGGAGGCGCGAAGGACGGAAAGGTTAGTTTGTGGGAGGTGTTTTAGGCGTGGGACAAGTAGGATAGTAGTACTACATTACGGGGGGCTCGAATAAGTACATATGCCTCACATGGGTTTGAAGTGAGGCTATCATGTATTATTAAGTTGATGTGGTGCTGTTTCGATTTGCAGGCAGATATGTGGAAAACTAATCTGTTAGCAACACCGAAATATAAGCCTGTCTAATTTGACTGCAGCACAAAGTCTGGAAAGGTTGGTAGAGTTGACAGGCTTACAGTAGTGTGTAATGCTAGCACAGTGGTTAGGTTCATAGGTTTAACAACCTGACATCAACCTGTAGGTAGTAGAGGGTGTTGCTGTGATGAGAATTTTTTCGGTTACAGTGTAGAGCTGTAGATTTCACCAGCTTCCCACCTTTGCTGCAGCATATAGCAGCAAGTGTTGGAATTGGGATGATGGGTTTGTCACTTTTAGGATCTACTTTCATCGCCAGATTACATTCCCACCACTCCCATAATTTTTATGTGTATACGTGGGTGCGATGCATGCAGCTGCTGTATATGGTGGTGATTATTATGATGGTGATGGTGATGGTGAGTTGTGGTTGTCAATGGCAGAGTCTGCTACAGCAATGGCTACTGCTACGGCAATGGCTGCTACGGCAATGGCTGCTACGGCAATGGACTGCAAGGTCAACAACTGTGATAGCCGAAAACACCTAACAGCCTAGGAGTGAGGAAAACATGTCAAACTAGGTTGTCAAAGATGATAGCCCCATGTGAGGTTCATGTCATGCTTACCTATTTAATTAAACCCCCCATAAAGTAGTTATACCGAGATAAAGTACGACATTAGTCCCGCTGGGTATGCCTGAAGTTATAACTATATGAGGCGGTACTACAGCGCTGACATGCGATGTAATATAAATTTCACACCAAACGTTGCTCTCTCCAGGGTTTTCGTCGCTCGCAAGCTCGCACCTCAAAACAGTCAGCGGACGGTTGGTTCACGAGCACAACAAAACGTTTACAATGAGTGAGTCTTTGTGAATGGCCCACTATTATCTGTAAAGAGATACAATAACTGCGGCTGCCCGCATCACTTGAGAATGAGTTTTGAGAAGGTACTAATTTAGATTGGTTGGTGTGGGCAGGAGTAACCGAAATTATCTCAACTTCATGCTTCTCATTATTTACGCCAGTGCACTCTCTACCTCCCGAGGTCCATGTTCATACTATCTCACCGTTACCGCATCTTTAGAAACAAATTGACAACCGGAAAAGGTGCTGAGTGCTCGGTGATATGTAGTGTGGGTCACAAGACGAAAGGTCTCGGGATATCTTGTCTCTTCGACACCCAGAACTCGTGGCCTCGAGACTTGCACCCCAGCCATGTCGGGGCTCCCGAAAATATCATTACACCACACAATAGTCTATAGCCACAGCAGTCCCATATCTTACCCCATGATATACAGCACTACTTTAAAGTGACTTCTTATCATTCAAATTTGTAATTCTGAGCTCATTAGGGACCAGTATAGTAATATATAGTCACTTATAGTCCTCCATGATGGAATGCAAAAGTCTACGAATGTTAACCACCTCGAGCCAGCACCGTGACTCACGAACTATTGAAAGGCAGAGGTATTGTGGATTGAGTAGGAATTGCAGCGAAATTCATCGCACGAGCAATGCTCTCACCCAAACAAACCATTTTAAGCCAACGGTGTTCAAGTAAAATATATAACTGGGAATTGACATTCCAAACGCTGTGCGATTATATTATTGACCACAAAAGAAGACAGGATAATACAATAGTCAAACCAAACGTATGCGTACCGGCGCACAGTTTTCGCCGAAATTCCATGATAACGCACTAAGCAATACCCCCCTCTCCAACGCGCCACGAGCTTACGACCCAGCCAAAAAACCCAGATAACCCCCCTTGTAGTAAATTCCCACTTCGAAGTCCACTCGTGAAGACAGCCAGTACTCGTGATCAACATCGGCGAGGCGGGCCGGGGCGGGAGAATCCCCAGAAAAACGCTTATCAGACTAGACACAACAAAACTCGTACTTCAAGCTCAGCATTATAAAAAACATAAACCATATAAATTTAATAAAAGTAAACGCACGATTTGGAGTTATTCGACGTTGCATCCGGTCCCACCGATTCCTAGCGATGTCCATAAGTGATGTATTAAGGTATGTTCTGACCCATACGCCAAATATTTCCATAGGCCTATGGGTCGACCCATATGCCAAATACCTTACTTGGCCAGCAGGTCAACCTACTCGCCAACCGAGGACCCCAACCCATATGCCAAGTAGGTGGTTGGGAAGGAGGTTGGGGAGGTGGTTGGGAACAGCGATGAAAACCTCCCAGCCAATTTATCACAATCTTTAAGTTACTACACACTGGCATTTTCATCTCTATCACTCTATCACATTACACAATTTACAATGTCTACCACCACCAATTCTAGTTCTACCAATGCTGGCTCTGCACTTGCAGCATCTATCCTTGGCACTCCCGCTGCCACTCTCCTAGATGAAGGATTTTCATATGCAACTCGCAAGGAGTTTTTAACCTATTTGGAAAGCAATGCAGCGACAACCAGAACCTTCTTTAATACAATGAAGGTTAGCGAGTACAAGAACTGGTTGATATTCCCAAATGAAAAGCCTAGAGCCCCTGTTGGTAATACAAATCATTCATCAATATCTACTATATACGAATGAATACTAACAAAATCAGGTCCTGAGCGCCAGGCACAGTATAACCAACGTACTGAGGCTTTGAATAACTTTGAGATCTTAAATGGCATGCTACACTGCCAACTGAAATGTCCATCAGATGCACCGCTTCGAGTGGTTCCCATATCCGAAGCATTTGACCAAATCAAAAAAGCTCATGCCCAGCTGGGTCATGCAGGATATGTTAAGACATTCAACAATATAAAAGAGCGGTTCTTTGGTATAACCAAGGAGCAAGTTCAATGGTTGGTTGGACGTTGCCAAAGCTGTCTAAAAAACCATCCCAATCGGTCCCGGGGTGAACTAGAACCCATTATCTCAAAACACATACTGCAGCGAGTACAAATTGATCTGATTGATATGCATCATGAGCCCGATGGCCAGTATAAATGGATACTTCATATCATCGACCACTTCAGCAAATTTTCGTCTGTGGTAGCTTTAAAGAGTAAACAAGCAGTAGAAGTTGCAGATGCGATTGCAGAGTGGATTGGACATTTTGAACCACCAGAGATTTTACAGTGTGACAATGGCAGAGAGTTCAAAGGTGTGTTACTGATTCTACTCAAGAAATATGGAGTTAAAGTTATCAATGGAAGACCCTGTACTCCTTCAACACAAGGACTTGTGGAGCAGGCCAATGGTACTGTAAAAACTCGCTTGTGTGCATGGAAAGAGGATACCAGGAGCAAGGCATGGGCAATAGCTATCCCAGATATCATGTTGAAAATGAACCGTGCAATTCATGGTGCGACCGGAAAGTCCCCCTATGAAGTTATGTTTGGCCGAAAGTCCCGTTGGAATGAGCATCTGTCACCAGTGGAGCACGCTGCAGTGAATATTGATCACATTTCTGATGAGGTTACTACCGAGCCATCAATAGAACCAGCGGAAGTGGATGATATTGAACTGCACAACTTTATGGAGTGTTATACCTTCGATTTAGATGAAGATTCAGCTTCCATACCAGCAGATACCATTCCAGCTTTGGTTGTTCCTGTCATTGTACCAGTTACTGCTATGATACCAACATCCATAACTCACACTATATTTCCAGGAACCGAAAAGCCCAGTCAACAAGAGCTGTTACCAAGTTCCCAGGCTTCAACAACTTCTACACTTTCGTCTATTCCAGAAACAATTCTAAGTGGTGCTGATGCTGATGATCTCACTCCAATCGAAAACGAGGTTCAAGCAGCAATGGCAAAGTCTCGAAGAAAAATGGTTGAAAAGTTTAACAAGCGATTTACCCCAGAGCGGTTTCGGTCTGATGAATTTGTCACCCTGAAAATCCCACGTGAGGATAGAGCAAGTACCGATAATCTTCGAATTTACTGCAAGGTCATTAAGGAACCACATCCAAACCGGTACCAGCTGCAGTGCAAGCATGGTATTTTGACAACACAGTATCCTATCAAAGACCTATTGCGAATTCCGGCCAATGCATGTGATGCTGCAGAAGCTCAACTGCTGAATGCACCAAATAAAAAGGTAAGAGTCCATGGCTTGCAGCCTACTACCAATCTGGACAACACTGACTGTACACTTGCAGATTACACTACATGCTGCAGCCGCAGCTGAATCAACTAGTAATCGAGTATCTATATCCTGCAACTGTAAAGCAGCTTGTACTGGTCGCTGCAGATGTAAGAAAAACCAGGTTCAATGATCAATTCACTGCCACTCAGATGAGCATGATTGCGGAAATCTTTTGCCTCTTGCAATTCGTACCGAAATTGCATTGATAGCACGGTCTCGGCCTGTACCTGTGGCAGCCGGAAGAAAAAGAACAAACACGACAGTTGGAGGTCAGAAAACTGGAAGGGTAACGAGGGGATGACATGTAGAAGGGTCAGAGAGTGAGGAAGAAGTGGAGGAGGAGGATAAGGATGAGGATGAAGTGGAAGATTAGTCGGGATGGTGTTAATACTGGACTCAGCAGTGTGTACTTGCCGGGCCCCTACTGGAGTAATGGGAATTTTTGTAATTGATGTCATATTTTGGGTTTGAAATGCAAGTAGTTTCTTCTATAGCTGAACTTCCTTTTGTCTTATTCCTGGCTTCCTAAAACGGTTGTTGTAGAAATTGACAGTATTATCTGGTTTTGCATTTGGTCAACTTGGTGTATCGATCGACCTACTGACCAACAGGTCAACTTGGTATACCAGTCAACCGCTTGGCCAATAGGTTAACCAGCACACCAAGTTGACCTATTGGCCAATGAGTCAACCTATTGGCCAAGCGGTCGACCCATTGGCATATGGGTCAACCTATAGGCCTATGGAAATATTTGGCGTATGGGTCGGAACAGGTACATTATTTCGGTCTAATTGACAGTTGGGAAATCATTGACATGTTTTCAGAATCTTTTCTTAGATGCGATGCGGTCGTTGTCGTTTGGGGTTTTTTTGCGCTTACTCCTTGGGAGCCAGCCGTGTCCTGCCATTTTTAGTACCCTCACGACCTCGAGATGGCCTCCCTGAGTGCCTGCAGAGCCGTATGACCACCACCAGCAGCAACAGCATTGACGTCGGCATTGGCAGCGAGCAGTCTCTCCACGACCTCGAGATGACCTCCCAGAGCAGCAGCCTGCAGAGCCGTATGACTATCATCATCATCATCAGCAGCAGCAGCATTGACGTCGGCATTGGCAATGAGCAGTCTCTCCACGACCTCGAGATGACCTCCCTGAGCAGCAGCCTGCAGAGTCGTATGACCACCAGCAGCAGCAGCGGCAGCAGCATTGACGTCGGCATTAGCGGCGAGCAGTCTCTCCACGACCTCGAGATGACCTCCCTGAGCAGCAGCAGCAGCATTGACGTTGGCATTAGCGGCGAGCAGTCTCTCCACGACCTCGAGATGGTCTCCCTGAGCAGCAGCCTGCAGCGCTATCCAAACACCAGCAGTAGCAGCAGTAGCAGCATTAACGTCGGCATTGGCAGCGAGCAGCTTTTCCACGACTTTGAGATGACCGTTTCTTGCGGAGTAAAAAAGCGGCGTACTCCCTCTGGAGTCCTTACAGTCTGGTTCAAAACTGACCATCACTAGATCATTGACGGCGTTTACCAAGCCAAAGAATGAAGCAACATGTAACCCAGTGACATTTCGAGTGAATGGCTGGTCATATCCGCCGAACACAGATCCCGAGTCCAGCACTATCTCTCTGGTGGTCTCCTCTTTCTCGTCACGGGCATGATATCCCCAATTGTGGGCAGCGTAATTAAACGCAGGAAACTGCTGCAATCTGGCCCGGAACTCTTTGCGCGAGTGGCAGCATCCTTTGTTGAATTCGTCAAAAGATAGCATTGTGAGGCAAATATTTGCAATGACTGTATCTCCCTTACAAAACAATGGATCAGTGGATCTCTGGAAATATTCCCGCAACGAATAGTGTACAAGGCGAATTGTGGAGCTCGTTGGTCTATAATAACGAGACCCATACAGACATGAACCATCGTTCCCTGCTCGGGCATGTCGTCTTCGTCAAAACTCGTTTCGTAGGCTTGAACTGCAAGTACTTGTCTAAGTTCATCAACCAAGAGAAGTCTTTTTGCGCGGGATATCCACCGCAACATATCAAATGCTAGCTCCTGTTGGTCGGAAAATTGTTGCTTAATCCTTGCGAGGGTTTTTTTGAATGTTTCGTGTAGACCCGTAGGCAGTTCTCTCAACGCCCTCTTCATCTTGTTGACAGTCGTCCATTGTGAGATACTGTTGAATTGCAATTCTGCTAGTAAAACCTACGTTCACAGTATCAACGATCGATCGCTATGGTACACTTGTCCCTGCCGAAATACCTACATATCCATTGCCTTCCTCGTTATCGTGCTAATCACCTCGTCCTTAAACGGCTGATTGTTCTTCATCAGTCTTGACAGCTGTGCGTCTTCCTCCATTTTATCCACAGAAACTGTTGGACGTTTTGGTCTTTGGCCGCGATCACAATCTGCGGATATTTTCCGTATCTTTCGTCAATATCTAGGAGATGGGGTCGTCGTATGTGATTGGTCCAAAATAATGACCTTCACAAAACTGAGGAAAAAGACGAGGAAAAAGACTTAATGGCGCGGTTACTGCGGTCGATTTAGCCACACGAACTTAGGACCTGCTACCTCCAGCCAGTCAAAGAGGACGGGCTTCCGACTGTGTTGGGAAGCTTTATGAGCGGTCACAATAGAACTCGGGCAGAACTACTCACATAACGAAGAATTACCAAAACGCTTAGGTTAAAGTCACAGAAATCAACTAGAAATAGTAGAGCCGATTGGCAGTGCACAGATGACTGTATTAGCTTCTTCCTCCCAGTCATTTTCTAGTTCTCACAGCAAAATCAATTCCCGATTTGGGGTATCCGAATTCTATCCCCTGCCCCGAGTGGCTGCAAAAATAACTGATCTATTATACGCAACAGTTACTTCACAGGGATTGCACAATGCATCTCCGAGGTCTCAAAGGATCATTGGACAAGGTGTGCAGAGTTTCGTTTCGAAAATGCAATTCTAGTTGCCAAACGTCAACCCCGCTTCCCAAAAATGAAATCGCCTACTGTTTCTTCTTAGCTAAACTTTGTTTCTACAGTGATAACAGGAGTGTTATCCTGATACCAGTCACCTAAGATTTCCTAAAAAGAGCTTAAGGACATGTTGTCTGCAGGCCTGCTTGTTTTACAGATAGATTTGAAGTTTGCATTGTTGCGCAAAACTGAATTCCGGGTCTTGGTGATCTCACCACCTCGCACGAGCATTCAGTACTTCTCGGTCATTGGCTGTCTACCCGAAGTTCTTCCAGATGTAAAATCCTGCATTCATCGACGAACGACATATATCCGCTGTCCCGTTCTTGCCCCGAAATCTATCCAGACAATAAATACATCCCGAAACTCTCAGCCATGACGCCGTGGTATCGTAAGGAGACGGCCAAACCCAAGAAAAGTGGACGTGAGACTGTAGTTGACGGTCCATCGACCAGCTTGGGATAGTCATCCGTTGGTTCTCCCTAGGCCGCGGTACAGATAACAAAGTCCAAGTGTGTAATAAAGATTAAATGTTTTACCAGGTTACTAAATGGTGTATCTTCTAGATCTATCATCGACGGTAATCCCACCGAAGGCGAATACAGTATCAGAGTCGTCCACGATCCCCAAGACGCTGTGGTAGAGTACGTGCTATAGAGCCTACAACAATTGACAGGATTCGTTCTCTGATTTGCCGTGTAGTATCATATTCATCCGCGGCCTTACCGGTAATCGTGAAACTACCTGGACAAAGAATCGAGGAAACGCAATGAATGCTTCTGGCCCGAGGATCTCCTCCCGAACGACGTCCCAAACGCTCTATAGCCACCTGGGGATACGACGCAGATGTCATTAGCGAAAGACCATTTCACGTAGTATCGACAAATACGGTTGAACAACATGCAGAAACTCTTTGCAGCGACCTTGCACACTTCCGGCCCGGACTCGTATGTATCCTGATTTTTCAGTCGCGGTGTATTCTTACTGAATGGAATTCAAGAAACGACCCATTATCTTTATCGTACACAACTTGGGAGGATTGGTGTGCAAAGCGGTTCGAACTCCTGTATTGATATTTGATAGCATCTCATATCTGACAAAGTGTGGCGATAGGCTTTACTCCATGCTTCAGAGGCAAAATCGAGAGAAAGTACCCATATAAGGGCGATTTTTGAATGCACTCGTGCCATTATCTTTATGGGAACTCCCCACCAAGGCTCTTTCCAGACCACGTGGGGCAGTATACTGGCTTCCATCTTGGGCTTCGTGAAACAAGACAATGTTGACGTTGTCAATGGTCTCGAAAAAGAGGCGCCTCGCCTCATAGAGCTGCAAAAGCGATTTTACAACCTGCTTTCATATCATAGTGAAGCAAGTGACCCTATAGACATCATTTGTTTCTTCTAAGAGCTGCCTGTGGTTGTCTTAGGTACTGTAAGTATTTCTTACCTGTCCCGAAAATTTACGCTGAGTGGTGCGTCTAGATCGTATTGGAGTTGTCTGCCACAATGATGGGCTATAGAACCATCGGTATTCACGCGAACCATATGGATATGACAAAGTTCGGAAGCGATGACAGTCCTGGATATGTCAGAGTTTGTGGAGAGCTGCAAAGATGGTTCAAGACTTTGGCCTCAGACAATGATAAAGAGGATCAAAAGGCATGCAATTCCTTCTCGCTGAGATAGTTGTGTCACTCACATCGCGCAGAATGACAAGAACGAGGTCACGCCCTCGACCGGACCACGCGGAAATAGCAAAGTCAATCATTATGCCAATATTGCATCAGGAGGAGCGGCACTGTATGGAAATCAGAGCTTTCGGGTACTACGAATATTGGCCAGCCAGCTCTTGTCAATGCAGCAACACAAGCTTCCAGCCATATACTGACTGTAACTTGCACACTTGCGCAGGCGGTATCTACAATGGGCGGCGTGAGCGACCTTACTGGGAATATTGAGATCCCCTTAAAGTCTCCCTCCCCCATTCTGCATCTATTTTTCATCAAATGATCCTCACTCCCTCTCATTTATACTAGCCCAGGATGTGAAGTCAAGTCTGTCTCCACGGGTCCCAACCGTGTGGTCGTAGCAGTGTCGTACACTTTAGTATTTAGGTAACTATAGCCTTGGCTAAGAAGCTGCAGTTGTGTATGTACAGTGCGGCTTGGAGTCAGAGCGGTATGGCAATATGGGGCTACACGGCCGTATGAAGGTTTAGTCGAGAGAGAGTATAGCACCCACATGGAGACAGACCCGAGTGAATGTCAGTGCACAAATGTTATAGGGTTAGGGCTACAGCCACCCGTCGGCTACGCGTCACCCAGCATATCGTCACCACCCCGCACCACCGATGACAACCCTCAACTTCACGCTCTCCCCACAAGCCACGCAAAAAGTCCATGAAGCACTTCTCTGCCTCTCCAAATTCAGCGAGTTCGTCTCCCTCGAAGCGCGGCGCAACCAGCTATGTCTATCTGCGTTGAACTCGACAAAGTCCGCGTACGGTGCTGTGCACCTCGGCGCCAACCGCTTCTGTGAGGAGTTCAACTTTGTCCCAGCCGAGGACGAGGAGCGCTTTCAATGCCGATTACAAGTCAAGGTATGCCTTTCCTCCCCGCAGTTTCCTAACTTACCTACCGCTGGTACTGATGCCCGGGGCATAGGCTCTCCTCTCCGTGTTCCGCCAACGCTACCTAGACAACAAAGACAAATCGGCGTCCATCTCCCGATGCGAAGTGCGACTCTCCACAACAGGACACGAATGCCGCCTTCTAATCCGGCTCCTCTGCAACCACGGCGTACTCAAGACCTACAGGCTCACATATGAAGAGGTCGACATCATGCACGCAATCTTCGACAAATCTGCGTCCGCGCAGCATTGGCGCATTTCCTCCTCACTGCTAAAAGAATACATGGAGCATTTTGGTGCCAAGGCTGAGCAGCTCGATATCTCCTCCGCCGCCGCCTCTGGTCGCGCCGCGTTCACGAGCTTCACCGAGAAGCTGATCGATGGGAAGGAGATACTCAAACAGCCGCTACAGACTACTGTCGCGTTGGATACCGGCGATTTCGATGAGTTCCACGTCGACGATGGGGTGAGGGTTAGTGTAAGCCTGAAGGACTTTAAGGCAATCACCGGACATGCGAGTACGCTTGAGATGCCGGTGGAGGCGTGGTATTCGCGGCCAGGAAAGCCGATGCAGGTTGCGTATGCGAGAGATGGGATGGATGTGATGTTTACGCTGATGACGGCGGCGGATATGAAGGCGAGCCAGAACATTGGAACGATGGGGAGGATTGTGACGGTGCAAAGGAGGACGGAGGAGCGGCCGTCATCGGTTGTACCCCAGGGTTCGGGGGAGGGTACTGAGATGCAGCAGCAGGAGGGTAAGGAGAGCGCGGGCTCTGGAGAGAGGTCAGGACTCAGTTCCATTGTGCAACAACAACAACAACAACAACAGAGTCCGAGCTTTCGGCCTACACCTGCCACCAACAAACACGACGAGGACGAGAACAACTCCTCTCTCTACCGCCAACTTACGCAACCTACCCCTCGGCCTCCTGCAATGCCGCCCACTCCACCACCGCCGCCCCAAACTGCAGAAATGCCGTTGTTCTTAAACTACTCGGAAGACGAAGAGGATGGAGAAGAATTTGAAGACATGGTCAAGAGCTTGGATAACGAGCGAGGAACGTTTATGCTGGGATGGGACACGAGTGGGGGGACCGAAAGAAGCGTTACTACGACTAGTAATACCTCGAGGGCGCGGTCGAGGAGGACAGTGGAGGATGACGAGGACGAAGATGACGATGACGAGGATATTGGAGTTGGTCCGACACAACAGAGTGTTCCGCCGGTAAGTTGGACCCTGCTGAGGTTCCGGAATAGTGCTAACTTGAACTAGCCGAGAGGATTGTTTGATTGATATGGAGACAGGATAGCTCCCCGATTACATTACTACAATACTAAGCACCGAGATAATTATGTCCAGCAGACTGTGAATGGCATTATGGCGCTGCTACAGAAGACAACCGGATAATATCAGAAGTGTATGGTTTTACTTATACCTGAATACTTACATAGCTACACAGTATTTGGAGGGGATAAGATTGGATACATGAAGTGGGTAAGGGAATGTAGTCCCTGACATCTGGCTTCCATAACACTTTAGGGGAGACATTCATTAGAGGAAAATATGTTTCTCTAACACTAACTAAACCACCGTCTATGTATGATACGCGTACAATCTGGATACCACCGTTGCCCGCACCGCATTCATCCTCTGTACCAGAAAAGCAATTCTACAAACGCCAGATATCCCCGTAATCCTACCTGTGCCCCAACCCATTACTTCACTTCTCCATCCCTACTTCCTCAAATCCTTGCTATCCTTAAGGATTCCGCTCATATGCACATTACTAACCTTGCCCCTCCTATTTACCGCCCTCTTCCTCTTCTGCTGCCTCTTGACCTCCACCTTTACCGTACTCGGATCCACACTCGCAGGCTTCAACCCCATAGCCTCAAGCTCACCCACAATTTCCGCGGATGGCGGGATCTTAATCCCGTGCCACAGAGTCTTAAACTCGTCATCAACATCACAAAACAACGTCTTATCATTCCCCCAGACCATTCTCGGTAGATTTTCCTTCTTCGTCCTGATCACCAAAATATCCCCCGCCTCCTCGAGTGTATCGATCGCGTCGAGTGCACCTGCCCATCCCTCCTTCAGTTCCTTAACCGGCAATCCCTGCGCCGTCGTCTGGCGCTGCAAAAACGCGAGAAGATCGGTGGGGGAGCGGATATTATGCAGTGGGCGGAACTCGAGGGTGTCTGCGGCGGCATCGTAGAATATCCGCGGGTTCTTGTTTTCGCGGAGCACGGTGAAGACTTCAGAGGAGACGGGGATGGAGAGGTAGGATGCGACTTCGGATGGGAGGAGCGGACGCTCTTTTTCTTTGAGGTATTGCTGCGCGTGAACTACCTGTGTCATGATATGTTGTCCCCCCAGAGATGTGGCTGCGGGCTGCGAGTACACCACTGTTGCGACGGCCGGCGTTGCGACTTGCCGTTTACGCTTAGTGACGGTTGGTGGAGGGGGCGGAGGCGCAGGTTGGGAAATGGGTTTAGGCCGCGAGGGAAAGAGGTCCGCCGCCGAGGTGACGGAGGATTTGAAGGCGGCGGCGGAGCGTTGGAGCGACATGGTAGCGCGTTCTGGGGGGTGACGCGGGGGAGCGTGGTATAGTGAGGGTTGTAAGATCACGAGGATACAAGGAAACGGCGGCTGTGCGGTGTTAGAGCTATGCTTGTTAGGTGAGGTGGAGGAGGGGGTGGTGATGGGTGGCGGTTGATGAAGATGAAAGAGTTAAGCTCTCAAAGCTAGGCTGAGCTGCCAAGCTTACACGTGTTAGCACTTCATGAGATCCTCACTCGGAGAACTAGCTCCTTCCTCAAACAACTTCCACGTCCCTTTGGATCCATCATCTCCTCCCTCACTTTCACATTCCACACCACCACCTCTTCTGCTACAATCTCTCCCACATAACATCAAACCAGCCGGTTTATAGATCAGTACAAATGCACATCACCTAGAGCATTCAGATCCAGTGATGAGTTATTGCGGAGTTTGACGCGTCGATGCCTAAAAGTCGAACTGAAGCCTTAATATCAGAAACAATCCCCGTGGACCCCATGATTGTGATGCGCCCCGACTAGAAGCACAAAAGCTGGGAAAGAAAACTCTAGAACAGCCCCCTTGAGAGGAAGGATCATCATATCTAGCAGTAACAGACAACATATTCAAGGTTTAAAAAAGCATGATAGCAGTATGGCTCGGTTAGAATATATATACTGGTAGGATTCGGAAACATCATGAGTACCTGGAAGTGACGTGTGAGTTGATGAAGAGGGAGTGCGGAGTTGGCGATAGAGAAGTTATTTGTTCAGTGTAGTATAGTACTTTGTAATGGTATAAATGCGATCTATCTCTTTCCGCAATTAAGAGCAATGTCCAACATCATCCGTCTAATGGAAGCTCAGAGTGATAAGATGTGAATGCCCAGAAAGTCATCCAACAGAATAGGCATTTGGTATTGTGAACATCCTCCTTCTCAAGCAAAGCCGCATCTTTTTGGAGGATTATTATCTGAGAGCTGCTTGCTGGTTTCTCTGTTGATCTTATTCGTATCAAGAACTAGGTCCTTCACATCCCCACTGAAAGCCTGAATGACTTTAGGTACAATTTAATATACATGATACTTGCGAATGGGGTTTACTTTGTTGCTGCTGTGGCATAAAACTGCAGACTCAATATACGGTACTATCTCAGCAACCACTGGAACACCACATCTCCTGTAAATCAAACAAATGGCATACCGGACAACAGATTCTAGCGTTTTGCATCTGCTCTATGAAGTTCCGTCTATAATCAGTTAGATTAGCCTTGTTAGGTCTGGTCAGACCACTGTCATAGCCGTAGGTCATATCTCTGATGTTCCGGAAACGTTTTGGCAAAAAGTCCTTTAGCCACATCAGATGAGTCTCTCGGCTCTTCCATGATCCAAATGCATGGCCTGCAAGGCCTGTCACTGCTATCACACTTCATTTGACCTAAGGTTAGCATTTGAAATGCGAATTACTTTAGAGGGTGCAACTAACTCCGCCACGATTTCATCGTCTGGAGTGTTCAATGGAGTCAAATCATAGAAGTGGCTGTCGATCCTTAGATTGTCAGGCGCTCTACGGATCGATACATATGCGTACTGATTTAGGTCGAGGCGCTGAAAGTATTCTGTACAGCAGTTTAAGTTGAGCAACGCAGTTTTGGTGGAGTCGCATCACGCAGGATAGAGTGATAGCTGGTATATTTGATCTTTGAGAGACGGATCGATAGCTTGAAGAGCACCTATTAGATCATCCTCACTCTAGTCTAGCAGAACTCCACATATTCGAAAGCACTTCGGCTTGGGTGGCTCTTTGGTAAGTCTGCCCGGGTGCTGCTCAGCTTGGTCGATTGCCGTAAGATTATCTGGAACAGATTTTGCAGTAATCGCACTTGCAATATCAGCATCCGAATTTCGCGCAGCTTCGTTGTTGCATTTCATACGTGGCATTCCGCAGATGGGATGATTCCGCGTATGGGGAGCAACATCATCGAGTGCTGTAGGACCTCCAGCGGCAATTTCAATTGCAGTAGTAGCATTCCAATGTTGCGCGGTTTCACCGATCACTACGGGATTGTCGGGAATATATTTCGTGGTAACTGCGCTTGCGATATCAACATCAGAATGTTGCGCAGCCCCACCCACCGCCACAGGACCGCCAGTAATAGATTTAGCGGTAATTGCAATTGCGGTAGCAGCATCCGAATGTTGTGCAGCTTCGTCGATCGCTGTAGGATTGTCAGGAGTGACAGCTGCGGTTGTATCTGAATGTTGCGCAGCTTTGCTGATTATTGCAGGACTAAATTTTGCGGTAACTGCTCTTGCGATATCAGCATCTAGGTGTTACGCAGCTTTAGTATCGGCATCTGGCTGTTCGGTATCATCCTCCAGGTGCTTCGCGGCTTCGTCCGTCGCTGTGGAATTTTCAGAAACAGATTTCGTGGTAACTGCAGGGTCAGCAGCATGCCGAGGCTTATTAGGACGTGAGATAGCTCGACAATGAGCAGGTAGCCAAATGCGAGCAGGATGACGATGTCGATTACAACAGGCGGAGACGGAGCCATTAGTTAGCAGCGATGAATCGTTTACTTAATTCACCAGAGATCTAAGTCCAAGATTAAATTGGCTTTTAGAATCATCGCCACGTCGCTATGTTCATTGGGCACTTGAATCATGCGATGCTGCAACTCTATACCAAGATCCCAAATGAGAATTCCACGTACCTTCTTGGTACTCGGGGGCAATAAAGATTCGGACACACCTTTTTAGGTAATGGATCTTGCAGGGTGTTGACCAGGCTGAGCCTGAAGTCAGTGCGCACCTACTATGCTGTTCTAATAAAATTCAACCATATTTTACCAAAGTTGCATGTGGCGCCCTCAATTATTGCCAGGTCCGTGTGGTTACTGCCAGAGCAAGTGCGTCCGAATCTTTATTGCCTGCCCCGAGTACTTGCGAGAATAGCTAACAGTGGCGTGTGCATCTCAGATCTTTTTTGCCTATATCGAGAACCAAGTTTCAGATGCGGGAACCATAAGGTAGAAAGTGCATTCAGCTATGGGATGATAAGCTACATAGCTATTTTTCCCTCCATCCCCGCTACTTCCCCAACCAGAACGATCAAGGTCAAGTCATAGCATCCCCATCCACTACCCTAACAAAAGAAAACATCCCCTTAAATTAACCTCCAGGACTTCCGTCGGGCACAACAGATATCTTCACATCGACATCGATATCAGGCCTCGAAACACTTTCATCCTGTCTCCTCCTCTTTTAGTGTACTTTGTAACCCACCTCTTAAACTTTCCATTGCGAGTATCCTAAACAAGAGTATACCTTGACTATCTTGTACAGGGTCCCCTAAGCCTCGATTTCCTCTTTACCCTCTTTTCCCAGGTTTCTTAGCCCTCTCCTTAGCCTTTCCACCTGACTCGGGACTTTGCTTTGGTATTTGAGCCTGCCAATTCCACGATACGCACAGAGCTAAAATGCACAGATAAATCATAGCACAGACACTAGGTGTATATATTCTCAAGAACCAACAAAATCTTATAACCATCTCCTAACTCCAAAACAATATTACCCCCCTTTTTTTCTCATGTATGTAATGCCGAAAAGCTGGCCTCCACCAAACTCCTCGACCCCTTCGCATCCGCCGTTGCCGTCCAATAAAACACTCCCCCTAACCCCTGTTCCTTCACATACGCCGCCTTCTGTCTCACCGTCTGCGCATTATCATAACTAACAAACCCCCCATCCCCACCACAACAATACGCCGCTCCCAACGCCATATCCACATGTTCGCTTGCCCCAGGTCTCGGAAGATCCTTATATTCAATCGTGCCGTTCTCTCCCGCACTGCCCGTGAACCGCTGTCCAACATCATTGCACCCCAGAAACGACCTCCCGTACGCTGGGATCCCGAGGATAATCTTGTGCGCGGGCACACCCATGGAGCGCATATACGCGACTGCAGTATCGCAAGATATTGCCGCAGTGTCGTTGTGCGGGCAGCGAGGGGTGTATAATTGTGCGTGGTGGCCTGAGGCGTCGACCCAGGGGCCTGTGAAATCATAGGCCATGAGGTTTATGAAGTCGAGGTACTGCGCGGCGACTTGGAGCGCAATGTGTTGTAGCGCCCACTCGCCGGCTGGGAGTGCGGAGGTCACGATGTATGGTGCTGGAAGGTATCGTCGGAGGATGTCGAGGAGGAGGATGTAGTCCTGGCCTTGTTGCGTGTTGGAGGGGTGTTCCCAGTCGACTATTTTTGTTAGCGAGGAGGGGGAAACGAGGGGGAGGGGACGAACTGTCGATGCCGTCAAGGCCGTAGGTAATGCACAGCTCGCGCGCTGAGTGTGCGAATCGTTGGCGGCATTGAGAATCTGCAGCGACTGCAGCGAAGGGTTCCGAGCCTTTCCCCCCTCCACCAATTGAAAGGATGACTTTTAGGTGTTGGTGATGATTCTTGAGAGCCTGGAAGGATCGTAAGCATCCGCGGTGGCCATCAACCTCCATCTGCGTGTCGGCCCATTCATCGCTGAGCTAAAGTCAACAGTCAGCGCAAGCTTGCCGGGTTTTCTGCGGCGAGCAGTACATATACTGTTCCGTCTGGCTTGACGAATGCGAAAGAGTAGTAGACGTGTGATATGAAGTTTAGTTGGAGCGAACTCGGTGTTTCTTGTTTGTATATTCTCCAGTTCGGGTAGTACGCGCCATTGACACTATGGAGGGCACACGTCAGCTACGCAACTTAACTTACCCCACTATTACCCCGCCATCACCAGCAAGCGTGCGGAACAACTCACAACATGCGCAACGGCTCTGCACGACCAGTCGGTGGTGGACTCTGACCTGCCGGTGGAGGGGTTTGTCCGAAGTGCCGTTTTAGGAGTGGAAACCGCGGGTGTGAATACCACGGAACCGGCGGAGGACCCCCATTTGGCGGGGTAGAACGCGACATTGTTGGCTTTGGCGGTAGGTATCAGACGGTAGAAAAAGTAAAAAGAGCTTTTGACTATTAAGAGCAGGTCTAGATGCTAAGGCTAGCTAGCTGGCGATGGGGGAGGATGTTGTGCAGTGGGGAAGAGGTCAGCGGGGGGAACGAGCAGCCAGCCCTGTGATAAACGACATATTTCGTTTCCCTTTATGCGCATGCTGCGGTCGTTTGCGCCGATTCGACTAGGCAATATTCGAACTGCAGCTGCGCGCAGTTTTGCTGCTTCGAGTATCTCTCTTGCCGTTTGGCATTGCAAGGTGTTTCCCGACGATTGGCCGCGGCTCTTGGCACGATTGTTGAAGGAATCAAGGAACAAGGGTGCGGAAACTTCTACAGCCACTTTCTCCGCCGGAGGGTGCCAAGACCTCGTCAATGGCGCCAGTCACGACATCTTCAGTCTTTGAGAGAGCAGCTGGTAGTTTGTGTCCATCCACGGAAATGGGCGTACAAAAAACAGAAGCGTCTCTCGAAATCAACCACCCCAAGACTTGCAAGCAGAGACATTGTTTCCGGATCACTCTCCTCACAGCAAATGGTGGACGCAATACATGTCTCCCTTCTTGTCTATATTACACTGTGCATATTACAACACCCTACTCAGTCCTCCTCTTCTTCCCCCTCCCGCCGCCATCCCCAGCACCCCTCTTCCTCCCCTCCTTCGCCCAATATTCATCCTTCTCCCTCTTCTCCCTCTGCTTCTTCAACTCTAAGCCCTCTTCAACCTTCTTCCTGTGCGCTGCTCTCTTCTCCTCGTTCTTCCTCCTCCTCTTCTCCGTCTTCTCCTTATCCATCGTCATCACCTTCTGCAGCAGATCTCTAGCTCTACTCTCCTCCTTCGTCGGCATCACTGCGCGCTTGAGCAAATACCCCTTCTTGCTCTGCGGCTTCATCTGCGCAATCTGGCTCTTGAACGGGAGGTTCTGCTGGATAGCCTTTGGGACGCGGAGGGGGTTGAAGCGGCGTGTTTGCCGCTCGATGGGACGGTAGGTAGAATTCGCGTTGGCCGGGGCGGAGAGTTTTAGCGCGGCACGGACTTCGCCGGTGATGCGCATGCCGCGCCACTCCTTCTCCTTATCATCGGAGGACTCTAACAGGTTTGTGACGGGGTTGTAGAAGGTGCGCGGCTTGACCGGGTACCAAGCGCGGAGGAAGACGATGTCCGACATGAGGATTTTGTCTTCGAACGTGGCTCTGTAGTGGCCCTCTGGTTTGCTGAGGGCGCGCTTAATCTGTCCCCTGATTCCCGAGACAGTGCGGATTGCCGCGCCTTCGAATTTAGCGATTTCGAGGGACGAGGTGAACATATCTTTTATGAAGGCTGTGTTTTTGAAGATTTTGTAGGGGGCACCGGTGAGTTTGAGTTTCTTCACGATGTCGGTGCTTTGGTCGACGGAGAGGACGACGCCGGTTGCAGAGACGCGGAAGCCCGGGTTTTTCGAGTGGAGGGACTGCACGGCACAGAAACCGGTGTTGGGGGCAATTAGAGGGCCGTAGAAGGTGCCGAAACAGTGCATATGCTCGGGGGTGTACTTGAGCAAGCGGTTTCTTGTCCGTGAGTCGGAGGTTGAGTAGATGGGGATACTCTGGAAGCGACGCCAGCCGAGGGAGAAAATGAGGGGGTCGTTTGTTTTGAGGATCTTCTTATGCCATCTGTGGCGTTTTATCCGGACTTGTAGGAAGCCGAAGCGGTCCTCAGTAGGGGTGAGGCCGCCGACGATGATGGGATATTTAGGATCAAAATGTGTGACAAATTCACAGGGCATGTCGGAGAGAACAACACGGGCGTAGGTGCCAGCTTTATAACCCTCGACTCTAACGCGTGTGGCATCGTCCATTTCTAAGAACTCAGCGTTGTTGACGGCTAGCTGCTTTGCAAAACCGGCTTTCTGTGCCTCGTACCAATCGTCTTCGCCAAAAGTTTGGTCATCGGCGTCTTTCATCCCCGCTTTGTCATTGTTGAGACCTTCTCTATCTTCCTCTTCGAAGCGGAGACGGAGCTCTTCTTTTTTGCGGGCATTGCGAGCTCGCTCGGCTTCGAGGGTTTCTTCTTCCGTTGGTTCTTTATCTTCGGAATCAGATGCTCCATCATCTGAGCCTGCTGCTGCTTCTTCGCCGCCAGCGGCCTCGAGGTCCTCAAATTCTCCATCACCTTCATCGTCATCATCATTAAAACCGCCGAACTCCCCGTCATCACCGTCGCCCTCTTCTTGCTCGTCGACAAGGTTAGCAGTGATGAAGCGCTTGCGGAGGCTATCAAGTGCGTCTTCTTCGCTCCATTTTTGCTCCAGCTTTTCGAGATCGTATAAAGGAAGGGTGCGGTCCGTGATTTTCTTGGCTGCATTGGTGTCATCATCTTGATTCTCTGCTTTTTTGAAGAATTCTTCGTCGTCGTCGCTGCCATCTTCCATCTTTTCTGGGTCTGACGTGGCAGAATCACCCTTCCATCTTGAAATCACTTCCGAAGGCGTAAGAGTCTCATCATATAGAAATCTGCAAAGATCCTGTATCCGCCCGCTTCCTCCTCTTCCTTCCATCCACTGTGCCCTTGCGTTCTCTGCGAGGTTCTGTTTCCACCGCGGCTCCTCATCATTGTCAGACTCATCCTCAATATCTCCATCGTCCAGCTGTATGTCGGAACGATCGGAGACAGAGCCAATATCCGAATCACTATCTGCAAATTCCAGCTCTTCCCTTCCAGTTGCATCATCATCGTTACGCATTATGCGCCCTACTTTCCTTCGTACCGTTGCCTCGTCTTCTGAATCTTCTTCTCCCCCAGAAACAAACTCTTCATTATCTTCCTCCTCTCCATCGTCCTCAATTTCCGGCTCGGGTTCTTTACTTTCTGGCATCCGTACGCTACGCCTTCGTGTCCGTCCCGAGTTACCAAGCTCCGGCTCTTCTTCCGGTTCTTCCACAATCTGCTCCAGCACCTCGCCGTTTGAGAAAAGCTGCACACCCTGGCGGGTTTCCGTCTTTTTTCCCTTCTGAAGACTGACAACCAGGCGCTCTCCCATTCCCTGCTCCTCGCCCTCCATAAAGCTTTGTGAAGGAACGTTAATGTACACCGCGTCCTTGTCCACCAAGACACCTCCGACATCACTCATCGGCGCATACAACAGCTTCTGTTTCTCACCCAATCTTTTCCGTCCCTTTCCCTCCGCCTGTGTCCTGTACGGCGTAGGGCATGGATCCGGTAGTGCTTCCACACTGGCAACATTCAGATCACCAACACCAGGGATATGAACTCTTCCACCCTCTGTGGGAAAGTTGAGACCACGGACGTAACCATACAGTGCAACAGTGCGATCGCACTTCTCGTTCTCCTCCATGGCAACAGGATCGGTAAGGTCCACCATCCGGTCAGCTAACATATAGAAATGCGAGTTTCTCCAGATGATTGGGCGAGGATTCTTCATGACGGAGATAAAGCGCGATAAGTTATGGATCTCGCGGTCTGGGTAACGGCCATTTATGACTCCAGACAGGTAGAACAACTTGGCACCATTGTAGAGCTCGGACCAGAAACGGTGCTTTAGGCGCTTCTTTGTTGCGCGGAGTTGTGCCTGCGATTTGAAGAGGTCGAGGTGTGTCAGAATCCCAAAGATGTTGGATGGCATACCATGCGGCGCAAGGATGTTGAGGAACTCCATGGTTTCCATCTCGAAGCCGAAGTTGCCGTCGATGAGCAAGAGGACGTAGTCGGAGATCTTGGCGACGTCAATCATGCTCGCGAGGGAGTTGTCGCATTCGAGGAAGGTGAGGCGGCGGCGCTTGCCGGTTACGACGGTTATCGGGCCTTGGATCGTCGTGAGCGTGTGTTTGCTGTAGCGCTTGACCAGCGATTTGATCAGAGTGGTTTTTCCAACTCCCGGCGGACCGACGATGGAGACAATGACTGGCGGTGCTTCCTCGGGAAGACGGTCCACCTGGTGGAGAAGAGGTTAGCTTTGGTTTTTATGGCGGGGATGGTGGGGTGCTGTCGAACCATTGGGACGTGGAGTCGTTTTTCTCGGACCTGCAGCGCACATTGAAGTCAGTACTCTGCTTGCACCAAGAGACTACGGAGGGAATATTACATCGTGAGATCGTGTCGCCTGCTTCTGGAGCCGTCCGGGATTCGCGAATGAGAAAGCTTTCGGGTTTTGGCCTGAGCATTTGTTAGCCAAACTTATTCGAGTGCGCAGTTGGTATTTACCAGTAAACTTCTTCTCCTTTTTCGCTGGGCGATGCGCCCTATTGGATTGATCCATAATGATGCCAAAGGGAAGGATTTCGTGGTCGCGGTTGAAATTTCCACTGAGGTTGAGAAATTGCGGCTCAGTTTAACTTTTTTCTGCGAGATCCCGTGACGTATGATAAAGAATTTTACCCGGACGAGCGACCGGACGGGCGACCGTACGAAAAACCAAACCTCCACCTCCGGATTGAAGCTCCTCCGACCGCCACTTCACAAATGCCTCCACGGATACGACTCCCCGCCATCGTTCCGGCGGGTACAATCACTTCGGTTCCTCGGGCTTATGCCCTCCGCTATCTCTCCACTACCAATGTGCGACGTGCGCGCCGGAGCGAGACCGACGAAGATGGCGAGCAGATCGTCATCGACCTCGAGCAGCAAGCGCGTGATGACTTCAAAGCATGGATCTCTGGGCCGGGACAAAACTTTAAGAAGCCGCTCTGGAATGAGATGAACTACCTCACCTCGTATGACCGCAAGACGTGGCAGCGCAGAAGCGACCACGAGAAGGACAAGATGAACACGCCCTTCCCACTTAACCCGGCGTTCCGTAGTCACCCGGTGTTGAGTGAAGAGCTTAAGGATCACATTCACACGCTCATCATGAAGCGCGGAAGGACCATCCGCTCTGTCAGCGCTGAGATGGGGGTAAGCTTGGAGCGTATTGGCGCCGTGGTGCGGTTGAAGGAGGTTGAGAAACAGTGGATCGAGCAGGTGAGCCCGTTGCGCCATTTTCTTGTTTCACTGAGGAGGGGGCGACATATGATGAGACATTGCTTTTGCAACATAGTTTTGAAAGACTTAGGTCATGGTTACATAACTATTCCTCGTTGAATCTGATATCCGTGCTCCAATTCACATTCTCTCATTGTCTCGTCCCCGCCGTACAGCGCAAGATTACTAACGCCTATAGGGAAAACCCGTCGCAACTTATCTCACCAAAGCGCTCCATTCCATGCTCCCAGTTACACCACTCGCACCACCAAGGACTCAGCAACCCTTCCATGAGGGACTCCAGGACATGGTTTCGCACCCGTTCTCGCACAGGCAAACTTTTGTCCCCGTTTCTGAGTCACGGGAGTTCACGCGTGTCGACGCAGGAGAAGAGTTTGGCCTTCCGCCGACGGAGGAGGCTGTTCCCCACCCAGATCTCATTAAGATTGCGAAGGAAAGGGAGATGGGGCTGGAAATAGATGAACGCGTTGATTTGCAGAAGGAGAGGGAAAGGGTACACCAGGAGGAGGCAGAGGAGGAAAAGAAGCGGAAGGCTGCGAGAGAGAGGCCATCCAAGGTTATTGAGCAAGGGCGTTTTGCATGGAGACTGAAGGATGCTACTACCGGGAAAGTCGGCTTCAGGTATGGTGTGCCGCATCAGGACCGGAAGAAGGGACAGGTCAAGATTCCGACGCATGTTGGGTAGGCGGTGAAATGCGAGGAAGTGTAATATTATGTAATTACTGTACTCTACATCAAAACTGAGTCGGTCGGTCGGATGTTTCAGAAGAGAGGTTTATCGTGGAGTCTTCAATCCAGAAATCCGAAACCACCAGCATAAAGACTGTCTCTAGGCTGCCCCTACCCCCCGACACTATCAACTTCAAAACCAACTCTTTCAACTCCAACTCTTCAACACCAGCTCTTCAACTCGCGATATGCTCAGTTGAAGCTTCTATATAATAGGAGTTGGGTAGGTTCTTTCCCTAGGATAAACCTCCGTAAATTGGAGTCTAGTTTAGATCTTGCGCAACTCCAACAAATTTGAAAGCTGGCTTTGTCCGACGCTCTCCCACATTGCCCAATGCTGAATACGAGACACCGTAGCACAAGCCTAAATGTTATTCGGGGGTTGAAGGTACCCCATTGGTCGCTCATAAATAAGTAACCTACCCGTTCCTGATATTAGATATGGTTCGTACGCCCGTTGATCCCCCATAGACGTGGGAAGTCCTAGATAAACAGGCCATTTGTTCCTACACATCTGTATTCCCCATAATCCACTCCTTTCCGTCTATCCTAAACCTTCAGGCATGCCCCCCTCACATTCTCCCTCTTCCCCGCTAATCGCCGCCCCAGAATGTCGCAGCAAAAAGAATCGAAATCGGGCTTATACTTTGTGCTGTACCTTATCCTGGCGGTAAACATTGCGACGTTGGTGTTCCTTTTCCTCCACACGCTGAAGCGCGATTTCAACGAGCCGGACTTAAAAGGGAAGTTTTTATGAGGATTTATACAAAGACTGAGTAAGTGTCAGATGTGATGTGGTGTTGTATAACTGGTCTAATGATGCGTAGATAGAGTGGGAGTGTGTGATAGTAGGAATAATAATTTTTGTTCAGTGTTTTCGTTCTTGTCTCGTGCCTAAACTCCTAGGGGGTTGCCACCCGTACCTCGTTTATCCACAGAAGAGCTTTCGAGCAAAAACAACGAGAGGGTTGGGGACGAGACAATTTCGTTCTAGGGAGTATTGTGGATTCATTCGTTGCATTATTGGAAAGTGAAAACCCTATAGACTACCCTGAGCCCTAAACCCTCCAACTACAACTTTATTACCACTTAAAACATGACACCCTTCACCGCAGCGAGGCCAGCCATTCGCCCAGTCTTAAGGCGCGTTACACAGAATCTCCGAGCCCTACATTAACCCACAACCCCCACCTACAAACACTCGTCATTGCGAAGGGAGGAGAGTTCCACCGCCTTGCCGGCCATTGGATGAGGGGAAGGGGGCGCTGTCATACTCTAGATAGAGTGGATACAGTATGGTATGATTAAAATAAAATAAAAAATAAATTCTTGGCATCGTTCCATCAGCTCAACTACTTCCAAATCTCAGTTACCATGGCTGATCCACTCTCCATTGGAGGGAGCTCATCGGACTCATCAGCATTGCGGGTCAAGTCATACAACTAGTAGTCAAGCTACATAGTATATACAGCGATCTCCGTGATGCACCGACGGACGTAGACAATCCCCAAGCCGGGCTACTGAGTCTGACTGAATCGCTCCGCGGAATGCTTAGCTTATCTGGCCGAAGCAGAACTCAGGTCAGGAAATGTCATCGATGCATTGGAAACGGCGGTTAAGCGGTTTGGGGAAGATCTTAGCAATTCGATCAACTTACTCAATCTTTCAACTCAACATCATATGGAGAGCCCACCACACAACATATCCCTATATTAGGCAGCCGCTTACTCAAATAACCTTCACCTCTGCAATTACTTATCAACGAAGGTGCTGACTCAAACTTTGCCAGCTAGGAGAATTACCATGGTTCTTATCTGGCATTAATCAGCTACCTAGTCACTAGGATCGATTTTTTTTGATTGCTAAAAAGTAGATCAGCTCTCAGCTAGATACAAAATGTAGGAACTGTTAGGATACTCCTCCCAAAATATGACCAGTACAACCTATTTGCTGGGAATCTGTGGGATTACGTTGTTACGAGTTGGATATTCACCAACGGTAAGTGACCAAATCTGCAGCTCATTTTGTGGAAATCCAGTAACTTATCTATGTGAAGGGATACGATTAATCTCTTGGACCGGAAACAAATATTTTGTTGAGGCTCAACGAAGATCCAGAGTTGGTGACATCAATTCTTAGTCTCTATAATAATTTTGTGCGTAGGAATCAGAACGGGGCGTTTAGGAAGCTTTATCAAGCGTTGAAGATAGCAGCCTGTGTCAGTATGCACATTTCTACAACATGCCAATCACCTGGGAAATAGTTTGCATTGCGCGTTGCACGGCTTTGGCGTAGTATTGACATCCTCCCGTAACGCATGCCGTGAGTCTATTATTCCTATCGATACGCATACGCTAGCCCCTACTGGGTTCTTAAGATTGATTTGCCAAATACTTGGCAACATCGTCGATACTTCTCAAGGAGGAATATATGTGGAAAGTGTGATTTATTCGGGATTGCGCCTTCTGAATTGGCTTGGAAATTAGGGTTCGAATCTTTGTGGAGTTACACTCTAGCTGACGTTGAAATCCAACTTGCTCTTGTAAACCAAACTTTGCCTCGCTCGCAAGCTTGTTTCACAACGCTAGTGAAAAAGCGAACGTCTAAGCACGAGAGCAAATTCAACTTAAACCTCTAGGTCTAATAGACCATCACTCGCTGTTGAATTGTAAACTTAGGAATGCAAAAGGGCAGAAAAGAAAGTTGAGAGGAGATTTTACGGAGACGTATTAGTCCAAGTATTCTCACCGCAAGGGTTATGGCTTCATGAAAGCCCTAGATATATTTATAGATATAATTAAGATCCCGATCCCGATCCCGATATCCGTAGACAGCGGTCGGATAAGCGTCTCGAACCCTTTAGTTCTCGGCAAGTTTTCAAGGCTGAATCTGTCAACTGGGTCAGGGTATGGTTGCCTCAAATCTAGCCGAAGGCCTCTCTAAAGTTCATTCTTCATAGAACAAAAGCCGAGGCCTAGGTGATATGGACATATACGATGGACCGTTGGAATCAATCAAAAGCATCAACCTCTCGATCCAGCGTCTACCAAGCCTATCCTGCCGTTTCACTGCTTATCAGATCGAACCAGATATCGATATTTTCTATAGGTGGGATGCAATGGGATTTCAAGAGGATTGGTATTCGCATGAAATTGAAATAACCGCAAGGGATATCTGGCGTTTGTTGCAAAAGATAAAGTTGGAGGGCGCGATGCTTAACTACCTCTTGACTAAAGCGTGGATGGACGCACAAGATGAAGAAACACTCAAGGCTAACGAGCTTGAAAAGATCAAAAGTGTTTTAAAGACAGATCTCAGCTAGCTCAACTAGAAAGCACGCTTGAAGCTTATTTAAACGAGGATTTGGAAAGGATGGGCCTCGCGATCCACCACCAGGCTCATGGAGCATGATGGACGAGGAACTGTGGGACACGAAACTAGAAATGCACAGTGGCATCCTGTTTGTTGGAAGTATACACCAGTCAAAATCCCTTAGATTTCATTGCATCGGTAATTACTGCTTATGCGGACAATCGGATGATTTGGAGCGACCCTCTACCCACGCTTCACAAAAGGCCACACACCATTAAAAAAGTTTCAATGAAACGATATTTTCAGTATTACGAGATAAGCCACCGGCATTAGCATCTATGGGAATATAGGAGAAACACATATTTCCCGACACGACGTTTGAGCCTCCTTCCACAGTGCCTGACTGTTCGGACGATGGGATAGAGCCCACAGTGTCTGGTTATTCGGACGATGAGATAGAAAAGTGGCACATGGCGAGATCAAAAATAGAAGACATGGATCTTGATAACAATACCAGGACACACCAGATTCCAGGGTCATTTTGTAAGTTCAATCGCTTGCATGTGTTGACTATCATAATTAAAGAAACCTAGGACGTGGACATGCATTAATGCGGGTGCATTGTGTTTTGAGGTCTTGAATACGCTTTATGATGCGACGAGCGACAAAGGGTGTTGTGATGGGATGTGAGACGACAGCATATAATAGATTTCTAACTCTAACATGTAGCTCTTAAATCACAAATCATGAACCTTACGAGAAATGCTGCGTTCGAAAACCAGACGTTTGAGGTGCGAGCTTGCGAGCGACAAGAAAATCTACCGTTGGATTTCGATGATCGCGGTCAATGTTTTGCAATTTATGTCTTAAGTCTTAAGGAAAGATGATAGAAGCAATGAAATTATTCATGAGATCCCAACAAGAAATACTTATCACCCAGTGAAACCAGGCACAAGCAAACGGCGTAAGGCTTTGATACAAATAAAAAACAACCGCAACACACCTCCAGACGGTTTGCCTCTTCGCAGCCATTCCAATCCCAAGCACTAATTACTTAGTCTCTGCGCCGTGGTGTCGTTCACCTTGACGTATCTGAAGACCCAGGCGTTGACCCAAAGCCACTACTCCTAGGAATTGCACCGGCATTTCCTCTGAGTTTCTTCTCCAGTTCCTCCACTCGGCGCTCAAGAACTGATACCCGATGACCCTTGAGCTCTGCATTCTCCTCACGCAACCCAGCGTTTTCTCGGCGCAGGGTGGCGATTTCTTCTTCTTCGAGGAGGCGGAGCTTTTCTGGGGAGGGACCGCTGCGCATCTTTACAGCATGCGCTGCAAGCATATCCTGAGTCTTTACTAATAGCAACCTGAAATTCTCGTTCTCCACTCCCTCGTACTCTAGCAGCAACTGCCCGGTTCGGGACGAAATGATGAAGATGCGAGGTTTGTTGGATTCGTTGACGGTGAGTAGAGTCAGCTTTTCGGGCTCTGGAAAGAGGATAGCGCAGTTTGCGAGGATTTGCTCGCGGTAGTATATGCGTTCTGCCATGGTGTCTGCGGGGGCTTGTTGATAAAGGTCGGGTGAAGTGTGCAGTAGGATGTGGTCGTTGGCTCGTTGAGAGCCCCGCACGCCAAGCCATACGCCTTAACATACCTTACGAGTAAATACCAACTTAAAGGTACTTAAGTAGGTAGGCACACATTGGGCACTAGAGTACTTATACTATAGTGAAGTTCTACTTTTGGCAGCTATTATTGGTAGTCTGACTGGGGCGTCGCTATGCTCGCTTTGAGCCATAAAGTTCATTCCATTGATTTGTCACAGCATCATGTCAACGGATTGCCTACAGATCCCTGCTCTAGGGAGTTTTATAAACAGAATGCACTACATGTACTGGTACATATGACTGCTTAAGTATGGACTGCAACAACTCTAGACTCCATTTCCAACTCCCGCACAAGTGCATTTCTACACTCCAATTCGTGAGAGTGTGGAGCTCTGGCCAAAGAGGCCATCACCGTTGCAAATCAAGCTATTATACCAATCGCGCAATTACGCGGCTTAATAGTCGAGTGATCCTACGTATCGGACCCGTCGTGACTGGTTCAAATCCCTCAGCGACCCCGCACAGAAGATCCTCACACAAATCCAGATGATATTACTTCGCCCTACGGTGTGTAGGGAGATCCCCCGCACCTGTCATACATAAAAACGGGATTCGTGGCATCGATTTTGATAACTGCTATTTATGCTGTGACCTATAACATCAACCACGGCTACGCCCTAGACGTCCTTCCCGTGTCTCTCCAGGCCGTGCTTAATTTGATTTACGTTGCCCCGCTCGTTCTCTTGATGGCAACTTGAAGCCTTGGATGATGCGACATACAACTTCACTTGAACGATATCCTCCGAACTCAAGTGTGCAGGCTGTGAACGAGTATCAATCTGGTGGTCTTGTATATTCTTGTCTAAGAGAGCCGAATAAACAGCCCAGGAAAATGACTGATATTTGTAGTATTGCTATGGAACACCTACCCATCCCGAAAGACGCAAACTTTAAGCCGTTCGATGTACCCTACGTATGCCGCTCAAACTATGACCGTGGGGCATTTCTCAGCTATCCGTCGCGCAGAGGTTGGAAACTGCAGCCCGATGGAAGCTTAGATTTATTTCCGATTCCTAGCTGGCTCAGAAATACCCAGAAGACCAGTCCCCAAAGCCCAACATTCACCGAGACTGCAGCTGCCCTCGGCCCAAACGCCGACTACGACGACGACTCTGATGGCGGCTTTATAGATATGGATGAGAGCGACGATGATGATAATGACGACGACGATAACTACGACGACGACGACCTCGATTGTTTCATTCAGACATGGCTCTTTTTTGGCTGTTTGATAGAAATCTTTGGGATCGTTGGCATTCCCGTGCACGAGTCCGACTTTATCAGAGACAAGAAGTATATCACAACAGCAAAACTACCTAAGCTCATCGAAGAGTGGAAGGCTAGAGAGGAATCATCTTCGGAGGGAAGCGCTCTGTTGAGCGAAGGACACGCTGAAAGACACCCAGAATGGGAGGGCCACGCGAAAACCAAAGCTGGTCGATATCTCCTGATAACAACAGTTCTTGAGAAGGTTCAGTCGATTGTCAAGGAGAATTGCTATGGTGAAATTGGCTCTTTCGGGCCTAATCCTCGAGTCTGGGGAGTGGATGATAGTGTATCTGTCTCGATCATGGCCTTGGGATGTGCACTCAAGAATGCCGCGTCCTCCATATATAATCCTGATATGCCTCGTACACGACAATTGTGGGGAACTAGCGACATCCTGACAAAACGTTTTAATAACGGGGCATGGTGTCGCGGCGAGCAAAACACACTAATGAACATCGCGGAAATCGATGGTATTTATTATTTTGGATCACTTAACTCCCCTCGTGCATTATCCAAGGAGAACCACGCCAATTGTATCCAGGACAGCTGTGTCGCTACCATTGATACGGCTAACTATAAATCTCAGCATGCCAAAAAATGTCGGGATTGTGAGTGCGAGATGTTAGGAAACCCTGTCGCTGCCGCAGCTATAGTGAAACAGAATGCAATCCCCCTAGTGACATGGACGGGCTCTGAATTGAAGGTTGTTAAATATAACGCTGAATCTAAACCGAAGTATCTGGCAATCTCACACGTGTAAGCTCACCCACTCGGGAGTGGTACATTTTAGCTAATGTAAGATCTATCATAGATGGTCGGACGGAATGGGAAACCAGAAAGACAATAAACTGCCCCAGTGCCAACTCGAACGTCTTCAGGACATGATGAACAGCCTGTATTCGGAGCAACAATCGGATCCGCACGAGGAGCGCCTCGGTGGCTCCCAGCAGCCTATGGAGAAAGGTGAAACCCGAGAAAAACCAGTCGGATTTTGGATGGACACACTCTGCATACCAGTACCGGAATCCCCTGAACTCGACAGCAGTTGGGCGGAAGGGTTACGCAAAGATGCTATCGCGAAAATGAGATACGTCTACGAAGCTGCTGACAAGGTCCTCGTTATCGATTCTTGGATCCAGGAGCTTAGTCGATCGGCAAGTATCATCGATAAAGCGGCACGAATCTTTTTGTCCAATTGGCAACATCGGCTCTGGACGTTACAGGAAGGCGTTCTTGCACGACACCTCTTTTTCCAATTCGCGGACGGAACAGAGAGCCTTGAGCAACTCTGGTATCAACAAGGTATAGAGTCAAAAATCTGTCCGGGCCTATACAGTTCGATAGTACATTGCACTTTACCACTGATTCCAATGGCCAAACCGCAGCTCAAGGAACGAGCCGAAGAAAAGAACCTGGCAGCGAAGATGTTACCTATCCTCGAGGTAGTCACTCACCGTAAAACGTCAAAATTAACCGACGAAACAATCTGCATTGCCACACTCCTTAACTTCGAAGAAAAGAGCATACGAAAAATTCTCGATTTTAAGAGCCCCGAGGAGCGTATGCGAGCGTTTCTAGTGATTCTCGGTGAATTCCATCAGAATATAATTTTCTGTGAGTTTCCGATGCTTCAAACGCCAGGTTTTCGATGGGCTCCGCGGTCTTTCCTCAACCAAACAGGGTCTCTCTGGCCTAAATCGGCAAACGAGCTCTCACAAGACCAGCCAGGTGATCGCTTTAGTGTTTTGGCGTCGTCTGGAGGTCTGCATGTCACATTTCCGGGAATCAAACTCGGGGCCGTTAATAGGATCACGGAAAAACTGATGTGTGTTGTGCCATATCACGATGAACAGACCATATATGGAGTTCTATTGACAGAAAATTTGACCAAATTGACCAACTGGAGTCCAGACAATCACTATGGAATCATCTCGAGTGCACCCATCCACGGGAGCTGTGGGGACATCGCATGTTTGTTCGGGTGTCTAAAGGACAAGGGCCAGGAAGGAATCATCGAGATACAGCGCTTGTGCAATGCAAGGCTGAAGCCATTGCGTAATTTCAAGAGTGAGCGGGGAGCAGATACAACCATGCACCTGGGAAAATACGGCAAGCGTTTTTATGGTGATGCCGAAGATTATGCGGTCTGGCTTCGAGTGTGGGGTGAATTTTTGGAAGAGGACCAGAAATGGTGTGTTGTGTGATATAATGGAAGTAGTCTGTAATACGGCTTTTTCTCGCTAGCGCGTAGCCACGCCGTACTTTAGCGGGGACCCTCCGTTTCAGGTGAGGCTCATGTGAGGCCGGTAGACGTCTATCAGCCTAACATGAGGGTGACCGAAATATCATGCTAATGTGAGAATATTTGTTGGCTCATGGTAACCTCTCAAACTTATGACTATCCTGCAACTGTCACTCACATCAATCATTCAGATAGATTTGACACCTTGCAGCAGAGTGCAATGGTGACAGTTGAGAAACACTATCCTCAGTTGAAATTCTCATGCTATAGTAACTAGTTAGGTAGGAGGTTTTAAGTATTCTCACAATCAGCATTTTGGAGATTCTTGTGCAATGCTGTGAAAACTAAAAACTCTTTACCTTCACAGCCAAATAAAACATTACATAGCAGGTATTATGTGATGGGGTTGTCACTTCTGGGAGTTACTTTTAGCTCTACAATTATTTCCCGCTGCACCTGTAATTTTGGATGTGCAGATGTGCGTGGGGTGGTGGCAGTGGCAGCAGAATGGTGGTGATAGTGCACGTGGTGATGGTGATGGTGATGATGGTTGGTTGTCATGGACTTACAGGCCACGGTGAAGGTGTATGCTGCTGTGTATCTACTCATTCCCCGCCTGGCGCTTGAAGCGCGGCTGTGGGTGCGGCTGTGATTGCGGCGGCGGCTACCAAAATCCTGTCAGGATTCTAATGTGAGCCTGGCTGGCATGACAGACCTCCAGGAGTGCCATGGTTGCAGCTGGCTGCAACCGCTGCAAATCTATCTGGTATCAACTGTGCCAGTACTGCCATGAGTATGCAAAATCAAACCAAGGTGATTGCAAGATCAACCTCATATGCGTCTCATATGAGCCTTATACGAAACGGAGTTCACCCGCTAAAGTATCCAAGCCGTCTGACAGACTATAATGGAAGCTAGCTATAATAATTGACAAATAATGATGTTTCTTAATATGTCGACAATACTTTGCAGTTTCTTCGTTATCGATGGTTACAAACAATGTTAGCGTTGTATGGAACGCCCTGGACTATGACTTTTCCGGGCTTAGCGGTAGCAACAGCGTCCACAAAGGCAACTCCAATGTCGCAGCCGATGTTGCCGCTTCCTGCGTGCCATGTTAGCTGGGGAGTTAGAAAGTACCCAAAGAGCCAGTGAATGAAAGAGTCACGGAACTAACCGAAAGTTCCGCGTGCATAGATTACTACAATGTCATTACACAGGCCATTGTTGAGGTCGTTGCGGACGTTGTTAGAGACGCAGATGACTTGGGATTCGGCCGCAGAGATAAAGGCGGCAGTGATGATGTCAGGAGGAATAGAGGCGGAGACAGATGGAATAGAGGTGGAAGTAGATGTTGGATGTGGTGAGGCTGTAGCAGTAGCTAGAAATAGGAGGAGGTGAAACGGGGAGAGCTGCATTTTGGTATAATGGAATGGAGAGATGGGAAAGTGTTTATATGAGGAAACATTGACAGATAAAGAAGGAAGCTACTTTCTAGAGAACATTATAGTCACACCTGCTTGCCCCTCGAGTGGTTAGCCCATCTAAATTTCCGCTATGGGAAGGAAGTGTGCTGTATAAATCGAGAGATATACCCCGTATATCTTGATACTTTCTCGGGGAAACAATGCACCTTCCCAGAAATATTAACGGTAAGTTTGTGTGACAAGTACGTATACACCCATTTTCCTTCCTGTTGCGGGCGTTGAAATACTGATTGCTAGAAGCCTTGTATATTCTAAACTACAGGAACAATCGTGTGATCTTATATACGGCGTTCAGAGTATGCCTTGTACGCATGCATGCGCACTCAGCTGGCATCTCCA